>WNEY01000161.1_pt1 | contig 38360 bp, 30 predicted proteins | sample 5400531 | NCBI WGS metagenome assembly WNEY01 (sample SAMN13153338, study PRJNA577476) | soil metagenome | isolation source: 200 cm saprolite under Douglas fir tree site 1 | place: USA:California | collected 2015-04-18 | reverse complement strand
CCTCGCCAACATCCGCGAGGTCGACGCCGTCGCGCACGTGCTGCGCTGCTTCGCCGATCCGGACGTGGTTCACGTGGACGGCGCGGTGGATCCCGAGCGCGACCGTGAGGTGGTCGAGACCGAGCTGATGCTCAAGGACCTCGAGACGCTGGAGAAGAAGCGCGAGCGCCGCGCGAAGGACGCCAAGGCGCCCGGAAAGGCGGGCGAGGAGGCCAAGGCGGACCTCGCGCTGTACGACAAGCTGAAAGCCGCGCTCGACGCGGGCCGGACCGCCCGCAGCGTGCCGCTGTCCGACGACGAGAAGCCGCGGATGCGAGAGCTGTTCCTGCTGACCGCCAAGCCGGTCCTCTACGTGGCCAACGTCGACGAGGGGCAGCTGGAGCGGCTCGACGACGACCCGCTGGCGCGCAAGATCGCGGCGCTGGCCGAGCGCGAGGGAGCGCGCTGGGTCGCCATCTGCAGCAAGGTGGAGGCGGAGATCCAGCAACTCCCTCCCGGAGAGCGCGCGGAGTTCCTCGCCCACGTCGGGCTCTCCGAGCCCGGCCTGAACAAGCTCGTCCGCGCGGGGTTCGACCTGCTCGGCCTGCAGAGCTATTTCACCGTCGGCGAGGACGAGTGCCGCGCCTGGGTGATCAGGAAGGGCACGCGCGCGCCGCAGGCGGCCGGCGCGATCCACACCGACTTCGAGCGCGGCTTCATCAAGGCCGAGGTGATCCGCTGGGACGAGCTGCTCCGCCACGGTAGCGAATCCGCCGCTCGCGCCAAAGGTGCCCTGCGCGTCGAGGGCAAGGAATACGTGGTCCAGGACGGTGAAGTGGTGCACTTCCTGTTCAACGTCTGAGACGGCTCGGGGCTCGCGCTCAGAACGAGCCGGGCAGCTCCAGCTTCTGGACCGCGTTGCCCTTCTTGTCGACCACCTGGACCGTCATCGTTCGCCGGCCGCGAGGCCCCGACACGCGCCCCAGGGCGGTGAGCTGCGCGTCCTGCGCCAGGGTGAACTGCGGGAAGCTGGCGATCGCCGCGCGCGTCTCCTCCGTGAGCACCTTGGCGAGCGCAGCGTCGGCGCCCGCGCCGGCCTCGATCGGCTCGACGGCGATCTTGAGCGGCATCGAGACGAGCTGGTCGCCTTCCTCGACGTTCGCCCCCGGCTCCCGCTTGACGCGTCCGGTGCAGCCGGTCCGCGAGACCGTGCGCAAGAGGAAGTACCCCTTCACCACCTCGCTCTCGGTCACCTCGTCCTTGCCGCGCACCTCGAAGAACTGCCCCTGGAAGGGGGCGCCGCCGTCGAACGCGCAGTTGAGGGTGTCGTTGGGCAGCGCCAGCGTCACGCGGCCGGTCAACCCCGGCAGGCGCATCGCGAGCGATCGGGCCAGAGCGCGCGCGCCGTCCTTCACCTCGCCCGGATCGAAGTTGCCCAGCGCCTGGACGCCGCCCGGCAGCGCGCCGCCGGACAGCTTCGCTTCCAGTCTCTGCGCGAGCTGGCGCGCGCCCGCCTCCACCTGATCGTCGTCCCCGACCCTCACGCTGTCCGCGAACGCCACCTGCGCGGTGGTCGAGTCCATCGCGCGCAGCGAGACGCTGTATCCGCGCGAGGTGGTCTGCACCGCGCCCACCGCGATCCAGCGCGCGCCGACCAGCCTGGCCAGCTCGATCTGCACCTCGTCGCTCATCGCGCCGGACTGGGCCAGCGCCTGCTCCTTCATCACCCGCGCGAGCTGCTGGCGCTCGACCACGCGCAGCGCGCCGTCGGCCACCAGCTGCGCGATCAGCGCATCCTCGGCGGCGTTCGCCAGCTCCGGGGCGGCGCCTCCCCGCGCCTCGACCGCCGCGATCGCCAGCGTCCGATCCTTGGGAGGCTCGGCCGCGGCGGCGAGCGCGGCGCAGCAGAGGAAGACGGTGACGCGCTGGCGCAGAGCATCGTGCATGTCGATCCCGCGGGACCTCGGAGTGCAGGTACGGTACCCCAGGACGGCGTGTGCGCCGCAAGCGGCCACCGCGCTCGACCCGATGTGGGACAAGGTCGTCCGGCGCCCTCCAGGAGCCCCTTTCCGGCCGCCTTGCGAGTAAGTTGACCGTAGTTCCGGCGCGGTGCTAGCGATCGATGCGGATAGTGCCACGCACTCGAAAGCCGCCGGAAAGACACGCCATGACCTCGCCCGTTCGCAGTGCCCGCGCCATCAGCGCGCTCCCTGTAGCCCTGCTCTGCGCCTGTGGATCCGTGCCGGTGCGCGTCCCGGTCATGCGCCCCGCCGAGATCAACATGGTCGCCTACCAGAGCGTCGCGGTGGGCGAGATGCGCGGCCGCGGCAACACCATCATGGGCGACTCGCTGGAGGAGGCGCTGCTCGGCACCAACCGCTTCCAGGTCCTCGACCGGCAGCACATGAGCTCGATCATGCGCGAGCTGTCGCTCTCCGCCAGCGACCTGGCGGATCCGAGCAAGGCCGCGAAGCTCGGCAAGGTGATGACCGCGGGCGCTCTCATCTACGGCGACGTGGACGAGCAGTACCGCGAGGCTCCCTCCGAGGACCGCATCAAGAACAAGGATGGCACCATCACCGTCATCTACAAGCTGCGCGGCGAGACACGTACGCGCGCGACCTTCACGCCCCGAGCCGATCGACCGCGACGCGCTGGAGCGCTCGGCCCGGCGCGGGGTGCTGGAGCGCTTCATGCGCGCCATCGTTCCGCACCAGGAATACGTGACCGCGAGCTTCCAGAAGGACTCCGACATCCCGCAGCTCGAGGGCGGCATCGGCTGGGCGGAGCGCGGCGACTGGAAGAAGGCCCAGGCGACCTTCTCCCAGGCGATCGCCGACGGGCAGAAGAACCCCAAGATCAAGAGCGAGCAGCTCGCCAAGGCGTACTGGAACCTGGGCCTCGCCTACGAGTACGCCGGCGACTACGATAGCGCCACCGCCACCGTGCAGAAGGCGTACGAGCTGTCGAACGACAAGGACATGCTGCGCGAGCTGGACAACATCAGGCGCCTGCAGGACGAGGCGAAGCGGGTCTCCGAGCAGACCGCCGCCTCGGTGGTGGGTGGTGCGCAGTAGCACCGCCACCCGCGGAGCTCGCGCCGCGCTCGGCGCGATGATGCTGCTCGCCGCCTGCGCGGCCGAGGCGCCCGCGGTGGTCAAGACGGCCTCGTCGCCGAAGACACCGGGCTGGCTGGTGAAGGTGCCGCAGGAGGGTGAGACGCTGTACTTCTCCGGGGCGCGCGAGGGCGCCACCTCGCTCGAGGAAGGCACCGACGCGGCGATGCAGGTCGCCCGCGCCCACGCGGCCGAGTACATCGGGGTGGACGTCACCTCCGAGCACAAGGACGTGATGTCCACCGACCTGGGGTCGGACCGGGTGCAGGACACGGTCCAGGGGCGCGCCACCGCGCTCATCCGCAGCGCGCGCATCGCCGACGTGTACTACGAGAAGTTCTCGCGCAAGGCGGGCGCCACCATCATCGACCGCTTCGACGTGTGGGTGCTGATCAAGATCTCGCGCGCGGAGCTCGACGGCGAGCGCGCGCGCCAGCAGGAGGAGCAGAAGCACACCGCCCTGGCGGCGCTCTCGCGCCTGCGCGAAGGGCAGGCGCAGGAGCGGCAGGGCAACGTGCTCGCCGCGCTGGTGCGCTACCGCGACGCGGTGGCGCAGACCCGCGCCCTGCCCCAGCAGATCGACCTCTCCGACCCGCAGCTGCGCACCTCGGGCCAGCTCCGGCAGGCGGCCGAGGACGCCGCCGCCAAGGCGCAGGCCCGGGCGCGCCGGGCGGTGCTGGTGGCGCCGGACTGGGCGGCCGGCTCGGTCGCACAGGCGCTGTCCTCCAAGGGATTCACCGCCATCACCCAGCCGGAAGGCTCGGAGCGGCAGGCGCTCGATACCGCTCGGGCGCAAGGAATGCCGTGGGTGATCGTGGTGAAAGGGACCACGGTGCCGGGCGGACGCGTGTTCAGCCAGGTGGCCGCCACCGCTTCGCTGGACGTCCGGGCTCTGGAGAGCCAGAGCGGCGCGGTGGTCGCCTCGTCGGTGAAGCAGACCAAGGGGGTGGGGCGCACCCCGGAAGCGGCGCAGCAGGCGGCGGCCAACGAGGCCGGCGTCGCCGCCGGAACCGATCTCGCGGCAGCGCTCGTGGCGAAGGAGAACGCAGGTCTCTGAAGTTCATCGCGGGCCTCGGCGGGCCGCGGCAGGAGTGGATGTCACAACGTCCGCGCTCTGAAAAGCGTAGCGCCGCCCTATCGGCGGCGACTGACCGGAGGAAGCACGTGAAGAAGGTCATCGGGATGGCAGTCGTCGCCGCGGCGCTGGCCGCGTGCGGCGGCGAGAAGAAGCCGGACATGTCGAACCAGATCCTGCACGCCAACGGCCCCGACTGGGTCAACCGCGGGTCGGGCGCGTTCGGCGGCGAGAAGGGCAAGATCTTCTACGGCGTGGGCATCGCGAGCGGCATCCGCAACGCGGCGCTGCGAAGGTCCACCTCCGACTCCCGCGCGCGCAGCGAGATCGCCAAGACGCTCGATACCTACGTGGCGGTGCTCAACAAGGACTACCAGGCCTCGACCACCGCCGGCGACATGAGCGCCTCGAACGAGGAGCAGCACGTCCAGCAGGCGCTGAAGACGTACTCGCAGATGGAGCTGTCGGGGGTCCTGATCGTGGATCACTGGGTCGACACCGACGGGACCGAGTACTCGCTGGCGCAGCTCGACATGGATACCTTCAAGAACAACCTGGACAAGATGAAGGAGCTGAACGCCAGGGTCCGCGACGCGGTGCGCGCCAACGCGGACAAGGCGTTCGACGAGCTGTCGGCCGAGGAGGCCAAGCGCCAGTAAGCACATGCGCCCGGTGGTCGCGCTGCTCCTCGCGCTCTGCGCCTGCGGCGGCAACGCGCCGCAGAGGCCCGCGCCGAGGCTGAACCGGTGGGGCAAGCCGCTGTCGTCCCGGCCGGTGCCGGACTGGGTCGACAAGCTCCCGGAGTCGAGCAGGACGCGGGTGGTGGCGGTCGGCCGCAGCGGGCCCACCTTCTGGCCGCAGGATGCGCTGAGCAACGCGCGCGAGGACGCGCGGGGGAAGGTCGCGCTGCAGCTCGCCGCGCACGTCGAGCGCTACGGCGCCGCGGCCGACGCGTCCGGGCGCGCGGCGCGCGCGGTGGACATCGACAAGGAAGCGACCGACGTCCTGCTGCGGAACGCCCGCATCGAGGCGACCTGGGTGGACGAGGCGGGGGACCGCGACGAGCCGGGCTCGGTCTGGGCGCTGGCCGTGCTGGACCTGGACGCGCAGGGCCGCCCGGCGCAGGCGGCGGCGGGGAAGATGGTGAAGGGGAACGCGATGCCGCCCTGGCTCGAGCGGCTGCCCGGCTCTCCCGGCAAGGTGTACGCGACGGGCTATAGCGGGCCGACGTTCCGTCCGGAAAAGGCGGTCGACTACGCCGGGGACGCGGCGATCGACAACCTCGCCGCCACGCTCCGCAGCCGGGTGCAGGCCTACCAGCTGCTGGTGCAGAACGCGACCGGGCTCTCGGTGGACGAGTTCAGCCACACCGAGGATCCGGAGCAGTCCTTCCGGGAGCTGGTGCAGAAGGGCGCGCGCATCGAGCAGGTCTGGGTGGACGAGGACGGAGTCCGCCCCGGCGATCCCCCGGGCAGCGCCTGGGCCCTGGCGGTCATCGAGGTCCCCACCACCGCCGGCAGCTACCAGCCCGTCGAGAACCCGGACATCGGGCCCGCCCTCGACAAGCAGGGAAACATCCCGGCTTCCCAGTCCAGCGAACAGCCAGACAACTAAGACGTCGTTTGTCAGAGCTTCTCGTCGATCTGCGCCGTCTTGCGGAGGGTGGCGAGGTAGTTCCCCCGCTCCTTGAAGACGGAGTCGTTGGCCAGGCGGCTGCGGAGCTCCTCCTTCACGTCGGCGAGCGGCTTCGGCGGGATGTTGCGCCGGTCCTCGACCAGGACGAGATGGTACCCGGAGCCCGTGCGAATCACGGGGCTCACCTCGCCGGGCTTGAGCGCGAACGCCGCTTGCTCGATGGCGGGAAGCATCAGCCCGCGGCGGAAGTAGCCGAGATCGCCGCCCTGTTTCGCCGTCGGCCCCTCGGACATCTCGCGCGCCACCAGCGCGAAGGTCTCGCCCGCCTTCACCCTGCGCAGCGCCTGCTCCGCGCGCGCCAGCGCTGCCGCCTGCTGCGCGGGGTTCGCGTTTTGCGGCACGGGCACGAAGATGTGGCGCGCGCGGACCTCGTACTCCGCGTTGTGCGCCTCGGTGGCGTAGGCGGCCTGCACCTCCTCGTCCGTCACCTTGCGCGCCTTGACCTTGAAGCGCAGCACCTCCGCCATCATCGTCTGCCGCCGCACGGTGTCCCGCGCCGTGTCCCAGGCGATCCCCTGCTGCTCGAGCGCCTGGCGGAAGTCGGCCAGCTCCATGCCCTGCTGCCGGGCGAGCTGCTCGAGGGCGCGCTGCAGCTCCTCCTCCGACACCGTCAGCCCGAGGGTGCTCGCTTCCGACTCGATGAGCTTCTCGTCGATCAGCTCGGTGAGGCCCCGGTGGAGCAGGTCCGCGCGCTCCTTGTCGCGGTGCGTTCCCGGGGCCTGCTGCATGACCCGGGTCAGCTCCGGCCCGATGCGCTCCTCGACGTCGGAGAGCAGGATGGGCTGGCCGTTCACGATCGCCGCGATGCGCTCCTTGATCTCCGCGCGGGCGGCCGCGGCGCAGAGGAGCACGGTGAGGAGGACGCGCTTCATCGAGCGGAGTCTATCTCAGCAGCGAGAAAGCCGCCTCGTTGATCTCGATCCGGGCGCCCTTGCGCACCTGCTCCAGCAGCTGCCGCTCGGCCTGGGCCTGCTTCTCGGCGAATGCGCGCCGGGCGACCTCTTCCTTGACCTCGTTCAGGGCGCGCTTCCGCGGCCCGCGGCGTCCGAGCAGCTTGAACAGGTGGTATCCGTAGCTCGTCTGCACCACTCCCGACACCTGCCCGGGCCGGAGCGAGAAGCACGCCTCGTCGAAGGGCTTGGGCATGGTGCCGCGCGCGAACCAACCCAGGTCCCCGCCGCGCTGCGCGTCCGGCGAGCGGCCGTGCGACTTGGCCAGCTGCTCGAAGGAGGCGCCGGCGCGGATCTGGTCGAGCAGGCTCTTCGCCTCCTCGGCCGTCGCCACCAGGATCTGCTGCGCGTGCACCTCTTCCTTGACGTCCAGCTCGGAGCGGTGTTGGTCGAACCACGCGCGCACCTCGGCGGTGGAAGGTTTCTCCCCGCGCGTCTGCTCCGCGACCCACTTCTCCGCGAGCAGGCGCTCGCGCATGTCCTCCGCGAGCTGCTCGGCGGTCTGGCCGTCCTGCGCGAGCCGTTCCGCGAACGACTCGCCCGAGCCGCGCGCCGACTCCGCGAGGGCGTCGATCGCGGACTGCACCTCGGCGTCGGTGACCACCACCGCGGCGGCCCTGGCGCGCTGTCCCAGGAGCGCGCGGTCGATCAGCGGATCGAGCAGCGCGCGCGCCAGGCGGGGCAGGTCCTTGGGCTCGATCTTCGACGGGGTGGGGAAGCCGTCGACCACCTGCGACCCGGCCCCCCGGCGGGCGCGATCCAGCTCGCGCTGCAGGGCGGAAACCGGAATCGCGGTCCCGTCCACCACCGCGACCGTCGGCGCGGGTGCGGCGGGCGGCGCCTTCTTGCGCGCGCAGGCCAGGATCAGCAGCGCGGCCGCCGCCCAGCGCCAGCCAGCCGCAAGCCGCATCAGTTCCCGCCGATCTTCGCGGCCGCGGGAGCGGGCGACGCTTGCGGGCTCGCGACGGGCGCCGGGGCCGTCTCGGCGTTCACCTTCGCGAGCTCCGCCTCGTCGATCGAGACCTTGCCGCCGTCGCGCAGCTTCTTGACGAACTCGTCGTACTGCTTGCTCCGCCGCTCGCGCGCCATGCGCCCCCGCACCGTCTCCTTCGACTCGTCGAAGGTGCGGTTGAGGGCGACCGTCTTGACCTGCAGCTTCACCACCTCGACCCCGGCCGCGGTCTCCAGCGGGCCGGCGACGTCGCCCGGGTTCTTCAGGTCGAAGGCCGCGTTGGCGAGCTCGGCGCCGTGCGACCTGGTCAGCTCGTCCTTGCTGAGGAAGCGCAGGTCGCCGCCCATCGGAGCGGAGAGCGGGTCCTTGCTCTCCTTGATCGCGGCCGCCTGGAAGGCGTTCGCCTCGCCCTTCTTCTCGCGCGCCTGGATGTCCTTGATCAGCGCGGAGGCTTTTGCCCTCGCGTGCGCCTTCTCCTTGGCGTCCTTGGCGGGGAGGAAGATGTGATAGACGCGCGCGCGCTCGGGCTTGACGTAGTCGTCGAGGTGCGCCTCGTAGAAAGCCCTGAGCTCGCCCTCGGGGATGTCCGAACCGCTCATCTTCTCGTCGAGCTGCTTCTTGATGAGCTCCTGGATCATCGCCCGCTTGGTCGCGTCGCGCACCGCGGGCGACTTGTCCAGGCCTTGGCGCTGCGCCTCCTGGGCGAGGAGCTCGTTGCGGATGAGCGCCTCGAGCAGCTCCTTCTTGCGCTCCAGCGTGCCGTAGCGGGCGCGCAGGAACGGGCTCTGCTCGTCGATCCGCCGCTTGAACTCCTCCGCGGTGATCACCTCGTCGCCGACGTGCGCGACCGCCGGCCCGGAAGAGGCCTTCTTGCACGCAAGGGGCGCAAGCGCGCCCAGGGCGCAGGCGGCGAGGGTCAAGGCGTGCCTGGTTTTCATGCGGACGGTCCTTTGCTCGAGAGAGGGGCGAGATACCACCTCTGAACCGCTGACGGGAAGGGGCTAATCCTTCAGGCCGCGCAGCGGCGCAGCTCCTGGACCAAGGTCCGTGCCGCCTCGAGGACCGCGGCGGGCTGGGGAGGGGGCGGGGCCGTGCCGGGCAGCGGTGCGGGCGGCTGCTCGATCGCCTGCACCAGCTCCATGCCCGGGGTGAGGCGGTACCGGCCTTTGCCCTTGGCGACCAGCTGGGCGAGCTTCCCGGAATCGAGCGCCGCGTCGGGCCCGAGCTGCGCGATGAGGCGCCCCGGACCCCATTTCAGGCCGCGCATGCGCAGCGCGCGCAGCTGGTTGCGCAGGTCCATCACCTCGACCAGCGCATCGACTTCGGAGGGCGGCTCGCCGCAGGTATCGCGGACCTCGCCCTTCACCTCGTAGAGCTCCTCCTCGTTCGCGGCCGAGGCGAACCGCTTGTAGAAGAAGAGCCGCTGCTGGACGTCCGGGACGTACTCCTCCGGGATCAGCGCGGGCACGGGCAGCTCGACGTCGGGCTCGAACTCCTGCCGCGGCTCCTCGCCCTTGAGCTGCGCGACCGCTTCCTCCATCAGCTGCGTGTACAGGTCGAAGCCCACCGACGCGATCTGGCCGCTCTGATCGGGCCCGAGGAGGTTTCCCGCGCCGCGGATCTCCAGGTCGTGCGAGGCGATCTGGAAACCGGCGCCCAGCTCGGTGAACTGCTGGAGGACCTGGAGCCGCTTCTGCGCGTCGCGCGTCATCGGCCGGCGGGCCGGGACCAGGAGGTAGGCGTAGGCGCGCTCGCGGCTGCGGCCGACGCGGCCGCGGATCTGGTAGAGCTGCGAGAGCCCGAAGTGGTCGGCGCGGTCGACCAGGATGGTGTTGGCGCTGGGGATGTCGAGCCCCGACTCGATGATCGCCGTGCACAGCAGCACGTCGGACTTGCGATCGATGAAGTCGGTCATCACCTCTTCCAGCTTGCCCTCCGCCATCTGGCCGTGGGCCACGGCGATCTCCGCCTGCGGCACGAGCTTCGCCAGGTAGTCGTAGACCCCGCGGATCGACTCGATCCGGTTGTGCAGGAAGAAGACCTGCCCGCCGCGCGAAAGCTCCCGCTCGATCGCCTCCTTGATGGTCGCGCCGTCGAACTTGCTCACGAAGGTGCGGATGGCGCGGCGGTCCACCGGCGGCGTGCCGATGATGGAAAGGTCGCGCACCCCCATCATCGCCATGTGCAGGGTGCGCGGGATCGGCGTCGCGGTGAGCGTGACCACGTCGACCAGCTTGCGCAGCTTCTTCAGCTGCTCCTTGTGCTTGACCCCGAACCGCTGCTCCTCGTCGATCACCACCAGCCCCAGGTCCTTGAACGACACGTCCTGCGAGAGCAGCCGGTGCGTGCCGATCAGCACGTCGACCTTGCCCTCGCGCGTGCGCAAAAGGATCTCCTTCGCCTCCTTCGCAGTCTGGAACCGGCTGATCATCTCGACCGTGATCGGATAATCGGCGAACCGCTTGGCGAAGGTGTGGTGGTGCTGCGAGGCGAGCACGGTGGTGGGGACCAGCACCGCGACCTGCTTCTTGTCCTCCACCGCCTTGAAGGCGGCGCGCAGGGCCACCTCGGTCTTGCCGTACCCCACGTCGCCGCAGACCAGCCGGTCCATCGGCCGGGGCTTCTGCATGTCCGCGAGCACGTCCTCGATGGCCTTCGCCTGGTCGGGCGTCTCGTCGAACTCGAAGTCGGCCTCGAAGGTCCGGTACATGTTGTCCGGCGGAGTGAAGGCGTACCCCTGGTGCGCCGCCCGCGCCGCGTAGATGTCGAGCAGCTCGGCGGCCATCTTGAGCAGCTCCTCCTTGACGCGCGCCTTGCGCTTCAAGAAGGTCTGGCTCTTCAGCGAGTCGAGCCTGGTCTTCGCCGGGTCGCCGCCGACGTACTTCTGGATCTGGCGCAGCCGGTTGACCGGGAGGTACAGCCGGTCCTTGCCGGCGAACTGGAGCAGGATGAAATCGGCGGCGAAGCCGCGCACCTCGAGCCGCGTGAGGCCGTCGTAGCGCGCGATGCCGTGCTCGACGTGCACCACCAGGTCGCCTTCCTTGAGGTCGCGGAAGTCGGCGGCGTCCTCGCCAAAGGTGCGCGGGCGGCGGGCGGCCCTTCGGGGCCGCGCGCGCGGGCCGAAGATGTCCTCGTCGGAATAGAGGGCGAACCGGTCGTGCTCGTCCACGAACCCCGCGGAGATCTCGCCCGTGAGCAGATGCGCGTGCACCGCGGGGTCGAACAGCGAGGACGGCTCGGGCGGCAGCTCCGGCACGATGCGCGCCATCAGCTGGCGGTCGAGCAGCAGCCGGCGCGCCCGCTCCGCCTGGGCGGAGGAATGGCACGCCACCAGCGCGGCGATGCCCCGATCCCGGAAGTCCGCCAGCCGGCGCACCAGGGGCGCCAGCGCTCCGTCCTCCCCGTGGTGCCCGGCGATCTCCGCGCGCAGCTCCGCGGTGGGCTTCAGGGCGAAGTCGATCTCCGGCACGCCCGCCGCCGCGTCGGAGGCGAACCCGAGGCCGCCCAGCTCGAGCACCGCGGCGCCCTCCAGGGTGGGACGCACGTCGCGCTCGTGCAGGTAGTGCTGGTCGGGCGGCAAAGCCAGCTCGCCCTTGCCGCGCGCGGCGGAGAACGAGGCCGAAAGCTCCGTCCACAGCTCGCCCCACTGGCGTTCCAGCTCGAGGGGGTCGTCGAGCACCCACAGCGCCTCCGCAGGGAGGTAGTCGGTGACCGGCTTCAGCCCGCCCGGATAGAAGCCGGGCAGGATGGCCGACAGGCCGGCCGCGAAGAGCGCATCGTCCTGCGAGTGGCTCTGCAGCTCGTCGATCAGCTCGCGCAGGCGCCGGGTGGGCGTCTCCACCGCGTCGGCGGCCGCGCGGACGGTCGCGATGGCGGCCTTCCGGCCGGCCTCGTCGAGCACGATCTCGCGCGCGGGGCACAGGGACACCTCGGCCAGCTCCTTGACCGAGCGCTGCGTCTGCGGGTCGAAGGCGCGCAGGCTCTCGACCGTATCGCCGAAGAACTCGATGCGGACGGGCTGCGGGTCGAGCGGGGACCAGACGTCGAAGACGCCGCCGCGGACCGCGAAGGTGCCGGGGTCCTCGACCAGCGGGACCTTCGCGTACCCCGCCGCGGTGAGCTTCCCCGCCAGCTCGTCCCGGTCCTGCGTCGCCTCCACCGCGAGCTGGAGCGAGCGCGAATCGAGCGCTTCCCGCGGCAGCACCCGGCGGGCGAGCCCGCGGACGGAGAGCACCACTACCCGCGCGTTGCCGAGGTGGAGGTGGAACAAACCCGCAAGTCGCGCCATCGCCGCCTGCGGGTCCGGGGTGAGCCCCTCGTACGGCAGCACCTCGTCGCCGGGGAGGCGGACGATGGCCCTGTCGGCGTCGGACGGCGGCCAGAAGAAGCGCAGGTCCCGCTCGAGCGCCTCGGCGGCCTCCTCGTCGGGTTCCACGCAGACGAGGGGCCGCTTCAGCGCGCGCGCCAGGTGGGCCAGGGCGTAGCCGCGCGAAGCGCCGCGCAAGCCGGTCGCGCGGGCACGTCGGCCGGTCCGGAACGAGGAAAGGAGCTCGGCCAGCGCGGTCGGGCTCCCCGCGCGAGGCGCGAGCGCGGCCTTCAGCGACTCCATCGGGAAGGCGTGGAGTAGGGCCCGGGGGCCGCCAAGTCAAGCCGAGCAGCGGTGCGTGGGTCGCGCCGAAGACGGCCCGGCGCGCGTCACGCCAGGTGGTCCCAGCCGAGCCGCTTCGGCAGGGGGCGCGGCTTGCCTCCCTCGAGCAGGCGGATGCCGCGTCCGGGCACGAAACGGCCGACCAGGGCTGCCGGCGCTCCGATCCGGCGCAGGCGCGAGAGGAGGCGCGCCACGTTCCGCCGGCGGACGGCGAACAGCAGCGCGTAGTCCTCGCCCCCGGACAGCGCGAGCCCGACTCCGGCAGATCGGACGGCGGGGTCGAGCGGGAGCGAGTCCAGGTCGACCTCCGCGCCGCAGCGGCTGGCGGAGCAGACGTGGCCCAGATCGCGCAGGAAACCGTCGCTCACGTCGACCGCCGCGCTGGCCAGGCTGCCGGCCGCGAGACCCGCCTCGACCAGAGGCTCCGGCCTGAGCTGGGCGCGGATGGCCGCCGTCAGGACGCGCGAGGCAGACTTCTTCCCGGGTCCGCGCAGCAGGCGAAGGCCGAGGGCAGCCTTGCCCAGCTCGCCGACCAGGACGATCGCGTCCCCCGGCCGCGCCGCGCCGCGTCCGCGGGGCCGGGTCGCCTCCCCGAGCGCGGAGAGCGAGACCGACCACGCGCCGGCGCGGGTGACGTTCCCCCCGACGAGGGCGCATCCGTGCCGCCGCGCCAGGGCCGCCATGCCGCGGCCCATGCCGCGCGCGGTGCGCAGCGCGTCCGGTCCCGGGCGCACGCCCAGGGCGCAGAGAAACCAGCGCGGCCGCGCCGCGGCCGCGGCGAGATCGCTGAGCGCCGCGGCGAGCGCCTTGTGCCCCACGTCCGCGGGCGCGAACCAGCGCCAGTCGAAGTGGACGCGCTCGACCAGCTCGTCGACCTTCAGGACCAGCTTCCGCCCGGTGGACGGACGCACCACCGCGCAGTCGTCGCCCGGCCCGGACAGCACGCCCGGGCCGGCCGCGCGGGCGTCGCGGGAGAGTCCGAAGGGAGCGAGGAAGGCGTCGATGAGCAGGAGCTCGTCCACTTGGGAGTGCATGCCATGACGTCCGTGCCGTGAAAAGCGCAGCGCGGCGGCTAGTCGCCGCCGATAGGGCGGCGCTACGCTTTTCAGAGCGCGGACGTTATGGGATGCGCTTCAGGCGCCGCGGAGGGACGACTCGAGCGGAGCGCCGGGCGGCTCGATGGGCACCACCAGGGTGAAGACGCTCCCCTTGCCCGGCTCGCTGCGCACCGAGATCCCTCCGCCGTGCGCCTCGACGTAGCTCTTCACGATGGACAGCCCCAGCCCGGCGCCACCGTACTCCCGCGAGGCGGAGGAGTCGGCCTGGAAGAAGGTGTCGAACACCTTCGACTGCAGCTCCTTCGGGATCCCGATGCCGTTGTCCTCGACCTGGATCTGGAAGTAGCCCGCTCCCGCGAACGGCCCCGCGTTCTGCGGCGCCTGCTGCGCCGGCCCGGCGCGCACCGCGATGTGCCCTCCGGCGGGGGTGAACTTCACCGCGTTGGAGAGCAGGTTGATCACGCACTGCCGGATCTTGTCCGGGTCGACGTGCACCCTCTGGATGCTGGGCGAGACCTCGGTGGAGACGGTGAGCTTCTTCTTGAAGCTCTGCGGCAGCACCGACTCGACCGCCGCCTGGAGGACGTCGTTCACGTCCACCACGTTGCGCTGGAGCTGCACGCCGCGCGCCTCGATGCGCGAGAGGTCGAGGATGGAGGAGATCAATCTCAAGAGTGACTCGCCCTTGTCGAGGATGGTCTTGAGATAGTCCTTCTGCTCGTCGTTCAGCTCGCCCGCGAGTCCCGCGAGCAGCATCTCGCTGTAGCCGATCACGCTGGTCAGCGGCGTGCGCAGCTCGTGCGAGACGGTGGCGAGGAAGTTCGACTTGAGGCGGCTCAATTCCTGGAGCCGCTCCAGGGCCTCGGAGAGCTTCTTGTTCTTCTCCTGCACTTCCCGGTAGCTCTCGGTCACGCTCTCGATGTGCAGCTGCGAGGTGATGAGCGCCTTGTGCGAGGTGAAGACCAGCACGTCGACCAGCCGGGCGAAATGGTCCAGCACCTTGCGCACCGTGCTCTCGGGAGCGCGGCGGATGCGGCCGATCAGGTCGCGCGCCTTGGCGAGGTCGAACTCGCCCTCGAGCGACTTGAGGTCCCCTCCCAGGTCGCCCACGTCCTCGGGGAAGAACGGCCCGAAGATGATGCGGCCCAGCATGTCGCCTTCGTAGATGATGGGCAGCATGAGGTAGCGCAGCCCGCTGAAGCAGTTGCGCACCGCGATCTGGGGCTCCTCCAGCGGCCTGATCTTGATGTGCGTCACCGTCTCGGTGCACAGCCGCCGCCCGTTGGGGCCGGTGAACATGTAGGCGCAGAAATCGCCGCTGGCGATCTTGATGTCGACCAGCTTGGTGCCGTTCGCGTCGAAGACCTTGAGGCCGATCTTGTACAGATCGACGAACGTCTTACACACCTGCGTGAACGTCGGCAGGTCGAGCAGCTCGCCGAGGACGAGCTTCTTCTGGAGGATGCTCTCGGCCACTTGTTCCTACGCTCCGCCGGCCATCGACGACGGATCGCCTCCCACACCGGAACCGCCTGCGCCGCTTCCGTTCTTCCCGCCGCCGCGCGGCGGCAGGAGGTCCTCGATGCGGGGTGGGTCGACCAGGCAGCGCCGCACCTCCTCGATGAACGCCTGCCGGTCGAGGCCGATCTTGTCGCGGAGCAGGTAGGTCTTGTCGATCGCCTCGAAGGTCAGGTCGACGAGCGCGAGGAACGTCTCCACCACTCCCTCGCCCTGCACCGCCACGGCTTCGAAGACGGGCTGCTTGTTCTCCCCGCGCATCTTGGCCACCGACTCCGCGGTGGTCGCGTCGCCCAGGTCCTTCTTGTTCCACTGCACCACGCAGGGCAGCGACTCGATGGAGAGACCGTTCATCTTGAGGTTCTCCACCATGTTCATCCAGTACTTGTAGTTCTCCTGCCGCTTGGCGGGCTGGCTGTCGGCCACGAAGGCGATCGCGTCCGCGCCCTGCAGCACGATGCGGCGCGTGGAGTTGTGCATCACCTGGCCCGGGACCGTGAACAGCTTCAGCTTCACCTTCAGGTTGCCGCTCTTGAACACCAGCGGCAGCGTGTCGAAGAACAAGGTGCGGTCGTCGGCCGTGTCGAGCGTCATGAGGTGCCCGCGCAACGCCGGCTGGATGCGCTGGTAGAGCGCGCGCAAGTTGGTCGTCTTCCCGGAGAGCCCGGGGCCGTAATAGACGATCTTGAGCGTCAGCTCCCGCTGGGCCGTGTTGAACTGCACTTATCTCCTCACCTCATGCCTTCGCGACCGGCGCCTGCCGGCCTGACTGCGGCGCGCCGCCCGAGAGCGCGTGCGCGAACAATTCGTCCAGCGTGCTCACCGTCACCACCTGCATCCGGCGGCGCAGCGGCCGCGGCAGCTCGAGCAGGTCCCGGCGGTTCGCCTCCGGGATACAGACGATTCTCACCCCCGCTCGTGCAGCCGCCAACAGTTTCTCCCGAAGCCCGCCCACCGCCAAGACCCTGCCCCGCAGGGTCACCTCGCCGGTCATGGCGACCTCGGCCCTACATGGTCGCCTGCACAGGAGCGACGCGAGCGCACACGCCATGGTCGCTCCCGCGCTCGGCCCGTCCTTGGGGATTGCCCCGGCGGGGACGTGCAGGTGGATCTCGTGCGTCTCGAACCAGTCCGCGGGTACGCCGAGGTCGGGTGCGCGGCTGCGGAGGTAGGAGAGCGCCGCCTGCGCCGACTCCTGCATGACGCTCCCCAGCTGCCCGGTGAGGATCAGCCCGCCCGCCCGCTGCCCGCGGCCGGCCATGGCGGCCACCTCCACGCGGAGGATCTCCCCGCCGTACGGCGTCCAGGCGAGGCCCGTCGCGCAGCCGATGGTCTCCGGTTCCTGCTCGGCGTAGGGAAGGTACCGCGGCGCCCCGAGGAGCGCGTGCAGCTCGCGCACGCGGATGCGCGTCTTCTGCGGCCCTCCTTCGGCCACTCGCAACGCGGTCTTCCGGCACACCGAGGCCAGCTCGCGCGTCAGCTCGCGCAGGCCGGCCTCGCGCGTGTAGCCGCGGATGACGGCGAGCAGCGTCGGGCGGGGGAGCTCAAGCTGGCCCCCGCACAGGCCGTGCTCCGCGAGCAGGCGCGGGAGCAGGTGGCGCTCGGCGATGTGCAGCTTCTCCTCCTCCGAATAGCCGGGGATCCCGATCGGCTCCATGCGATCGCGCAGCGCCGGCGGGATGGGGTCCAGCGCGTTCGCGGTGGCGATGAAGAGGACGTTGCTCAAGTCGAACTCCAGGTCCAGGTAGTGGTCCCGGAAGGCATGGTTCTGTTCGGGATCGAGCACCTCCAGGAGCGCCGAGGACGGGTCGCCGCGGAAGTCGGCGCCGAGCTTGTCGATCTCGTCGAGCACGAACACGGGGTTGAGGGTCCCGGCGTGCTTCATCCCCTGCAGGATCCTCCCCGGGAGCGCGCCCACGTAGCTGCGCCGGTGCCCGCGGATCTCGGCCTCGTCGCGGACTCCGCCGAGCGAGACGCGGACCAGCTGCCGGCCCATGGCGCGAGCGATGCTCCGGGCGAGCGAGGTCTTCCCCACTCCGGGCGGACCCACGAAGAGGAGGATCGGGCCGCGGCCGTCCGGCTTGAGCTTGCGCACCCCGAGCGCCTCGAGGATGCGCTGCTTCGCCTTGGCGAGGCCGTGGTGGTCCTCTTCCAGGGCCTGCCGCGCGCGAGAGATGTCGAGCGAGTCCGCGCTGCGCCGGGTCCAGGGCAGCTCGCAGATCCACTCGAGGTGGGCGCGCAGCACGGCGGCCTCGGCCGACTCGAGCGTCATGGCGGAGAGGCGGCGCAGCGCCTTGTCCGCCTCGTCCTGGGCGGCGCGGGGGAGCTGGGCCGAGTCGATCCGCCGTTTCAGCTCGGCGGCCAGCTCTGCCTTCTCGTCGCGCTCGCCCAGCTCGTGCTGGATCTGGCGGAGCTGCTCGCGCAGGTAGTAGTCGCGCTGCGTCTTGCTGATCTCCTCCTTGGCCTGGCTCTGGATGCGCGCCTGCATGGCCAGGAGCTGGGCCTCCTTCGCCAGCCGCTCGTGGATGGCCTTGAGGCGCTGCAAGGGATCCATCAGCTCGAGCAGCTCCTGGGCGTCCTGCACCTTCATGGAGAGGTTGGCGGCGACGAGGTCCGCCAGCCGTCCCGGGTCCTGCACGCTCGAGAGCAGGAGCAGCTGCTCGGGCGAGATGCCCTTGCCGGTGGCGATCAGCCTTTCAAGATTCCCCTTCACGCTGCGCGCCAGCGCCTCGGCCTCCAGCGCACGATCGCCGCCGTCCGCGAAGGGCAGCTCGTGGATCTTCGTCACCCGCGCGCGCGTGCAGGGCTCGTCGGCGACGATCTCCTCCAGCGTGGCTTTCAGGAGCCCCTGGACGAGCACCTTGACCCGGCCGTCGGGCAGCTTCCGCTGGCGGATGATCTGGCAGATGGTGCCCAGCCGGTACACGCCGTCGGGCGCGCGCGGCGCGTCGTCGTTCCCGTCCCGCTGCGCGACGGCGAACACCACCCGCTGGGCGGCCTTCAGCGCCTGCTCGACCGCGTTCAGCGAGATCTCGCGCGAAACGAAGAGCGGCACCACCATCGCCGGGAACACCACCACGTCGCGCACCGGCAACAGGGGCAGCACGTCCGGAATGTCGAGCTCGCGCCCGACCGCGTCTTCTCCCCCCGCCATGGACCGACTCTACCGCTTCGGAAGGCCAGTCCAGAAGCCTCGCGCCTCCTCGGCCGATCGGACCACCCGGCAGCGCGGGAGGCTCGAGAGGAAACGCCGGCCGTAAGCGCGGCCCGCGATGCGCGGATCGAGCAGGGCCACGATGCCGCGGTCCTGCGCGGAGCGGATCAGCCTGCCGAATCCCTGTTTCAGGGCGAGAGCGGCCTCGGGCAGCTGGAAGGCGGAGAACGGATCCTCGCCGGCCGCGCGCAGCTGCTCGATGCGCGCCTGCACCAGCGGTTCTCCCGGCGAGGCGAAGGGCAGCTTGTCGATCACCACCAGGCTGAGCGCATCCCCCTGCACGTCGACGCCCTCCCAGAAGCTCTGGCTGGCGAAGAGGACGCTGGGCCTGTCGCGGAACGCCTTGAGGAGCTGGGCCTTGGGCCGCTCGCCTTGGAGCAGGACCTGCCAGGGGAGCTCGGGCGCGAGCAGCTCGTGTACGCGGCGCATGTTGCGCAGCGAGGTGAAGAGGGCGAAGGCGCGCCCGCCCGTGATGGGCAGGAGGCCCCGCAGCTCGTCGGCGACGGCGTCGGCGAAGCGCTCGTCCTGCGGGTCCGGCATGCGCTGCGGCAGGTAGATGGCCGCGTTGGCCTCGTAGTCGAACGGGGACGGAAGCACCGCCTCGTCCAGCGGGAACAGCGGCCCGCGCGCGTCCTTGAGCCCCACCCGGCGCGCGAAGTAGTCGAGCGACCCGCCGACGGCCAGGGTGGCCGAGGTGAACACCACGGGCCCCACCCGGTCGTAGAGGTGGTCCTGGAAGATCCCGGCGACGTCGATCGGCGAGGCGTTCAGGAAGAGGTGTCCGGAGCGCTGCTCGGCCCACTGCACGAGCGGATCGGGCGGGGGCGGTTCGTCGTACTCGATGTCCCCCCGCCCGCTCACGGCCTGGGAGGCGCCGAAGAGAAGCAGGTCGGCCGAGAGCGCGAGGCAGCGTCGCTCGAGCAGCTGCGCCTCGTCGCTCCCGCTGCCGGACAGAGCCGCGCCGAGCCCGCGCAACAGCTCGGTGAGGCCCTCCCGCTCGCGCTCGGCCGGCAAAAGCGAGCCGGGCGGCAGTGACCACCGGTCGACATCGCGAGAAAACTTGCCCGACGGCGGCCGGCAGCGCGCCGCCGCCTCGAAGAAGGCCGACCCCTCGCGCAGGAGCCGCTCCCCCAGGTCCTTCGCGGGCTGCGGCGCGGCCGGGACGCGGAGCACGTCGCGCGCGAGCTCCGCGACCCGGAAGCTGGACAGCTGCGCGCCGAAGTTCTCGGTGGCGACCTCCGGCGCGGCGTGCGCCTCGTCGAAGATCACGGCGTCGTAGCGGGGGAGCACCGCCGCGCCGGCGTCGCCCGCGCTCGAGCTGCGCAGCGCGAGGTCGGCGAAGAAGAGGTGGTGGTTGACGATCACCACGTCCGCGTCCGCCGCCTGACGCCGCATGGAGAAGACGAAGCACCCATCGTAGTGCGGGCACTTCTGGCCGGTGCAGGTGTCGGCGGTGGAGTTGACCTCGCGCCAGGTGGCGAAGCTGTCCGGCACGCCGGCGAGCTCGGCGCGGTCGCCGGTGCGCGTCTCCTGCGCCCAGGCGTGCAGCTGGCCGTACATCCCCGCTTCCTCGCGCGCGGCGAAGGTCGGCTGGCGGTCGAAGTGCTCCTTGCGCAAGAGGCACAGGTAGTTCTGCCGGCCTTTCAGGAAAGCGAACCGCGTCTTCACCCCGAGCGCCTGCACCAGCGGCACGTCCTTGTCGGCGAGCTGCTCCTGCAGCGTCTTGGTGGCGGTGGAGATGACGACCTTGAGGCCGCTGCGCGCCGCCGGCAGGAGGTACGCGAGCGTCTTGCCGGTCCCGGTGCCCGCTTCGACCACCAGCGCCCGGCCCTGCGAGAGCGCGCGCTCGACGTGCTCGGCCATGGCGAGTTGCGAGGGCCGCGGCTCGAAGACCGGCAGCGCGCGCCGGAGCTCGCCCTCGAGGAGATCGGAAAGCGACGGCACGCCCGCCGTTCTACCCCGCGAGGGGGGCCAGGGGCACGGGCGTGAAGGAGAGGATGAAGATGATCAGGCTGATGGCCAGCACCGCGCGCCGGCCGGCGGACAGGCGCGGCTCCGACTCGGCCACCGGCGGGTGCTGGTTGAGGAGGATCCCGGTGATGAGGCCCCAGACGGCCCAGCCGAGGAAAGGGGTGAACACGCCGAGGGCGAGGAGGAACGCGGAGAGCGGCGCCGAAACCCAGCGGTGCAGGCGCGGCGAGGCGGCGTACAGGCAGTGCCCGCCGTCGAGCTGGCCGAGCGGGAGGAGGTTCAAGGCGGTGAGCAGCAACCCGAACCAGCCCGCCACGGCCACGGGATGCAGCGCGATCGAGTGCCCCGCAGGGACGTCCAGGACGAGCTTCTCGAGAAGCGTCATCCCGAGCGGATACCCGAGCTCGAGCCCCTCGCGAAGTCGCAGGAAGTGTCCCTCGCGCACCCAGGTCAGCAGCGATTCCCAGAGCGTCCAGTGCAGGAAGGGGCCCTCCTCGGGCACGATGGTGGAGAGCCGCAGCCCGATCACCAGCACGGGAATGGTCACCAGGAAGCCCGCGATCGGTCCCGCCGCGCCGATGTCCACCAGCGCGCGGCGGGTGCGCGGGGCGCTGCGCAGCCGGATGACCGCTCCGAGCGTTCCGATGAGCGAGAGCACGGGAGCCGGAATGAAGAACGGCCAGGTGGCGTCGACTCCGTGCCGGCGGGCCAGGACGAAATGCCCCATCTCGTGCGCCAGCAGGATGGCGAGCAGGGCGGCGGAGAAGGCGAGCCCGTGGCGGATCGCCTCGGCCTGGGTCGGCGGCGGGAGCTGCGTGTCGGTCCAGAGCGTACCGGTGACGAAGGCCGACGCAGCGGTCAGGACGAAGAGCAGGAGGTTGAGCAGCGGCGGGCGCAGGCTGCCCAGCGTGCCCGGCAGCGGCCGCGGGACCTCCAGAGGAGCTTCACTCACACCGAGCTCCCGTCAGCCGTTCCCATGCGTCCTGAAGGTAACCGAAGACGCCGCCCCGGCCCAGAAGTCTTCGCGCGATGGCCCCGTGGCGGCGGGCCTCCGCGCGCCTGCCCAGCCGCCGGAGCGCCCGGGCGAGGTTCTCGTGCAGGTGCGCGCCGCCGTCGCCCGAGCGGAGGGCGCGTCCCCACGCCTGGACGGCCTCCTCCAGCCGCCCCGTCTCGGCCAGCGCGACGCCCAGGCCGGTGAGCGCGTCGGCATCCTCCGGCTTCTCGGCCAGCGCCTTCTCGAACCAGGGGATCGCCTCGGCGTGCCGCCCGAGGCGCACCAGCGCGGTGCCGAGGCGCTCGAAGGCAGGCCACCAGTCCGGCCTGCTGCGCAAGGCCTCCTCCAGCCGGTCCGCCGCCGCCCCGGGCCGCCCCTCGGCGAGATCCATCTCTGCGAGGGCCGCGTGCGCCTTCGCCGCGGAAGGATCGAGCTGCAACAGCTTCTCGCAGCCGGCGCGCGCCGCGGGCGCCGGCCCCGCGCCGCCCAACGCGAAGTCCAGCGCCAGCGAGAGCAGCCGGTCCTGCGCGTCGGCGAAGCTGGGGTCCCGCTGGGCGGCCTCCAGGTACGGATCGAAGCTCTTCGCCGGATCGATGACGCGGACGCCCACCTCGTGCGCGGCGGAGAGGTCGCGCCCGCGCAGATACGCGACGTACGCCTCGACGTCCTCGGTGGGCCACTCCGCGGCGGGCAGCTCGAGCCCCAGCGCCTGCGCGACCGCGCCCGCCGCTTCCTCGAGCGCGCCGAACAGCTCCGAGCGGGGCCGCAGCACCACGTGGTCCAGCGCCGTCCGCCGCTCTTTCTGGTCGACCAGGATGAGGCGCAGCCGCACCCGGTCGGTCAGCTCGGCCGCGCCGTGCAGGAGGTACTCGGTGCCTTCCGGGAGGCCCACCGCGCAGGCCTCCTCCAGCGTCCAGGGGTGGCTCGCGACCACCCACCCGTGGTCCTGCGCCCGGCCCTCGAGGCCGTCGGCGGTGAGCGTGGCCGCGGTCGCGGAGACACCGGGACCCACCGACAGCCGCTCGGCGAGCGTGCGGGCGAGGGACCGGGCGTACACGCCCTGCGCCGCATCGCGCATCTGCCCCCCGCCGTCCATGGGAACGGTGAACGGGAACACCATCACCTGCTTGGCGCCCATTTGCGGGGGAGTGTAGTCGCCGCAATATCCGGCGGCGCTACGCCTTTCACGGCGCGGACGTAATGGAAGGTAATCAGGTCCTCGCGCCGGCTCCCGCTGTCAGGCAGGAAACGTTCAGCGCGAGCCCGTCCGGGTGTCCGGCGCCGGCGGGACGGGCGGCGGTCCCTCGGGGTCGAACTCCTGGATGGTCCCGCGGTTGATCCACAGCCAGAACAGCGGCTTCTGCGCCTCGCGGTCCCGGCCGAACACCGTGTCGCCCGTGGCCCCGTCGAACGGCCTCCCCATCCCGGCCAGCGCGTTGCGCATGTCGTCGCGCGACTGCGGCCGGCGCTCCTCGACGATCTTCCTCAAGATCGCCGCGCCGTCGTACGCGTGCGCCTCGAGGAACCCGGGGGACCTGTGGTAGGCGGCGTCGTAGTCCTCGACGAACTTGCGGGTGGCGCGCCGCTGGCTCTGCAAGAAGAAGCTGTCGGCGAAGATCGAGCACTGCACGTACTTGGCGGCGCCCATGCGCTCGTCCACCAGGTCCTGGTTGTTCCACAGGTTGGTCCCGAGGAGTTGCACGGTGCGCAGGTTCTTCTCGCTGCGGGTGGTCTTGCGCACCACCTCCAGCTCGCGCTGATCGCAGCCGGAGGTGATCACGTCCTCGGCGGCGATGGCCGGCGCGACCAGCCGGACGGTGCGGGCGCTGTCGGGAATGAAGAGCGCGTCGAAGTCGACCACCGGAGCGCTCTGGTTGCGCAGGGCCGTGAGCGCCCTGCGCTGCTGGTAGGGATTCGTGATCTGCTGCTTGATCTTCTCCACCTCGTCGCTGAACTCCTTGCGTCCCTCCAGGTCCTCCTGCGTCCGCCCCACCAGGCGCTGCACGAAGGGCTTGAAGGTGGTGGTGCGCTGCGGGTAGTGGTCGTACGCCGTCACCGCGGCTCCCCCTTGGTCGAGCGCGTCCCAGAAGAAGCGCGTGACCTCGTCGCCGTAGCTGGAGTCGGGCTGCAGGATGCCGAAGCTGCGCGCGCCCAGCTTCTTCTGCGCGTACTGCGCGATGGCGCGCGCCTGCGCGCTGTTGGTCGGCATGTCGCGGAAGACGTACTCGCCGATCTGCGTCAGCCCCTCGGCGCGGGAGAGCGAAACGATGGGCACTCCGAGCTGCTGCGCGCGCACCGCGGCGGCCTGCCCCTCTGCCAGCGCGATGGGGCCGAGGATGGCGATCGCGCCGTCGCGCACCAGGTCCTCCACCGCCTGCGCGGCGGCGTCCGCCTCGCCCTTCGAGTCCTTGATCGAGACCTGCACGCCGCCCCGGTTCTGCAGATCGACCGCGAGCGCGATCGCGTTCAGCATCAGGTCGGAGAGCGCCTTGTACTCGCCGGTGAGCGGCAGCACGATGCCGATCAAGTTCGGCTTCACGTTCCCGGCCGAGGAGACGGAGAGCTGGATGGCCTGGGCGCCCTGCGCCACGGGCCCCGTGTTCACCTCGGAGAGGATCTGCCGCGCCAGCTCGTCGGCATGCGCGCGGTCGCCGGCGTGGAGCTGCAGCCGCGCCAGCTTCAGCGCCGCCGGCGGCCAGGCGGCGCTGCGGCGGTCGAGATCGGCGACGAGCTGCGCGACCACCGGTCCCGGAGCGGCGTGCAGCGCCTTCTCGTAGTCCAGAAGGCGCGCGGCGCGCTCCTCGGGCGTCTGCGCCGCGTCGACGGCGCGCGCGGCGAATCGCACCGCTTCGGCCGGCTCGCCCGTCTTCGCGTAGGCCTCGGCGATGCTCCGCGCCGCCTGCTGCTTCTCGGCGTCGGACATCTGCGAGACGGCGGTCTTCATCGCCTCCGCCGCCTCCTGCGTGTTGCCGAGCTTCGTCTGGACGGCCGCCAGCTCGAGGGCCGCTTCCTTCTTGAACGAGGTGTTCGGGTGCTTCTCGAGCAGCTCGGTGAGCTTCGCCTGCGCCTCCTGCAGCCTCCCGGCGCGCGCGAGCGCCTGGCCTTCGCGCAAGCGGGCCTCGTCGGCCGCGGCGCTCTGCCCGAACCGCTCGATCACGTCGCGGAACACCTTGAGCGCCTCGTCGGTGCGGCCGGCCTCCAGCGCCTGCTTGCCGCGGCGGAGCACGTCGTTGGCCGCGTCCTCGTAGTTCACCTCGCGGCCGTTCACCATCACCGTGCGGGCGGGCCCGCCGCAGGCGGCGAGCAAGGCGGCGAGGAGGAGGATGCGCTTCATTGCAGCACCTGCACGTGGGCGTCCTTGGGCGGATCGAAGCGGAACAGGGAGTCGGGCAGCCCGGAGCTCACCTTCACGTCGCTGAAGATGAGCTGGTTCACGTCCCCCTGGCCGTTGGTGAGCACGCTCGCCAGCACCTGCCCGGCCTTGTCCACCACGAAGACGAGCTTCTGCAAATCGGCGCTCGGCTCGCGCGGAACGAGCTCGATCGGGTCGCCCTCGGGCAGGCCTTCCGGCCGAGGCACCGAGCGGACCGCGAAGCGGTCGAGCAGCCTGCCCCTGCCGAAGAGGAAGGCGAACTCGGGAGGCACCTGGTCGGGGCCGAAACCACGCTTCACCTGCGCCTCCTTGTCCTCCGGGTTCCAGCTCCACAGCTCCTTGCCGTCGATGATGATGAGCCGGCCGTCGTCGTACTGCCAGCGGAGCAGGACCGGCTTCTTGAGGAACACCTTCCCCGTGGCGTTCTTCACGTTCCCGAAGGTCGGGTACGTCGACGTCTGGGCGAAGCGGGCGCTGAAGTCCTTGATGCGCTCGTAGTGCCGCTGCACGCGCCGGGCGATCGCCGCCGGGTCCTTGGCGGGGGCGGCCTGGACCGGAACGGAGGCGGCGAGCAGGGCGGCGATGACGACGGGCATCCGGGCTCCTCTTTACCGCGTTCGACGGCGCTCTGCCCAAAGGTGCTCACCGCTTCACGCGCCGGGCCAGCTTCGCCGCCAGGCGCAAGAAGCGCGAGCGGAGCGCCCGCCGTTCCTCCGGCGGAAGGTCGCCCGCCGCCCCCAGGAACGCGCGGCGGCCCGCGCAGATCTGCGAGAGCGCGATCCCCGCCGCCACCGAGACGTTGAAGCTCTGGGTGAAGCCCGCCATCGGGATGCGGAACGTGCCGGCGCAGGCGGCCAGCGTTTCGGCGCAGGGGCCCTCGTGCTCGTTGCCGAACAGGAGCGCCACGGCGCCGTCCGCGGCGATCTCCGTGTACGGTCGCGCCCGAGCGTCGAGGTGGCCGGCGTACACGGCGAATCCCTCCGCGGCGAGGGCGCGGGCCGCCTGCGCGCCCGAGGCGTGCGTCTCCACCTCGAGCCACTTGTGCGCGTCCTGCGTCACCCGGCGGTGCGCGGCGTCGTCGCGCGCGTCGTGCGGCACGACGTGCACGCGGGAAAGGCCCAGGCCTTCCGCCGTGCGCAGGACGGCGGCGACGTTGTGCGCGTCGAGCAGGCGATCGAGGACCACCGTGACGCTGCGCAGCCGGGCGGAGAGGACCGCCTCGATCCGCGCCAGCCGCTGCGGCGTGAGGAGCGATTCCCAGAAGGCGTCGTCGCCCTCCGGTTCCTGCCCTTCTGCATCGCCCTCGCCGCGGAGCACGTCCTCGGTCAGCCCGCCCGGCCCGGCCAGCTCCGCCGGATCGAGGTGGGGCTTGCCGATCCACGCGCGGACCGGGCGGCGGGGGCTCACTTGCGCCTCGCGCGCGTCGCCCGCTCCTTCGCGCGCCGCCCTTCCGGAGGAGCGCGCTCCGCCTTCTCCCGGCGGTCGATCTCGCGCTCGTCCTCGCGCTGGTCCTGCCGTCCGCGCCCGGGCTCCCCGGGCGGCTCGGGGTGGAGGTCGCGCTCGAGCGGCTGCGGAAGGCCCGCGGTATCGAGCGCGCGGACCATGGCGTCGAGCAGCTCCTCCAACCCTTCGCCGGTGGCTCCGGAGATGAGATGGACGGGGATCTTGCGCCGCTTGAGCTTCTTCGCGAGCTCGCGGGCGCGCTCGCGCGCTTCGGGGACGTCGATCTTGTTGGCCGCCACCACTTGCGCCTTGCGCCGCAGCGCCGGGTCGAACAGCTCCAACTCGCGGTTGATGGCGTCGAAGTCGGCGACGAGGTCTCGCCCGGGAGCCGCGGCGTCGACGAGGTGCACGATGGCGCGGCACCGTTGCATGTGCTTGAGGAAGCGGTGCCCCAGCCCCGCGCCGGCGTGGGCTCCCTCGATCAGCCCCGGCAGGTCGGTGAGCACGAAGCTTCGCCCGCCCTTGTACTGGACCACGCCGAGGTGCGGCTGGAGGGTGGTGAACGGGTAGTCGGCGATCTTGGGCCGCGCGCGGGAGAGGCGCGCGACCAGGGTGGACTTGCCGGCGTTGGGGAAGCCGACCAGGCCCACGTCGGCCAGGAGCCGCAGCTCGAGCTTGACGCGCTTCTCCTCGCCCTCGGTCCCCGGCTGGGCGAAGCGCGGCGCCTGCAAGGTCGAGGTGGCGAAGTTCATGTTCCCCAGGCCGCCCCGCCCACCCTTGACGAGCACCCAGCGCCGGCCGGTCTCGCGCAGGTCGGCGACCACCTCGCCGCTCGCGGTGTCCTTCACCACGGTTCCGGGAGGAACCTTGAGGAGCAGCTCCGCCGCGGCGTGACCGTTCTGGTCCCGGCCGCGCCCGGGCTCGCCGTTGCGGGCCCGGTACTCGCGCTTGAAGCGGAAGTCGAGGAGCGTGGTGAGGCGCTCGTCCGTTTCGAGGACGATGTCCCCGCCGTTCCCGCCGTCGCCCCCCGAAGGCCCTCCCCGCGGCGCGTACTTCTCCCGCCGGAACGCCACCGCGCCCGCGCCGCCGTCGCCTGCCTTGACGAGGATCTCGGCTTCGTCGATGAACTGCATGGTCAAACCAGCCGCGGCCGCATTCGGCGGCGCTGCGCTTTTTCTCGCGCCGAGGTGAGTGAAACCTCACGCTTCGGTGCGCGGCTTCCCCGGCACCACGTGGACGTACGTGCGGTCGTCCGCCTTCTTCTGGTACTTCACCTCGCCCTCCGCCACGGCGTAGATGGTGAAGTCGCGGCCCATGCCGACGCCGCGGCCGGGGTGCACGCGGGTGCCCACCTGCCGGACGAGGATGTTGCCCGGAATGACGCGCTCGCCGCCGTACACCTTGACCCCGCGGTGCTGCCCCGGCGAGTCTCGGCCGTTGCGGGAAGAGCCTTGCCCCTTCTTGTGTGCCATTGTCTTCGAATCCTCGCTATCGCAGTGTGGAGACGCCCGCGATGCCCGTGATCTTCAGCTCGGTGTAGGGCTGGCGGTGGCCGCGGATGCGGTCCCAGCCCTCTTCCTGGGTGCGGAAGTGCCACAGCTTGCGGTGCTTGCCGTGCGAGAGGACCTCGGCCTCGACCTTGGCGCCGCCGACCGTCGGGGTCCCGATCTGGATGCCCTCGCCCTCGCCGACCGCCAGCACCTCGAGCGCCACCGTCGCGCCCACCGGCTGCTCCAGCTTCTCCACCTTGAGCAGGTCGCCCTGCTTGACGCGGTATTGCTTCCCGCCCGTGCGGATGACTGCGTACATCGAACCGCTCCTTGGCTTTTCCGACTCTTCAACCAGCCGGGCTGGCAGGGGAATCCCGCCGCCTGGCGCGGAAAAGAGCGCGGGATCTAGCCCGCGTTGGCGCGGTCTGTCAAGGAAAGCGCCTCGAGCGCCTGCTCGTACGGCGTCCGGGCGACGCCCCGCTCGGTCACGATGGCGGAGATCAGGCGGGCGGGCGTCACGTCGAAGGCCGGGTTGAAGACGCGGACGCCCTCGGCGGCCACGCGCGACCCGGCCAGGTGGGTCACCTCGTCGGCACCTCGCTCCTCGATCGGGATCTCGCGGCCGGTGGCCGCGCGCAGGTCGACGGTGCTGATCGGGGCGGCGACGAAGAACGGCACGCCGGCGGCGTGCGCGGCCAGCGCGAGCGGGTAGGTGCCGACCTTGTTCGCGGTGTCGCCGTTGCGCGCGATCCGGTCGGCTCCCACCACCACGCAGCCCACTTTGCCGGACGCGAGCAGCGAGGCGGCTGCGACGTCGGGCAGCAGCGTGACCGGGATGCCGTCCTGGAGCAGCTCCCAGGCGGTGAGGCGCGCTCCCTGCAGCCACGGGCGCGTCTCGCCGGCGTACACGGCGCACTTCTTCCCCGACTCCAGGGCGGCGCGGACCACTCCCAACGCCGTGCCGTACCCGGAAGTGGCGAGCCCGCCCGCGTTGCAGTGGGTGAGGATGCCCCCGCCGTCGGGGACCAGTTGCGCGCCGTTCTTGCCGATGGCGCGGCAAGCGGCGAGGTCCTCCGCGACCACGCGGTGCGCCTCCTCGAGGAGCGCGTCGGCGACGCCGGCGTGGGATGCCCCTGCTCGCAGCAGCGCGGCGCGCTCCCGCGAGAGCCGTTCCAGCGCCCAGCGCAGGTTGACCGCGGTGGGCCGCGCGGCGCGCAGCTCCTCGACCGCCGCGGCGAAGATGCCCTCGGGGTCCGCCGCCCGGGCCGCGTCCCGCGCCGCCAGGGCCAACCCGTAGGCCGCGGCGCACCCGATGGCTGGCGCCCCACGCACGACCATCTCGCGAATCGCCCGCGCCGTCTCCGCGGCGCTCTGGATCCGGACGTCCTCCACCTGCCCGGGCAGCTTCCGCTGATCGAGCAGCCACAACGCGCCGTCCCGCCACTCCAACGTCCTGAACCCCATGCCGCCCGTTGTATCCACTTGGCAAAACGATTTCACCACGGAGAGCACGGAGCACACGGAGTCGGGTTTTGAAAAGCGAAAATCTCCGTGCTCTCCGTGTGCTCCGTGGTGCAATCGCTTTGGTTCAGAGGCGCAGTTCGAGGTAGAGGGCGCCGGGGATGGGGTTGTCGCGGTAGGGAGGGATTTCGCGGAAGCCGAGCTCCCGGTAGAGGGCGATGGCGGATTGCATGAGGGAGGGAATCGTGTCGAGGCGGATGGAGCGGTAGCCGAGGGCGCGGGCCTCGGCCAAGGCGGCCTCGGTGAGGGTACGGCCCAGGCCGCGGCCGCGGAAGGCGGGCCGGACGTAGAGGCGCTTCATCTCTGCCGCGGGCCCGTCCCACTCGTGCAGCCCCACGCAGCCAGCCGGATCGCCGTCCTCGATCGCGAGCAGCAGCCGCCCTCGCGGCGGGGCGTACATCCCGGGCAAGGCGCGCAGCTCCTCGTCGAATCCCTGGAAGCAGAGGGAGAACCCGAGCGACCGGGCGTACTCCAGGAACAGGGTGCGCACCTGCTCGAGCTGCGGTCCGGGAGCGGCGACCGACGCAATCACTTCATCCGCTCCATGTGCCCCGGCCGCGGCCGCCGGCGGCGGGAGGTCCGCAGCGCCATGCCCCCGATGAAGGTCGCCAGCAGGGCTGGCCCGCCGAGCGAGACGAGCACCACCAGCACCTCGCGCCCGGCCGATTGCACCAGGTCGGGGCGGCGGATGCCGGCCGCGGGGATGAGCGGGCTCTCCGTGCGCCAGGCGATCTGCAACAGCGCCACCCCCAGGAACACCCAGGTGAGCAGCAGCACCGCCAGGAGCGCCACGGCGATCTTGCGGCGGACGCGCTCCGGCGAGAAGACCACCGCGGCATCCAGCGCCAGCGAGATCACGATGCACACCGAGAAGAGCGCGGTCACCGGGTCAGTCGAGACGCTTCTTGAACAGCGCGTTGAGCACGCCAGGGTTTCCCTTGCCCTTCAGGTCCCTCATCGCCTGGCCGACGAAGAACCCGAGCAGGTTCTTCTTGCCCGCCTTGTACTTCTCCACCTCCGCGGGGCTGCGCGCGATCACGCCGTCGACCACCGCTTCGAGCGCGGACTCGTCGGAGACCTGCGCGAGCCCCTTCTCCTGCACGATCTGCGCGGGCGCCTTCCCGGTCCGGAGCACCTCCGCGAGCACGTCTTTCGCCGCCGTCGAGGAGAGCGTGCCATTGTCCTGCAGCCGGAACACCTCCGCGATCTGCGCCGGCTGGAACTTCGGCGCGGAGAGGTCCAGGGCACCTTCGTTGACCAGCCGCGCGACCTCGCCGGTGACCACGTTCGCGGCGCGCCTCCCCGCATCGTGCCCGGCCGCCTCGACGATGCCCGCATGCAGCTCGACGAGCTTCGGGTCGGCCGTGAGCGTCCGCGCGTCCGCGGCCGGCACTCCCGCCGCCACCAGCTCGGCCATGCGCTCGTGGGGGAGCTTCGGCACCTGCACCTTCCCCACCCACTCGGGCGACAAGACCAGCGGCGGCAGGTCGGGCTCGGGGAAGTAGCGGTAGTCGTTCGCCTCCTCCTTGGTGCGCATGGGCCGCGTCTCGCCCTTCTCGTTGTCGAAGAGGCGCGTCTCCTGGACCACCTTCTCGCCCCGCTCAATCGCCGCGACCTGGCGCTCGATCTCGTGCTCGATCGCCTGCCGGACGAAGCGGAAGGAATTGATGTTCTTCAGCTCGACTCGCGTGCCGAGCTTCTCGCTGCCCTTGCGGCGCACGCTCACGTTCGCGTCGCAGCGGAACGACCCTTCCTCCAGGTTGCCGTCGTTGATGCCGAGGTAGATGAGCGCGAGCCGCAGCGATTTCAAATATTCGCTCGCCTCTTCCGCGCTGCGCAGCTCCGGCTCGCCGACGATCTCGACCAGCGGCACGCCGCTGCGGTTCAAGTCCACCTGGGACCCGGTGGAGCCGTGCACGTTCTTGCCGGCGTCCTCCTCCAGGTGGATGCGGGTCAGCGCCACCTTGCGGAGGCCGCCGTCGGGCTGGGGCACCGGGACCGCGCCGCCCTTGCAGATGGGCAGCTCGTACTGGGAGATCTGGTAGCCCTTGGGGAGGTCCGGATAGAAGTAATTCTTCCGCGCCCACACGCTGCGCTCGGCGATGCGGCAGCCGAACGCCTTGCCGGCCTTGATCGCCATGTCCACCACGCTGCGATTGAGGGCGGGGAGAGCGCCGGGGAGGCCGAGGCAGACCGGGCACACCTGCGTGTTCGGGGGCGCGCCGAAGGCCGTCGAGCACGAGCAGAAGATCTTGCTCCTGGTCAGGAGCTGCGCGTGCACTTCGAGGCCGATCACGGGCTCCCAATCGTGGACGCTCATGAATGCTCCAGGAGCGGTGGGAGGCGGTGCGGCAAGGCGAGCGCGCGCTCGGCGGCCCGCGCGAGCCGGAGCAGCGTGCCTTCCTCGAACGGGCGCCCGACGAGCTGCATCCCGATGGGCAGCCCGGCCTGGGTGAATCCGCTCGGGACCGAGATCCCGGGAAGGCCGGCGAGGTTCACGGGCACCGTATAGATGTCGTTCAGGTACATGGCCAGCGGATCGTCGACCTTCTCGCCCAGCCGGAACGCCGCCCAGGGGCTGGTGGGCGACACCACCGCGTCCACGCCCGCCGCGAACGCCTGGTCGAAGTCGCGCCGGATCAGCGTCCTTATCTTTTGGGCGCGCAGGTAGTACGCGTCGTAATAGCCGGCCGACAGCGCGTACGTGCCCAGCAGGATGCGGCGCTTCACCTCGGCGCCGAACCCCGCGGCGCGCGTCTTCTCGTACAGCTCGAGCAGGGAGCCGCGCGCCTGGGCGCGGTATCCGTACCGGATGCCGTCGTAGCGGGCCAGGTTGGAGGACGCTTCCGCGGTGGCGACCAGGTAGTACGTCGCGATCGCGTGCGGCGAGTTGGGCAGCGAGATGGCCCGGACGGTGCACCCTTCGCGCTCCAGCGCGGCGATGCCTGCGCGGACCGATTTCTCGACCGCGGGATCCAGGCCCTCGCCGAAGTACTCCTTCGGCACGCCGATGGTCAGGCCGCGCACGGGCTTCTCCAACTCGGCGTCGTAGTCGGGCACCGGGCGCAGGCTGGAGGTCTGATCGTTCGGGTCGCGGCCCGCGATCGCGCGCAGGAGCAGCGCCACGCCCCGGACGTCCTGCGCGAAGGGGCCCACCTGGTCCAGCGACGACGCGAACGCCACCACGCCGTACCGCGACACGCGCCCGTAGGTGGGCTTCATCCCTACGCAGCCGACCAGCGCCGCCGGCTGGCGGATCGAGCCGCCGGTATCGGTGCCCAGCGTGCCGGGGACGAACCGCGCCGCCACGGCCGCCGCCGATCCGCCCGACGATCCTCCCGGGGTTCGCTCGAGGTCCCACGGGTTGCGGGTGGGCCCGTACGCGCTGTTCTCCGTGGACGACCCCATCGCGAACTCGTCCATGTTCGTCTTCCCCACCAGCACCGCGCCCGCCTCGCGCAGCTTGCGGACCACGGTCGCGTCGTACGGCGGGTGGTAGCCCTTCAGGATGCGCGAGCCGGCGGTGGTCTCGACGCCTGCCTGGCAGAACAGGTCCTTGAGGCCCACCGGCACGCCGTCGATCGGAGACAGCGGCGCCTTGCGCGCGCGGCGCTCGTCGGCGGCCCTGGCCGCGGCCCGCGCCTGTTCGTCGGTGAGCCGCAGGAAGGCGTGCACCTTCCCGTCCAGCCGGGCCGTGCGCGAAAGGCACTCCTCCAGGACCGCGCTGGGCCGCGCCTCGCCGCGCCCGAGCGCGCGCGACAGCTCTCCCAGCGGCAGCAGGGACGGGTTCACTCGAGGATCCTCGGGACCACGAACGCGCTGCCGTCCTGCTCGGGAGCCTCGGCCAGCACCTTCTCGCGGGGAAGGCCAGGCCGGATCTCGTCGTCGCGCATCACCGCTTCCGCCTCGCTCGCGTCGCCCGCGAAGGAGAGCGGCTCGATGCCCTTGATATCCACCGCCTCGAGCCTCTCGATGTACTCGAGCACGTGCCCGAGCTGCGCGGCGGTGCGCTCCTCCTCCTCCGCCGTCAACGCGAGTCGCGCCAGGCGCGCGACGTGGCGCACCGTGTTCCTGTCGATCGCCATTCTGCCTCACCAGAGCGCATGTCGAGATGTCCGCGCTCTCAAAACATAGCGCCGCCCTCTCCGGCGGCGACTAAGGCTTGTACGCCGCCGGCCTGAACCAGTTGAGCACCGCGTCCACCACCGCCTGGAGCCCGTGCGGCTCGGTCGCCTTGTGCAGCCTCTCCCACGAGCCGCGGGGGAGGAAGGCCCCGCCGCAGTTCAGGCAGTGGTAGACGATGACGTCCCCGATCTCCTCCGGGACGAGGCGCATGCCGCACTCGGAGCAGTGACCGTGGTGCAGCCTGCGCAGCTCCTCCTTCTCGTGCTCCTTCAGGCGCCGCATCTCCTCGAAGTGCAGCTGCCGGATGCGCTCCGCGTCCTCGCGAACGAAATACTCGTCCTCGAGCGTCGACGGCTTTGCCATCGTCATTCCCGCTTGCCCTCTCCGGTCGCCGGTGGCGCCGGCGCGCCGGTCGGGGCCAGAAGCTCCATCGCCATCCGGGCGCGCTCGTGCTGCGGCGAGAGGTCGAGCGTCCCGAGCAGCTCCTTCCTCGCCTCGGCATCCTGGTGCATGGACAGATAGGCCATGGCCATCCGGAAGCGGATGCGCGCGCTCCGCGGAGAGCCCGCCAGCGCTGTCTTGAGCTTCTCCACCGCCCTCGGCCCGCCCTCGTCCTGCGCCAGCAGCTCGGCTCCCTGCACGAAGGCGATGCGCGCCTCGTCGGCCTTGAGCAGCGCGGCGCGCTTCAGCTCGCGGTTCTGGTTCACGCGCGAGCGCGCCGCCCGGTAGTAGTCCGCCAGCGCCAGCGCCACCTCCGGCGACTTGGGGTCCATCTTGTTTCCCGCCGCCGCCGCCTCGAACGCGGTCTTGAGGCGCGCCTTGGCGGCGTCCTGCAGGGCAGCCGCCTTCGCTTCCGCGTCCGCCTTCTTCTTGTCGTCGCCCGAGGCGAGGGCGCGGCTCGCCTGCTCGCTCCAGTACCAGGCCTGGTCGTTGAGCGCGTCGGACCAGGCGATCTGCACCTCGGCGAGCTGTGCCCAGGCTTGCGGGAAGTGCGCCGTCGGCGCCGCTTGGAGCGCGGCATTCGTCTGCGCCTCGGCATCGGCGAGCGATGCGAGCGTGTCCTTCTCGGCGGCCGCATGCCCGTCGGCCAGGGCATCCATGGCGGCCTGGGGAGGAGCGCGATGGCCCAGCTTCTTGACGGCGAGGACCACGCCGCCGAGGACCAGCACGAGTCCCAGCGCCGCAGCGACTCCGATGATCAGGGCGCGCGGCGGGCCGTGCCACGCCGGGGCTTGCGCCGCAGGCTCGGGCTGTCCGGCCGCTTCCGTTTCTTCCGGCGCGGCGCCGCCCTCGACCTGCGCGCCTGCGGCCTCCTGGATCGGCTCAGAGGCCGTCTCGGCGCCCCCCTCGTCCGCCGCGGGCGCGAGCTCCTCGGCCCGGACCGGCGGCGGCGGAGTCTGCGGCGGAGGCGTCGGCACTTGCGCGCCGGGCGGCCGCGCGATCGCCGGGGCCGCATTGCCGAAGAGGATGGTGGCGTTCGCGCCTTGGTCGCCTTTCACCGGCGTTCTGGGCGGCTGGGCCGCGGCAGGCGCCGCGCCGAACACGAGCGTCGCGCCGGCCGCGTCGGTGGGCTTGGACAATGGCTTCACGGTGCCTGCGGGCGTCCGCGACGGGGGCTGGGTCTTCAGCGGCGCCGCCGCGTTGAACATCATCGTCCGGCCGGCGGCCTCGTCGCCCAGCGGCGCAACGGACGATCCCGCGGGTCCGCCGCCGGCCGCCTTCGCGGGCGCGGGGCCCGGCTTCGGCGCCGGTGCGGAAGCGCGCGCGTTGGCAGCCGCCGCCGGGGGCGGAACCGGAGGGGCAGCGGCGCGGGGAGCTGCCGCGGCGCCGGCCGGAATCACTCCGGCGGCCGCGGGCGGCGGGGCGGAGAACATCACCGTCGCGCCGCCGCCGCCGGACGGCTTCGGCGCGGCGCGGGGCGCGGCGGCCGGTGGCGCCGGCGGCTTGGCAGGCGCCGGGGGCGCACCGGCGGGCTTCTCCGCGGCAGCTACGGCGGCCTTCGTGGGAGGAGCAGCCACGGGAACGGCGGCCTTCGTGGGAGGAGCAGCCACGGGAACGGCGGCCTTCGTGGGAAGAGCAGCCACGGGAGCGGCGGCCTTCGTGGGAGCAGCAGCTACGGGAACGGCAGCCTTCGCGGGAGGGGCCGCGGCCGCCACCGGCGCGGGCGACGGGGCGGGAGGCGCGGGCGCAGGCTCGGCCGCGGGCTGCGCCGTCTCGCGGGTGGCGCGGAAGGTGTTCCCGCACTTGCCGCACCGCATGGCAAGCCCCTGCGGTCCGACGCGCGCCTCGTCGATCCGATATCGCGCCTGGCACTTGTCGCAGCGAACGTCCATGGTGCGTCCCCTCCGGCGCGAACACAGCCCGGGCCCTGTGGTGGGGCCGGGTGGTGAAAAGCGGGGTACCCTATGTGCACCGTACTCTACTGTAAAGGCGGGTAGGAGGGGAGGCGGGCGGTCCGGCGAGCACCTTGAAAACGTGAGTGAGGCCGGGGTGCAAGCCACCGGGCGCCGGGCCGAAAATTGACGGAATGCCGGCCGCTCTTACAGTCGGACCTGCCCCTGCGCGGCGCTCGTGCGCTGTAGGGGGAGGGAGGCAGCGTGGCGCGCGCGAAGAAGACGGCGGGGCGGCCCAGAGAGGCCGCGTGGAAGGGGCCGGTGGCGGGGATCCTGCTGGCCGGGATCGCCCTGGTGGCGCTCCTCGGGCTGTGGAGCTACGGCCCGCGCGCGCCGGGCGCGAACTGGGCAGGCCCGGTCGGATACACCGTGGCGGGCGCGCTCCTCGAAGTGGCCGGGGTCGGCGCTTACGCGGCCGCCCTTTTCCTCCTGGCGGTCGCGCTGGCCCTGGTCGCCGGCCGGCCGCGGGTCTCGTTCTCGAGCAGCGCCTCCTGGATCCTGTTCTGTCTCTCGCTGATCGCGCTCGTCCATCTCGGGGTGCGCGCGCGGCTGCAGGGCCACGCTCCCGGCGGGCTCGTGGGGGCGTTGATCGCGGGCGGCGCGCAGGCGGCGCTGTCCACCTGGGGCGCGGCCGTGCTGATCGGGGCGATCGGCGCCGCGGCGCTGGTGGTCGCCACCGACCTATGGGCGCTGCGCGCCGCGTTCGCCGCCGGGCGGCTGGGCTTCGCCGGCGGAGCGCGGGCGGTCAAGGGAGCGGCGGGAGCGATCTCCCGCGTTCGCGCGGCCGGCGCGGCGGACGAGGAGGATGGCGGCGAGCCGTTCGAGGCCGATCCGGACGTCCGCATCACGCTGGAGCCGAGCGGGAAGGACGCCGCGCTCCGGCTCGGGATGGACTCCGAGGCGCCGCAGGACCCGCGCCTGCCCGTTCCACCGGCTTCCGACCCGGGACGCAGGAAGAAGCCGCTCGCAGGGGCCACGTCGACCCCTCCCGCGCCGCTGTCGAGTGGCCCGGCGGAAGCGCTGCCCATGGCGCCCACCATCGTCGAGCCCCGGCCGCCGCCCCGCGGCGGCGCGCGCAAGGAGGAGAGAAAGGAAGACCAGGAGAGCGCCGGGGCGGGCTTCACGCTGCACGGCGGCCGGAAGAGCTTCACGCCGCCGCCGATCGGCATCCTGACCGGCGAGGCGAGCGCCATCGGGCCCATCGACCGCGAAGGCCTGACCGCCACGGCCGAGAAGCTGCGGCAGAAGCTGGCCTCGTTCGGCATCCAGGGTCAGGTGACGCAGATCCGGCCCGGTCCGGTGGTCACGATGTTCGAGTTCCTTCCCGCCGCCGGTGTGAAGGTCTCGCGCATCGCCTCGCTGGCCGACGACCTGGCGATGGCGATGGAGGCGCTGCGGGTCCGCATCGTCGCGCCCATCCCCGGCCGCGGCGTGGTCGGCATCGAGGTCCCCAACAAGGAGCGCCAGATGGTCGTCCTGCGCGAGCTTGCCGAGCAGGACGCGTTCCAGAAGTCGCACAGCAAGCTGGCGATGTGCCTGGGCAAGGACATCGAGGGCATGCCCTACATCGCGGACCTGGCGAGGATGCCGCACCTGCTCATCGCCGGCACCACCGGCTCGGGCAAGTCGGTGGCGGTGAACTCGATGATCGTCTCCATGCTCCTGCGCGCCTCCCCCGAGGAGGTGCGCTTCCTCATGGTGGACCCCAAGATGCTCGAGCTGTCCGTCTACGAGGGAATTCCCCACCTGCTGCTGCCGGTGGTGACCGACGCCAAGAAAGCCGCGCTGGCGCTGCGCTGGGGCGTGGAGGAGATGGAGCGCCGCTATCAGCTCCTGGCGGAGTGCGGGGTCCGCAACATCGCCTCGTACAACAAGAAGGTGGAGAAGGAAGGGGACGCCGCGCGGCGCGCGCACAAGCCGGCCAAGGAGAAGCGCGTCGTCGACCTCACCGACCCGCAGCTGTCGATCCCGGAGCTGCAGCAGGCCGCTGCCGCCGGCGAGGTCGCGCGCCAGGAGAGCGACAACCCGGCGGTGCAGCTCTTGCGCGAGAACGAGCGCAAGCTGGCCGCGGCCGACGATCCGGGCGCCTCGGAGACGGCCGGCGGCGAGCCGCAAGCCACGAGCCACGAACCGCTCCGGAAGCTTCCCTACCTGGTGATCATCATCGACGAGCTGGCCGATCTCATGATGGTCGCCTCGCGCGAGGTGGAGACGTACATCGCGCGCCTGGCGCAGATGGCGCGGGCGGCGGGGATCCACCTGATGGTCGCGACCCAGCGCCCCTCGACCGACGTGGTCACCGGCGTGATCAAGGCGAACTTCCCCGCGCGCATCTCCTTCCAGGTCGCGTCGCGGCACGATTCGGGGACCATCATCAACTCCCCCGGCGCCGAGAACCTGCTCGGCATGGGCGACATGCTCATCCTGCCGCCGGGCACCTCGACGCTGACGCGCGTGCACGGGCCCTTCGTCGAAGAGAAGGAGATCCACGCGGTCGTCGAGCACTGGAAGGCGCAGGGCGCGCCGGTCTACGATCCGAACATCCTGAAGTCGCGCGCCGAGGACGGCGACGGAATGCCGGAGGACGACGAAGGTCCGGACGAGCTGTACGACCAGGCGATCGCGGCGGTGTCCGACATGCGCTTCATCTCCATCTCGCTGCTGCAGCGGAAGCTGCGGGTCGGCTACAACCGTGCGGCGCGCATGATCGAGCGCATGGAGCGCGACGGGATCGTCGGGCCCGCGGACGGGGCGAAGCCGCGCGAGGTGCTGATCCGGCCCGTCGGCGAGCTGCCCGGAGCGGGCGCGTGACGCCCTCGTCAATTGGACCGGGCGGTGGATCGGG
>WNEY01000124.1_pt1 | contig 38400 bp, 39 predicted proteins | sample 5400531 | NCBI WGS metagenome assembly WNEY01 (sample SAMN13153338, study PRJNA577476) | soil metagenome | isolation source: 200 cm saprolite under Douglas fir tree site 1 | place: USA:California | collected 2015-04-18 | reverse complement strand
ACGATCACGTGCCGGCCGACGACCACCAGCGCGAGAGCGCCGGCGATCTGCCCCGCCCAGCCGACAAGGATCAGCGGCCGCCGGCCGAAGTAGTCCGAGAGGTGGCCGCCGAGATAGCCCACACCGCCGGCGGTGAGCGCGCCGAACAGGAAGCCGATCGAGAGCGTCGCCTGCGACGCGCCGAGCTGCTTGATCGCCCAGATTCCGAGGAACGGGTACATCGCCCCGCCGGCGATCGATCCCGCGAGGCCCACGGCGAGCACAGGCCGCAGGGCGCGGTCGACCTCGCCGCCCCAGATGAAGTGAAAGAGACGCGCGAAGAGTCGCACGCGCCCGAACCTAGCAGCAGCGTTCGGAGGTGCCTACGGGTGCGGCGCGATCAGCACGAGCGTCGCCAGCAACCCAGCGATTGCCACGATCAGTCGCATCGCGCGTGACCTTACGCACCGGGTATTGCCGGTCCGTGACGGGTTTGCAAGGAAAGCGTAAGGGGACCACCAGCGCATGGACGAGCCGCGCATCGAACAGACCGAGCCGCCGGTACTCGAGGGCGAGGACGACGTCCTCCGCCAGCCCGCACCGCCGCTCGATCCCTACACGCCCGCGCCGCACCCGCCGAGCGGCGAGCGCCGCGTGTGGGCGCGCATGCGCCTCGCGCTGATCCCGATCGGGATCTGCGTCGTGATCATCGTCTGGGCCGCCTTGAAATAGCTCGCTGCGCTCGCTTCGGGCCAAGTGCTACGCACTTGGCCCGACCGCAACCACCACTCGCGCTTCGCGCGCCCGTGCGTGCCTCGATTGGAAGGCCTGCGGTTTTCGATGATCGTATTCGTCGGCGCGGCAAAGCCGCGCCTTTGCCAAAGCGACCTCGAGAAGGGCCTTTCCGCCCGCAGCGCGGCTTTGCCGCGCTGCTTACCAACTTCGAGCGAAGCAGCAAACCTGTCAACTGAGTCCAGCACTTGCGCGCGAAGCGCGAGTACTGCCTATCGGCGCGCGAAATGCTTGCATTTCGCGCGAAGCGAGCGTCAGCGAAGCGTTAAAGGCCAGCCGTACGCACGGTCGCGCGGTGACCAGATGCGGACGAGCGAGCCGCGCGGGACGGCGATCGTTCGCGAGAAGAAACCGAGCGAGTTCGTCGACATCGTGCCGCCGAGCGACTGCCACCCGCCACCGTGCCGGACCTGCAACCGATACGGCTGCGTGCCGCTGCGCGGGCGCACCTGGCCCCACAGCACGACGCGCGAGCCTGTGCGCGTCACCTGCGCGAGCGGGAACGGGAACGCGTTCGCAGCGGGCTTCGGCTTCCCGCTCGCAGTGAAGAGGCCGCTCTGGAAGCGACCGATGTCCGGCTCGTCCTTCACGAGAAAGTTGATCAGCATCGTCACGCCGGGCTCCTGGTACGCCCTGAGCGCTGCCTGGCCGATGTACGCCGCCTGCAGCGCGGGCGACACGCCGAGGATGCGGTCGGGCGGATTCGTCTGGTAGCCGTACTCCGTCAGCCACACCGGCTTCGCGCCGAAGTCGCGCCGCAACTCACGCAGCAACCGGTCGAGGTTCGCCATCGTGACCGTGTCGCATGTCGAGCACGCGCCGCGGAAGGGCGTCTCGGTCCCCGGACGGGACGGATACGGATGGTGCGCGTACGCGTCGAACTTCGCGTGCGCGGCCTTCATGCCGCGGATCCACGCGAGCGGGCCGACACCTCCGACATTGCCGCGCGGCGCCGTGACGCCGCCGGCGACGAGCGCGCGGCGATTCGCGCGATGGATCGCAACGTAGGCGGGATTCAGGAGCCGGCTCACATAGAGCCGCGGCGACGGAACCGAGAGCCCGAGCCGCTGGTTCGGCTCGTTCCACACAGTCCAGTCGCGCACGAACGAGTAGCGCTTGGCAGCGGCGTACGCGAAGTCGGCGAAGTTCGTCCCGCTCCGCGGTGCGACGTTCGGGTTCGAGTCGCCGTTCGCCCAGCCGGGCGTGCCGAGCAGCGTCACGACAGGCGTGATCCCGCGCGCGCGCAGGCCGCTCAGCACCGAGTCGTACGCGCCCCAGCGATAGGCCGGATCGTTCGCCGAGAGCGCGCGATTCGGCGGCGTCGGCGCGACGTCGTTCCAGTGGATCGAGAGGCGGACGACGTCGACGCCGTGCCGGTGCAGCAAATCGAGCCGCTGGCTCAGCGTCCCCGGCCCGTACATCAGCCACGCATCGTCCTGGATCCCGTAACGGACGCCCGGGGAAGCCGGCGCGACGGATGCAAAAAGGGCCGCCGCAGCGGCCGCCAGCGCGCAGATCAGGGCCGAGCGCCTCATGGCGCTGAGGCTACCCGCGGCCCTAGTTCAAAAACGTAAGGGTGGTGTTAGTTTCCCGCGGCCAGCGGCGAGGCGGGCACGCGCACGAGTCTCGCGAGACGGCCGGGCAGCCACCAGTTGTAGCGCCCGAGCAGCGCCATCAGGCTCGGCACGAGCAGCGCGCGCACGATGGTCGCGTCGAGCAGGATCGCGATCGCGAGCCCGAAGCCGAGCTCCTGCAGGCCGACGATCGAGCCGGCGGCGAGACCGGCGAACGCGGCGACCATGATCACCGCCGCGGCGGTGACGATCCTGCCGGTCCGCTCGAGCCCTTGGACGACCGCGGTCTCGTTGTCGCCGGTCGCATCCCAGACCTCGCGCATGCGCGTGACGAGAAACACCTCGTAGTCCATCGACAGCCCGAAGAGGATCGCGAACAGGAAGATCGGGATCCAGCCCTCGACCTGCGGGTAGTGGTAGAAGCCGATCACGTCCGCGCCGGCGCCCCACTTGAACACGACGACAAGCATCCCGTACGTCGCGCCGACGGAGAGCAAGTTCAAGAGCACCGCCTTCACCGGCAGCAGCACGGAACGGAACGCGCGCATCAGCAGCACGAACGTCAGCACGAGCACGGCGATCACGAGCCAGGGGAAGGCGCCGTACGCACGGTCGAGGAAGTCGATCCCTGCCGGCGCCGACCCGCCTGTGAGCACGCGGACGTCGGCGGGGAAGTGCACGGACGGGACGAGCTTCGCGCGCAGGCGCCGCGCGAGGGCCTGCGACGGCGGATCGCCGTAATCGTGGCGACCGACGATGATCACGCGCGCGTACCGGCCGCTCGGGTCGATGAACGGCGGCGCTGGACGATACGTGACGCGGCGAATCTCGGGATCCTCGCGCACGCGCTCGATCAGTCCAGCCAGCGGAGCCTGGACGGCGGCCGCCGCAACTGCTCCCGGCCTTCCTGCGTCGATCACGATCTGTGTCGGGGCAACGGCGCCCGGCCCGAGGGCGCCGCGCAGGACCTCGAAGCCCCGGATCGCCTCGGGCGACTTCGGCACGCCGCCGCCCGCCGAGCCGGGCGTGAGTTGGATCGCGAAGATCGGCAGCGCGGCGGCGAGCATCAGCGCGCCCGCGCCGCCAAGGAATGCGCGCGGCCGGAGCATGATCGCGTGCGCGAGCCGCGCCCAGAGCCCGGTCGTCTCTGTGTGCTGCTGCCGAAACACGCGCCGGCGCTGCGTGCCTCGCCGGCCGTAGAGGGAGAGCAGCGCGGGTTGCAGCGTCGCCGCGGCGACGATCGAGACGAGCGGAATCAGGAAGCCGCCGATCCCCATCGAGCGCATGAACGGCAGCGGCATGAAAAGCAGCAACGCCAGCCCGATCGCGACCGTTGCGCCGGAGAAGATCACGGCGCGTCCGGCGGTCGCCATCGTGCGCTCGATCGCATCCTCCTTCGCGCCGCCCTTCGTGAGCTCCTCGCGGAAGCGGTAGACGACGAGCAACGAGTAGTCGATCGCGATGCCGAGGCCGACGAGCTGCACGAGGTTCGTAACGTACGTCGCCGTCTCGTAGTAGTGCGCGACGATCCAGACGACGCCGAGCGTCCCCATGATCGTGCAGCCGGCGAACAGGAACGGCATCGTCACGGCGACCGAAAGACCGAATACCGCGAGCAGCACGAGCAGCGCGATCGGGATCGCGATCGCCTCGCCCTTCTTCAGGTCGCTCGCGAAGATCGGGTCGAGATCCGACTGGATCGCGGGGTATCCGGTCACGTACGGCGTCGCACCTCGCACGCCCCTGAGCGCCGCGCGAATCTTCTTCGTGTAGGGCTTCGCCTTCGTGATCGTCAGGGTCGACTGGATCGTCCCGTACAGAACGTGCGAGCCGGCCTGTTCGAGCCCGTTCGTGATTCCGTGCGGGACGACGATCGACGCATTGCGCAGATCCTCCTCGAGCGCCGCGTTGACATCCGGCGTCACGGGGCGGCGCGTCCTGAAGACGACGAGGAAACGTCCCTCGTCGCGGTCGCCGAAGTGCTGCTGGAGAATCGAGCGCGCCCGCTCCGAGTCGGTGCCCGGCACCTTGAATGTGTTCGAGAGCAGGCCGCTCAGGTGGAAGCTCGACCAGCCGCCGGCGACGAGGATCACGAGCCACGCGGCGAGGATCGGCCACCGGAAGCGCAGGACGGCGCGCGTCCAGCGGATCATGGGCACGGGGGAACCCAGGGTTCCCCCGTGGACCCCCTCCTTCTTGCCGAGACATCTCGGGGCCGCGCGGTCGCGCGCCAAGAGCGCGGTCTTGGCGCGCGGTTCGACGGTGGACGCTTAGTCGCTTTGCGCCGCTTGATGCGTGGAGCCATTCGAACGCCTTTGAACCAAACGTAGAGCAGGAACGCGAGCGCGCCCATTGCCGCCTTCAGAATCCGCTTGATCCGGGCCACGCCTAAGACCCTAGGCAGCGGGGTACGCTTGCTGCAAATGACTCGCAAGCGCGACATCGACCAGTTGCAGAACGAGATCCAGGAGCTCTTCGCGGACCTCTGGCAGGTTCCGCGCTTCTCGGGCATGCGCCGCAGCTTCCGCCCGCAGGTCGACTGCTACCGCACCGCCGAGCCGGCGCAGCTGACGGTGTTGATCGAGCTGCCGGGCGTCGACCCGGAGGCGGTCGAGCTCGTCATTGCGGAGGGAACGCTGTACATCGCCGGCGACCGCAAGCGTCCGCGCTGCGAGGGCCAGTCGTACCAGCAGATGGAGCTCGACTACGGGCCGTTCCGCCGGCAGGTCCAGCTCGGCGCCGACGTCGACGTCGAGCGCGCCCGCGCGACCTACGAGCGCGGGATCCTCAGGGTCGTGCTCCCGATCGCGAAGCGCACCCCGGTCGGCGCCCGCGTGTTGATCGAGGTGACGCGAACGTGACCGAGCAGCTCGTCGAGCCGATCGTCGAAACGCCGGAGCTGCCGCCGGTCCTGCCGGTGCTGCCGCTCAAGGAGACCGTCGTGTTCCCGGAGTCGATGACGCCGCTCGCGATCGGACAGGACCGCTCGGTCAAGCTGATCGACGAAGTCGTCGCCGGCGAGCGGCTGCTCGCGCTCGTGACCGTACGCGAGCAGAGCGAGGAGACCGAGACGCCCGACTTCGACGACCTCTACGAGATCGGGACGGCCGCGATCGTGCACAAGATGATCCGCGTCCCCGACGGGACGCTGCGAATTCTCGTGCAGGGCCTGCAGCGCATCCGCATCGAGCGGCACGTGCAAGAGGAGCCGTACCTCGTCGCCGAGATCGTCCCAGTACCGGACGAGCTCGTGGAGTCGCGCGAGGTGGAAGCACTGACGCGCAATGTCCAGAGTCTCTTCGCGCGCGTGATCGGCCTCGTCCCCTACCTGCCCGAGGAGCTGCAGCTGGCGGCGGCGAACATCGACGACCCGAGCGCGCTCTGCCACCTGGTTGCATCGACTCTTCGACTCAAGGCAGCAGAGAAGCAGAAGCTGCTCGAGCTCGTGAACGTCGAAGAGCGCCTGCGCGAAGTGTCGAAGATTTTGAACCGAGAGCTCGAGGTTGTCGAACTAGGGACAAAAATTCAGTCGCAGGTCCAATCGGAGATGGAGAAGGGCCAGCGCGAGTTCTTCCTCCGCCAGCAGCTGAAGGCCATCCAGGAGGAGCTCGGCGAGGGCGACGCCGAGCAGGCGGAGATCAACGAGCTGCGGGAGCGGCTGGACGCGCTCGAGCTGCCGGAGGAGACCGAGAAGGCCGCGAGGCGCGAGCTCGCCCGGCTCGAGAGGCTGCCTCCGGCCGCGGCCGAGTACGGCGTCATCCGCACGTACCTCGACTGGATCCTGACGCTCCCGTGGGGCCAGTTCACCGAGGACAACCTCGACCTGGATCAGGCCCGGAAGATCCTCGACGAGGACCATTACGACCTCGAGAAGGTGAAGGAACGGATCATCGAGTACCTCGCGGTCTCGAAGCTCAAGCGGGAGGTCTCCGGCCCGATTCTCTGCTTCGTCGGGCCGCCAGGAGTCGGCAAGACGTCGCTCGGCCAGTCGATTGGGCGCACGCTCGGGCGCAAGTTCGTGCGCATGTCGGTCGGCGGTGTCCGCGACGAGGCGGAGATCCGCGGTCACCGGCGCACCTACATCGGCGCGATGCCCGGCACGATCATCAGGTCGTTACGCGACGCGGAGTCGATGAACCCGGTGCTCCTGATCGACGAGATCGACAAGATGGGCGCCGACTTCCGCGGCGATCCCGCGAGCGCGATGCTCGAGGTGCTCGACCCCGAGCAGAACAAGTCCTTCCGCGACCACTACCTCGACCTGCCGTTCGACCTGTCGAAGGTGCTGTTCATCTGCACCGCCAACCAGCTCGAGACCATCCCGCCGCCGCTGCTCGACCGGATGGACGTGATCACACTCTCCGGCTACACCGAGGACGAGAAGCTTGGGATCGCGAAGAAGTACCTGCTGCCGAAGCAGCTGAAGGCGCACGGGCTGACGAAGGGGCAGTTGGTACTGCCGGACAAGATCCTCCGCCTCGTCATCCGCGAGTACACGCGTGAGGCGGGCGTGCGCAACCTCGAGCGCCGGCTTGCGGATATCTGCCGCAAAGCGGCGACGCAGATCGCGAAAGGCAAGGCGCAGAAGATCCGCGTCGACGAGAAGCGCCTGCGTGAGTGGCTCGGGCCGCGCCGCTTCTCCGGCGAGGCGCGCAAGCGCACCTCGGAGCCCGGCGTCGCGACAGGGCTCGCTTACACGGCGGTCGGCGGCGACGTGCTGTTCATCGAGGCTACTGCGTACCCCGGCAAGGGCAAGCTGACGATCACGGGCCAGCTCGGCGACGTGATGCAGGAGTCCGCGCAGGCTGCGCTGTCATGGGTGCGCGCACACGCCGAGCAGCTCGGGCTGCCGGAGGACTGGTTCGCGACCCATGACGTGCACATCCACGTGCCCGCCGGCGCGGTGCCGAAGGACGGCCCGTCGGCGGGGATCACGATGGCGACGGCAATCGCGTCACTCGTCCGGGGGGAGCCGGTGTCCGAGGACGTCGGGATGACCGGCGAGATCACGCTGACCGGCCAAGTGCTGCCGATCGGCGGCGTGCGCGAGAAGGCGCTTGCGGCGCAGCGCGCCGGTCTCAAGCGCGTGATTCTCCCGCGCGAGAACGAGCACGACCTCGACGAGCTGCCGCCGGAGACGCGCGAGGCGCTCGAGTTCGTCTTCGCCGACTCGATCGACGAGGTGTTCGAGGCCGCGTTCGACGGCAAGCGGGCCGGCCGGCCGCACAGCGCATCGGTGCCGGAACGCCAGGCCGCTAGCGCGGCCTGAAGCTCGAGACGAGCTCCGAGCAGGCCGCGCCCGAGTCGCCTGAACCGCGCTGGCAGTAGAGCTGGAACTCGCGCTTGCCACGCAGGACGAACGTCACCTGCCGGACGGTGTCGCCGCGCGTCAGGTCGTACTGCCACGCCCGCTCCCCCGCGACCTCCAGCGTGCGGCCGGCGAGGGTCGCGTGCAGCTTCTCCTTCAGCGCCGTCGCGACGCGCTCGACCTCCGGCTGCACCTTCTCGAACAGCGCCGGGGTATACGCCCGTGCGAGCGGCAGGACGGTCACCTGCACGAGCTGCTTCCCGCGGGTCGCCGACGCGCTTCGCCCTGTGTGCCCGACCCTCCAATCCGACGGCGCCTCGAAGGTGAATCCGTTTCCGGCCACCACCCGGTGCTTCACCCCGGAGCCGCCGCAGCCTGCGAGTATCGTTGCGAGCAACAACAGTTTGGCCGCTCTACTCCTCGGGAAAGAGCGGCTGGCCAACCAGGGAAAGGACGTTAAAAGCATGACGAAGACGAAGGACAAGGTCTCCGACGCAGCGGGCACCGTCAAACCGTACGTGCAGCGCGCGATCAGCGACGAGGACCTCCGAGACAACGTGAAAGCCGCGTTCCAGGCGGCGCGCGAGGTCTACGACGAGCTGATCGGCAACCGCGGCGTGACCACGGTCGCGACGCGCGTCGCCACGGACAAGGAGATTCAGGACAAGCTGAGGGAAGCCGTGGACGAGCTGCGCGAGGCCGCAGACCGCGTTCAGGGCAAGAAGGACCGCGGCGGACGCAACGCGACACTGTTGATCGCCGGCATCGCCCTCGGCATCCTCTTCAACCCGGTCACGGGCCCCGCGACGCGCAAGTGGCTCACCGACGCCGTCTTCGGCGGGGACGACGACTTCACGTACCAGGGCGGAAACTCAACCGCCGCTTGAGATCGCTGATGCCACACCTGTGCACGCCCGGCTGGTGGCCCAGACGCGGCGCCGGCTCGTCCGCCTCCCGCTTGCGCAGGCCGCCAGCCTGCGCTGCGCGTGATGCGACCGCCCGGCTTGGTCTGAGCCATCCCCAGGCGCACCCCGGCATGGCATCAGCGATCTAGCGGTGTCAGCCCGTTCGCGCTCGTCGGCCGAGCGAAGCCGCCGACGAGCGCTGCGTCCCCTTCGTGGGAGATCGGCGCGAGCGCGCGAAGCAGCGATCCCGGGTCGAGGCCGCTCGCCGTCGAGATGTCGGAGACCTGCAGCAGGATCGCGCCCGGCTCGGGAGCGAGCACGCCGTTCTTGCTGCGGCTGCCCGGCACCCACGCGCCCGCGTTCGAGAACTTGATGTCCTGCAGGTGCTGCCACGCGTCGAGGTAAGGCGTCGGGTCAACCGCGCCGTCGTAGCCGAGCGACAGCAGGCCGACGGGATGGATCTCGAAATGCAGGTGGTACGGCGTTCCCTCCGCGTCGCCGGTGTTGCCGACGAAGCCGAGCACCATGCCCGCATGAACGTGGGCCCCGTTCACGGCCGCCGGCGAGTACGCGGAGAGGTGCGCGTAGTAGAACTGGTTGCCCTGCCGGTCGACGAGCCAGAGCCGCCAGCCGCCGATCCCGTTCCAGCCGACAGAGAAGACGAACGCATCCGCAACGGCGAGGATCGGCGCGCCGAGGGGTGCGAAGATGTCGTCGCCGTGATGCCAGCCCACGTCGGCACGCGGCGCACCGAACGTGTCGCTGTAGGACGACGCGCCGTAGACGGGGAAGACGTAGCCGCCCGCGGTCAGCTTCGGCTGGACGGTCGGGATCTTCGAGACCGGCAGGCGCGGAAGCGCGCCGTTCGGCTCCGGCGGCTGCCGGGTTGCGTTCGGGCCGCCGTGGCCGGACGGGCCGTGCGTCGGGCCGAGCGGCGTCAGGCCGGGAGCCGCGGCGGCGCTTGCCTGCACGTTTGCCTCGGCGTAGCCGACGAGGATCTCGCTTCCCGCCGGGAGCCCGCCGTGGTCCTGCGTGAGCTTGATGTCGAGCGCGACGGCGTTGCCGTGCCACGCGTGCACCTGCACGGTGTCGGCCGAAGCACCCGTTCCGGCACCGATCGTCAGCGTCCCCCAGTTGCCGAGCTGGTTGCCGACAACGGCGGAGCCCGCGATGTTCGTGACGCCGGTTCCGGTGAAGTCGCCCGTGCCGCCGGCCGCGCCCGCAGTCGCCGTCACCTTCGCGTCCACCCGCTGCACGGTCACCTCGCCGGCGAAGAGCGACAGGTCGGTGACCTCCGCCGAGGCGCTCGCCGTCGCGGTCTGCGATGGATCGGCAGCGGCGCTCGATGTCACCGAGCCGCTCGTCAGGACGGAGCCGTCGTCCGGGTAGGAGAAGCCGGCGCCGAAGCCGACCGAGTCCTTGGGCGCGGCGACGTAGCCTGTGATCGCGCCGGATTGGTTCGGGATCACGATCTTGATCGCGAATGCCTGCGCAGCCGCGACGTTGCGCTCGGGCCCAGGGGCTCCGGCCGAGGAGCCGCCGAGCACGAGACAAGCACCGAGGACCAGGGCCAGGGCAAGCGGGGAGCGCTTGGTCACGAGCCCTGCATTATGCGCCGCGGCCCGGTTGCCTGCTCAGCACGGGGGAAACCATGTTTCCCCCGTGAGCCCCCTTCTTCACAGAGCGCTCGTGCCGGCAGCTGCGTGCGCTCCCGCCGGGCCGAGCCCGGCTCCGCGCTACCAGCGTCCCGCTGAGAACCTGACGCTTTAGTTGTCGCCGAGTTGCTTGCGGGCGAACTCGCGGAAGCGCTCGCGCGCTGCGTCGTCCGGCCCGAGATGCTCGTCGTCGGCGAACTTCGGGTCGGCCGCGATCTCCTCGGCGACGGTCCTGACCTCGCTGGTCAGCGCGGCCGCATGGGCGGGATCCTTCAGCAGCGCGTCGACCCATGTCTCCGAGCCGTTGTACGGCGGCAGATCGTTGTCGAAGAGCAGCTGGCCGAGCAGGATGCCGACGCGGATGTACGCGAACGTGCGGAACGCGAGGATGCGCCGCGGTGTCGCGACGAGCGCGTCGATCTCGGGATGCTGCCGCTGAATCTCCTCGACGATCGAGCCGATCGGCTCGTCGACGAGCGGGATCCAGATCTCGTCGAGCTCGGCCACGCTCCAAGGATAGGGCCTAGTCGAACTGTCTGCGAGCCACGAGATTGACTGCTACAGCGATGATCAGCAAGGCAAATAGCCGTCGCAGGGTCGTCTCACTGAGCGAGTGAGCGATCTCGACGCCGATCTCGACACCGGCGAGTGAGGCAACCCCGACGAAGGCAGCCGCCTTCCAGCGCACGTGGCCGTAGCGGCTCTGCCGCCACGCCCCCGCAGCGACGGTCGGCAGGATCGCGAGCAGCGACGTCGCCTCGGCGTGCAGCTGTGAGCGATGAAGTGCTACGAGCACCGGTACGAAGAGAATGCCGCCGCCGACACCGAACACTCCGGCCGTCACGCCTGCGACGAGGCCCAGGACGACCGCGAGCACGTACGCGGTCACGTGACGAGCAGAAGAGCGGCGACGACGACGAGAAGCGCTGCAAAGGCGAAGCGGAGCACGTTTCGGTTCAGGCGCTGCTGAACCGACGCCCCGGCGACAGCGCCGAACGCCGCCGGAATGCCGACGAGCGCGGCGTAAGCGACCTCGACATCACCGGCGAACGCGTAGCGGATCGTCCCCGCGAGTGCGGTGATGCCGATCGCCGCCAACGACGTTCCGATCGCCGCGCGGTCGGGGAACCTCGCGAGGAGAATGAGCAGCGGCACGATGATCAGCCCGCCGCCCACGCCGAAGAGCGCGCTGAACAAGCCCGCGACGAGGCCGATCAGGACGAGGCGGAGCACGCGGCTCGTATCGTAGGCCGCGTGGATGTCCTCGCTCCTCTCCGGTCGGTGCCGGAGCGCGCGGCGATCCTGCTCGACGTCGACGGCACGCTCGCTCCGATCGTCGAGCGGCCGGAGGATGCGCGCGTGCCCGACGACACACGCGAGGTGCTGCGCGCGCTCGCCGCGCGCTACGCGCTCGTCGCGGCTGTGACGGGACGGACAGGCGCGCTGGGCCGCGAGCTCGTCGGCGTCGACGGGATCGAGGTCGCAGGTGTCCACGGACTCGAGCTGGAGCCCGAAGCGGAAGCGTGGCGCGAACGGCTCGAGGCATTCATCCGGTCCGTCGACTGGCCGGCCGAGGACAAGGGGTTGTCGGTCTCATTCCACTACCGCACGCACGAGGATCCCACCCGTGCGCGTGCGGAGCTCGAGCGCGTGGCCGCGCGTGCCCGGGAGGAGGGCCTGAAGGCGCGCTTCGGCCGGATGGTGCTCGAGGTTCTGCCGCCCGTCGAGGCAAGCAAGGGAACGGCTGTGCGACGGCTGCTCGGGGACGCGCGACTGTCACGAGCCCTCTATGCGGGCGACGACACGACCGACCTCGATGCGTTCGCGGCCTTGGACGAGCTCGAGGTGGGCGTGAAGGTCGCCGTCCGCTCGGCCGAAGCACCCGAGCAGCTGCTGAAGCAAGCAGACCTGGTTGTCGACGGCCCCGCCGCGCTGGTCACGCTGCTGCGAAGACTGTGACCCGAACCAGCAAGTGACTCAGAGCCACAAACTCCTACTCGGCCCGCTCAGACGAGAGCGAGCACGTCCAGAAGCGACCTGATCGTCGGCTCCCAGCCGCGCGCTTCCGGCCACAGCGACTCGTCGCGACCGGGCGGCAGGACGCAGACGGCCTTCATGCCGACGCGCTCGGCGCCGGCGAGCTCGTCGTTCGCGCCGTCTCCGACGAACAGGCACTCCCCCGGCTCGACGCCGAGCCGCTCGCACGCGAGGAGATAGATCGCGGGGTCGGGTTTCCGCAGGCCGACGCTGCACGAGAGGACCGCGTCGTCGAGGTGCTTCGCGAGAACGGTCTCCGCCCAGACGTCAGCGACGTCGCTCGAGCAGACTGAGATCAGGCCGCGCTTCACCCCGCGGCGCCGCAGCTCCTCAAGCGTCTCGACCGCGCCGTCGCGCGCGACGAGATGCTCCCGCGTGAACTCCGTGCGCAGGCGCACGCATTCGGCGACCGCTTCCTCACTCAGCCCGAGGCCGCGGAAGTACTCGTCGATCGGGCCCGTCTGCCGGTCGTCGTACGTCTCCTGCCAGACGCGGTCGAAGTCGTCGACGTGCCTCTTGATCCGGTCCGTCACCTCGGCGAACGCGTCGCTCCGCCAGAGCGCAAGCGTGTCCCAGAGGTCGAAGATCACTGCGCGCAGGACTACACGAGCTCCAAGACTTGCTCAAGGGATGTGATGCGCGGCTGCCAGCCGTGCGCCTCCTCCCAGTAGGGCTCCTCTTGCGCTGGGCGGAGGATGAGCACCGGGCGCATGCCGGCGTTGGCAGCACTGGCGAGTTCGTCGCCCGCACCGTCACCGACGTACAGACACTCTTCCGGCGCGACACCGAGCGCCTCGCAGGCGAAGGAGTAGATGCGCGGATCGGGCTTGCGCACGCCGACTACGCACGACAGAACGACAGCGTCGAGATGAGATGCGAGTTCGGTTTCTTCCCAAATCTCGGCCACCTCACCGGACGAGACGCTGACCAGGCCGCGCTTGAGGCCGCGCCGTCCAAGCTCCTCGAGCGTCTCGATCGCTCCCCGGCGCGGCACGAGCGTAAATCGCGTGAACTCCCTCCGCATGTCGCAGAGTGCCTCGGCGTGTTCGATGTCGGCGCCGAGCTTTGCTAGGACCATGCGCATGTCATCCACGAGTGGAGCGAGCTCGCGCTGCAGGTACGTGTCGAACCAGACGGCGTGAAACGAGTCCGGCTCGACACCCGAGCGCTTGGCCATGCGCACGCGAAGCGCAGCGGAGTCTTCCGGCGTCCAGAGGTCGACGAGCGTGTCCCAGAGGTCGAAGATCACCGCCTTGGCTCCGGCGCCGGCAAAGCCGGCACCTCCGCCCTTATGTGGCTCCGTCGAGCCTACGCCACTGCGCAGCGTTGCAGCACCTCCCAGGCGAGCCGCACGTCCTCCTCGGTCGTGCGCTCGTTGCCGACTGCCAGGCGCAGAACGTAACGACCCGCGAGCCGCGTGTGCGAGATGAAGATCTCGCCGGTCTCGTTGACGCGGTTCAGCAGCGCTTCGTTCTCCTCGTCGCTCGCTTCGCGGCGGAAGCAGACGAGCGAGAAGCTCCGCGAGACGAGCTCCCAGCCCGGCTCCGCGTCGACCCAGTCCGCGAACAGCCCGGCCAATCGAACGGCCTCGCGGATACGCGAGCGAATCCCCTCCGCGCCGTAGCAGCGCATCACGGCCCACAGCTTCAGCGCGCGGAAGCGTCGGCCCAGCGCGGGGCCGTACTCCGAAAGGCTGACGACCTCTTCGGCCACCCGCAGGTACTCCGGGACGAGGCTGAAGGCGTTGCGCAGATCGTCCGGACGCGAGCACCAGAACGCCGAGCAGTCCATAGGCGTGAACAGCCACTTGTGCGGGTTGACGACAAGCGAGTCCGCGCGCTCGACACCCTCCGCGCTCCAACGGTGGTCCTCGCACGCCCACGCCGAGCCCGCGTACGCCGCATCGACATGCAGCCACACGCGCGCCCGCTCGCACGCGTCAGCAATCGCCGGCACCGGATCGACCGCCGCGCTGGACGTCGTTCCCACCGTTGCCACGACCGCGCACGCGTCGTCCAGCGCCAGCAGCTCGGGGCGCAGGCGGAACTCGTCGTCCGTCGGCACCTTGCGCAGCTCGAGACCGAGAAGCCGTGCGGCCTTGTCGACAGAGGAGTGCGCTTGCTCCGAGCAGAGGACGGCGCGCGCATCCGGCCGCGCCTCGCGCGCGGCGGCGAGAGCGGCGATCGTCGACGTCGATGCGGTGTCCTCGATGTGCCCATGCCAGCCGCTCGGCAGCGCGAGCAGCTGTCCGAGCCAGCTCATCGCGACCTCCTCCAGCTCATGGAGTGCCGGCGACGTGCGCCAGAGGAAGCCCACGTTGTTCAGCGTCGCGACCAGCAGCTCGGCGAGGATGCCGGGATCCGACGCCGTGTTCGCGAAGTACGCGAAGAAACGCGGGCTCTGCCAGTGCGTAACGCCGGGCAGCAGCACGTCGTCGAGGTCGCGCAGGACGTCCGCGAACGGCTCTCCCCGCTCCGGCGCCGATGCAGGCAGCCGCGCGCGCACGTCGCCCGGCTTGACCTGCGCGAGCACCGGAAAGTCGCCGACGCGTTCAAGGTAGGACGCGGCCCACTCGAGCGCAGCGGCGCCGTCGCGTCTCAGGTCGACGGACGCCGCTTCCTGAGCTTCTCGATCTGCTTCCACGTCCGCGTGTTCACCACTTCGGCCTTCGTCAGCCACGCGCGCCGCGCCTGGCCAACCCCGAATTCCACATATGCCTGAGCAGCTATCTCATGGCCGTCCGAGTTGACTACGAGCTTCAGTCCTGCCTCACGCGCGGCGCGCGCGTGGACGTCGCGCAGGTCGAGCCGGTCGGGCTGCGAGTTCAGCTCGAGGAACGTCTTCGTCTCGAGCGCCTTCTCGATCACGCGGTCGAGGTCGATGTCGACCGGCCCGCGCTTGTTCAGCTTCCGCCCCGTCAGATGGCCGATGCAGTCGACGTACGGATTCTCCATCGCCGCGAACACGCGCTCCAGCGGGTTCTTCTCCCGCGCCGCGTGCACGGACGCAACGACCCAGTCGAGCTGGGCGAGCAGCTCGTCGGCCATGTCGAGCGTTCCGTCAGCCTTGATGTTCACCTCGACGCCGCGCAGAATCGTGAACGGCGCAACGCGCTTCCGCAACGCCTCGATCTCCCGCCATTGCTGCTCGAGCCGTCCCTCGCGCAGGTAGTGCGAGTGGTCCGTGATCGCGTAGTAGTCGTAGCCGCGCTCGATCGCCGCGAGGACCATCTCCTCTGACGTGTTCTTGCCGTCGGAGGACCACGTCGTGTGGGTGTGGAGATCGCCGAGTAGGTCGCGCAGCTCGATGAGGTTCGGCAGCTCACCCGAGCGCGCGGCCTCGAGCTCGCCGCAATTCTCGCGCAGCTCCGGCGGGATGAACTGATAGCCCAGGAAGTCGTACAGCTCCTCCTCGCTGCCGAACGTATGCTCCTCGCCGCTCTCGGTCTCGGTCACGGAGTACTCGGACACCGACAGCTTCTTCCGCACTGCCGCTTCGCGTAACGCAACGTTGTGCTCCTTCGAGCCGGTGAAGTGCTGTAAGAGGTTTCCGAAGCTCTCCGGAGGAACGACCCGAAGGTCGAGGCGCAATCCGTCGTTGGAGATCACCGTCCCCTTCGTCGGCCCCTTGGCGACGACCTCGAGCACCCAGCCGAGCTTCGTGAAGTAGTCGATCAGCGCCTCGGCGTCGCTCGCCGTCGCGATGATGTCGAGGTCGCGGACCGTCTCCTTGTAGCGCCGCGCGCTGCCGGCGATCGACACCTGGTCGCACGCGGGATGCGCTGCGAGCACCGAGACGACGGCCTGCAGCGCGGGAAGCGCACGGCCGAGCAGCGTCCGGCGCGGCTCCTCGGCCGCCTTCGGCGCGGCGAGCGCCTTCAGCACGTTCTCCTCGGTCTTCGGGCCCATTCCGGCGAGCGTGCGCAGCCGCTGCGTCTCCGCGGCCTGCTTCAGCTCGTCGAGCGTCGTCACCCCGAGCTCCCGCCAGATCTTGCGCGCGCTCTTCGGCCCGAGGCCGGGCAGCCGCGTGAACAGCACCACCTCGCCCGGGATCACGGCCTTCCGCCGAGTCAGCGCGTGGATCTCGCCGTCGCGGACGATCTCGACGATCTTCTCCTCGATCGTCTTCCCGATCCCCTGGAGCTGCTTCGCGCGCCCGTCGAGCGCGAGCTGCGCGACGGGCGTCGGCGTCTCGCGAACGCGCTGGGCAGCGCGGCGGTAGGCGGACACGCGGAAGCTGTCGTCGCCGTTGATCTCGCAAAGGTCGGCGAGCAGGTCGAGCTGGTCGGCGACGTCGTTGTTCCGCGGCAGTGTGACGGCCACCCCCGCGATGATACGGGCGTGGACGCGGTCGTCTGTTTGCCAACCTACAACGAGAAGGAGAACCTGGAGCGGATGGTGCGCGCGCTCGGCGAGCACGGCGTCCACGTGCTCGTGATCGACGACAACTCGCCCGACGGGACCGGCGAGGTCGCCGACCGGCTCGCCGCCGAGCTCGACTACGTCTCGGTCCTCCACCGGCCGCACAAAGAGGGGCTCGGCCCGGCCTACCTCGCGGGCTTCGAGCGCGTACTCGCGGGGGACGCTGACCTGATCCTCGAGATGGACTGCGACTTCTCGCACGACCCGAACGACGTCCCGCGGCTGATCGCGGCGACGGCTGACGCCGACCTCGTCCTCGGCTCGCGCTACGTCGAGGGCGGACGGGTCGCCAACTGGGGCTTCGTTCGCCGCTTCATTTCGCGCGGGGGCTCGCTCTACGCGCAGATTCTCCTCCAGCTGCCCGTGCGCGATCTCACCGGCGGCTTCAAGTGCTACCGCCGCGCGGTGCTCGAGGCGCTGCCGCTCGGCAAAGTCCACTCGAAGGGCTACGCGTTCCAGATCGAGCTGACGTACCGCGCTCTGCGGAAGGGCTTCCGCGTCCGCGAGGTGCCGATCACGTTCGTCGACCGCGTCGAAGGCGGCTCGAAGATGAGCCGCGCGATCGTGCTGGAGGCGGTCTGGAAGGTCCCGCTGCTGCGGCTCGCGGCGCTCTTCGGACGGCTCTAAGCAGTCGGGGAGGCCGGCGCGCCGGCGGGCGCGCCCGCCGGACCGGCCCGCGCGCGGGTACGGACGCGAACCCCCGCCGTGTGCACGTGGCGGATGCGCGGGTCGATGAACGCGTACGAGAGGTCGACGACCAGGTTCAAGAGCAGGATCCCCGTCGTCGTGAACATCACGACGCCGAGGATCACCGGTAGGTCTTTCATCGGAATCGCGCCGCGGAGCATGCCGCCGAGGCCGGGCAGTCCGAACACCGACTCGATGAAGATCACGCCGCCGAGCGCGGTGCCGACGTCCATCCCGATCATCGTCACGATCGGCAGCATCGCGTTCCGCAGCACGTGCCTGCGCACGACCTGGAACTCGCCGGCGCCCTTTGCACGGGCCGTGCGCACGTACTCCTCGTCGAGTGTCTCCAGCATCGTCGCGCGGATCATGCGCGCGTAGATCGCCGCGTAGAGCAGCGCGAACGTGAACCAGGGGAGGATCAGGTGGTATGTCCACTGCGTCGGCCCGCCGCACACCGTCGTCGGGCTGAAGAACTCGCAGTAGCCGCTGATCGGGAACAGGCCCCACTTGTGACCGAGCACATACGAGAGCACGAGCCCGAGCCACGCCGGATGCGCCGACACGCCGATCAGCACAAACACCATCCCTGCTCTGTCTAAGAGCGATCGCGGCCGGAGTGCGGACATCACTCCGATCGGAACGGCGAGCAGCAGCCAGAAGACGACGCCGCCGAGCAGCAGCGAGAGCGTCACGGGCGCGGCGGTCAGGAGGATCGACATCACGGTCTGCCGGTTGAAGTACGAGCGGCCGAGATACCCGTGGCCAACGAATCCGTAGACGAACTGTCCGTACTGCTGCCACATCGTCCCGTGGAGGTGAATCGAGTCGCGAATCGAGAGCTCTTCCGCGTTCTCGCCCCGTCCCGGCCCCTTCACGCGCGGCTGCGGCATCACGAAGAAGACGACGAAGACGAAGAGCGTGACCGCGAAGAAAAGGGCCACAGACGTGGCGAGCCTCGCGACCACGAACCGCGTCATCCCCAGAGCCTAGTCCTTCATCGAAAGTGCTCCCACCCCCCGAGTACGACGGGCTCGCCGTGCCGGATGAGCAGCACTCCTTCGCCCTCCTCACAGCGGCCGATCTCTGCGAACTCGCCCGGATCCTCGACCGCCGCAAGCAGCTCATAGTCCTCGCCGAAGCCGAGATCGTCGACCTCCGCACCCTCGGCGAACGGCACACGATCCAGCTCGACCACCACGCGGCAGCGGGAGCGGCGCGCCAAATGGCCGGCGTCGCGGGCGATGCCATCCGAGATGTCGAGCATCGCGTGCGCGTGAGCCGCAAGGCGCCGGCCCTCGTCGAGTCGGAGCGGCGGACGCACGAACGCGCTCCGGCGGAAGGCCGCGCCGGACGCTCCGAGCGGACCCGTGACGACGAGCAGGTCGCCGGGCTTCGCGCCGCCGCGGCCGGGGACGCGCTCGGAGTGTCCGATCGCAGTGACCGAGAGGACGAGCGAGTCGGCGCGCGTCGTGTCCCCGCCGACGACCGGCACGCCCGCTTCCGCAATCCCTTCGTAGAGCTCGAGCACGTCGGCGACCCGAGTCTCCGTGGGTGCGCCGAGCGTCACGATCAGACCGTCCGGCTCCGCGCCGGAAGCGGCGAGGTCGCTGAGATTGACCGCGGCTGCGCGGAAACCGAGATCGCGCCACGAGATCCAGTCGAGGCGAAAGTGCACACCTTCGATCAAGGCGTCTTGCGTCACGACGACGTCGCCGACCTGTGCTGCGTCGTTTTCGATCGCGCGTGCGAGGCCGCGCCGCTCGAGCTCCTCGAGCAGGCCCAGCTCGCCTAAGTCAGCGAGTCGCTGCATCGACGACCGAGCGGACGGCACGCGCGTCCTTGCTCGCGCGCACGACCGCGACGCCCTTCGCACCGGCGGCGATGCAATCGCGCGCGTTCGATGCGTCGATCCCGCCGATCGCGACGACGGGCGCCTTCACCGCCTCGCAGATCGCGGCGAGGCCGTCGAGGCCGATCGGCGAACCGGCGTCCGGCTTCGTCGGCGTCTCCCAGATCGGGCCGGCGCCGATGTACGTCGCGCGCTGCTGCTCGGCTGCGATCGCCTCGTAGATGCTCGCGGCTGAGATCCCGAGCATCAGGCCCGCCGCGAGCGCGAGCTCCTTCCCCTCGTCGGCGCGGCCGAGATGAACGCCGTCCGCGTTGAGCGCGAGCGCCGCCTCGACATCGTCGTTGACGAGGAACGGAATGTGCGCCTTCTTGCACAGCGCCGCAATCGGCCGGCCCGCGGCGACGACCTCCATCGTCGGCACGTCCTTGAGCCGGAGTTGGATGACAGTCGCGCCGCCTTCGGCCGCGGTGCGGGCGGTATCGACGTCCTCCACGATGCAGTGGAGCTTCACGTCTCCTCAATCCTTGCACGATCGTCGAGCGTTTCGGGCTCGAGGTTGTAGAGCGCGTCATACAGATTCGCGTGGAAGGTGCCGGGCCCTCTGGCATCCACCGCAGCGTCCTCGCCCGCAACCCCGAACGCCGCGAGCGCGTACGCGGCTCCCTCGAGCGGCGGCGCGACGGCGACGAAGCAGCCGGTGAGGGCACTCGACATGCAACCGGAGCCCGTGATCGCGGCGAGCAGCGAATCGCCGTTCGAGACTGCGAGCGTCCGGTCGCCGTCGGAGACGTAGTCGATCGCGCCAGTGACGGACGCGACGACGCCGAGCGTCCGTGCGGCGGCGCGCGCAAGTTCTGCTCCCTCCGTGGACGCGCCGATCGACTCGACGCCGCGAATCTCGGCCTCGAGACCCGCGAGCGCGGCCGTCTCGGCCGGATTGCCGCGCAGGACGGCGACATCGACCTCGCTGAGGATCCGCTTTGCCGTGTCGGTGCGCAGGTGCGTCGCGCCGACCCCGACGGGGTCGAGCACCACCGGCGCCCCCGCCGCATTCGCGGCCTTGCCCGCGAGCAGCATCGCGTCGATCCAGTGCTTGGACAGCGTGCCGATGTTCAGCACGAGCGCGCCCGCGACCGACGCCATCTCCTCGACCTCCTCGATCGCGTGCGCCATCACGGGCAGTGCGCCGACGGCGAGCGTCGCGTTCGCGGTCTCGTTCATCACGACGTAGTTCGTGATCTGGTGGATCAGCGGCTTGCGCTCGCGCAGCTCGCGCAACGATTCGCCTGGTGTCACCGGGCTCCTTTCAGGTGAAGGACGTCGACGGGGCCGTCTCCGGCGCCGAGCTCCGAAAGGCCGTGTTCGACGGCGTCGGCCGCGGTCATCGCGGCGACGCTGGCGGCGGTGAGGAGGTCCTCGCCGCGCGCGAGCAGCGCCGCGAGTGTCGCCGAGTGTGTGCAGCCGGCGCCGTGCGTCGCCGCGACGTCATGACGGCGCACCGGGATCTCGACGTGCCGCTCGCCGTCGAAGAGGTGGTCGATCGGATGCTCGCCGTGGCCACCGGTGACGAGCGCCGCGGGCGCGCCGAGCTCGTGCAGGCGTTCGGAGAGCGCGTGCCGGTCCTCGACGTCCAGTCCGGTGAGCGCCTGCGCTTCGGGGAGATTCGGCGTCACGACCGTGGCGAGGGGAAAGAGCCGCGTCACGAGATTCTCGACCGCGTCGTCCTCGAGCAGCTTCGCGCCCGAGCTCGCGACCATCACGGGATCGACGACGAGCGGGACATGTCTCGGTGTCAGACACTCGGCCACGGCCTCGATGATCGCGGCCGAGAAGAGCATGCCCGTCTTCGCCGCATCGACGCCGATGTCGTCGAAGACGGCGTCGAGCTGCGCGACGACGAACTCCGGCGGCAGCTCGTGGATCGCCGTGACGCCGGACGTGTTCTGCGCGGTCAGCGCGACGATCGCCGACATGCCGTGGCAGCCGGCCGCGGCGAACGCCTTCAGGTCGGCCTGAATCCCGGCGCCTCCGCCCGAGTCGGACGAGGCAATTGTGAGTGCACGTGGTACGGACATGTCTCCCTTCGCCGGCATTACCCGGATCAGGTTCAACGGGTGCCGGCACGGAGGAACCCATGGTTCCCCCGTGAGCCCCCTCCTTCACAGCTCGTCGCAGCCGACGCATGCGTGGGCTGCGCTCGGGCAAAGCCCGGCTCCGCCCAAGAGCACCAACTCGTTGTCATGGCGAATGTCAAAACAACTCCCTTCGCCGGCATTACCCGGATCAGGTTCAACGGGTGTGTTCTCAGCCCGATTGGGCACCCCGGTGTTCCGAGGCTAGCATCGGGCGGATGGGCGATGCCCGCTACGACGGTTTCGCGGAGGCATACGACGCGTTCCTCAGCGCGAATGCGGCGTACTACGCCGTCGCCGACGACGCGCTTCGCCGCCTGCTCGGCGAGGGCTCCGGCCGGTGCTTGGACCTCGGCTGCGGCGGCGGCCGCGCGCTGCAGACGCTCATTGGGCTCGAGTGGACGCCGGTGGGCGTCGACGAGTCGAGCGACCAGCTACGCATCGCGCGCCGGCGTCATGCCCACGTCGAGCTTGTGCAGAGCAACGCGCGCCCGCTGCCGTTTGGAGATGCGACGTTCGAGGCCGCGATCTCGACGTTTACGCACACGGACACGGATCATTTCCGCGAGCTCGTGCAGGAGGTGTTTCGCGTGCTGAAACCCGGCGCCCGGTTCGTTTACGTCGGCAATCACCCGTGCTTCATAGGCGCGACGCAGGAGCAGCGGGACAGCGGCATTCCCGTCCTTCATCCGGGCTACCGTAATGTCACGCGGTGGCACGCCGTCGACGCGCCCGGGATCCGAGGCGTAAGCGGGTGGCGTGCGACGCTCGGGACGTTCGTCCACCTCCCGCTCGCGGAGTTCCTCTCCGCGTTCGGCGGATTCGCGCTTCAGTCAGTCGAAGAACTCGAAGACGGCTGGGAGTATCCGCGGACGATCGCCCTCGCGTTTGCCAAGCCGCGAGCGTGACGCGCGCGATGGCGACCGGAACTACCGCCTGGCAGGACCTGCTGCAGGCCGACGAGCTCGCGCACCTCGCGACCGAGCCGGCGCGCGAGGCTCGGACCGCGCCGCTCCCCGACGACCTGCACCCGCGCGTGCGCGAGGTGCTGCCGTTCGACGCGCTCTTCGCGCACCAGCGCGACGCGTGGGACGCCGTGCGCCGCGGCGAGCACGTCATCGTCACGACCGGCACCGCCTCCGGGAAGACGCTCGCGTTCAACCTTCCCGTCCTCGACGCCGTCGCGCGCGACCCGAAGCTGCGCACGCTCTATCTCTACCCGACCAAGGCGCTCGCGCAGGACCAGGCGCGCACGCTCGCGTCCTTCCGCCTCCCCCGCACGCGCGCGGCGATCTACGACGGCGACACGCCGAGCGAGCGGCGCTGGCAGATCCGCAAATGGGCGAACCTGATCCTCACCAACCCCGACATGCTGCACATCGGCGTCCTCCCGCACCACGATCGGTGGGGTGACGTGCTCTCGAACCTTCGCTTCGTCGTCGTCGACGAGGCCCACGTCTACCGCGGCGTCTTCGGCTCGCACGTCGCGAACGTCCTGCGGCGGTTGCGCCGGATGGCGCGCGTGTACGGCGCGGAGCCGCAGTTCGTGCTTGCCTCCGCGACGATCGCGAACCCCGGCGAGCTGGCGCATTCGCTGCTCGGCCTCGACGTGACGGTGATCGGCAAGGACGCGGCGCCGCGCGCGGAGCGGACGATCGCGCTCTGGAATCCGGAGCTGATCGACGAGGAGCTCGGCCTCCGTGCGAGCGCGCTCGGCGAAGCCTCGCGCCTGTACGCGACGCTCGTGTCGCGCGGCCTGCGGACGATCTGCTTCGCGAAGAGTCGCCGCGCGGCCGAGCTGATCCACCGCTTTACCGTCGACCGGGTCGACCCCGAGACCGGCAAGCGGCTCGCGCCGTACCGCGCCGGCTACACGCCGGAGCAGCGCCGCGAGATCGAGCGGCGGCTCGTCGAGGGGGACTTGCTCGGCGTCGCCGCCACGGACGCGCTCGAGCTCGGGATCGACATCGGCCTGCTCGACTGCGCGATCTCCGTCGGCTTCCCCGGCACCGTCGCGTCGCTGCGGCAGCAATGGGGACGCGCGGGACGGCGTGGACACGGGCTCGCCGTCCTGATCGCGAGCGAGGATGCGCTCGACCAGTACTTCATGCGCGAGCCGGAGGCGCTCCTCGGCCGTCGCGTCGAAGCCGCGATCCTCGACCACGCCAACCCGCGCGTGCTCGACGGGCACGTGCGTTCCGCCGCGTTCGAGGGCCCGCTCGACGACGCTGACCGCGCGACACTCGGCGACGAGGCATTGGAGCGCGCCGCGCTCATTCCCGAGCTGAAGCACACGCCGGCGGGCTACGTCTGGGCGGGCAAGGACTACCCCGCCGCGCGCGTTCAGCTCCGCTCGGCCAGTCCCGACTCGGTGGCGATCGTGGAGGAAGACAGCGGCGCGCTGCTCGGACTCGTCGAGCTCGAGCGCGCGTACTCGACCGTGCACGAGGGCGCCGTCTACCTCCATCTCGGCGAGCCGTACCACGTACGCGTACTCGATCTCGACGCGCGCACCGCACTCGTAGCGCCGTTCACCGGCGACTGGTACACGATGGCGAAGAAGGAGTCGGAAACGCAGATCCTCGACGAGCGCAGGCGCGAGCGGCGTCTCGGGCTCGATCTCTGCTTCGGCGCGGTCGAGATCACCGAGCAGGTCGTCGGCTATCAGCGCCGACGCATCTCGACGCAGGAGGCGATGGACGTGATCCCGCTCGACCTCCCGCAGACGTCGTTCGAGACGGAAGCCGTCTGGTATCTCCCCGAGCCCGAGCAGCTCGAAGGGTTCGAGGAGCTGCCGAAGCTGCTCGGCTCCCTGCATGCCGCCGAGCACACGATGATCGCGCTGCTGCCGCTCTGGGCGATGTGCGACCGGTGGGACATCGGCGGCCTCTCGACGAACCTCCACTTCCAGACGGGGCGCCCTACGGTGTTCGTCTACGACGGGCACTCCGGCGGCGTCGGGATCGCGGAACGCGGCTTCGACGTCTTCGAGGGGTGGGTGGAGGACACCGCGCGACTGCTCGCGCAGTGCCCGTGCGAGCGCGGCTGCCCGTCGTGCGTGCAGAGCCCGAAGTGCGGCAACCTCAACGAGCCCCTCGACAAGCAGGGGTCGCTCACGCTGCTGCGGCGAATGCTCGCAGCGTGATCGTCCGTGAGCTGACGGAGGCCGACCTGCCGGCGGTCGACGCGCGCCTGCCGCTCGACCGCCTCGACCAATGGCGCAGCGGCACCTCCGTCTTCCTCGTCGCCTGGGACGGCGACGTGCCGGTCGGCCACGCGCTGCTCGAATGGCCCGGCCCGAAGTGCGAGGATCCGGCGCTGCCCGAGCTCCAGAACGTGTTCGTCCCGCCGGAGCGGCGGCTGCAGGGAATCGCCACGGCGCTCAACGCTGCCGCGGAGGAGCGCACACGTACCGCTGGCTTCGGCCGGCTCTCGCTGACGTGCTCGATCGACAACGCCGATGCGCTCCGCGTCTGGGAGCGGCTCGGCTACCGACGCTCGAGTCGGCCGCCGCGCCGGATGCAGGGCACGATCCTGCTTCGCGGCGAGCCTTTCGAGATCGACGACACGCTCGTCCACTTCGTCAAGGCGCTGACGTGAGGGCCCGCGTCCTGGTCGCCCTTCTCCTCGCCGCATTCGTCGCGGCGACTCTTTGGCTGTTCGTGTTCGTCCCGTCCGCCCATCCCCGCCACGCGGACGCAATCGTCGTGCTCGCGGGCGACCGGGATCGGCTCGACACCGGCCTGCGGCTGCTGCACGACCGCGTTGCGCCGGAGCTCGTCCTGTCGCGCGATCCCGCTCTCTGGCGTAGGGCCGATGTCGTCTGTGCGCACAGAGACGTCGTCTGCTTCCATGCGCACCCGTACAGCACCCAGGGTGAAGCCGAAACGATGACGCGCCTCGCCCACCGGAACGGCTGGCATCGACTCGTCGTCGTCACTTCGCGCTACCACCTGCGGCGCGCGCGGATGCTCTTCCGCCGCTGCCTGCACTTCACGCCCGCAATCGTCGGTGCGCCGACGACGCTCTGGGATTACGTCCAGAACATCCCGTGGGAGTGGGCGAAGCTCGTCTACCAGGTGACGCTCGACCGGCGCTGCTAACCCGCGAGTGCCGCAAGCGCCGCATCGACGGCTTCTGCCGGCGTCGCGGTACGTACGGGGCCCGCCACTTCGAGGCCCGGCTCGAGGATCACCACGGGCCGCCCCAGGATCAGCGCGAAACCGATCTCCGTCATCGTGCCGTAGCGGCCGCCGACCGCGATCACCGCGTCGCCGGACGCCGCGACGATCGCGTTCCGCGCGGGCCCGAGCCCCGTGACGACTACGTGATCGATCCACTCGTTCGCCTCGCGTCGATCGCTGCCGGGGAGGATTCCGATCGTCGTCCCGCCCGCGGACTTCGCGCCGCGCGCCGCCGCCGCCATCACCTCTCCGCGACCGCCGCAGACGACCGTGCAGCCGCGCTCGGCAAGCAGTCGGCCGACCTCCTCCGCGCGCTGCTCGTGCTCGACGCCGCTTCCGATCACCGAGATCTGGATCGCCATGGAGCTAAAGACCCGGCCGCCGCGGGAGCGTGGTGAGGAGACGCCGATCGCCGTCCAGCGACACGAGGTAGAGACCCGGCCGGTCGGCAGAGCCGCTGCAGACGCCCTGCGGAAACTCGACGATCGCCCGCCCGTCGCTCGTCCACCCGCGCGCGATCGACGTCGGCGCGTCGAACCAGTCGCGCTCGCCGGAGACGGCGCGCGGCACGCCTCCGCGCGCAGAAACGAAGAACGCGATCGGCACCTCGCATTCCGCGGACCACTGCGCCAGAAGCGTCTTGCGATCCGGGGACAGATACGCCGTCGCCCAGTGGCCGACCTTAGCCCGCGGCGGACGCAGGACGGGGAGCGGCAGCAACCGCGCACGCCGCCGCACGAAGAACGCGGTCGTAAATGATCGCGTCCGCAGCTCGCACAAAAGGATTGGGGACTCGCTGATCGACGAGCACGCATGCGCCGGCGCACCGCGCAGGGCCACGGTCACGGTCGCGGTGACCGTGCGTTCGCCGCCGCAACCTGCGAGCACGACGGCGCCGAGCAGAGCAGCGTGTCTCACTTGATCGCCCTCAGAGCCTTCGAGAGCGACTGCCGCGTCTTCAGCACGTCCTCGTAGAGGTCGCCGAAGCGCGAGACCCGGTCGAGCACGACCTCCATCGTGTAGATCGACGGGTTCAGCTTCTCGTTCACCTCGTCCCAGCGCAGCGGCGTCGACACCGGCGCGCCCGGCTTCGGACGCACGGAATAAACCGAGGCGATCGTCTTGCCCTCGCCGTTCTGGTTCGCGTCGATCAGCACGCCGCGCCGCTTCGACCTCGTCCACTCCGTCGTCACGAGTCCGCGATGTGAGCGCGCGAGCGCTCCCGCGATGATCTCTGCGAACTCGCGCGTGTCCTCGTACGTGTGCCGGCGCTCGAGAGGGACCAGCACGTGCATGCCGTCCGCTCCGCTCGTCTTGGGGAACGATTCGAGCCCGACTGCGTCGAGCGCCTGCTTCACGAACAGAGCGACCTCGACCGTCTCCGCAAAGCCAACGTCGTCCGAAGGATCGAGGTCGAAGAGCACGAAGTCCGGCCGGTCCGGCTTGTCGACGCGCGAGTACCACGTGTTCATGTCGATGCAGCCCATGTTGACCATCCAGAGCAACGCAAGCTCGTCGTTGACGAGCGGGAAGTTGACCCACTTCTTCTGGCGCGGCTTCTCGCGCGTCGAGACGTGTGCACGGAAGGTCGGGATCCAATCCGGCATGTGCGACGGCGCGTCCTTCTGGAAGAAGTGGTTCCCCGTCCAGCCGTCGGGGTAGCGCTTCATCGTGAACGGCCGGTCCTTCAGGTGCGGGACGAGCAGCGGAGCGACGTCGCGGTAGTAGCGGAGCAGGTCGCCCTTGGTGATCCCCTCGTCGGGCCAGAACACCTTGTCGAGGTTCGAGAGCTTCAGCTCCCGCGAGCCCTTCTTGACGAGGCTCGTGAGCGGCTCTTCTCGACGCACCTCGTCGGGCTCCTTGTCCTCGCGCAGGCCCTGGTAGGACGGCGCGCGCAGCCGGCCGTCGTGCGTGAACTCCGCGAACTCGACCTCCGCGACGAGCAGGGGTTCCACCCAGACAATCTCGTCTTTGCGCACGCGCGGCATCTTCGGAACGACGGGGAACGGCGAGTCCTTGCGCCGCAACGGCTTCAGCTTTTCGAGCAGCCGCCGGATCTCCGCGTCGGTGAAGCCGGTGCCGACGTTGCCGACGTACTTCAGCTCGCCGCCGTCATGGACTGCGAGGATCAGCGAGCCGAAGGTGGACGCGCGGCGGCCGCCACCGTGGGTGTAGCCGGCGATCACGAACTCCTGCCTGCCGTGTGTCTTGATCTTCAGCCAGTCGCGCGTGCGCCGCCCCTCGAAGTACCGCGAGTCGGCGCGCTTGGCCATGATCCCCTCGAGGCCTTGCTGCTTCGCGGCTTCGAGCAGCGCCTCGCCGTCTTCGAACGTCTCGGAGATGCGCACGGTGCGGTTCCGCTTGTCGAGCAGTTGCTCGAGCCGCGCGCGCCGCTCGACGAGCGGGAGGTCGACGAGCGGCTCGCCGTCGAGCTCGAGCAGGTCGAACGCGTAGTAGACGAGCGTCGAAGATCCCTTCTGCATCTCGGAGAAGCTCGACCGGCCCTCGTCGTCGAGCGCGCAGACCTCGCCGTCGAGAACCGCGTTCGGCGACTTGACCGCCTTCGAGATCTCGCGCGCCACGTGCGCGAAGCGCTGCGTCAGATCCTTGTCGTTGCGCGAGCGCAACTCGGTCTCGCCGCCGTGGACGTACGCGAGTGCGCGGTAGCCGTCCCACTTCACCTCGAACAACCATCCGCTGCCGCTCGGCGGCTCACGCTCGAGCGTCGCCAGCATCGGCCGGTAGCGCGCGCCGGATTCGCCTTGTGACACCTCGTCACTTGGCTCGGGGGAGGTGCGCTTCTTGACGAGCAGCCAGTTCTCCTCCTTGCCGTCGAGCTTCGCGGGGACGAGCGACCACACTCCGTCGAGCCGCTTGCCGTGCAGCCGCACGGTCAGGCCGCCGTTTCGTTTCTCCTCGACGAGCTCGTACGTGCCGGCGTCCCAGATCTCGACCGTGCCGCCACCGTACTGCCCCTTCGGGATCTCGCCCTCGAACGACGCGTACTCGAGCGGATGATCCTCGACGTGCACGGCGAGCCGCTGCTCGCCGGGCTCGAGCGGAACGCCCTTCGGCACGGCCCACGACGCGAGGGCCCCGTCGCGCTCGAGCCGGAAGTCGTAGTGCAGCCGCCGCGCGTCGTGGCGCTGGACGACGAAGATCGGCTGCCTGCCGCGCTTCTTGCCGCCGAACGGCTCCGGTGTCTGCTTGGGGTCGCGTTTGCGACGGTACTCGCGTAAGGACACTCAGGAAGCTTTACGCGCCGGACGCTTCCTGCGCTGCTTCTTCGTTCGCGCAGCGCCGTCATACGACCTTGTCCGAGCCGATCGGCTTCTTCCACTTCCGCTTGTGGAGGAAGTGGAAGAAGCTCCTTCGACTCCGTCGCGGAGTTCCTCCGGACCGGGACCCAGACGAGGCCGAAGGACATCGTCCCGGTCCACGTCGGAGGTGCCACGGAAAGCCCTCATTCCTGTGAAAACCCTACGAAAATGCCGGGGTTTAGGAACCGCCGGCCCCGTCAAGGATCCTATTTGCAAGCGGGGTAGGCACACCGCGAAAAATGCTTCTCCGCAAGCGGGGGGTCCGACGCTCGGGGCCGGTTTTACCGGCCTCGAGTGGTATTCAGGCCGGGGAAAAGACTGTGGATACTGGGGAAAGGCTCCGGGAAACCCGTTTGCTCAAGCGAAAACGCCCAAGGCCCGGAATCGGGCACGCCGACGCCGTTTGAGGTCGTCCCCGGGAACCCCGTCCAGGTCGCTCAACGCTTCCCGGATCGAGTCGCCGAGGAGCCTGGCGGCCTGGTCGTGGTCGGCATGGGCCCCCGGGGCGGGCTCCGGGACGATCGCGTCGATCACCCCGAGCTCGAGGCAGTGGGCCGCGTCCGGCTTGAAGGCGGCCGCCGCCTTGCGGGCCTCGGCGGCGTCCCTCCAGAGGATCGCGGCGCAGCCCTCCGGCGAGATCACGCTGTAGATCGCGTTCTCCTGCATCAAGATCCGGTCAGCGACCGCGATCGCGATCGCGCCGCCCGAGCCGCCCTCGCCGATCACACAGGCGATCGTCGGCACGTGAAGCCGGCACATCATCGCCTGGGAGCGGGCGATCGCGCCGCCCTGGCCGTGCTGCTCCGCGGCGACGCCGGGATAGGCGCCCGGCGTGTCTACGAACGTGATCAACGGAAGGCTGTGCCGCTCGGCGAGCTCCATTGTCCGCATCGCCTTGCGGTAGCCCTCGGGATAGGCCATCCCGAAGTTGCGGCGCGTGCGTTCCTTGATGTCACGGCCCTTCTGCTGGCCGATCAGCGCCACCGTGCGTCCGTCGAAGCTCGCCAGTCCCGCGACGATCGCCGCGTCGTCGGCGCGCGCCCGGTCGCCGTGGAGCTCGAAGAAGTCGTCGAAGAGCCGTGCGACGTAGTCGAGGGTGTACGGGCGATCCTGATGGCGCGCGAGTTCGACGCTGCGCCAGATGTCCTCGTCGGTCGGCTCGTGCTCCAGCCGGTCGAGTTGCCGCTGCAGCCGTTCGAGCTCGCCGGACACGCGCGCGCCGCGCAGCAACCCCGCGCTCTTCAGCTTGCTGAGCCGCTCGCGCAGCCTCAGCTCGGCTTCACCCGGCATCGGCAAGCAGCCTCACGAGCCTGGCCACGGTGTCGCGCAGCTCCGCGCGCGGCACGACTGCGTCGATGTGGCCGTAACGGTAGTTGGATTCGGCGAGCCCGAAGTCGTCTGGCAGCTTCTCACGCGTCGTCTGCTGTACGACGCGCGGGCCGGCAAACGACATCAGCGCGCCGGGCTCGGCGAGCAGAACGTCACCGAGGGACGCGAAGCTTGCGAGCAGTCCGCCCGTCGTCGGATGTGCGAGCACGGAGATGTACCCGATGCCGGCGTCGCGCAGATCCTCGACGGCGGCGACGGTCTTCGGCAGTTGCATCAGCGCCAGGATCCCCTCCTGCATCCGCGCGCCGCCCGACGCGGCGACGGAGACGAGCGGCACGTTGCGGTCGATCGCACCGTCGCACGCACGCGAGAACTTCTCGCCGACGACGCTGCCCATCGAGCCGCCCATGAAAGAGAAGTCCATCACCGCGAGCTCGCAGCCGTGGCCGTCGATCAACGCCTGGCCGATCACGATCGCGTCCCCGAGCCCGGTGTTCAGCTCCGCCTCCGCGAGGCGCTCCGCATACGGGCGCAGGTCGAAAAACGCAAGCGGATCCTCGGAGCGAAGCTCGGCCGCCTCCTCGACGAACGAACCGGCGTCGACCAGCTGCGCAATCCGCGTCCGCGCCGAGATGGGGAAATGGTGCCCGCACTGACCGCAGACGTACAGAGCCTGCTCGAGCTCGTCGTCCCGATAATGCGACTCGCACTTCGGGCACGTGTTCGGATGCCGCTTCCCTCTCTGCGGCTCGGGTGCGCCCTTGTGCTCGATGGAAACGTCGATGCGGCTCGACATGGAACGCCGGAGTTTAGACCTCTGCCCCTGGGACCGGGTTACAAGCCCAGAGCGGCCGTGAGGCGTTGGAGCACTGGGACGTTCGCGGCATCGGGCGTCGCTCCCGTTATGCCCGCGCCGACGACCGTCACCCGCGCGGCGATCCCGCGCAGAAGCTCCTCGGCCCGCTCGATGCTCAGCCCGTCGGGCTCCGGCATGAACGGCACCGGCGGCTCGGGCTCGAGCACGTCGAGGTCGAACGCAACGTAGACGCAGTCCAAGCCCTCGAGCGCCGCTTCAGGCGAGTCGTGGATCCCGTGCTGGCGGACAAATACTTCCTCCGGCGGGTCGAGGTTGCGCGCTCCGACGAGCGCGACGTCGCCTGGTTCAACCGCACCGCCGTCGAGAATCATGCGCAGCGGCATCCCCCACGCGTTGCCCGACGGCGAGCTCTCGGGTGTGTTCAGGTCGCCGTGGGCGTCGAACCAGACCAGCGCGAGCCGGCCGAGGCGCGCGGCCAGCCCTTCGACCGCACCGACGTGCGAGCAACAGCAGCCGCCGAGCACGAGCGGCCGCTCGGGAAGCTCGGCGGCGAGCGCGAGCGACTGCAGCTCGAGCGAGTCCTCTTCGATCACACCGGTCTCCGGGTAGTCGAGCGGCAGGTGCGCCGCCTCGGCCATTGCCTCACCGTCGTCCCCCCACGCGCGCGGAACGCGGACGAGCCCCGCGCGCCACTCGCGGCCGCAGGCGTGACATTGGTACTCGGGACCGAGCGCGACCGCGGTGTACGTTCTGCAGTCGGGACACTTTGCGCGCAGGCGGCTCATAGCGGGGCCCCCGAAAAATGCGAAGCATTTTCTGGAGTAGTCATGCGGGCATGAGCTCCTCAAGCGTGCCGGGGAGTGCTGTCAGGTCGGGCAGCTCGCGCGTCGGACGTAGCTCCGCACGCTCGTGCTCGCGGTTGATCCAGACGTTGGGAAGACCGAGCTCCGTTGCGGGAGTGACGTCGTGGAAATGCGACGCCGCCACGTGCACGTCTGGCATCCGGCCGACCTCGCGCTCGAACGCACGCCAGTGGCCGTGGGCCGGCTTGTACGAGCCGATCTCCGACGCAACGATCGCGAGCTCGAACGGGACGCCGATCGTCCGCAGCGACGCCTCGATGAGGTCGCGGTCGGTGTTGGACAGGATCGCGAGCTTCCAGCCGTGCCGCCGCACCTCCTCGAGCGACGACTTGACCTCCGGGAAAGCGCTCCACCTGGGAAGCGATCGCGCCAGCGCCTCAGGCTCGTCGGCACCGAGGCGCCTCATCGTCTCCGTCATCACGTCGCGGTAGCTGCGGCTCTGATCCTCGGCCTGCACCTGTGGTTCCAGCTCGTGGTAGCGGGCCAGCAGCTTGTCGCCGATCACCGACGCGACGCCGCGGTTCCAATCGATGAGCGTGCCGTAGCAGTCGAACGTCGCCCACTTGTCCCTCGCTTCGCTCCGCTCACGCTCGGGGTTCGCGCCCATTGGGCGCTCACATTAGTCGGCGGTCGACAGGTGACGGCTTCGGCGACGGCCGACGAGCGGCGCGGCACAGCCGCGCCGCCGGCGCAAGCGCGGGGGCGTCGGCGACGGCAGGCGCGGCGCGGCACAGCCGCGCTGCCGGCGCAAGCGCTTGGGGGCCTCGGCTCACGCCGCGCGGCGTTCTGGGACTCGGTACGCGAGCAGCTCCGAGCCGTGGTCCGCGAGCCAGTCCCGCTCGCTCTCGAACGTCGGTCGTGCGAGCGCCAGAATCTGCCAGAAGACCGGCGAGTGGTCGTGACGGACGCGATGGCAAAGCTCGTGCACGACGACGTAGGAGAGGATCGCCGCCGGTGCGAGGATCAGCCGCCAGTTGAACGACAGGGCGCCGTTCGGCGAGCACGAGCCCCAGCGCGTCCGCTGGTCGCGGATCCTGAGCGACGCGTAGTCGATGCTCAGCCGCCGCGATTCGTGCGAGACGATGCGCGTGATCTCCTCCCGCGCCTGCTCCCGGTACCACGCGTCGAGCGACCGAACAGGAGGCCGCGCGAGCGCCAGGCCGCCGATCCAAACGACATCGTCGCGTTGCATTCCGAGCCGGAACTGCACGGGCGGTTTCGCGAGCTCGCGCTCGAGCCACGCGCGATGCTCGAACAACAGCGCGTCGATCTCGTCCATCGTCGTGCGTCGAGGGACGACGATCTCGACATTCCGCTGGTCGTCAACGACGATGCGCAGCGCTTTCGCACGCCGCGACATGCGTACCGGAATCTCGACGAGGCGGCCGCCGATGTCGACGCGACGCACCCATCAACGGTAAGTGTCCCGTCGGATATCGCGCGAAACGCAAGCGTTTCGCGCGGGAATGTCATTGGAAGGCGGTCGTTGCTACTGCCGCATGCGCCGGCGCGGCAAAGATGTCAACGGTCATTCTTCCTACGCCCGAAATGCAAGCATTTCGCGCGGGAACGTCGTTGGAAGGTGGTCGATTACTACTGCCGCATGCGCCGGCGCGGCAAAGCCGCGCCTATGTCAACGGTCATTCTTCGAACTTTCTGATGACGATCGAGGCGTTGTGGCCGCCGAAGCCGAAGGAGTTCGACAGCGCCACTCGGATGTCCGGCGCATCGCGCGATTCGTTCGGGATGTAGTCGAGATCGCACTCGGGGTCCTCGAACTCGTAGTTGATCGTCGGAGGCAGAACGCCCTCCCGCACCGCCATCGTCGTGAACACCGCCTCGATCGCACCGGCGGCGCCGAAGCAATGTCCGGTCGCGCCCTTGGTCGACGACACGGGCGTCGTGCTCGCGTTCTCCTCGCCGAGCGCGTTCTTGATCACCCGCGTCTCGGACGCATCGCCGAGGGGCGTCGACGTCGCATGCGCGTTGATGTAGCCGACCTCGGCGGGATCCACACCCGCGTCCTCGAGCGCCATGCGCATCGCGCGAGCAGGATTTTCGCCGGTCGGATCGGGCTCTGTCATGTGCGCTGCGTCCGACGACAGCCCGTATCCGGCGAGCTCGCCGTAGATCGTGGCTCCGCGCGTCCGCGCATGCTCGAGCTCCTCGAGCACCAGCACCGCGGCCGCCTCGCCCATCACGAGCCCGTCGCGCGCACCGTCGAACGGCCGGGAAGCGCGAGTGGGATCGTCGTTGCGTCGTGACAACGCGCGCATTGCATCGAAGCCTGCGATGCCTACCTCGGTGATCGGCGCCTCGGTCCCGCCCGCGAACATCACGTCGGCGCGACCGACCCGAATCGCGTCGAGCGCGTCGCCGATTGCCATGTTCGAGGCAGCACACGCCGTGCACTCCGACATCAATGGGCCCTTGGTCCCGAGCTCGATCGACACCCAGCCTGCACCCATGTTCGGGATGATCGACGGAATCGAAAACGGGCTCACACGGTCCGGGCCACGCTGGATCAGCACGTCGTAGCAGTCCTGGTACGAGCGCAGGCCCCCGATCCCGGTTGCAACCGACGCGCCAATCCGTTCCGGCTCCTTGGAGACGTCGACGCCCGAATCCGCTTCCGCCTGCCGCGCGGCCGCGAGGATCATCTGGGCGAACCGGTCCATGCGGCGGGCCGCCTTGCGGTCGATCCACACCGTTGGGTCGAAGTCCTTCAGCTCGCAGGCGAAGTGGACGGTATACGGCCCCGTCGTGTGGTCGAACGCCGTGATCTCCCCGGCGCCGGACTCGCCGGCGACGAGGTTCCGCCACGTCTCGTCGACAGAGTTCCCGAGCGGCGACACGCAGCCCAGGCCGGTGATGACAACTCGTCTGCGTCCATTCGTGCTCATGTCACGCGCTCACATTCCCAGGCCGCCGTCGACGAGCAGCACCTCGCCGGTGATGAACGAGGCCTCGTCCGAGCAGAGGAAGCGTACCGCGCCTGCTACGTCCTCAGGGTCGCCGAGCCGGGCGAGCGGTGTCAGGTCGAGCATCTTCGCACGCGCCTCGTCGGGGATCACATCGGTGAGCTGCGTCTTGATGTAGCCCGGTGCGACGACGTTCGCACGGACTCCCCTCGACCCTAGTTCCTGCGCGAGCGACTTCGTGAAGCCGATGATCCCGGCCTTGGACGCGGCGTAGTTCGTCTGGCCCCAGTTTCCGTGCACGCCGACGATCGACGACACGTTCACGATCGCGCCGGCACGCCGCTTCATCATTCGGCGACTCGCGGCACGGCACGTGTAGAAGACCGAGCTGAGATTCGTCTCGAGCACCGTCCGCCAGTCGTCGTCGGACATCCGCGCCAGAACGCCGTCGCGTGTAATCCCTGCGTTGTTCACGAGGATGTCGAGGTCGCCGGCCTCCTCGACGATCCGCTTCGCGTCGCCGGGCGTCGACACGTCAGCCTGGATCGCACGCCCGCCGATCTCCTGTGCGAGCGCTTCGCCCTCGTCAGCGCCGCTGCGATAGCCGACCACGACGGAAGCGCCGGCGCCCGCGAGTTCCGTCGCGATCGCGCGTCCGATCCCGCGCGAGGCGCCGGTGACGAGCGCTGTCTTTCCTTCCAGCGATGCGAACGGCGGCGGGCTAGCCAAGAGCCTCTTCGAGCTCGTCCAACGACCGCACGTTGTTCACGGAGAACGTCTTCACGTTCTTATCGATCCTCTTCAGTAAACCGCTGAGCACGTTGCCGGGACCGACCTCGACGAAGACCGTCACGCCGCCGCGGATCAGCTCGCGCGCCGCCTGTGTGAATTTCACGGGCGCCGTCAGCTGCTCGACGAGCAGCGTGCGATAGCGCTGCACGTCCTCGAGCTTCGCCGTCACCGTCGACATGAACGGCGCGAGCGGCTCCTTGAAGTTCGCCCTCTCGATCGCCGGTCGCAACCGCTCTGCCGCGCGCTCGACGAGCGGGCTGTGGAACGCGCCTGATACCCGCAGCCGGATCGCACGCCGCGCGCCGGCCTGTTCGGCCTCCTCGCAGCACTCATCGACGGCGCCCGTCGTCCCGGAGACGACGACCTGGCCGGGGCAGTTGTAGTTTGCAGGCCAGACGCCCGCGATCCTCTTGCACAGCGCCTCCACGACCTCGTCGGCGAGACCGAGGATCGCGGCCATCGTGCCGGGTCGCTCGCGCGCGGCCGCGGCCATCGCCAGACCGCGCTCGCGCACGAGCGCAACCGCCTCGGCGACCCGCAGCGACTGCGCGGCGGCGAGCGCCGCGAACTCTCCGACCGAGTGACCGACGACGTAGTCCGGCTTGATTCCGCGCGCGAGAATCGCCTCGTTGATGGCGAGGCTCGTGGCAACGAGCGCCGGTTGCTGCACCTCGGTGTCGACCATCTGCGCGAGCGGAGTGTCGAAGCAGAGCTTCAGCAAGTCGATTCCGGCGGCCTCGCTGCCCACGCGGTAGACCTCCATCGCCGCCGGCACCGCTTCCGCGATCTCGCGACCCATTCCTTCTTCGAGCGACCCCTGTCCGGGAAACATGAATGCCACCTTGGTCATTGCTGCCGCCTCACGTCGTTGGTCCATTCGATCAGCGCCGAACCCCACGTAAGGCCGGCGCCCATTCCCGTCATCAGCACGAGCTCGCCGGGCTTGAGCCGCCCGTCCTCTGCGGCGTCGGCAAGCGCAAGCGGGATCGAGCCGGATGACGTATTGCCGTAGCGGTCGACGTTCACTACGACCTTCTCCTTGGGAATCCCGAGCTTCTTCGCTGCGTGATCGATGATGCGCACGTTCGCTTGGTGCGGCACGTAGACGTCGATGTCCTCCACGCTGCGCCCACACGCCTCGAGGACGGCTGCCGCAGACGTAACCATGACACGCGTCGCGAACTTGAACACCTCGCGACCATTCATCTTCACGTACTTCTCCGGGTCCTCGAAGACCCGCGAGCCGCTTCCCGGCAGCCACAGGTGCTCGCCGCCGCCGCCGTCCGCGCCCAGCTCGAAGCCGAGGAATCCGCCAGCGTCCACCTGCTCGAGCACCACGGCGCCGACTCCGTCGCCGAACAGGATCAGGGTCGAGCGGTCCTCCCAGTCGAGGATCTTCGAGAGGACGTCCCCGCCGACGACGAGCGCCCGGCGGACGAGCCCGCCGGCGAGCATGCCGTAGGCCTGGGCAATCGCGTACATGAAGCCGGTGCACCCAGCAGAGAGGTCGTAGGCCGCCGCGTCCGGCATCCCGAGCGCGTCGGCGAGCAGCGCAGCCGTGGCCGGAAACGCCATGTCCGGCGTCACCGTCGCGACGATCACGAGGTCAAACGACCCAGGCTCGCCGCCGGCCTGCTCGACGGCGTCGCGACAGGCCGGCAGCGCGAGATCGGACAGCGCCTCCTCGGGCGCCGCAATGCGCCGCTCACGGATCCCGGTGCGCTCCACGATCCACTCGTCCGTCGTGTCGACGAGCTTCTCGAGGTCGGAGTTCGAGAGCACACGCTCGGGAACGTGGCAACCGAGGCCCGTGATCGAGACCGGCCTGCCGTTCGCGCGGCCGATCACTGCGCATCACCCACCGCGTCGCTCCGCTGCGCTCCGCTCCCATGGGGGAAACCATGTTTCCCCCATGTGCCCCCTTCTTCTGCAGCTGGGCCGAAAGGCATCAGGCCCGCGACGCGGGAAACCTCCCGGTTTCCCGCACCCTTCCCCACGCGCTGGCCGAGCCCGCTCACGCGTGCTCACCCACCGCGAACATCAGCGTCCCGCGCACTGCGAGCTCGCCGTTCACCGTCGCCCGCGCCTTGCCGCGGCCGATCGAACCGCGGACCGTCTCGAGCGTGCACTCGAGCGTCAGCTCGTCGCCGGGCCGGACGATCCGCTTGAAGCGAACGTCGTCGATGCCTGCGAAGAGCGCGAGCCGGCCGCGATTCCGCTCCTCGCAAAGGACGGCGACGGCACCTGCCTGCGCAAGCGCCTCGATCATCTTCACGCCGGGCATGATCGGGTTCCCGGGGAAGTGTCCGGCACAATCCTCGTCGGTCACCTGCTTGCGTGCGACGACACGCGCTCCGGGCTCGAGCTCCACGACCTCGTCGAGAAGTAGGAACGGCGGACGGTGCGGGAGGATCTGCTCGATCTTCTCGCGCCCGAAGGGCGCCGCGATCACGCTGCTCCTTCTAGTCTGGCGCGGAGCCGCTCGCGTGCGCGGTGCGCGTAACACTTCGCCGTGCCGACGGGGATCTCCGCAGCCGCCGCGACCTCCTCGAACGAGAGGTCGAGTGCATCCTTGAGAACGACGACGTGCCGCTGCGCCGGGGAGATCTCGGCGAGCGCGCCGCGGAGCTCGTCGCGCATGGCAATCGTGTCCGGCCGTTCGGGCGCCGCCTGAAGGTCGTCGACGAGCGGCTCGTGCCGGCGCATCGACTGACGCTGCGCGACATCGCGGCACGTGTTGACGACGAGCCGGTGCAACCACGTCGTGAACTGAGCCTCGCCTCGGAACTGCTTGATCCGCTGACAGAGCTTCGCGAGCGACTCCTGCGCCGC
>WNEY01000123.1_pt1 | contig 38459 bp, 33 predicted proteins | sample 5400531 | NCBI WGS metagenome assembly WNEY01 (sample SAMN13153338, study PRJNA577476) | soil metagenome | isolation source: 200 cm saprolite under Douglas fir tree site 1 | place: USA:California | collected 2015-04-18 | reverse complement strand
CGCCGTACCCCGCAAGCCGGCTTCCAAGCGCGCCTCGGCGTCGAAACCGTCCACGAACCGACCGCCTACCACGAGATCACCGGCCGAGCCGAAACCCACCCCGCGGAGCAAAGCGGATAAGCATGAGCTTCGCTTTCGCGCGGAATTGGGTACGCCGCTTCGCGGGGAACGTGCGCGGGCAGAGCCCCCGCACTCTTGCCGCGTCTGCGGTTCGCGATTGCTGTCAACCGTGTGGGCACGGGCGCTGAAGCGGCCGCGCCCACATCAGTGCGCCTCCGGCTAAGCCCGGCTCCGCCTGGTCTTAGCCTCCGGCCTTTAGGGGAACGCAGGACGAAGGTTTTAAGGCTCACAACCACCCTCAATCCCATGGGTCGGAGGTTAGTTCAGGCCGCGCGATTAGCTGATTCGGATTCGCCGCGCGCGGTCGTGGCGAATCCGGATCGCGTAGTCGCCGCCGCCGAGTGGCTGGATCATGTAGCCCTCCGCTTTCAGATCGTCGCGCTCGAGCAGGGTCGCGCCCGCCGTCACGCGGTGAGGGCGGAACCGCAGGCGAAGCACCTCCGTGCTGCCCGCGTCGAATGTCCGGTAGGCGACGCTGTCCCGCGAGTACGCGACCGACTGGACGACCGAGCTCGAGCCGAGGAGATGGTTCTGCCGCTTGGGCGCCAGCTCCGGCAGCGCCGCCATTGCCCAGTTGAAGCTGCGCAAGTAGTCGCCGTAACCGTCGCTGAACCAGAACGTGTTCCCCGCACGCCGGCCGCAGCAAGAGATGCGTCCGTCACGGGTGGCGAAGTATGTCGCGTAGCTCAGCGAGCTCACGGCCGACTCTCGGGCGCGCTCATCCCCCGTACGGGCATAGAGGAGTGCATTCGCCGCCGCCCAGCGAGACGTCGTGCTGCCGAGCCCGACGCGCGAGCAGCAGCCGGGCTTGCCCGGTGCCCGCTGCTCGTCGATTCCCCACGCGCCGGCGAATGGACCTCGTCCGAAGGAGGTACGCACCCAGCGGAGCAGGGACGTGGCGTGCTCGTCCCACAACGGGTCGAGGGCTTCGGGCGAGTTGTGGGTGAGGAGATAGTGCGCTGTCAGCGTTGGCGATGCCTGGTTGATGCTGCGCGGGTTGTAGGGAACGTCCTCGTAGAAACCGCTCCACCGGTTCCACGCAGGACTGTCCGGATTGAGCTGGTGCTTCAGCACCCAGGACCAGGCGAGGTCGCGTGCGCGTGTGTAGGCGACCGTGTCTCCAGCATTGATCTCGATCAGCTCGTCGAGCAACCTGACCGGTCCGACGACGAGCCCGCCGAACTGTGCGCCGTCCAGGACGGCGCCCGTGCGCGCGTTGACGCGGAAAGGCCAGGGTGTATGCGTTGCGTCCCCCGCCCGCACGTGCTGCGCGAGTGCATTGCCGGTGGCGACCGCAGCACGTAGGAAGCGCCGCGCGCCCGTGAGCTCGTAGAAGAGGAGGTAACCGAGCCCGAGCATCCCGACCTTGTCCGTCTCGATGCCTCCGTAGAAGCTCCGCGGGAGACCGGCTAGGCAGCGGCCGTACCTGCGTTCACCCGCGCAGCTCGTCGCGAACGGAACGCGCGGCCACGCCCATCCTGCAGGCGACGTGCCGTGCGCGAGCTGGTAGTCCAGCATCTCCCGCACCGCCGGTACCGCACTGCGGTCAACCGAGTACGGGTACCACGACACGAGCGAGTCGACGAACGTCGCATTGAGAAACGCCGGGTTGTGCTGCCAATAGACGCCGCGAAGCGTCTGGCCGTCGAAGACCGCATAGTTGAGATAGACCTTGGCCCCGGTGCGCGGATCGCGGGGGACGTGACGCTCGATGAACCTCCAGCCCAGGCGCAGCACGTGGTCGTAGCCGAGACCTGCCTGCGGCCGATACCAGGGCAACAGCCTTCCCTTGGCATCGCGCACCGCGCGGTGCCAAGGCAGCAACTTGTGTAGGGGGCGCGACTGCGCGCTCAACAACGAGGCAGGCTTGCGCGTGGCCCCCAGCAGGCCGAACTTCTTCAACGCGGGAATGAGCATGAAATACGGGCGCATGTCCGCGGAGTGGGGCCACGAGCCCACGACGGTATGAAGCGGAGCGCCGGGATTCAACCGGCGCAGCTTGCGCGCGAGCGGCACGGACTGGTCCGAGGACCTGACGACGCGATCGGTCCTGCTCCACCAGAGCTGGAGCGGCACTCCCGAGTCCGCGAGTGCGCGGGCGTACCTGATCGGGCTGCGGCGTGCATAAGCACGCGGCGCGCTGCGCGGGGTGCCGCCGATCTCCTCCCGCGCAAGCTTCCGCAGCCCAAAGCCGAGCGGGTCTCCCCATTTCCTGAGACAGCCACGGTTGCACGGGAGACGGGCGAAATCGCTGTAGCGGCGGGCCATGTCGGTTACCGGGTCGAACGCGGCGACGCCGGCGAGGAGCCTCGGGTGGCGTGCGGCAAGCAGCAACGTCTCCTGGCCGCCCATGCTCGTGCCAAACGCGTAAATGCCCTTCGGTTCGATGCGCAGCCACGGAATCGCGTGGCGAACGATCTGCGGCATCCGGGCGAGGTCCTCGATCTGACCGGCGTAGCCCCAGGAGAAGCGCCTGAATTTGCGGCCCTGGCCCTCTGGATTCACGACCGCGAACGGGCCGAGTTGCGGGAGGTTGCCCCAGCGATCGACGTTCTCTTCGGCCGAGACGCCGCGTCCGTGCGGCGAGATGATCAGCGGCAGCGGCGGATTGTCACCGGGGCCGTACCAGTCCGGCAGGACCACGTAGGCCGCGCGGCGGTAACCGTCGTGAGTCTTGTAGTGGATCGTCACCACCTTGACCTGGACCTGATCCCAGGACGCTCTGCCCTCGGACGGCCCGAGCAGGCCGAGCGCGGTGCACGCAGCGAACACGGCTAAAGAGACAGGCAGACCCCTGCGGCCCATCCGGAGAATGATTCCACAGCCCGTACGCCCGCGGTTCGTACCTGGGGACGGTCCCTAGGCGGGTGCCGGAGCGTCGGCCGCAGGCGCTTTGTTGCGCGACTTCCGCCTCGCCGTCGCCGTTGCGACGCGGTTCTTGCCCGTCCTCTTTGCCTCATAGAGCGCGGCATCGGCCGCGGCGACGAGGTCTTCGACGCTTGACTGGGCCGGGAAGCAAGCTGCCCCGAAGCTGGCAGTCACCTGGAAGGGGCTTCCGTCCGGGGTCGTGACGTGCAGTTCCTCGAGACCTTTGCGGATCTTCTCCGACAGCGCGCGCGCCCCGCTCAGATTCGTTCCGGGCAGCACGAGGGCAAACTCCTCGCCGCCGTAGCGGCCCGGGAGGTCCAGCTCGCGAACGGCGTCGGCGAAGGTTCGCGCGATGCGCCGCAGAACTTCGTCGCCGGTCTGGTGGCCGTGGCTGTCGTTGATCGACTTGAAGTTGTCGATGTCCGCGATCACGAAAGCGACGTTCGTGCCGAGCCGCCGGGCGTGGTCGACCTCATCGTCGAGACGTTCGTCGAGTGCTCGCCGGTTGGCGAGATTCGTCAAGGCGTCGGTCTGTGCCTGTCGTGTCAAGCGTGCCAAATCGGCGAACACGCGGGCAACTGGGCGAGCAAGGCGCGTCGCGAGCCCGGCCGCAAGCGCGAGGGTGATGGCTGCCGCGAAGAGCAGGCGCCTCCGGTACGCGTTCACTCGAGCCTCGACGGCGGAGACCGGCTCCACCGCGGCGAGTGACGCATTCCCGGCCACGAGCTTTGTGGCAGTCGAGTAGAACGGGACCGCTGCGAGCTCGATGCGGTGATGTCGGATGTCGACGCGCGCGCCGGCGGGGCCGCCCGCGATCACTCGGCCGTTCTGGACGAGCACGAGCGCGGCGTGCTTCGGCATCGGTGTGGCGCTCTGGAGGACGGCCAGCAGCGATCGATCCATGGGAACGCCCATCGTCACTCGCGCGACCGCGTGATTCCGCCGTGCCAGAGTTGCGGTCGCCGTAACTCGCGGTCCACGGGGAAGCTTTCCGAACGCACGGCCCCGCAGCACGATGCGGGCGTCGTGCGAAAGCGCGAGCGAGCGGAGCTGTGCCTCGTTTCTCCGCAGCACGGCCTGCTGGAGTGACGCGGAGGCGGCCAGCTCGCTGACCCGCGTCCGCAGGTTGGCGCGCATGGTCGAGAACGTGGACGCGGCGACGCGCGCCGTGCTCCTAAGCTCGGTCGCGGCCTCCTGCCGGTTCGAGTGCCTAGCGCTCAGGTCGAGCGTGAAGACGATCGCAGCGATGGCGGCAGTGAAGATGAGGAAGACGACAAGCGCGGCTCGGGTGACGGCCAGTCGGCCGTAGCGAGAACGAAAGCGGCCTTCCACTTACGGTCCCTTCTTCGGAGTCCCTTGCGGGGCTCCGCTTCCATTTCCATTTCCGTTCCCGTTCCCGTTGCCCCCGGCATTCGCGCCACCGGCGTTCGGGTTGTTCCCACCGGCGTTGCCGTTGCCACCTGCGTTGGCGCCGCCGGCGTTGGGATTGTTGCCGCCCGCGTTCGGGTTGTTGCCGCCGGCGTTGCCGTTGCCACCTGCGTTGGCGCCACCGGCGTTGGGATTGTTGCCGCCCGCGTTCGGGTTGTTGCCGCCGGCGTTGCCGTTGCCGGTTCCGTTGCCACCTGCGTTGGCGCCACCGGCGTTGGGATTGTTGCCGCCCGCGTTCGGGTTGTTGCCGCCGGCGTTGCCATTCCCGGTTCCGTTGCCACCGGCATTGGCGCCACCGGCGTTGGGATTGTTGCCGCCCGCGTTCGGGTTGTTGCCGCCGGCGTTGCCGTTGCCGTTTCCGTTGCCACCGGCGTTGGCGCCACCGGCGGTCGGATTCTTGCCTCCGGCGTTGCCGTTTCCGTTGCCGTTGCCGTTGCCGTTGCCGTTTCCGGCCCCGGGAGACTTGCCCGGGCCGGAGGGCGTCGTTGTGTCTGCAGCGCCTGCGTCGCTCGGCGGGGTGTCCCCGGCCTCGGGCGGCTGCGGTCCTGTGGAAGGAATGTTGGGGTCCGAGGGCGGGGGCGGATCGATCGGAAGGGTGGGAGGTGCAGGCGTCGGCGGATCCGGATCTGGCACCCGCGGCGGCGGCGGTGAGGAGACGGGAGGCTTCGGGGGCGCCGGCGCGGGCGGGGAAGGAGCCGGAGCCGATGCTGTCGAGGCGAGCTGGGAGCTCTCGATGACGCGAGGACCGCGCGGCGTCGCCGGTGGAAGCGCAACGACCATCGACGAGCCCGACTGTGCCGTCGCACCGGGTGGTTTGGTTGCGAGCGCCTTGCCGAGTGTGTCCGGAGCCGGGAGCAGTAGGGAGAGAAGCCGAGCTTGACGGCCTGCGACGCCGCTCGACGGCGCGAAGGTACGTCCGTCCTGGACGCCGAGGACGGCGCTGCTCAGAGAGATCGCGACGTTGCTGTTCTGGCCGCCGCCTACACCTGGGAGCAGAGGCAGTCCCGGCAATGCGAGGCCGATCCACAGCACGCTCGCGAACGTCGCCGTCGCGGCAAGTCCCGACGACTCGAAGGTCGACAGGAGCCTCGAAGCCATCGAGGGCTGTGTGGGTGTTTGCCGCCTATTCTCCATGTGCCGCCAACCGCAGTACTTGTCTCCAACCATCGGCGATCCTCGGTTCGGAGGGCGTCCCCCATCCGAGGGAGTAGGAATACGCAGGACCGCTAAGGCCTCGCACCACAATCCGGTTCCTCGAGGTCCACGTAGGCGCGTGTGAAGGGGTCGACCAGCGATCCCGAACGCAAGGAGGGGGACTTAGTGAAGAAGCTTCTCGGAGTGATCGGCGCGGTCGGGCTCGTACTCCTGGCCGTCACCGGGGCAGCGGGGGCACGGAGCCAGGCAGCGCGGATTCAGATCGTGGCCACGATGGTCGCCGGAGACGAGGTGCCCACTCCGAAAGGGGACGTCGGCTCGGCTCGCGGGTCCTTCACCGCGACGCTGACGAAGTCGGACACCGGCGCAGTTCTCAACTGGCAGCTGTCGTTCGGCAATCTCACCGGCGACGCCGTCGCCGCTCACATCCACATTGCCGCCCGGGGTGTGGCGGGCCCGGTCGTCGTGCCGCTCTGCGCACCTTGTACGAGTGGTGTGACCGGCACTGCGAACATCAACGCGACCGTGCTCGAGGCGATTCAAAACGATCGTGCCTACGTGAACGTGCATACGAAGACGAATCCCGCCGGTGAGATTCGGGACCAGGTGTCACCGGCCGCGACCCTGAAGACGTCGCTGCGTGCCGCCCAGGAGCGGCCGAAGCCGAAAGGCAAGCTTGGCCGGGCGCGGGGTGCGTTCACCGTGACGATCACCAAGAAGGGATCGTCGGCGGTGCTGGCGTGGCGGCTGACGTTCAGCGGACTCACGGGCAAGGCGGTTGCCGCGCACATTCACAGCGGTGCGCGGGGCAAGTCAGGCCCGGTGATCGTGTCGCTGTGCGCGCCGTGCAAGAGCGGCGCACGAGGGACTGCAACGGTCGACGCGTCGGTCCTGAACGCGCTCGAGGCGGGCCGTGGCTACGTGAACGTCCACACGGCCAAGAATCCGGCAGGTGAGATCCGCGGCCAGCTAGGTGCCGCGGCGCTGACTCTTTCGTAGCGCCGGACCAGGACGGGGCCCGATCTTTCCGGGCCTCGTCCTTCTTTCCTTGGGAGCCGCCGCCCTGCCAGGCGGGTCGCGCTCCTTGTCCTCCTCGAGCGCGCGTTATAGCGTCACGAAGTCGATGCGTGTCGTCGATCTCTCTCAGCACTACGAGGACGGGATGCCGGTCTTTCCCGGGCTGCCGTCCCCGTCCTTCGTTCCCATCGCAAAGGTCGAGGAGGACGGCTACGCAATGTCGGAGTACCACCTCCTGAATCACATCGGTACGCATGTAGACGCTCCGGCGCATCAGATAGCGGGCGGTGACACGCTCGACCAGATCGGCCTCGAGCGGTTCGTTACGGATGCCGTGACGATCGACGTTGCCGGCCGAGAGCCGGGACCGCTGACGACCGAAGACCTCGAGCCCCATCTCGAGGAGATCCGCGCCGGCGACATCGTCTTCCTCTACTCCGACAACGCGAAGAACTGGGGCACTGACGCGTACTGGACCGGTTGGAGCTATCCGGACGCGCAGGCCGCGGGCGCGTTGATCGACCGCGGCATCTCGGCGATCGGTTTCGACGGGCCGTCCGCCGACCCCGTCGATTCGCAGACGTTCGACCTGCATCGCATCTGGCTCGGCGCCGGCCGGATGATCATCGAGAACGCAACCAACCTCGACCAGCTACCGGACCGTGCTCGCGTCGTGGTGGCGCCGTTGAAGGTGCGCGACGCGAATGGGGCGCCCGCACGGATCTTCGCACTGCTCGAGGACTAGGAAAGGAAGGATCGGATGAGCGAACCCGCTACAGGCAACATCCGCAAGCCCACGACCTCCGGCGAACTGCGGCACGGAATCCTGAACCTCGGCGACGCGCTTGCGCAGTCGATTGCGCTGCTGTCCCTGGCGCTCGGTGTGGGGACTGCGACGTCGGCAGCGGCGATTTACGCAGGTGGGGCGGCACCGTGGGCGTATCTCGTCGCCGGCGTCGGTTGCCTCTGTCTTGCCTCGGTGATCGTCCGCTTCACGGCGCGCATGGCAAGCGCCGGCGGCATTTATACGTACATCGCGCGGGGGCTGCATCCAAACGGTGGTTTCATCGGCGGCTGGCTGTACGGCGCCGCCTTCGCCGTAGGGATCTCCTTCGTGCTCGCAATCGCTTCCGTGACGATGTCAGCCTTGCTGACGAACCACACGGGTTGGCATCCCGGCTGGTTCGCGTGCTTCCTGCTGCTCCTCGCCGGTCTGCTCGTGTTCGCGTTCCTCGACATTCGCCTCACGACCAGGTTGCAGCTCGTGGTCGGCGCTTTGGGTGTGGCGGCGATCCTGCTGCTCGCGATCATCGTGCTCGCCAAGGGTGGTGACTCGGGCGTGACGCTGCAGCCGCTCAATCCGTCGAACCTGCCATCGACGCACGGACTGTTCCTGGCAGTCGTTTTCGCATTCACCGGCTTCATCGGGTTCGAGGCTGCGGCAGTCCTCGGCGAGGAAGCGGCAGAACCGCGGCGCGCAATTCCGCGCGCGATCCTGACAGCGGCCATCGTGGCCGTGGTCTGGTACGTGTTCATCACGTGGACGATGTCCGTCGGGTTCGGCGTCGGGAAGTCGGCCAACTGGGCGAAAGATGTTGCCCCGTTGGACACACTCGCGAACCGCTATTCGGGCACATGGCTGGCGGTGCTCGTTGACCTGGCGGTGATCTCGAGCGCGTTCATCGCGGCGCTCGCTGGGATTCACCTGACCGCACGCACGTTCTTCGCGATGGCTCGTGAGCGCGGACTGCCGCGCGTTTTCGCCTGGACGCATCCCCGTTACAAGAGCCCGTGGGTCGGCATCGCGCTGGCACTTGTGATCACGTTCGTGCTCAATCTGACCCTCGGGCGGCATTGGAATTCGCCGGCTCCGAATCCGTTCACGTACGTGCAGTTCATGGCGTTGACCGCCACCCTGGCGATTCTCGCCGTCTACATCCTCGTCGCCCTGTCGGGAATGCTTTTCTTCTGGCGGGGTCGAGGCACGGAGAGCGTCGCGTACAACTGGACGCTCGACGTCGTGCTCCCGCTCGGGGCAATTGCGATCTGCGGTTACACGATCTACAAATCCGTGCACCCGCTGCCGCCGTCACCGATGAAGTACGGGCCATGGGTCGCGCTGATCTGGCTCGCCATCGGCGTCGGCATCGTTGCGTGGCTGAACATGACCCATCCGGAGCGTGTCCGATCGTTCGGCTCGATCCTGGGTGAGGGCGAAGCTGCCGTAGCCGGCCATGAGGCCGAAACTCGACCGGTGATGAATCCTTAGGAAAACCGAGAAGCGTGCGGGTCCGGACGACCAATTTCGGGCCCGCACCTCGGGGTAGGGTCTGCGCGTGAAGAGCGCTGCGCGTGCGGTCGTAATCGGCGGCGGTGTCGGCGGCTGCTCGATCCTCTACTGGCTCACGCGACTCGGCTGGGAAGACGTGATGCTCTGCGAGCGTGCCGAGCTCACGAGCGGCTCGACCTTCCACTCGGCCGGTCTGGTGGGTCAGCTCCGTGGCTCGCTCAGCCTGACGAAGATGATGATGGGCTCGGTCGAGCTCTACCGGAAGCTCGGGGCCGAGGTCGGGCTCGAGACGGGCTGGCACGAGGTCGGTTCGCTGCGTCTCGCATCGTCGCAGGAGAGGATGGAGGAGCTGTCGCGCCAAGCCGGCTGGGCGAAGACCTTCGGGCTACCGCTCGCGCTCGTTTCGGCCGACGAGGCGCAGCGCCTCTTTCCCCCGATGTCGACCGAAGGCGTGCTCGGCGCCGCGTACCTGCCTACCGACGGTTACATCGACCCGAGTCAGTTGACCTACGCGCTCGCGAAAGGTGCGCGCCGGCTCGGCGCCGAGATCCACACCAACACGCGTGTGACGGCGATCGGCGTCGACCGCAACCGGATCACCGGAGTTGTGACCGACCGGGGCGAGATCCGCACAGAGATCGTGATCGACGCCGGCGGAATCTTCGCGCGCGAGATCGGCGAGCTCGCCGGCGTGAACGTTCCTGTGATCCCGATGGCGCACGAGTACCTGATCACGAAGCCGCACGGCGTCCCGCTAAACGTGCCGACGATGCGCGACCCGTCTCTGCTCGTCTACTTTCGCGGCGAGTCTGGCGGCCTCGTTATGGGCGGCTACGAGCGCCACCCCGCACCGTGGTCCCTTGACGGCATTCCGGCGGACTTCAACGGGAGGTTGCTCGACGAGGACTGGCCGCGTTTTGAAGAGCTGATGGAGGGCGCACTCGTGCGGGTACCGGAGCTTGGGGACGCGGAGGTGATCAAGCTGATCAACGGCCCCGAGGCCTTCACGCCGGACGGCGAGTTCATCCTCGGACCGTCGGACGTGCGAGGCTTCTGGGTGGCCGCAGGCTTCTGCGCGCACGGGCTCGCGGGCGCCGGCGGGATGGGGCAGCTCATGGCCGAGTGGATCGTCGAGGGCGTGCCGAGCCTCGACGTCTGGGAAATGGACTCGCGCCGCTTCGGACGCAACTACGAGAGCCCGGAGTACACGCTGGCGCGCACGATCGAGATCTACTCGACGTACTACGACGTCAAGTATCCCGGGCACGAACGCGAGGCAGGGCGGCCGCTGCTCGTGTCGCCGACCTACCCGCGCACGCAGGAGCTCGGGGGCGTCTTCGGAGAGAAGTCCGGCTGGGAGCGCGTGAACTGGTTCGAGCCCAACGCGGCTTTGGGCGATGAGTCGCTGCGGCCGCGCGGCTGGGCCGGTCGCCTCTGGTCGCCGGCAATCGGGGCGGAGCATGTCGCCTGCCGCACAACCGCCGCGCTGTTCGACGAAACGTCGTTCGCCAAGATCGAGATCGCGGGGGAGGAAGCTGGCGACTTTCTCGAGCAGTTGTGTAACAACAAGGTCGCGCGCGACATCGGCGCGATCACGTACACGCAGATGCTCAACCAGCGTGGCGGGATCGAGTGCGATTTCACGATCACGCGGCTCACCGAGGACCGCTTTCGCATCGTGACGGGCACGGCATTCGGCCGGCACGACCTCGCCTGGATCCGGCTGCATGCGCCCGACGGCATTCAGGTCGAGGACGTGACCTCGAAGTACGCGTGCCTCGGTCTCTGGGGGCCCGCCGCCCGCGCGATCCTCCAGCCGCTGACGACGGAGAAGCTCACGTTCCCGTACATGCGCGCGCGTGAGCTCGGCGTCGGTCCCATCCCGTGTCTCGCGTTGCGCGTCACTTACGTGGGCGAGCTCGGCTGGGAGCTCTACTGTCCGACGGAGCTCGGCCTCCAGCTCTGGGACACGATCTGGGAGGCCGGCCAAGGTCACGGGCTCGTCGCCGGTGGTTACAAGGCGATCGACTCCCTGCGCCTCGAGAAGGGCTACCGCGTGTGGGGCTCGGACATCACGCCTGAGGACACGCCCTTCGAAGCCGGTCTCGGCTTCGCGGTGAAGGTCGACAAGGGCGACTTCATCGGGCGGGATGCTCTACTCGCCGCCGAGAAGCCCACCCGCCGCCTCGCCTGCCTGGTGCTCGATGACCCACGGTCGGTCGCACTCGGCTCCGAGCCGGTTCGCGTCGACGGCGAGATCGTCGGCCGCGTCACCAGCGGCGGCTACGGCTACACGGTCGAGCGATCGATCGCATACGCCTACTTGCCGGCCGCGTCGGCGACGCCCGGCACGAGAGTCGAGGCGGAGATCTTCGGCGAGTGGATCGGTGGCGCGGTCGTCGACGAACCGCTCTTCGACCCGAAAGGCGAACGCATTCGCGCGTAGTGCTCACTGCCTCGGTTTAGGATCGGCCGGTGGAGCCGGAGCAGCTTGCCGAACGGGTCTGGCCGGGGAAGCAAGTGTCGATCGAGCCGCTCGGCGGCGGAATCACGAACCGGAACTTCAAGGTCGGGGCCGACGGAGAGGAGTTCGTCTTGCGGATCGGCGGCACCGATACCGAGCTCCTGGGGATCGACCGCGCGGCCGAGCACGCCGCGTCGCGCATTGCTGCCGAGCTTGGGCTCGGGCCCGAGGTGGTCGCGTTCATCGAGCCCGAGGGCTACCTCGTCACGCGGTTCGTCGACGGCGATGTCGGCAAGGTCGATGTCGAGCGGGTCGGCGCTGCACTTCGCCTGCTGCACGACGGCCCCGCTCTTCTCGGACGCTTCGACAGCTTTCGTGTCGTCGAGACCTATCGGGTCACCGCGCGCGAGCACGGCGTCGCCGTGCCGTCCGCGTACGAGGCCGCGAAGGAGTTCGCGGACCGGATCGAGCACCGGCGATCGAGTGCGCCTCTCCGGCCGTGTCACAACGACTTGCTGAATGCGAACTTCATTGACGACGGCGTGCGCCTCTGGCTCGTCGACTGGGAGTACGCCGGCATGGGCGACCCGTTCTTCGACCTCGGGAACTTCGCCGTCAACCACGAGCTCACCGAGGAGGGCGAGAACGCGCTCCTCACGGCCTACGGCAGCGACGACGGCGACGCACTCGTCCTGATGCGGTTCATGTCCGACTTTCGGGAGGCGATGTGGGGGATCGTGCAGCTCGCGATCTCGGAGCTCGACTTCGACTTCGGCGCCTATGCGGAAGAACACTTCGAGCGGCTTGCCCGGACCGCGTCGGAGCCGCGTTTCCTGAGGGCGCTTCAGAACACCTAGGCGTGTCTCGTTTGACACGTACGCGGCGCCATGACTAAATCGCCCGATCCCCTAACTTGGAGGGCACCCGCATGGTGGACATCCACGACGAGCCGCCGCCGGCCAGGACTAGCGACGAGGACGATCTCGCCCGCTTCGGCTACAAGCAGGAGCTTCGCCGCACGTTAGGCGTTTTCAGCTCGTTCGCAGTCGCATTCAGCTACATCTCGCCGTCGACCGGCATCTTCGCGCTCTTTTATCTCGGCCTGACGACGATCGGTGGAGTCTTCTTCTGGAGTTGGCCGATCGTGGCGCTCGGCCAGTTCATCATCGCCCTGTCGTTCGCAGAGCTGTCGAGCCACTACCCGGTCGCCGGGTCAGTCTTCCAGTGGACGAAGTATCTGTCCGGCAAGACGTACTCATGGTTCGCCGGTTGGATCTACCTGTTCGCCGGCGTCCTGACTGTCGCGTCGGTCTGCGCGACGCTTCCGTTGGCGCTCATTCCCGCGTTCAACGGCATGGGCTGGAACCTCGCGAACAGCCTCCACAACCAGCGGATCGTCGCGGTCCTCGCGCTGGCTGCGATCACCGTCTTGAACATCTTCGGGGTCAGGCTCGTTGCCTTGATCAACAACACCGGTGTGATCTTCGAGATCCTCGCGATGGTCGTCTTCGCGTTCATTCTCGCCCTGTTCCACAACCACCAGGGCGTCGGCGTGATCTTCCACACGGGCGGTCAGTCGCTCACGGTCAGCACGTTCCTCGTGGCGATGTTCATGAGCCTCTACGTGATCTACGGTTTCGACACCGCGTCGACGCTCGCCGAGGAGACAAAGGACCCACGGCGCGAGGCGCCCAAGGCAGTCCTCGCCTCGGTCATCGGCGCGTTCGTGATCGGCGTCGTCTTCCTCTGGGCCACGTTGATGGCGGTGCCGGACATGGGCGCCGCAATCAAGGGCGCGTTCGGCCCTGCGCAGATCATCGATGCGAACTTCTCGAACGCGTTTGCGACCGTTTATCTGCTCGTGGTTGCAGCGGCGATCTTCGTCTGCTGCCTCGCGATTCAGACGTCGACGATCCGGCTCTGCTTCGGCATGTCGCGCGACGAGCAGCTACCAGGATCGTCTGCGTTGCGCTGGGTGCACCCGCGCCTGCATACGCCGATCGGCTCCTGCGTCGCGATCGGCGTGCTCGCGTTCATCCCGATGCTCCAGTACGCCGGCGTTTTCATCATCGCGATCGCGGCGACCGGCATGATCTATCTCAGCTACCTCATCTGCAATCTGGCCGTCATTCGAGCCCGGCTGCGCGGCTGGCCACGAGCGTCGGCACCGTTCTCGCTCGGCAAATGGGGTATCCCGATCACCGCTCTTGGGCTTCTCTGGGGAGGCGGAATGCTCGTCAACTTCGCGTGGCCACGCGTTGCGACCAACCCGACTCCGAACCAGACGGGCAAGCTGCTCAACTTCCACTGGAACTGGCTGAACGGCCAGCCGGTCCTATGGACGGTCGCGATCGTCATCGCGCTGGTTGGCGCGGTGTACTTCCTGCTCGTGCAGCGCACAAAGCCTGCGTACCTCCAAGCGCCCGAGGGCGAGATCTTCGCGGAACAGGCGGCCGAGGCGGTGGCATCGGCTCCGACGAGCTAGCTTCCGGTGAGTGGCGCCGGCGGCACCAAAGCCGCCGGCGCCAGCCGGAGCCGGCCCAGACGCGGGTCTAGGCGTTTCGCGCCCTTCGGATAGCGTCTCTCTGCGTCGTCCAGGACGATGCTTCATTCATGGAACAAGTGGTCGATCTGGCGACGCGTAAGAGCGGCTCCATCGCGGTTGCCCTCGTCTGGGACAGGAGCGACAAGACGCTTCGTGTCGTCGCCTACGACGGGTTGACCGACGAGGAGATCGTCATCCCGGTCAGCGGCGACGAGGCGTCGGAGGTTTACCAGCATCCTTTCGCCCATACCGCCCGCTCGATCAAGACGAAGCTCTAGGCAGGCGAGTAATGGCTAGCTGGGATGCCGAAGCGAGGCGAATCGGTCTCCGCTGCCTGGCCTGCGGTCGACGTCTAGACGAATCCCTCGCTCTCGTGGGATCCCTCCGGTGCCTCGACTGCAGGGAGTCGAACGCCCCTCTGAGAGAGTCAGCCGCCCACGCCTCAGTAGGAGCCTCTGAGCGCAGCGAAGGCCGGAATCTCTTCCGGCCCTCGCCGCCCTCCTAGTTCCCGCTAGCGGGAGACCGCGCAGCCGTCCTTGCGATACGTGTTGCCCAGGCCGTGGGCTGGGGTTCCTCGACGTGGATGCGCGTTTTCGAGTTCATCAGGAAGCCGCCGTCGCGCCCCGCGCGGGTGGCGAGGATCTCGCCCAGGATCGAGAGAGCCGTTTCGGCGGGGGTGTCCGCGCCGATGTCCAACCCGGTTGGACCGGAGACGCGCTCGAATTGGTGCTCTTCGACGCCGGCGTCGAGCAGTCGCTCGCGCCGGCGCTCCTGGTTTCGCCGCGACCCGAGGGCGCCTATGTAGAAAGCCTCGGTGGCGAGCGCACCCTTGATCGCAGGGACGTCGAACTTGTCGTCGTGCGTGAGCACCACGACCGCAGTCTGGTAGTCCGGCTGCACCTGGTCGATCGCTTCCTGCGGCCAGGAGACGAGCAACTCGTCCGCGCTCGGGATGCGCTCCTTCGTCGCGAACTTGCCGCGAGGGTCGGCGACGATCGTCCGCCAGCCCAGCTGTTTCGCGGCGGCGCACAGCGCCTCCGCGGTATCGACCGCGCCGATCACGAGCAGTCGGGGAGCCGGCCCGTAGACCTCTGCGAACACTTTCCGGCCGTCGTCGAGCTCGAGCAGCGTGTTGCGGCCTCGCCGCAGCAGCTCGTCGACGTGGTCGACGAGCTCTTCTGGCCCGTCTCCGAACCGGTCACCTGCTTCGGTCACCAGCAGGTCGGCACCGAGCGGCTCCCCCTCGACGACGGTGAAGAGGATCGCCCGCTCTTCGCTCTCGATGATTCGCAGCAGGCGCTCGACGAGCCCGTCCGGCGCGCTCTCGACGAAGACGTCGATCTCGCCTCCGCATGGCAGGCCGACCGAGAACGCGAGCTCGTCCGCGATCCCGTACGACAGGAACTGCGGGCGCGCTCCCTCGAGCACCTGGCACGCGTGGTCGTAGACGTCGCTCTCGACACAGCCTCCCGAGACCGAGCCGGCCATCTCGCCGCTCTCGGAGACCACAAACTTGGCCCCGACCGGCCGCGGCGCGGAGCGCCTCGTCGCGATCACGGTCGCCACGGCGAATCGCTCGCCCCGTGCGCGCCAGCGCTCGATGTCCGCCAGCACTTCTTTCACGCCGCGTGCCTCCTTTCGATACCGGCGAGGACGCCGGCAAGCTCTTCGAGACTAGCCAGATTATGTCCGCCCACGAAACGATCAACGTACAGAAGGACGGCTCTCATCCGTTGGGGGGCCGATCATGGACGTTTTCGAAGCTGAGGCCCTCCGGTTCGGGCTGGAGGATCATCCGCGCTGCAGCATGAGCACCTGACCTGCGGCTGACGTTCGAAGACGGCTATCGCGCCGCGGAGGTTTGCGACGCGATCGTGCGCTCGGCCGACCGAGAGGACGTCGTCTACCGCTGAGCGCGCCTAGACTCGAATCGTGTCGCAGCCGGCAAATGCGCCGCCGCTCGCAGGCGTGCGGGTCGTCGATCTTTCGCGTGTGCTCGCCGGCCCGTACGCGACGATGACGCTCGCCGACCTGGGAGCCGACGTCGTCAAGATCGAAAACCCGGCCGGTGGAGACGAGACACGCGCGTGGGGCCCTCCGTTCGTGGGCGGCGAGTCCGCGTACTTCCTCTCTGTCAACCGGGGGAAGCGCAGCGTCGCCCTGGATCTGAAAGATCCGGAAGGTCGTCAGCTCGCACTCGAGCTGTGCGGACGCGCCGACGTCGTGATCGAGAACTTTCGCCCAGGCGGCGCGGCGCGGCTGGGACTCGACTACGAGGCTGTGCGGGAGCGGCGGCCTGGCGTCGTCTATTGCACGATCAGCGGCTTCGGTGCGCGCGAGCCGCGCGACCGCGCCGGTTACGACTTCACCGTGCAGGCGGAGAGCGGCTTGATGGCGATCACCGGTGAGCCCGACGGTGAGCCGATGAAGGTCGGCGTCGCGATCATCGATGTGTTGGCCGGCCTCAATGCGGCGACGGCGATTCTCGCCGCGCTCCGCCGGCGCGACCTGACCGGGGAGGGCGACCTCGTCGAGGTCGCATTGCTCGACAGCGCCTTCGCCGCACTCGTCAATGTCGGCGCTAACGCCCTGCTCACCGGAGAAGAGCCGCTGCGCTACGGAAACGCGCATCCGAGCATCGTGCCCTACCAGCCGTTCCGCGCCGCCGACGGGTGGATCGCGGTAGCTGCGGCCAATGACGGCCTCTACGCAAGACTCTGCACGGCGATCGGGCGGCCCGACCTCGCTGCCGACCAGCGTTATGCCACGAACGAGGCGCGGGTTCTGAATCGGGAACCGCTGATCGCGGAGCTCCAGACGGTGTTCGCCGGCCGCGCCACACAGGACTGGGAGGGTCTGTTGCTCGCCGCAGGCGTGCCCGCGGGAAGAGTTCGGGGAGTCGGCGAGGCACTGCGCACGGGGCAGGCCAGGACTCGGCGTGTTGATCACCCGACGGCGGGCGCCGTCGAACTGGTCGGGCCACCCTTCGAGCTCGAGAGCGCGAGGCTCGGAGCATCGACGCCGCCGCCGCTGCTCGGGCAGCACACGGCCGAAGTGCTCGGAGAGCTCGGCGTCGATGACGAGCGGCTCGCTTCGCTCGAGGAGCGCGGCGTGATCGCGCGATCAGCTGCGTAGGATCGAGCCGGAATGGCGCAGATCGTGAGAGAGCGCCCCTCTTGCTCGACCCGACCGATCCACAGTTAGCACTCGTCGTAGGGAACAGCGGACGTACTGCCAGCGTTTATACGAATGACGGATACGGGAACCGGTCCGTCCCGCCTTAAGGAGCCCTAATGACGCAACATCCCAATCTGCATCTCGTCGATGTCCACTGCTTTTCATGCGGAACATCGTTCACGACACGTTCGACCGCAGAGTCGATCTCGGTCGACGTGTGCTCCGCCTGCCACCCGGCCTACACCGGCCGTGAGCGCGCCACCATCGGTGGCGGCAGGATCGAGCGCTTCAACCAACGCCGGGCTCTAGCCGCTTAGGCTGACCGATTCCTTGCCCCGACGCCGGCTTAGCCGGCGTCGGGTTTTCTCAGCTCAGCGGTCGCGGTAGCCCGAGGCAACGAGCTGCTCGTATTCGGGGTGCCGTTCGATGTAGTGCGCGATGAAAGGGCAGAGCGGGACGACGTCGAGGTCTGCTCGACGCGCCTCTTCCAACGCGGCCGCGGCAAGGCGGCTGCCGAAACCGCGGCCCGACAAGGATTCGTCCACCTCGGTGTGCGTGAAGACGATGCGGCCGTTTCGGCGCCGGTACGCGGCCAGACCGACCAGGTGCCCTCCGAGCCGCAGCTCGTAGCGGCTCGCTCCTGGCACGTCGACGACCTCCACCTCCGTGACGGCACCGGTCCGAGCCTCGAGCTCGTCGGTCCCGGAGAAGTACTCGACCATCTGTCCCGCCGCGTCCGATTCGCGCGCGTCGTGATGATCGGTGAAGCGGCGTCGGTGAGCCGCCGCGAACCGCCAGGGGTCGCGCTCGTGCAGGTGCGCGAAGATCGCACGAGTGCCGCGATAGAGCCGGCCGTCCTCCGTCTGCAGGACGGGGATCTGGTCGGTGCCGGCAACGGCGCGCAGCTCGTCTCGCTCCTCCGGCCACGGCTCGACTTGACGCGCGACGAAGTCGACCCCCAGTTCCGTCAGCACCTCTCGAACCGCGGACGAGAACGGGCACCACTCTGCTTGGTACAGCGTCGGCATCGACTCAGCCATGGAAGCCGTTCTTCTTGTGCGTGCCGTCGCAGAACGGCTTGTTCGCCGAGCCGCCGCAGCGGCAGAGCGCAGCCCTTTCGCCCTCGTAGAGAACGCGGCCTTCGGCGTCGAGGATGCGCACACCGCCGGAGATGAGCAGTGGTCCGTCCGCCGATGCACAAAGCTCGAGCGGCTGCCGGCGTGGCGCCGTTGGGACGCCGATCCGGCGCGTTCGCAGGGCTCCGGACGGACAGCGCGCAACTGCCGCCTCGACCTCGTCGGCCGTCGCAGCGTCGACCTTGACCCAGGGCCGCCGGCTGTCGTCGAATACCTGTGGTAGCGAGCGGACGCAGTTCTGCGAGTGGTAGCAGAGGCGGGGCTCCCACTCGACCACGATCTCGTCGGTGGTGTACTCCTTCGTGATGTCGTCCCGCTGCGAGCTCATCTCGTGGTTCCAGTGACGTTAGCGTTACGGAGTGAGGCTAGGGCGCCGCCGAGCATGACCGCCCATTTCAGGAGGCGGAGGCCGGCAGGCGCTGCGCCCGGGTACGCGCCCGAGCCCGCCCCACGTCGGATCATCCGACAGGACCGTCGTGACCTGCGTGAACGCGAAGACGAAGACGAGGTCGAAAAAGAGCTCAACCGGGGTGACCCGTTGCCCGCGCTCGACGAGCTGCTCTCTCATAGCCGGACGCTAGCGCGAACGGTACGATCGCCGCTGTGGCCTACGACGAGGAACTCGCGGACCGCATACGCGAACTGGTCGCCGGCGAATCCGGTTTGACCGAGAAGAAGATGTTCGGCGGGCTCGCGTTTCTCATCGGCGGCAACATGGCCGTAGCAGCAAGCGGCCAAGGTGGAGTATTGGTTCGCATAGATCCAGCGCAGTCAGACACGCTCGTGGCGACGACGAACGCTCGCCTCATGGAAATGCGCGGGCGGTCAATGCAGGGGTGGCTACGAGTCGGCCCGGAAGACCTTCGCACCAAACGCCAGCTCGCCAAATGGGTCGAACTTGGCACGGCATACGCCCGCTCGCTTCCCGCGAAGCGATAGATCAGCTCGAAACCCGACACGCAGAGCCTCGTCGGACGATGCGTCGGTTACGCGGTATGCGGAAGCGCCGGCAGTTTCGACGGACGCACCGCTAGAGCTGACAGTGCCCATAAGCCGGCGATTGCAGCAAAGCCCACACGGCCGTGCCCCGGCATTGAGAATGTCGCGCCGACCAATGGCGTGCCGAGTGCGATGAGCAACGTCGCGCAGCTGTTGATGAAGCCGATCGCTGCGCCAGGGCTATCGCGGCGAATCACCTGTGCTCCGGTGAAGGCCGCTGCGAACGGAATCCCGGCAGCTAGACCAAGCAGCGACGCCCCGACGATTCGCGCGGACAGCGGGATGTCCAGGAGTAGGAGCACAGTGCCGGCAGCGCCTCCTACCATGCTCGCCCCTAGCAACCATGCAGCGCCCTCATGCCAACGCTGAAGCGCGCGGCCGCCAAGCGGCCGCGTCACCAGGCCGCCGAGCAGTGCCAAGGCGGCGACCGCACCTGCCAGGCGCCGACCGTAGCCATCGTGCTGAAGGAGGGAAACGGCCCAGTTCCCGACGATGACACTCAGCCCGAACGAGGCAGTGTGTGCGACCGCCAGCGGGTAGAGCCGCCTATCGGTCACGAGCTTCGCAGTCGTTGTGCTGGCTGATCGCCGCAGAGGCTCGCCTCTAGCGCGATCCCGCGGCGCGAAAGGGAGACACACAAGCACGGCGCTTGCGCAGATGAGCGCCGTCACGTAGGGGGCCCGCCAGTCCAACAAGGATGTCGTCAGGGGGACGACAGCGATAGCGAGGCCTCCGCCGCCCACGGCGGCGGCGCCGTAGAGCCCTTGCGCGCTCGCTGATCCCACCGTCGCGCGGATGTAGTCGCTTCCTGCGATGAATCCAACGCCGGTACCGATTCCAGCAATGAGGCGCCCGACGAGCCCGAGTGTGAACGAATCGATGAGCAGGGCAAAGATGTTGCCGAGCAGGATCGCTGCAAGCGCAGCCATCCCCAGGTTTCGTGCTCCGCGCCGGTCCACGAGCTTTCCGCCTGGGATCTGCATCGCCAGGTGCGTGACGAAAAGTGCAGTCGTCAGGAAGCCGACGGTCCCAAGGCGCACGCCGTACGCGCGAGACACAACTTCCGCGGCGGGACCCACGTTCGCAATGTTGAAGCCGACCGCTGTACCGAGCGCAAGACCCGCAGCGGTCGCGGCTACGTGGCGCTGAGAATTCTGTGACAGGAGCGGGACGATAAGGCCGAGGGCTCACATACAGAGCCAGCCGCCGTCCACAGCAAGGTTGATGCCGTTGATCGCCTGATTCTCGAGCAGAAACCGCGACGCGTCGACGACCTCTGCCATCGTCACCAGGCGCCCGGTCGGCGTGCGCTGGACGAGAGCCTCGAAGCGCTCTCCGGGCATGTCCCGCCACTGCGGGCTGTCTCCGACGATCGCGGGATGGAGCGCGTTCACGCGGGTGGGCGCCAACTCGATCACAAGTGTCCGCACGAGGCCAGTGACTCCGCCGTTGACTGTCGTGACCGTCGTGGAGCCCGGGTACGGCCGGTCCCGCGCGAGGCCTCCGAAAATCAGGATTGCGGCGCCTTCGCCGAAGTGCGGGACCAGGTTATGGACGACTTCTGTGTAACCCACGAGCTTGAGAGTGACCAACCGTAGAGCTGCGTCGATGTTGTAGTCCTTGACGCTGTTCGTGTCGCGCTCGATCGCCGCGAGGACGAGGTACTCGACGTTGCCGACCCCGGCGAGAGCGCCGGCGATGTTATGCGGCTCTGCGAGGTCCAGCCCGACGCCGCTCGTCGACCCACCGATTTCACGGGCGCAGGCGCCCGCAGCCGCGGCGTCGCGGCCCGTGATGACAACCTCTTTTCCCTGACCGGCATAGAACTGCGCGACTTCGCGACCGAGCCCGCGCGTGCCGCCGACGACCACGACCGTGCCACTGGCCATAACGCGTCTCCTTTCGGCCTCGAGGAGAGGGCTCGCCCCGCCGCAAACGGGGCGAGCCCTGAGAGGAAGATGACTAGACGGCGGCCACCGGTTCGGAAGCCCACTCCGGAAGCAGTTCGCCGCGAGACAGGATGTGGTTCCGCGACTCGTCGAGCCTGCGGAAGATGTCATCGAGATCCGTGTCGACGAGCTCACCGTTTCGCTTCACAGCGCGACCGGCGACGAACACCGAGTCGACGTTCGACGTGTCTGCGAAGACTACGATCGTGCCGACGGGGTCGACCATCGGAGCCGTGTTGATGGCGTTGACCTTGAGCAGGACGATATCCGCCTGCTTGCCGGGGGCGAGCGATCCCACTTTGGCCTCCAGCGCGCAGGCGCGTGCGCCTTCAATCGTCGCGAGCTCGAGCACGTCCCTATGCGTCAGCGTCGGCTCGAACGCTTCGTCGGGGGTGTCGGTGAAGCCACCAATTCGCTCGTGGACGAGCGCCGTGCGCATCTGCGTGAACATCTCGCCGGGGACGCTGGACACCACGTCGACACTCAGCGAGACGGGGACGCCTCGCTGCAGCAGCTTGCCCGTCGGCGGTCGGCCGTGGCCCATCAGCATCTCGACATAGGGGGCGACCGACGCGGTCCCTCCGGTTTCCTTGATCAGGTCGAGCTCCTCGTCGGTCGAGTCGGTGCAGTGGATGTACGTCGTGTCGTCGCCGAGCAGTCCGAGATCGTGCATGTTCTTCACATGGTTCACGTGGATGCCGGTGAGCCGCATGCCGACGTGCACACTGATGCGGATCGCGAGATCGCGGGCGAGCTCCCAATCGTGCTTCGCCACCTCGAAGTTCGAGTTGCCGGGAGCCCGAGCAGCGAGTGCAAGCGTGATCAGCCCGTCGTCCGATGAGAAATACGTGTCGCGAATGCGGCGAATGTCTTCCGGGTGCTCGAGCTCGCTGAACGCCCACCACTCGCCGCCGGTGGGTACGCCGTGCGCGTAAATCGCGCGGATGCCTGCGTCTTTCAGCCCCTGGATCGCGGCGTCAGAGTGATCCGGCGTGTTGTTGATGTGCGACCAGTCGAGCAGCGTCGTCACACCGCCGTTCAACGCCTCCAGCGCTCCGGCGTAGTTCCCGATGTGCACGTCCTCCGGGCGATAGTGGCCGCCGACGCTGCCGAGCATGACCGCGAAGTAATGGTCGAGGGTGCAACACGGGAGTACGCCGCGGACAGGCGTTTGCCATGTGTGTCTGTGCGTATCGACGAAGCCCGGCATCACGATCATCCCGGTGGCGTCGACCTGCTCCGCATCCGACGCTTCGAGGCCGCGTCCGACTTCGACGATCTTGCCGTCCTCGACCAGGACGTCGCCGTTCGGAACCTCGCCGAGGGCGGGATCCATCGACACGACGAAGCCGTTGCGGATCAAAAGCCGCTGCGAGCTCATGCCTCTCTTCTCCTTGACTGGCCGGAAAGGAATAGTCGCGAGGGCGCCTGAGCGCCGTCGCTGGCAGCAGACCCTGTCTCGCACTGCCGCATGTACAGCGAGCATAAACGCCTCGTCGTCCTCGCGTCAACGCTCAGAGGGCCTCCAGAGGGGAATTCCAGCATGCGCCTCCCCTCAGCCCCCAGAATCGGACGTTCAGCCCGATTGCACGGAAGGGACACGTTCGGCCTCTGCGTACGGCCACAGTTGACACTTTCGGCGGAACGTGCGCAGAATGGTCGTCTGCTCGCGGCTAGCTCTTCATCGTCGTACCGCCCCGGGTAGGGCGGTTCGTGAGCGCTCCGACTCGCACTGACGGGGTCGCTGCCGGGGCGGTCGGGCCCGGCTACGCCGAGTTCGTGACGAATGCAGTGGTTGCGGCGCGGTTCCTGCCGATCTGGCTTGCGACCGGTGTTCTGGCCCTCATCGCCGCGATCATCGCCCCCGACGCGCTGCAGCACACCTCCTGGGCCTTCGTCCTCCCCTACATGACGATCCTCGCCGTCGCGGCCCTCGGCCAGATGCTCGTCGTCATGCACGCCGGCATCGACCTCTCGACCCCAGGCGTGATGTTCTTGGGCGGGAACCTGATCGTCGGCGTCGGCGCAGTTTCCAACGACCGGCTGGCCCTCGCGATCATCGCCTGCATCGGTATGGGAGCGCTCGTCGGCTTCGCCAACGGGATCTTCGTCGGGATCCTGAAGCTGAACCCGCTGATCGTCACGCTCGCAACCGGGCAGATCGTGCTCGCGTGGGGGCTGAAGTATTCACGTGAGGTCGCAAGCGGCGAGAACGTCCCAGGAGGGCTCTCGTCGTGGGCGGCGGAGAAACCCCTCGGGATCAGCTCCGTCTTCTGGATGGGCGCAGCGATCACCGTGGCTGTGGCGCTGGTGCTTCGCTACACCGCCGCGGGCCGTCGCTTTCAGGCAGTCGGCGCAAATCCCAGGGCGGCCTGGATGGCCGGCGTGCACGTGCGGACACATGTTGTGTTCGCGTACACGGTCGCGGCCACGCTCTATGCCGTCGCGGCAGTGCTCCTCGCGGGTGTGCGCATCAGCATCGACCCGGGCTTCGGCGCCGCGTACTTGCTCGCGCCGATTGCAGCGGTCGTCATCGCCGGGGCCTCGCTTGCGGGTGGTCTGGCAAGTGCCACTTCGACCTGGGTGGCAGCACTTGCACTGACTCTTCTGACGCAGATGCTGCGCATCCTCGGCCTCTCGACGGCGATGCAATTCATCGTCTTTGGGGGGGCGATCATCGTCGGGATGCTGATCTCGGGCGACCGAGTCGCGTCGGTTCTCGGTCACGTTCTCCGCGCCATAGAGAACTCGTCACGCGACCGCCACGGATTTGACCAGTCCAAAGGCTGAGAAACGAAAGGAGGCACGATGCACGTACAGAAGGGGCACAAGGGGAGGCGTATGCGGGTCGCGCTGCTGCCAGTGCTGCTCGCGGCGACGCTCGTGCTCGTCGCGGCCGGCCGCGGCGGCACCGGCAATAAGCCGGACTCCGCGGCGAGGGGTGCGCAACCCACCGCTGGAGGCGGCTTCGGCGAGGTGTACAAGGCGAACACTGCCACCCTCAAGAAGACGCTCTTCAACGCCAAGCTCCTCCCCAGTAACAAGATGGCGCGCAACATCGCGCTGGCCGCCTATGGCCGGTCCGACAAGAAGGTCAACCAGAATCTGGCACTCAAGTGCTGGAAGAACAACGGCTGCAGCACTGGAACGGGAGGCAAGCTCACCGTCGCCTATGTCGAGGGCTTCGGCGAGAACGTCTACCGCCAGATCTCGAAGATGGAGTTCATCCTCCAAGCGCTCACGTATCCACAGGTCGGCAAGATCATCTACAGCAGCGCTCACTCGGATCCGGCCCAGGCGTTGACGGACTTCCGTGCAGCGATCTCGCAGCACGTCAATCTCATCGTGACCTACCCGGACTTCGGCGACGCGATGTTGCCGGTGTTCAGGGAGGCGACGAAGGCCGGCATCCCGGTCGCAACCTATGCGTGGGGCTACGTGAGCGGGCCGGGCAGCAACTACCTGACGGTCGTGGGTGAGGACACGTGCCGGCTTGGCAAGGCGTACGCGAACGTGATGAACCGCGACGTGAAGTCGGGCGACATCGCGTTCCTTGGCGGTTTCCCCGGTAACCCCTTGTCTCTGGGTTGGCAGAAGTGCGAGCGGCCGGCGCTGAACAAGAACATCCATGTCGTCGCGACCGAGGCCACGAACTGGGACCCGTCGAAGGTCCAGGAGGTCGTCGCCGGAATCCTCTCGCGGTATCCGAACATCAAAGGCTGGAGTTACGAGTACGGGCTCGGCATGGCGCAGGGGGCCTTCGCGGCGTACAAGGCCGCGGGCAAACCGTTCAACGCCGTACTGACGCTCAGGACGGACGACGTCGGCATGGGCTGCGCAGCGCAGAAGCTGCACAACCCGAAGCTGAAGGTCTACTACTACACGGCCGGGAACTCACAGATTCGCGTCGCGTTCACCGCCGCGATGATGAAGCTCAAGGGCGCAAAGATCCCGCCTCAGATCGTGTTCCCGATCGCTCTGCAGAACCAGGCGAAGCGCAACTCATGCGTCAAGGGATACCCGCAGGAGGCATCTGCGACCTCGCTCGTCCCCCTCGCGCTGCTCAAGCGGATGTACCCCTAGTAGGAGGAAGCGCAGAACCAACTAGATCCAGAAGCGAGAACAACCAATGTCGAGTCCCGGGCCCGCGACCCCTCTCGTGCTGTCCCTTCGCGGGGTGTCGAAGGCGTTCGGAGCTGTGCAAGCGCTCCGTGAGGTCAGCTTCGACTGCCGCGCCGGTGAGATTCACGCGCTCGTCGGGGAGAACGGGTCCGGGAAGTCGACATTGCTCGGCATCGCCAGCGGGTTTCTCGCGCCAGACGACGGCGAAGTGGAGATCGGCGGTCGCAGGCGGCGGCGCGGCTCTCCGGCCGAGGCCCGCAGATTCGGTCTCGGCATCGCGTATCAAACCTATTCGCACATCCTCGACCTGTCCGTCGCCGAAAACCTCTCTCTCGCCGTGCCTCGGAGCGCTCAGCCGCACTACGCGGGCATGGAGGAGTGGGCGGCGGCAAGACTCGAGGAGTTCAAGCTCGACCTCCCGGTGACCGCCGCGGTGGGGGCGCTCTCCCTCGCGCAGCGGCAACTCCTCGAGGTGGTCAAGGCACTGCTCGCCAAGCCGAAGGTCCTCCTTCTCGACGAACCGACCACGGCACTCGGACCGGAGGACGTGGAGCTGCTCCATAAGCTCGTGCTCGAGCGAAGCGGGTCCGGCGTCGGGGTCGTCTATGTCAGCCATCGACTGCCGGAGATCCTCGGGATCGCGGACCGCATCACGGTCTTGCGTGACGGTGTCAGCCAAGGGACGTTCGAAGCCGCCTCGATGTCGGAGGAGTCGCTTGTCGCTCTCATGATCGGGCGGCCGCTCGAGGTCGCGTTTCCAGACCGAGACGGCGCCGAAGCGCCTTCCGAGATCCTCCTTGCCGTGTCCGGCTTGCGCGGGGAGCGCTTTGGCCCGATCGATCTCGAGGTCAAGAGAGGCGAGATCCTCGGGATCGCGGGCGCCGAGGGAAACGGCCAAGTGCAATTCCTCCGTGCGCTGGCGGGTGTCGAGCGCCCGACCGGGTCAGCGTCCTGTAACGGCCTCGAGCTCAACACGAAGTCCCCGCTCGCCGCGCTCCGCGCCGGGGTCGTGCTGCTCAGCGGCGATCGAGTTCGGGAGTCGCTCTTCCCGGTCCTGAGTGTCCGAGCCAACACGACGATCCAGGTTCTGCGGCCGCTCGGACGCTGGGGGATCCTGCGCCGCAGACGTGAACGCCGAACGGTCAACGAGCTCGCGCGGCGTCTGCGCATCCGGATGGCCTCGGTCGAACAGCCGGTGCAGTCGCTTTCAGGCGGGAACCAGCAAAAGGTGTCGCTGACGCGGCCGTTCCTTCGCGGCGACGTCAAGGTCATCCTCGCCGAGGAACCAACCCAGGGCGTCGACGTCGGTGCACGCTTCGACATCTACGAAGCACTACGAGGGAAGGCGTCTGAAGGCGTGGCGATCATCGTCAAGTCGAGCGACCCGCTGGAGCTCGCCGGGCTCTGTGACCGCGTGCTGGTGATGTCGCGCGGCAAGATCGTGGACGAGATCCGTGGCGAACAGCTCGGCGAGCGCCGGATCGTCGAAGCGATCGTCGGTTCCGGCGTCAGGCGGCAGGGCGCATGAGCACCTTCCGTGGCTGGATGCCGCTGGTGTTGATGACGACGCTCATCGTCGCGTTGGGCGCCTACGCTGCCCTGCATCAGGACGCCTTCCTGACGAAGTACAACCTGGGCAACCTCCTCCTCACCACGCTGCCGCTCGCGCTCGTTGCCATGGGGCAGACGAACGCGCTGCTCGTCGGCGGCTTCGACGTTTCCGTTGCGGCGCTGATGACGATGTGTGTCGTCACGGCCTCATTCACGCTGCAGCCCGGGTTCTCCATGTTTGCCCTCGTCGCGGGCGCGCTGGCCGTCGTCGGCGTCGGCCTGGCGACCGGCCTTTTCAACGCGACGCTCATCCGCCTGCTTCGGCTCCCGTCGATCATCGCGACGCTCGGTACGCTCAGCATCCTTCAAGGGGCGTCGCTCCTGCTACGCGACCATCCGCAGGGCTTCATCAACATCGACGTCATCGACGCGCTGAACACGAGCTGGAGCTTCGTGCCGCTCGCGTTCATCGGCATCGCCGTCCTGGCCGTGGTCGGCGACCTCTGGCTGTACCGGACGCGCACAGGCTTGGCGATGCGGGCGGTCGGTCTCGACGAAACGTCGTCGCGACGGCTCGGGATGGGGACGGCTCGCACCGTCTTCCTCGCCTTCGTGATCTGTTCCGTGATGGCGTCGGTCGCCGGCTTCTACTCGGCAGCCCAGGTCCAGATCGGCTCGCCGATCATCGGCAACTACGCGCTGTACAGCATCGCGGCGGCCGTGCTCGGAGGCGCCAGCCTTGCCGGTGGAAAGGGATCTTTCGTCGGCGCACTGCTCGCGTCGCTCTTTCTCACCGAGATCGGCAATGTCCTGCCGTTGTTCCAGCAGCCGACGGAGTACGCACAGATGACCATCGGTGGCCTGATCCTGCTCGCGCTCGTGCTCTACCAGGCGCCCGAGCTGCTGTCTCGCGCGCGGACGAGCTGGCAAGGCGTCGGTCGCCTGCGCTCGCGAGAAGGCGAAGCGCCGGCAGCCTGATCTACTCCGCGGCGTCAGACGGCGGGGGAATCGTGTGGGCGCGCAGATCGGCCTCGCGGCCGATGACGACCCAGATCGCGTGGACGGGCTCGTCGCCGACCGCCCAGAGCCTGTGCGGCGAGGACGAATCGAACGCGATCGAACCCCCCGGGCCAAGCTCGTATTCCTCGAAGCCGACGCGCACGCCCAGCATGCCGCTCGTGACGTACCCGTATTCCTTGCCGCCGTGTGTCATCAATGCGTCCTCCGGACAGGACGCAGCCCCGACGGGATAGACGACGTAGAGGAACTCGACGTCGCTGTCGCTGTGCGGCGTCAGCCGTTCCCAGCGGACCCCCGACGCGAGGTTGATCACACGGCGGGTCTCCGGCCGCTCCGCCAACCCGTCGCCGCCCCGCAGCTGGCGGACCACAGGTTCCCCTTGCCGCGAGTCGCCGAAGACGTCGCTCATCGTCATCCCGAGCTCGGTGACGAGTGCGTAGAGCGTGCTGACCGACGGGTTCACCCGGTCCAGCTCGATCTGCGAAACGAGGCTCGGCGAGACCCCGACGCGGCGCGCCAGCTCCCGGAGGCTGATGCCCAGACGCTCTCGCTCGGTACGCAAACGTGCGCCCACCTTCGAGCCGCGGTCGAGAGGCCCGGGAGTGGGAGCAAGGTCGGTCATGGAGTGACCGTATCGTGCGTCGCGAGCATCCTCACCGCAGATGCTGCCTGATCTCAGCCTCAATCCGGTCGGGCCCGGGCAGGAACGCGTCCTCGAGCGGCGGGCTGTAGGGGATCGGCGCGTTAGGCGTGGCGATCCGCCAGGCGTCGTCGAGGTGGCCCAGCGCGTGCTCCGTGACGGATGCGAGGACCTCGCCGGCCCAACCGCCGGTGAGCGGGCCCTCCTCGACGACGACGATCCGGTTCGTTTTCCTGAGCGACGTAAGAACCGTGTCGAGGTCGAAAGGCCGCAGCGTCCGCAGATCGATGACTTCGACGGATACGTTGTCCTCCTCGAGTGCATCAGCCGCTAGAAGCGCGTCGTGGACGCTCTTCATCGCGGTGACGAGAGTGATGTCGTTCCCTTCGCGCACCACGGCCGCTTGGCCGAGCGGCACGTGCGCCCCATTCACCTCGCCCTCGAGCGTATAGAGCCGCTTGTGCTCGAAGAAGAGCACGGGGTTGTCGTCGCGGATGGCCGACTTCAACAACCCCTTCGCGTCTGCGGGCGTCGACGGGCACGCGATCTTGAGGCCCGGAACTCCCATGAACCACGAGACGGGCATCTGGGAGTGAATCGCCCCGAACCGGCCTCCCGCGCCGACGACCGAGCGGATCACGAGCGGCACGCTCACCTGCTCCTGCGTCAGGAACCAGTACTTCGTCGACTGGTTGACGAGGCTGTCCATCGCCAGGGTGAGGAAATCGCCGAACATGATCTCGATCACGGGTCGGAGGCCGGTTACCGCCGATCCGAAGGCAGCGCCCGCCAGTGCCAGCTCGGAGATCGGCGTGTCGAAGACACGGTCGGGGCCGTACTTCTCGTACAGGCCGGTCGTTGTCGCGAAGACGCCGCCCGCGACTGCTACGTCTTCGCCGAACAAGATCACGCGCTCGTCGGCAGCCAGCTCTTCGTCGAGCGCATCGCGGATCGCCGTGCGAAAGGGCAGCATGGGCATGTCAGCGTTCTCCTCTGGTCATACTCACGACAGAAGCGTGAGAGGTCGCTCGAGCAGCTCGCGGAGGTGTGCAAGGAATCGCGCTCCGTCGGCGCCGTAGACGACTCGATGGTCGCAGGTGAGCGTGGCCGTCATCAGGTCACGGAATGCGACGCCGCCGATGTCATCTTCAGTCGCGGTGCGTCTGACGCCTCCTACGGCGAGGATCGCTACTTGTGGCAGATCGACGATCGCCGTGAACGACCGGACACCGAGCATGCCGAGGTTCGAGACGGTGAACGTGCCGTCGTGCAGGTCGCCGGGCTGAAGAGCCCGGCGCCGCGCCAGATCGGCGAGGCGTCGCGTGTCCGCAGCGATCTGCGAGAGCGTCTTCAGATCCGCGTCGAAGACGACCGGAACGAGCAGCGCGTCGTCGGTGGCGACGGCGATGCCGACATTGATGCGCGAGTAGCACTCGACCTTGCCGTCGAGGTAGGACGCATTGAACCGCGGAAACCTTCGCAAAGACTCGGCGGCAGCCTTCACGACGAAGTCGTTGAGCGACGGAGCCTCGCCGGTGTCCTTGCCGTCTCCCTGGCGTAACTCTCTGATCAGAGACATGTCGACGTCGACCGACACGGTGAAGACCGGAACCGTTCTGGCCGACTCCGCCATCCGGCGTGCGATCGTCAGCTGCGTCGCGGTCAGCTCGACGATGCGAACGTCGCCTTTCCCGCCGCCGCCAGGTTGGTGCGGGACGGGACTCGACTCCGCGGCCCGCTGGACGTCTTGGCGCGTGATCCGGCCACCGGGGCCGGTGCCGTTGAGCTCGTGCAAGGACACGCCGAGCTCGACGGCGGTACGCCGGGCCACTGGGGTCGCGTTCGGACGTCCTGCATTCGATCCGTTCCCGGGAGGAGGCGCAGCTGACGCAGGACGCTCGCTCTCCAGCTCGGCTTTCGCCGGCGCGGCCCGCTGCTCCCTCTCGGTCGCGCCGTCGCCGTTCGCAAGTGTCGCGATCGGCTCACCGATCGCAACCGTTGCGCCCTCGTGGGCAAGGATCGAGCCGAGCGTGCCCGCGGCTTCGGCCTCATAGACAACCGTCGCCTTGTCGGTTTCGACCTCGATCAGAGCATCGCCGCGTTCGAACGCGTCGCCGGGGGACTTCAGCCAGCGGAGGATGACGGCGTCGGCCATCGAGTCGGACAGCTTGGGCATCGTCAACTCGCCGGCCACGCGCGCGCTCAGTCCTTGAACTCGCTGAGGGTCAACTTCGCGGGAAACGGCGCGGCGAGCCCGGTCTCCCGCATGCGCTCGAGCTCGTCGGTCATCCCTTGCTCGAGCTCGTCGAGGCGCGCAGGTTCGACGCCTTCGGCTTCGAGCTGGGCACGGAGCAGGACGATGGGATCGCGCGCCTTCCACTCGTCGAGCTCTCCCTCCGGCCGATACGCGCCCGGGTCGCTGCGCGAGTGGCCGACGTAGCGATAGGTCAGCGCCTCGAGGAACGCTGGTCCGTTGTCACTGCGCGCATGCGCAAGCGCGCGTTGCGCAGCCTCTCGCACCGTCCAGACGCTCATGCCGTCGATGGTCTCTGCCGGTACCTCCATCATCTCGGCACGCGCCTTGATCTCGCCCGCCGTCACGGAGCGGAATGCGGTGTACTCGCCGTAGCCGTTGTTCTCGCAGACGAAGACGACCGGCAGCTTCAGGACCTGGCAGAAGTTGAGGCACTCGAAGACGTACCCCTGGTTCATCGCTCCGTCTCCGAAGTACGCGACCGCAACCCCACTGGTCGTTCGCTTCAGAGCGAGCGCCGCTCCGGTCGCGGCAGCGATGCTGCCGCCGACGATTCCGAACGAACCGATCAGCCGGTCGTCTGGGGAGTTCACGTTCATCGAGCCGGCGCGGCCGGCGTTGATGCCCGTCTGGCGCCCGAGCATCTCGTCGAGCAGCTTCTGTGGATCGACTCCGAGCGCCAGCGCGTGGCCGTGCCCACGGTATGTCGCCGCCACGCGATCGCGTTGCTCCAGCAGGCTCGCGACGCCTGTGGCGATGGCTTCCTGCCCCGAATAGAGGTGCGTCGTCCCGTACACCTCCCCCTTCAGAAAGAGAGACTGGACGAGGTCCTCGAAACCGCGGATGAGGAGCATCTGGCGGTAGATCCCTGTGTAGAGCTCCGGGTCATCGAGCAGGCCGGTCGCCGGTTTGTCGCTGACGTGACTCATGCGACACCTATCCCCGCGCCGGAAGCGAGACGTTCGGCGAGGTATTCCCAGTCGCGCTCGAACCGGTAGGAGTGGCGGGACGGCGGCGCCGGGGCAGACGTCTCGAGCCACCTCACCCGGCCGCCCCGGGTTTCGTAAAACGCATGCACGCATCCTGTCCCCGTCCAGAACACGTCGCCCGGCCTGAGCGTGTAACGGTCGCCGTTCGCGACGACGTCGACCTCCCCCTCGAGCATGTAGTACGACTCCTCGAATGGGTGGTCGTGCGGATGCGCCACGGCGCCGGGTTGGTAGTCGACCATGAACATCGTGTGCAACTGCGCGTCGAGCCGCTCGTCGACGAGCATCTTGACGGCGATGCCGCTGTAGGCCAGCACGGCGGTCGCCATGCTCGCTGAGACTGTCGGCGCAGCAACCGCTGCGCCCCGCTTCAGGCGATCGAGATCCATCTCGCCTTCCGTGAGCAGGAAGAAGTTGCGGTTACGCGGGTCCCTGACGTCGAGCGGTTGCGCAGGAGTGTCGGGCGCAGGTCCGAGGAAGTGGGTATCGCTTCCGTCGGCGCGCGGCCGCGGCGCAGCCATCTCGATCCACAGGGCGCGGTCGTCGCAGCGAAATGCGTGAGCTGCTCCCACTGGTACGACGCCGCACGCCCCGGGCTTGAGCTTCACGCCGTGGGCGTCCACGTGGAGGAGTGGCTCGCCCTCGAGCACGTAGAAGCTCGTCTCATACGAGTGCACGTGCGCGTCGACATGCCCCTCGACCAGCGAGACCAACGTCAGTGCCATGTGAGTCGAGCCGACTGTTCCGCCGACGAGCCGGCAGGATGTCAAACCACTCGAGCGCCCAGGAAGGGCCTCGGCGAGCTCGACGTCTTCACGGCGGAGGAGCCGGTAGCCCGGCATCCCATCCGCGAGCTGCCGTGTGCCCGTGTCCGAGCTCACCGAGGAACGCCGACCGGTTCGACGACCGCGGAGGCCGCGACGGCGTCGGCCAGACCCGGAGCGCCGTCGTGCCGACCGTCGCCGCTCTTGAGGAGATCGGCCCCGCGCACGTAGGTCCGACCGGCGACCAGCAATTCGTCGGCGGGAAACCGCGTGATCACGTCACAGCCCGTCGCTGTCACGACGACCTCTTCCTCGATCCTGGCGGCGGACCGGCCATCCGTCGCCGCGCAGTAGGTCTCGAGTGCGAACACCATCCCCTCCTCCAGCGCGACGGGATGCTCGAGGGAGTGGACGCGCGAGATCATCGGTGATTCGTACAAGCCGACGCCGATGCCGTGGCCGAACTGGAGGCCGAAGCAGGTCTCCTCGTCGGGGAAGCCGAGCTCCTCCGCGGTCGGCCAAACCTCCGCGATCTTGTCCGTCGTCATCCCAGGGCGCACGAGCTCGATCGCGGCGTCGAGCCACTCCCGGCACTGCTTGTAGGCGTCGAGCTGCGAGTGGCTGACACCGCCGACGTTGAACGTGCGGTAGTAGCACGTCCTGTAGCCCATGAAGGAGTGGATGATGTCGAAGAACGCTTGATCCCCCGGCCGCAGAAGACGATCGGAGAACACATGCGGGTGCGGGTTGCAGCGATCGCCCGAGACCGCGTTTACCGCTTCGACGTGTTCCGATCCCATCTCGAAGAGAAGCTGGTGCGCACGGGCCACGATCTCGTGCTCGTACACGCCGGGCCGCAGCATCCGGTAGATCTCGTCATAGACGGCGTCGACGAGGCCGGCGGACTGGTCGAGCAGGGCGATCTCTTGCGACGTCTTGATCTTGCGGGCCTCGAGGAGCACTCTCGACCCGTCGGTGACGTGTACGCCCGCGCGCTGGAGCGCCTCGATCGTGACGAGGTCTGCCATGTCGATTCCGAGCGGCTCGCCCTCCAGGCCACGTTCCCGCAGTTCGTTCGCAATTCGTCCGCCCAGCTTGTCCGGGATGCCCGTCTCGATGGGCATTGCGCCGCGCATCGGCGCGACGCCGGCACGGAAGTTCTCCTTCGGGAGCCAGGGCGCGAAGAGCTGATGATGGCGGGCGGCGGATCCGAAATCCCACAGGATCGGGTCGCCACCACGAGGCAGCAGGGCGAAGCGAGCGTTCTTGTCCCGCGCCCACTCGCCGATGTGGGTGCTCGTCACATAACGGATGTTGTTCGGGTCGAAGAGCAGCACCGCCCCGAGATCTGACGCCTCGAGCGCGTCCTTGGCGCGGTCGAGCCGATCCTGGCGCAGCCGCGGGAAGTCGATGCGCTGCTCCCAGTCCACCGCGCGGGTTGCATCGGGTGAGGCGACCGTCCTGTGTTTCGTGCTCACCGCACTACCTCCTGATCGCGATCATGGGAAGCGCTCCGCAGGTACAGGAAAAGCGCGATGAGATCGTCATCCGCGTAGCCCGCTTCGATAGCTCCCCGCAGGAGCGTCTTCATCTGTTTGGCAACAGGGAGCTCGACGCCCGCGTCTGCGGCTGCGTCAAGTACCAGGTCGATGTCCTTTTCCATGAGTGCCGTGGTGAACGTTGCCGAGAAGTCGTCGCGCAGGAGCGGCTCGGTCTTGTACTTCACGAACGGTGCACCGGCGGCCGAGCTTCCCATAACCTCGAGGAGAGCCTCTCGGGAGACGCCGGCGGACTCGCCGAGGACGAGCGCCTCCGACATCAGCTGCGCGAGGCCCGCGATCATCAGATTGATCGCGAGCTTTACGATCCGAGCTTGCTCAGCGTCACCAACGTGATGGACGGTGGGGCCGATCGCACGGATCACCGGCAGCACGCGTTCGAGTGTCTCTTGCGCACCCGAGACGATGAAGCTGAGGTTGCCAGCACGGACGACGGCCGGATTGCCGCTCACAGGTGCGCGGAGGTAGGCGACCGAGGCCGCCTCGGCCTTGGCGGCGATCCGTGCCGAGGCTTCCGGCGAGACGGTGCTCAGGTCGACTAGGGCAGTCCCGGGCCGTGCCGCCGCGATGACTTCTCGCCCGACCGCTTCGAACGCCTCGTCGTTCGCGAGAGACGTGAGGACCATGTCGACCTCCGAGGCGACCTCCGCAGGCGAATGGGCGACAGACGCACCGGCGGCCACGAGGGCATGGGCCTTCTCCGGAGTCCGGTTGTAGACGAGCAGGGGGTAGCCGCCAGCCAAGACGCGCTCCGCGACCGCGGAACCCATGTTCCCGAGACCGATCAACCCGACGGTGAGACGCGGGGCCTGAGAGGCGCGCACTGTTCAGTATGAATAAACGACAGGAGGCCTCGGGTCAAGCGATAGCAACGACTTCAAGGCCAATCAGCGCCAACGTGTACAGCGTAAAACGACAGGTGTGCGTGCCGAACCAGGTTCCCAGCCCTCGGACCGAGCGCCACATTCGTCGGCCGAGAGGACCCTGCTTAAGAGGTTGGCGGGCGAGATCCCCTCAGGCGCGGGTGCCAGCTTGAAACCGAGAAGTGTCCCTACGAGGTCGCCGTGATCGTGATCCCGCCGCGTGCCTTCTGCTTGAGCGTTACGCGGACTTTGTCGGGCGGAAGCTCGAGCGCCTCGGCGACGTCGTCACGGATCTTGACCGCGAGCGCCTCGCAGAAGTGCCCTTCGTTGCGGTAGCCGTTGAGGTACAGCTTGAGCGACTTCGACTCGATGCAAAAGGCCACGGGCCAGTACTCGATGGTCGCTTCGTAGAGGTCGGGCTGACCGGTGACGGGGCAGACGGCCGTGAGCTCGTCGCTTGTCATCTCGACGTGCGAAGCCCCGGGATTGGCGAACGTTTCCAGACCGGCGTAGTGATCGGAGCCTGAGTGGCCGAGCGCGGCGAAGTCGGTTGAGCCCGACGGGGGTTCCATGGTCCTACTGTAGGCCCGTGAGGCACTCCGCGAGCAGCAGTTGGCGATGCTGAGGCTCGGGTACCTCGGTAGGAACGGCCCGCCCGCTCGGCAATCCGGATGCCCCGGATTCCCGTAATGAACTTCTTGGGCCCCGGGCGGCTTCGTGGATCCGAAGCTCCCGTCCGGCTACGCGCCGTTCGGGATCGCGGCGGTGAGCGGAAAGCTGGTCGTCACCTTCGCGAAGCAGGAGTCGGGTAGTGAAGATGAGCTACACCACCAGGGCTTCGGCGTGGTCGACGAGTTCGACACGGAGGGGAACCTAATCTCGCGCATCGCGACGCACGGCCAGCTCAACGCGCCCTGGGGGATTGCGCTGGCGCCCACGGGCTTCGGACCGTTCAGCGGCGACCTGCTCGTCGGCAACTTCGGCGACGGGCGCATCAACGCCTTCGCGCAGCAGGGTGACGGATCCTGGGAGCGAGTGGGAGGACTCCGCGACTCGTCCGGTCGTGCGATCTCCATCGATGGCTTGTGGGGCATCGGCTTCGGCAACGGAGGAGCCGCAGGGCCGTTGACGACGCTCTACTTCGCGGCCGGACCGAACGACGAGGCGAACGGGCTGTTCGGATCGATCACGGCGAACTGAGCATGGACCCTCGAACCTGGTTCGTCCAAGTCGAGGACGAACCAGGTTCAAGGTTTCCGGTGAGTCTGTCCAGCTACTTACTCCACTACGGATAGGGGGTCGTGGTCGTGGTGCCGGTCGTGGTGGTAGTGGTGGTGGTCGAAGCCTTGACGACCGCCGTCCCTCTGGCGGAGACGGCGTACCACCTGGCACCGTACGCGGAGTTGCCTTCGCCCTTTGTCTGACCCGCCCGCATGTCGAGCGCAAAGGTGTAGAGCGGGTGCCTGTTGTAGGTCACCTGTCGGCTGCCGTTGCTGCGCCTCGTCGTGCCGATCAGCGACGGTTTCGCGCCGGGGCCGGCAGTCGGTTTGCCTTGACTGAGCAGGGGCGGCCAGAACCTTGCGCAGCTCCCGCTGCAGGAGCTTTTGCCGTTTCTGTCTTTGGCGAACAGGTAGAGGGTATGGCCCCTCGAGTTCACCAGGATCGGACCGAGCTTCGTCGTGCGGAGCGAGATGGTCGCGTTCGTCTCGGTCGCACTACGGGCGACCGAGCCTGCAATCAGGAACCCGGTTACGCCCAGCAGCCCCGACAGCGCGAGCACGACGAGCAGGCGGGTCCTCGCCTCGAGCCTGACCACGTGGTCCTTTCCGTCCTTTCGACATCTCATTTCATGCATCGCTTCATCCTCCTTTCGCCTGCTCTACGCGGCGAAGACGCAGCCGGATTGGGCCATTTTGGCGCCAGGGTTCACCTCCAGCTTCCCGCCGGCTAGAACGTGCCGGCCATCGGTTGCCCGCCGATGAAGCGAACGAAGTCTGTCATCGCGTCGGGGGGCCTTGGCCAAGAATGCAATATCTTCATGCCGCGATCCATACAGCACGGATCGGGGTAAGGGAGAGCAGGAAGTCATTTTACGGAAGGGAGGGTCCATGCTCAGCAGGGGGAGAGGGTTCGGTTACGTCTGGATCTCTGGGCTGGCGGTGCTCGTGGCCGCCGTAGTTGTCGCGGTTTCCTCTGCCGCGACGGCGGGCTCGGACACGCGGGTCACGACCCACGACATCATCACGACCGATCTCTTCGGATCGGCCACGACACCGGCGGACGTGCTACAGCAGAACGAGCCGTCCATCGCCGTCCACCCGACGAACGCCGGCGTCATCGCCGTCGGCGTCAACGACGTCCGCACGCTCGGGATCTCGGACGACGCCTGGCAGGGATTCGCCGTCTCGTCCAACGGCGGCGCGTCGTTCGACTTCGAGGCGCTGATCCCCGGCTACCCGGGCGACACCTCGCCCGAGGGGCTCGCCTCGCCGATCCGCGGCAACGCCGCCGCGTCCGACCCGTGGCTCGGCTTCGACGCCGCGGGCAACCTCTACTTTGCATTCATCGCGTTCCAGCGCACGCCGCCGGGGCAGCCGAGCAACACCGTGGCCAACGCCCTCGCGGTCGCCAAGTACCACATCGACAGCGCCGGCGCGGTGACGTATCTGAAGACCGTTGTCGTCGAGCGCGGGACCGTCGGGCTCGGCCAGCAGGAGGACAAGGAGGCGCTCGCGGTCGACCGCGGAAACGGCCACGTCTACGTCTGCTGGGCGCGCTTCACAGGCGCGCAGGACCACCTGTCCGTGAAGTTCTCCACCGACGGCGGCGATAGCTGGAACGACTCGCGCTTCGCGGGGCAGCAACGCGACATCAACAACATGCAGGGCTGCAACGTCGCGGTCGCGCCCAACCACGACGTCTACGTGTCCTGGCGAACGTTCGACAACAACCCGTCGAACTCGAACCCGAACGACAGCGCGATCCTCGTCGCCCGCTCGACCGATGGCGGGGCGACCTTCTCCGCTCCCGTCAAGGTCGCGACGTTCGTCGACTACCGCCAGAACGCTTCGCGGACGCAGCCAGCCTTCCGCGTCTTCGGCGACACGACGCTCGCGGCGGATGCGAACGGCGTCTACGTCGGCTGGGTCGGACGAAGCGGGGCCAACGGGGCCGATGTCTTCATCAGTCGCTCGAAGACGAACGGGGAGACGTGGGAGACCCCGGTGAAACCCACGGTCGGCGCCGGCGCGCATCAGATGATGCCGTCGCTTGCGGCCGCCGGCGGCAAGCTGTCGGTGATCTGGTACGACAGCCGCAGTGAGCCCGCTTTCACCGCGAGCGGACCCGTCACCGGGCAGTGCCCATCGGGCGCGACGACAGGTGCGGAGTGCACCGGCATGGACGTCTTCTACAACCAGGCCGATACGACCGCGGCGGGCGCGCTGACGTTCGGAAACGAGCTGCGGGTCACCGACCAGTCGTTCAACCCCAACCTGTGGGGCTCGATCAAGGCGATCACACCGTTCATCGGCGACTACGTCGGTCTCG
>WNEY01000122.1_pt1 | contig 38557 bp, 39 predicted proteins | sample 5400531 | NCBI WGS metagenome assembly WNEY01 (sample SAMN13153338, study PRJNA577476) | soil metagenome | isolation source: 200 cm saprolite under Douglas fir tree site 1 | place: USA:California | collected 2015-04-18 | reverse complement strand
CACCGCCCATAGCTCGGGGAACACGCTTGTCGGTTGCGGGTTCTGGCAGGGGTTGATTAGCGGCGTGCCGGTCCAGCTCCGGCAGCTAGTCATCGCCCCCGCGAACCCCGGGATGGCCACCGCCGGAACGAGACCGGCAAACAGGCCCGCCAGCAGCGTCGGTGCGGCGAGCACGCGGGTGAGGCGCCACGCGCGACGTCGACGTCGGGAGTTCGGCATTCATCTTTCCTTGTCGGCGTCGAGCGCGGCGCCAGCCCGCTTGGTAGGAAGCACTTCACTATGACTCCCCCGCCTGAAACGCCGCTGATGCGGCGCTGAAACCCCAGCTAGCGGACGCTGGACCGGCCCCGCATCACGATCGCGAGTCGGCCCGAACCGGAATTGGCTCTGGCTCGTGTGAGTTACAGGGGTAAAATTTTCTGTCTAGAAAAACGGGGGTTTGTCGTGCAGGTGCGCCTGCTTGGACCGGTCGACGTCATGGTGGATGGCGCCCCCCAGACGGTGCCTGGACTCCGCCGTCGAGCGGTGCTGGCCACGCTGGCGTTGCGGGCCGGTGAGGTTGTCGGGACTGACCAGCTAGTCGATGCCGTCTGGGGAACTTCGGTTCCTTCAACGGCGGCGAACACTCTCCAGAGCCATGTCTCCTATCTGCGCCACGTGCTGCCGGGAAGGTCGGTGATCGTGGCGCGGCCGCCCGGGTACGTCCTGGAGCTGGGCGAGAGCGGGACCGACGTGCAGGTCGCCGAGCGGCTCTTGCGCCAGGGCACGCAGGCCGACGACCCGGCGGCCGGCGTCCAGCAGCTGAAGGCGGCGGCGGAACTCTGGCGCGGGCGGTCGCTGGCGAATGTGACCGGGCTGGTCTGGCTCGAGGGCCAGGTCGAGCGGCTTGACGTGCTGCAGCTGACGATCAGGCGGGCACTGACCCACGCCAGGCTCGCGATCGGCGAACACGCGCAATTGCTGCCCGAGCTCGAGGAACTAGCCGCCGAATATCCGCTCGACGAGCAGGTACGCGCGCAGCTGATGCTGGCGCTTTATCGGTGCGGCCGGCAGGCGGACGCTCTGGCCACCTTCCAGCGACTGCGGCGCGAACTGGACGACAAGCTCGGCCTGGAGCCCAGCCAGCCGCTACGGGAAATGGAGATCGCCATCCTGCGCCAGGATCCGTCGCTGGATCTCGCGGCGCTGGCCCCGGCCCAAGGCCCGGCTCCGGCCGGGGGCTTGGCCGGGGCGGCGGCGCCCGCCCGGCCGGCCCGGCTGACGCCCGCGCAGCTGCCGTCGTTCGTAGCCGGGTTCGCCGGGCGGAGCACCGAACTTCTCGCGCTGGAGACCATCAGGGAAGAAGGCGCGACCGACCCGGTAACGGTGACCATCTCGGCCGTGTCGGGCACCGCCGGAGTCGGAAAGACCGCGCTGGCCGTGTACTGGGCCCACCAGGTCGCCAAGCACTATCCGGACGGGCAACTGTTCGTGAACCTGCACGGGTTCGGTCCCGACGGCGCCGCCGTGAGCCCGGCGACGGCGATACGCGGCTTCCTCGACGCCCTCGGTGTGCCGCCAGCCCAGGTCCCTGACGGCCTGCAGGCGCAGGCCGCCCTGTACCGCAGCCTGCTGGGCGGACGGCGGGTGCTCGTGGTGATCGACAACGCCCGCGATGCCGACCAGGTCCGCCCGCTGCTGCCTGGCTCGCCCGGCTGCCTGGCCATCGTGACCAGCAGGCACCAGCTGACCGGCCTGGTGGCGACCGACGGCGCCCGTCCGCTGGCGCTCGATCTGCTCTGCGACGACGAGGCCCGCGATCTGCTCGCCCGCCGCCTAGGCAAGGCCAGGATCGCCAGCGATCCGGACGCCGTCGACGAGATCGTGGCCGGCTGCGCCCGGCTGCCGCTCGCGCTGTCCATCGCCGCGGCCAGGGCCGCGACTACCCCTAGCTTCCCGCTCGCCGCCGTGGCGACCGAACTGCGCGAGGCGGGTTCCGCGCTCGACCCGTTTGACGGCGGTGATCATGCGACCGATGTGCGAGCCGTGTTCTCCTGGTCCTACCGCGCTCTGTCCCCCGAAGCCGCAGGCCTGTTCCGGCTGCTCGGCCTGTACCCGGGGTGCGATATCGCCGCCCCGGCGATCGCCAGCCTGGCGGGCCTGGAGGTAGACCGGATCAGGGTGCTGCTAGCCGAACTGACCAGGGCTAACCTGCTGACCGAGTACCGGCCATTCTGGTATTCGATCCACGACCTGCTCCGGGCGTACGCGGGCGAGCTGCTGACCCAGCACGACCGGCCGGAGATTAGCGAGCAAGCGCTTAACCGGTTGCTCGAGCACTACCTGCACACCGCCCACAGCGCGGTGGTCCTGATGGAGCCGTACTTCAACTCCCTCAAGCTGCCCTCGCCCCCCGACGGGGTCATGCTCAGCCCGCTGTTCAGCGCGGGCGACGCGCAGATCTGGTTCGCCACCGAGCACGCGACCTTGCTGGCGGCGGTGCATCTGGCCGCGGAGGCCGGCCTTGACACCATCACCTGGCAGCTCGCCTGGGCTCAGAGCATGTTCCTCCTGCGCAACGGCTCCTGGAACGAACAGTTGATGGTGCAGCGAATCGGCCTTGACGCCGCTCGCCGCGTCGGTGACCAGGCCGGTGAAGCACACCTGCTGCATCGCCTGGCCTCCCGCTACGCGATGGCCGGCCGCATAGACGAGGCCGACGACCTGTTCAGGCAGGCACTGCGGCAGTTCCAGCAGATCGATGATCCGGCCAACCAGGCCGTGATCTTGTCCAGCATGACCGTGCTGGCCGGCCGCCGGAAGCGCCCGGAAGACGCGCTCAAGTACTCACTGCGCGCCCACGACCTGTTCCAGCTTGCCGGGCATCGGGCCGGCCAGGCCCTCGTGCTCAACGACATCGGCTACGCCTACGCGCTGATCGGCAATTACCAGCAGGCACTCACCTACTGCCATCGCGCGCTGCGTGCCACCCGCGAACTCGACGCGCGGAGCTGGGAGGCCGCCACCTGGGACAGCCTCGGCTACATCCATCACAAACTCGGCGACCACCGCCGCGCGATCAGCTGTTGCCAGCGCGCCATCGAGCGCTACCAGGAGCGCGCGGACCGATACAACGAGGCCGACACCCTCATCAGCCTCGGCGACGTCTGGCAGGCCATGGGCCAGACCGACAGCGCGTGCCAGTCCTGGCGCCAGGCCCTCGCGATCTTCGACGAGATCGGCCACCCCGACCGCGAAGGCGTCCAGACCAGGCTGGCCGCCGCCGCCCTAAGCGAGCCGCACGCCTGCTGATAAACCCTTTTAGGGTGAGAAAAATTTGCGCCGGTCTTTAGCCCCGTCTCTACAACCCGGTCGCCATGCCAGCTGGTCCCTGAGCCTCCGGAAATCGACCGCTGCCGCCGCCGAGCCGACCTAAATTCCCCGGGCCCAACAGCCCCGTACCGCGTAACCCATCGCAGCTACCGCATCGCTGACCCGTTGCCGTCGTAATTCGCGGTCGTCGGCGAACGATGCCGGTCGGCGGCGGTCCGACCAGACGCTGCCAAGGCCGCTCACCCCCTCACCCGCAGCTAGCCAAGAGCGCCCTCCCCCTCACCCGCAGCCAGCCAGGACCGCTCACCCCCCACCGCCGGTTAGTGGTGGACGAGGTAGTTGGTGGGGCGTGGCACCATGGAGTTGTTATGTATGCGCGTGGATCGGCTCTCGTGGTCGGATTGTCGGGGTACCACCTCGCCCTAGGTGGCGGCGGGCTGGGGCACTTCATCGTGCGGCTGTTTATCTGGCACGAGATCGGGCGGTTGTTCCGCTACTTGTGGCACATCCCGACGTTCGGGCCGTTCATGGTGATCGGGCTCGGGGTTGTGATTGTGGGGCTGTTTGTCTGGCGGCGGGTGCGCGGACCGATCCGGTGGGGCGGACGCGGGCCGGGGCCCTTCTGGGGTCGCCGTCGCGGAGGCTCGGCTGGGTACGGGTCGGATGGCGGCCCGCGGGATTGGTGAGGCGATAGCCGCGCCTTAACGGGCTTGATCCAGTTCGGCCAGGCTCTCATCGCCGTCGATGAACCCGCGGTGCTCAGCCAGTGTCGCGTACGACAGCCGACGCGGTTCGAGTCCCGCGCGCTGGCGTTTCATCACCCGGTCGGCTCGACCACCAGAGCATCAATTAAGTCCAATTGGGCGGATTTGCCAAGTGATTAACCACACGCTCAACTTGCGAATCGCTACTTGCGATCCTCTGTCTAGAGCAGTACTCTAAAAAACTTGAAGACCATATGCAGGCAGGTTCGGCCCCCGCCGCCTGCTTGCCCGGGTCGCTCGTCCACCCCCGTGGGACGAGCGGCCCGTTGGCTTTTCTCGGGCCCACCCGCAGGCCTAACCCCCGGGCCCCACCCGCAGGCCCACCGCCGACGCCGGGCCCGACCCCGACCCCGACCTCAGACCTCTGGCCCCGACCCCGCCCCTGGCCAGCCGCTACCGGCCACGGCCGTCCGACCTAGTTCAGCGCGGGCGGTCAGCATCGCCATCTCCACGAGCTCGCCGGACGACAGTTCCGGGTTCTGCCGCAGCCGAAACATCGCGAGCCCATCAAGCAAAGCGCAGAACCGCGTCGTAAAACTCACCGCCGACCGAGGCCGCTCAAAGCTCCCCGCGGAAATGCCCTGCTCGACGAGATCGGCCAGGTCGTCACGCCAAGGCTGCATCAGCTCGTCGAGAAAGTCGGTGACCTCTTTGCTGTGCGGAGCGCGGGCCCAGGCCTCCATCCACATGATCCACACCGGGTCGTTGAGCGTGGTCGGCAGATAGAGGTCGACGAACAGCCGCAGCCGCTGCCATCCCACCGGGACCGCGGGCAGCTCAATCCGACGCTGCACCGTTTCCGAGCGCTCGCAAAAAGCCAGGGTTTCCAGCAGGATCTGTTCCTTGGAGGCGAAGTAGTACATCACCTGGCCAGAACTCATGCCGACCCGCCGCGCGATCTCCGCTATCCGCACCCGGTCAAGCCCAACCTCGGTGATCAATTCCATGGATGCCCGCAGGATCCGCTCACGGCCCCGGCGGCCAGCCGCCGTGCGACCGCGCTGACCTGCGGGTTCAGCTGCGAATGTCACCGGCTGTCAGTTTAGTTCCTAGCCGCGCCACAGTAGTCAGGTCAGGCACTCGCACCGCTGCAGGCTCGTTGATGGTGTCCGTTAACACCCTTTTCAGGGAGAAAGATTTGCGTCCGCCAAGCTTTCTCCGCCAGGCTCGTGATTTTTGGTCTTGATCTGTCACACCAGGCCTTGCGCTGGTGTCTCCATGGTGAGAGCGAGTAGCTGATGGAGGAACCCATGGCTAGCAAGACCAGAATCCCGAAGACCGAACTGACCGGGCTCTACGGCGCGTTGGTGAAGCGGATGTCGCGCCGGATGTTCGGGGCGGTGCCCGAGCCGGCCGAGGTGTTGTGGCATAACCGCAAGGTGCTCAACTTCAGCTTCGGCGTCGGCCGCAAGGCGATGAAGTGGGACCAGTGCGACCTGAGCCTGAAGTCGTTCGCCCACATGGCGGTCGCCGCCATGGTGGGCTGCAGCTTCTGCCTGGACCTCGGCTACTTCATGACCCAGAACGAAGGGCTCGATGTGGCCAAGGCGCGCGAGGTGCCCCGCTGGCGCGAGTCTGACCTCTTCACGCCGCTCGAGCGGGACGTGATGGAGTATGCGGAGGCGATGACGGTGACGCCTCCGGCGGTGACCGACGAGATGTCGGCTCGGCTGCTGGCGGTGATCGGCCCGGCCGCGATGGTCGAGCTGACCTCGTACATCGCGCTGGCGAACCTCATGACCAGGGGCAACGTCGCGATGGGCATCGAGTCGCAGGAATTCTCGGCGGCCTGTGGTCTCGAGCCGCTCGCGGCCGCGCCGGGCGCCCGGGCGGCATGACCAGCGATCCGTTCGTCGTCAACCGGAGCCTGCTGTTCACCGTCGGGTACGAGATGCTGGGCTCGGCGGCCGACGCCGAAGACGTCGTCCAGGAGACCTGGCTGCGGTGGGCCGACGTGGACCAGGCTCAGGTGGGCGATCCGCGAAGCTATCTGGTCAAGATCGTCACCCGGCTAGCGCTGAACCGGCTGCGGGCGCTGGCGCGGCAGCGCGAGACCTACATCGGCCAGTGGCTGCCCGAGCCGCTGCTGACCAGCCCCGGTCCGGCGCAGGACGCCGAGTTCGCGGAGAACATCTCGATCGCGATGCTCACCGTGCTCGAGACCCTCGGTCCGGCCGAGCGGGCCGTGTTCGTGCTGCGCGAGGTGTTCCAGACGCCGTACGAGGAGATCGCCGACGCGGTCGGTAAGACCCCGGCCACGGTGCGCCAGATCGCCCGCCGGGCCCGCGAGCACGTGGCGGCCAGGCGGCCGCGGATGGAGGTGGATCTGGGCGAGCAGGAGGCGGCCGTGGAGCGGTTCCTGGCCGCCGTTGCCACCGGAGAGCTGCAGGCGCTGATGGAGGTGCTCGCCCCTGACGTGGTGCTGATCGCCGACGGCGGCGGGGTTGAGCCGTCCGCCCGTAAGCCGGTCATCGGGGCGAGTCGGGTCGCGGTGTTCCTGGTCAGGGCGGCGACGATCCCGGACTTCACGTTGACATCCGCGTGGATCAATGCGATGCCGGGGGCTCGGCTCCACGTCGCCGGGGCGCCCGGTGCGCTGAGCCTGGTGACCGAAGGAGGACTGGTGACCAGGATCTATGCGATCCGGAATCCGGAAAAGCTGCGCTGGCTGGACAAGACGGCGGAGCTGACGCGCTGACCGGCGCTGGGGGCCGGTCAGCGCTTGGGGCCGGTCAGCGCTCGGGGCTGAATTCGCGGCGGAGGGCGCGGGCTAGCGGGAGGGCGGCGAAATAGGAGCCGACCGCCGCGATCCCGCCGACGCCCAGGTCGACCGAGATCCGGCCCTGCCGGGCCCAGTAGACGTCCTTGAGGTCGAGCAGCAGGGCGAACTCGTCGATGATCAGGGCCATGCCGGCGCCGTAGCTGATCGAGACGGCCGGATGTACGCGTTGCCGTTCGTTGCCGCGTACCGCTACCGCGCCGACGCCGGCCAGCAGCCCGATCCCCCACAGGTAGTGGTGCAGGTGCTCGCCGCCGGCGCTGAGGTTACGGAACGGGCCCCGGCCGGCCCTGATGCTGTAGGTGATACCGCGCACCGCGCCGAACGTAGTCGTGAACGCCAGCCAGCTTGCCAGCGTCGACCGCTGGCACGGGTCGAGATCTTCTCGCAGCACGCGGATTAGCTTTTCCTTTGGCGGCCGGTCGCTCATCCTCGCACCTTACGGCCTGGTGGCTGGTGCTGGCTGATCGCGCGGGCGACGCTCTCGGCCGTGTCTTCTGGCCGGGCTACGATGCCGGTTATGCGCTTCGCGATCGCGATACCCCAGTTCTATGCCGATGGCGAGTTCGATCCCGGGCAGTTCCGCGCCTATCTGGCGCGCGCTGAGGAGCTGGGCTTCGACAGCGCGTGGACCATGGAAGCCGTGCTGGGCTCGGGCGCGCAGCTATCACCGCTCGAGGCGATGACCTTCGCGGCTGCGTGTACGAACCGGCTCCGCCTGGGCTGCACGGTGTTCGTCACGCCGCTGCACAGCCCGGTGCATCTGGCCAAGAGCCTCAGCTCGCTGGACCAGCTGAGCCAGGGCCGGCTCGATGTCGGCATCGGAACCGGCGGCAAGGCCAGGCCTTTCGCGGCTTTCGGTCTCCGCCCGGACCGCTATGTCGCGCGGTTCACCGAGGGGCTCGCGCTGATGAAGGCACTGTGGACGCAGCCCAGAGTTAACTTCGACGGGGAGTTCTGGCAGCTCAGCGATGCGGCCATGGAACCCAAGCCGGTCCAGAAGCCCTATCCGCCGATCTGGTTCGGCGCGAGCGCCGAGCCGGCGCTGCGCCGGGCGGTGCGACTGGGCGACGGGTTCTTCGGTGCCGGGTCGTCGACGACCGCCAGCTTTGTCGACCAGGCCAAGATCGTGCGCCAGGCGCTGGACGAAGCGGGCCGCGATCGGAGCTCGTTCCCGATTGCCAAGCGGATCTACATCGTGGTCGATGACGACGGCTCGCGCGGCCGTGAGCGGGTCAACGAAGCTATGGCGCGGATCTACGGGCGACGCGTTCCGTCGATCGAGGCCGCTGCCGTCGGCGGAACTCCGGCGGATTGCATCCGCGAAGCTAACGCCGTGGCGGCGGCGGGAGCGGAACTGATCCTGTTCACCGCCGTGGTCGACCAGCTAGAACAGATGGAGCGACTGGCGGCCGAAGTTATCCCGCACGTCGGGAACGCCGCCGTCAACTAAGCGACCACCTCCTTCGTACTTGGTAGGCGGAAGAAGGAGGTGATGGCGTGCAGGAAGCTCAGGACGCCGATGCCCTCGAGCTGTTGCTGGCCGAGCGCGGCACCCAGCTGATGCGAACAGCGGTGCTGCTGGCCGGTGGCCGGCAAGACGGCGAGGACCTGCTGCAGGCCGCGCTTGAGCGGCTGATCAAGCAGGGACGGCGGATCACGGGCGACCCAGAGGGATGTCTGCGGCGGACACTGTACAACCTGGCCGCCGACGGGTGGCGGCGACGGGAAACCTGGCGCCGCAAGCTGCCAGTTTTCGAGGCGAGTCAGCCGACCACGGCTCCCGACTTGACGGCCGCGGTCGATCTGCGGGACGCGCTGATTCGCGCGCTGCATCAGTTGTCCTCGCAGCAGCGCGCGGAGTCCTGTGGGCCGATGCGTCCACCTACCTGCCAGTTCGCCTCGTGGCACACGGTCACGACTTCGGCTTCCAGATCGACTTCCGCTGGCTGGCCCCGAACGCCGCCAACCTAGCCAAGTGCACCCGCAGATCCCGAGCGGCTTCCGGCACGTCTAAATCCCAGGTCCGGTTGTCCCGACCGCCGGGAACTCCTGGCGTCCGTGACATCTGACGTCGGCCTAACGGCACCCGCCCATTCGATCCAGTGCCGGCCTGCTCTTGGCCGACCGCCGGCCGACTCGGGCGCTGTTGCGGCAAACCACAGGGAAGTCTGTTATGGCCAGGACCGAGGCGACAACGGGGAAAGCTCGTTGTCATTGCCAGCCCGAAAGCTCTCCGTTAAGCGGCTGATTCCACTAAGAGCGAGCCCCAATTCCATGATCACGTAAGCTTTTTAGGCCCTCGGCCTCCCCTTCCCAGCGCCACATATCACGGGTCCCGACCACTTATCACGGGTCCCGACGTCTTATCACGGGTCCCGACGTCTTATCACGGATTTCCGACGAGTGAACCGGGTTATAACTGGACAAAACTTGTCGAGAATCCGTGATAAGACGTCGTCGTCCGTGATAAGTGGGCCGGGGAGGCCTGTAACGGCGCCGGATATTGGTTAAATGTCCAGCCATGACAGCTACGAACCTTCCCCCCGGCTGGGGCCGGGGGAGCGGTGAAGGCGATCGAGCGGCGCTATGTCCAGTTTGGGCGGTTTGGGCCGCGGCCGGTGCGGACAGGCAGGGTGCGGGAAAGTGCGCCCCCCACCCAGCGCTAGCGCAGCTCGGCCCAGGCCCACCACTGACCCCGCCCAGCACCAACCCGCCCCGCATCCCAGCCGCTGCCTACCCCAGCCGCACCCCCAAGGCCCTTGCCCGGCCCGGGCTTCCAGAGCCCAAGACCCGCAGCCCCAGCCCCGACTTATACCTGGTCCCGACGACTTAGCCCGACTTAGGGGTAAATTTTGTCTGATTGATCCAGATTCCGTAGTCGCCAATCAGGGCTATGTCGTCGCTGCCCGGGATAAGTGAGCGGTAACCAGGGACAAGTGCCCGGGACAGGCGTGGAGCTTGTGACGAGTAAGGCGAAGGTGCGTTCGGGGACTGCGCTGCGCCGCCCGTGGAGGCCGCGCCGCGCGTGAAGGCCGCGGTGAGGCGACGCGCGGGCGGTCGCGAAGCGAGAAGGCAACGCGTGCTCAGCCTTGCCGTCGAGCGGCGGAGCGGTTGTCACGGCTGTCGGGTTCGGCCGTGGACTTTTGCTCGGCGCGGAGCGGCTGTCGCGGCTGGCCTGGTGAATGCGCGCATCCACCAGGCCGTTAGTCGGGATCGGCCGTGGACTTCTGCTCGGCGAGGCGGGCTAGGCCGGTCACGATTTCGGGATACAGGACGGTGAGCGTGCGGTGCACGACGCGGCCGGCCAGTGTCACGTCCCAGGTCGCGGCCCAGCGGATGTGGGTGCCGCCGCTTACCGGGGTGAGAGTTATGTCAGCCCGGTAGTTCCTGACCGGGATGCCGCCGATCACCGTGTAGGCCAAGCTGCGGCCTTCATCCACTTCCACGATCTTCTCGACCGACGTCGCGTAACGCAGATAGGTCCGGCGCGAAGACTTAAGCCAGTAGACAGAACCGACTGCGCCTGGTGGTGGGTCACCGTCGCTGTTCCGGTAGCCGGCAGAACTCCACGGGCCGAAATGCGGGTACTGCATCGGATCGGAGACGATAGCCCACACCGTTTCTGGGCTGGCCTTGGCGGTCTGTTCCGCCTCGACCCGCAGCTTTTCCATGGCAGGCACCCTCCGTAGCGGCCGGAACGCAACAAATGCTACTGGGGTGCGTCTTGGCCTGGCCGATCTGGCCCTGGGCCCGGCTCAGCCGAGCGCGACCACGAGGGCGAGCAACGCAACGAGGGCGATCAGCATGTAGGCAAGGTAGGCATCGAGCCGGCCGGACTGGAGCCGTTTGACCGTGCGGACCAAGGCCATCAGCGGGACTAGTGCCGGCCGGTAGACGTAGGCCTCGACCACCTCGATCACATCGGAGTCGTATTCAGGATGCGACCCGGGCGCCAAACCGGCGGCCGGCGCCGCGCTGGAGGCGAGCACGGGCTTCCCGCTCAGCCCGGGTTCGGGTTCCTCGCTGCCCTCGGGTCGAGGCAGCGGCTTGGCGTCCGCGCGGGTGTGCAAGACAGCGGACAGCACTCGCCGAGTGGGATTGGCGAAGCCGGTCGCGGTATAGGAGTCCGCGCCCTCGACCCCCGCCGTCGCCGACCGCCAGGCCGGAACGCGCCGCACCTGGGTCAACCGGGTGCCGGACAGGAGCCGGGCGGTGGCCAGCACGACGAGTGCCATCAGCGGCATGATGATCCACAGCCACGAGGGCGACAGCACCGAGAAACCGCTGAATACCGGGCCTACCACCCACGGTGACTGCCGGGCTCCATTGACCACGGGCGCTGCGACGATGTCGGACAGGCCGGTCGCGATTACGCGGATCACCAGCGGCAGCAGCGCGGCGGTGGCCAGGCAGCAGGCCGACAGGATCACGATGCCGACTCGCCCCAGCCAGCCACCGTCCCAGAGTCTGCCGGATGCGCGATCGCCGGTTTCGCGCGGTGGACCCAGCACGACCAGGCCGATTAGCCGGACGAACGTTACTCCGGCGAACCCAGCCGTGACCGCGACGGCCGCACCGGCGATGGCGAGCAGAAGACGGTATCCGAGTTCGGGGACCCGGAACTGCTGCAGCAGTGCCTCAAGCAGGAACCACTCGGATACGAAGCCGACGGTCAGCGGTAGCCCGGCGAGCGTCAGCGAACCGATCGCCAGGCCAGTGCCCGCCCACGGGCGCCGGCGGGCCGACCCGCGCAAGGCATCGAGATCGTCGTCAGGCTCCGGCCCACCCTCAGCGCCCGGCGCACCCTCAGCGCCCGGCCCATGCTCAGCGTCCGCCCCACGCTCAGGCACAGCCACCCGCTCGGACCCGACCTCGGATTCGCTCACCGTCACGATCGAGCTGGCGGTAAAGAGCAGCGACTTGGCCGCGGCATGCGCGACGATCTGCAAGGTTCCGGCCAGCAGGCCGGCCGCCGTCAGTCGCGGATCGTGGGTCGCCGCACCAACCAGCGCGACCCCGTACCCAACGAGGATGAGGCCGCTGTTCTCAACACTGGAGTAAGCAATGACTCGTTGTAGCCTCGGCTGGACGGCAGCATGGGCGATCCCGAGCAACGCCGTCAGGCCCGCCAGGACGAGCAGCGTGCCGGTGAGCCACGCCGGCGGAGGGCCGAGCAGCGCGAGCGTGCGCCACAGGCCGTAGAAGCCGACGTTCACCGCGATCCCGCCCATGATCGCGCGGGCCGGGCCTGGCGCGGCGGCGTAGCCGCGCGGTAGCCAGATTTGGAACGGCACGAGCCCGACCTTCACCGCGAAGCCGGTGATCAGCAGGGCCTGGGCGGCGTCGCGCGCGACCCCGTGCGGCACCTGAGCGAACGAAGCGAGGTCCAGCGAGCCCGAGCGGACCGTGAGCAGGAGCAGTCCAAGCAGCAGCGCGGCTCCGCTGATCTTGCCGAACGCCAGCGTCACCAGCGCCCCGGCCGGGCGGCCTGACCGACCGCGCTCGAAGCCGGCCAGCAGGTAGAACGCTATAGTCAGCGACTCCCACGCCAGAAGCGCGGTGAAGGCATCCTGTGCGGTCAGGAACACCGCCACGGCACCAAGCGTCAGCGCATAGCTGGCGCCGAGACCGCGCCGCCCGACGGCGCCAGGGCGGGCCGCCCAAGACGCGAAGGCCAGCGAGACGGCGAACGCCGCGCCGAAGGCGATCACGAGGAACAAGCTGGCCAGGCTGTCCGCGGCCAGGCTGGCGGTTCCGCCGCCGAGCCAGCCCGCGACTGGCAGCCGCACCGGGTGACCAGCCAGGCCGACGGCGCCGACCGCGGTGAGACACGCCGATCCGGCCGCCCCGAGCAGGTAAGGAATGGCGCGCAGCCGGTCGCGCCGAGCGCCCACGACCAAGTCCTCAATCCCGGCGACCGCGAAGGCAGCCAATCCGACGGCGAACGCCACGCCAGCCCCGGTCACGGCCGCCCACCCTTCGCCGCGCGAGAACCGGACCCACCCGCGCGAGAGCCGGACCCAGCCCCGCGACCCGACCCAGCCCCGCGACCCGACCCAGCCCCATGCCCAAGCCCGGACTCCGGCAGCCGCCCTAGCCCGAGCAGCAACGCGTACAAGATGGCGAACGGCGGCGGCGGCGACCCCGGCAGCCAGATGTCAACCGGCACCACTTCCCCCACCCCGCCGGACGTGACGTAGCCGCCGGCGCTGGTGTAGCCGCCGGCGCCGAGCATCCCGCCGCTCACCGCGTCCGTGCCGACCGCGATCACCATTTTCGGGTCCGGCATGCCCTCATAAGTCCGCCGCAGCGGCTCGGCCATGCCGTGAGCACCCGCTCCGGTGACGAGCAGCACGTCGGCGTGCCGGGGTGTCGCAGTGAAGAAGATGCCGAGCCGGTGGATGTCATAGACCGGGTTCAGCAGCGCGGCGATTTCCTGCTCCTCCGACCCATCCGAGCCCGCGTCCACATGCCGCAGGTGCACCGAGCGCCGCAACGCCGAAGTCCGCAGAGCCAGCGCGTCCCGTAGCGCCGCGAGGTTCTCATCGGTCTCAGGCAGGTCCGGCACCGGAACGACCAAGCCCGGCCGAGACAGCGCGGCCGACGCTATCCCGGCCGACCAGGCGAACACGTCCGGCCGTTCCTGAACGCATCGACCGCAGAGCACGCAACTTCCGGTGTCCAGGAGCGGTTGCTGCCCGGAACCCAGGCCGATCGCGCCCGTAGGACACAGCGCCGTCAAGCCGGCGGCGTCATTGGGCCCCGACCCAGCGTCGGCAGCGGCGACCACAGCGGGCCCCCGCCACGTGTCGGCGTACGGATCAGCCGATGCTGGCCATCGGGTCGTCACTACGCCCTCGCGCAGCCCTCGCAGCACCCACGGGCTCACAGCGCCACCCCCGCGGCCGACAGTCCGAAGCTGGCCTCGATGAACGGGAAGTCGGTCAGGATGTCTCCGGCGAACACCTCGGGAAAGAGCACCAGGTTATGGAACGAAGGCGAACGCGGTCGGCAACGCACGACGTGCCCGCCCTCGACCCGGACGTCATACAGCACCTCGCCCGCGGCGCCCTCGGCCCAGCCAACCGCACGCCCCAACCCAGACCCCGACCCCGACCCAAGCTCAACCGGCACCGCGACCGGCCCCGCACCAGCATCGTCGAGTTCACCACCGGCCTGCCGGAGCAGCGCGAACGACTGCCGGACTTCATCCCAGCGCAGCCGGAGCCGAGCGAGCGCGTCACCGGCCCGGTGCTCAAACCCGCCGCCGAGGTCGAGCGATGGATAGGCGTCGTACGGACGGTTCAACCGCGCATCGTCGCTGTAACCGGACGCCTTCCCGATCGGCCCGAGCGCTCCGTGCTCAATGGCGCGCTCCGGCCGCAGCGGCCCGGTGCCGCGAAGCCGTTCCAGGAAAGAAGCCGTGCCCATCAGCACCCGCGCATCGTCGGTGATCACCCGCTCGAGCCTGCCCAGCTCATCAAGGACGTCGCCAGGACCCAGCCGCGGAAGCCCGCTCACCCCGCCGGGCACGACCACGCCCCGGCCGAACCGGCTGCCGCACATCCGGCTCACCAGCCGGGTCACCCGCTCTTTGTGCGTGCCGAACCTGGCCGTTGCCACCGCCAGGCCGGCCGCGTCGCAGAGCCGGACGGCGACGTCGAGATGCGCGGTCAGGCGTTCAAGCTCGGCGTGCAGCACCCGGACCAGGGCGGCCCGCCACGGCAACTCCGTGACCCCGGCCAGCGTCTCGATCGCGTGGCAGTACGCGAGCGCGTGCGCGACCGACGCGACTCCCTCGGTCCGCTCGGCCAGCAGCACTCCGTCGGAGACGGTGAGCTGCTCGAATCGCTTCTCGATGCCGCGATGCTTATAGAAGACCCGCAGGTTCAGGTGCGGGATGTCCTCGCCCGGTGTCTCCACCAGATACTCAATCGATTCCATGACGCCCGACCTGACCGGCCCGTGCGGCATGGTGAACAGCCCGGGCCCGGCGGGCCCAGCGGGCCCTGGCAAGATGAGCGGCTCCAGCGCCGGATGCCCGTCAGCAACGATGCCGAACACGTCGTGCAGCTCGCGCTCGTACCAGAGCGCCGCCGGGGCGACCGCGGTAAGCGCCGGATAGGACCGCACTCCACCAGGCAGGACGATCTCGCGAATGGCAACGCCGCCTTCCCCGGCCAGGTGCACCGACAGCAGCACGGAGTCCCCCTGCGCTGTCCCCATGAGCCCGGCGAAACGGCTCCCGCCGGCCAGATCGCGCGCGACCGCGTCCCACAAGGCAGCCACCCGCCCACCCAGCGTCTCCGCCGTGGTCGTCATGCCGGCCCCCGCAACATCGTCACCGCGCGATCGAGCAACCCGATCAACTCTCCCGGCGGATGCAAGCCGAGCACCAGCAGCGCGATCAGCCCAGCCACCATCGGCACTACCATCAGCACGCTGGGCTCGCCCGCGGCGACGTCGTCGTCGGGCGCGCGCCGCGGCGTCAGCAACATCCGGTTGGCCGCCATCGACAGTCCGAGGAACGCGACGGTCACCAGCACGACGAGAATGACCGTCGGCGCATTCCGCGACGCTGCCAGCCCGCCGGTCACAATCTCGAATTCGCTGCGGAAAATCCCGAACGGCGGCATCGCCGACAGCGCCAGTACCGCGGCAAGAAACAACGGCCCGCTCCAGGGCAGCAGGTCAAGGCCCCCGGTCACGGACCCGATCTCCTTCGTCCCGAATTTTCGCACCAGGACCCCGGCGCCCATGAACGCGTTGCCTTTAGCGGCGGCATGCGCCAGTACATGCAGCAGCACCCCGGTCAGCGCGATCGGCGCACCAAAGCTGACCCCGATCGCCAGGATGCCCATATGCTCCACGCTCGAATAGGCCAGCAATCGCTTGTAATCCCGCTGATCAAGCAGGTACAAGGCGGCGATCAGCAGCGACAGCACGCCAAATACGAGCAGCACATCCCGGGGAAATCCAGTTCCGAGCGTGATAGCCGCGATCTGATAGAACCGCAGAATCGCATAAAAGCTCACGGCGAGCAGCGATCCAGATAGCAGCGCGGAAACCGGCGTAGGCGCCTCAGAATGCGCGTCCGGCAGCCAGGTGTGCACGGGAAAGAATCCAACCTTGGTGCCGTAGCCAAGTACCGCGAGCACGAACGCGAGCCTTATCACTGTGTGCGGCAATTTAACGGCAATACCAAGAAGCGGGGAGAAAGCAAGGCTGTAGTTTGTTCCCAGCAGCCGCGAGCCGGCGTAGTACAGGAAAATCGTCCCGAGCAGTGCGATGGCCAGTCCGGCCGAAGCGAGCAGCACGTACTTCCAGGCCGCCTCGGCGGCGCCGTCGGTGCCCTCCAAAGCGACCAGCAGTGCCGAGACGATCGTGGTGATCTCGACCATGATCCACAGCAACGCCAGGTTGCTCATCATCGGAGCGGCGAGCATCGACCAGGCGAACAGGTTCAGCCCGGCCCAGAACCGGCGGGTGTACCGGCGATCGGTGAGCTTGCCCAGGTAGCCGATGGAGTAGATGGCCACGCAGGCGTACAGGAAGCTCGTGGCGATCAGGAAAACCACGCTCAGCGCGTCGACCCGGACAAATCCGAGGGCGTTGAGATCCCGGTGCGAGATACCGGGGATCAGCGCTAGCACGAGCCCGAAGCACGCCACGCCGCTGACCGCGGTGACCGCCGCCGTGACTCGCGGCGGCAGCGAGATCGACGCCAGACCGGCCGCGAGCGGGACGGTGAGCAGCAGCAAGACGATCGCGGTCATGCTCAGCCCCGCAACTCGGTCAATCCGGAGGTCGACAGCGTGTCCGAGCGCCCGTGGTGCAGCCGGATCAGCAATCCGAACACCACGACGGCCAGCAGCAGGTCGAACAGCAAGGCGACCTCCAAGATGAGCGGCAGGCTCGCGGCCACCACCAGCGCCGCCAGCGAGATCCCGTTCTCGAGGGAGAACAGGCCGATCGCCTGAGAGGCCACGTCCCGGCGGTGGATCATCAGCACGAAAGCGACCAGCACGACCGACAGGGACACTGACAGCGCGGTCGCCGGCGCGGCGCTTCCGCTCACCGGCAGCGCCTTGGCGCAGAAGAAGCCGAAGGCCGCGACGACGATGCCGATCAGGACGGTGCTGGCCAGGCTGAGCCCGCCGCTTCCGGCGATGTCGTGACCGGCCTCCGGCGGATGCACCGGATACGTCCGGCGCAGCGATCGCCGCAGTACGAACGGGATGCCGACCGCTTTCAGCGCGATGGTAACCGCACCGAGAACATACAGCTCAGGCAGATGCCGAACCGCGGCCACGAGTACCGCGAGCCCGGCGATCAGCACGGACTGCGCCGCGTACAGCCGGATCTGGTCGCGGAGCAGCGCCTGCCGGAACATGCCGAACTCGGCCAGCAGGATCAGGACGGCGATCACGTTGGCCGTTCCGACGTACGCGGTTGGCGCTTGCGCGGGCAGCATCAGCCACCTCCCAGGTACACGGTGAACACCCCGAGCACGGACAGCAGGAACGCCGCTGCCGCGAACTCGGTGATCTTGAAGAGGCGGAGTTTGGCGAACGAGTTGTCGATGACGGCCACCACGATGCCGAGCACGCACGCCTTGGCCGGAAGCGCCACGATCGCGATGAGCACGGCGAGCGGCTGCCGGCCGGCCGCGAGGCCCCACGGCGCGACGAACACGTTGATGAAGATCGTGTACAAGATGAGCTGCTTGGCCGCCGATCCCCACTTCAGCAGCGCGAAGTAGGGTCCGGAGTGCTCGAAAGGCCTGGCCTCTTCGATCATCCCGAACTCGTTGGTGCCGGAATGGGTCTCGATCGGGATCCGGCCGGTCTCGTACAAGATCACCATGAACAGCGCCGCAGCGGCCAGGACATGCGCCGGCCTGACGATCTGACCCGCCGATGAGCGGACCGTGGCCGCCAGCGCGTACGGCAGGTCGGTGGCGGTCAGCAGCGCCACGGTGAACACCACGAACAGCACGACCGGCTCGGTGATCGCCGCGAAAGTCTTGGCCCGGCTGGCACCTAGCTGCGCGTACGGGCTGCCGGTTTCCAGCGCGGCGACGGCGACGAGGAAGCCGGCCAGCGACAGGATGAACCCGCCGCCCAGGATGTCGCCCATGTAGCCGAGCGGCAGCGGAAAGGCGGTCAGGACCGGGATCAGCAGCGGCACGGTGAGGTAGCACGTGAACGCCGCCACCGGTGCGGCCAGGAAGACCCAGCTCGATCCCTCAGGCGCCAGCGCCTCTTTGCGGAACAGCTTGGCCAGGTCGTAGTAGGGCTGCAGGACCCGCGGTCCCCGCCGTCCCTGCAGCCTGGCCTCGATCCGCGCGATGACGCCAGAAACCAGCGGAGCGGCACCCGCGATGGTCAGGACCTGGAGAACCTGGACGAACGGAATCGACAGCACGGCGGGCGACGGCTCCTCCCATGATGAATCACCAGGTAGAAGCCATCAGCGGCAAGCGCCGCGGTTAGGGCGAGCTTCATCGCCAGCCGCTATTGTGACCCACGCACCAGCCCACCGGCAAATCCGCCGGTCAGGGTTCGCTCTCCCCAGCTTGGCTAGCAAGGGCTTCGAGTTCGGCGAGCGTCTCGATCTCACCATCGTGGTCGCCGAGGTCCCGGCAGATCCTCAGGGCTTCTTCCAGAACTTCAGCCGCACCTGCGTAATCGCCAAGCAGCCGACGCAGGATGCCGAGGTCATTGAGCGCGTTCGCTTCGCCCGCCCGGTGGCCGAGGTCGCGGAAGATGCTCAGCCCTTCCTCCAGGACGCCGACTGCCCGCTGGTATTCACCGGACAGATACCAGACTCCGGCAAGCGCATGCAGAGCGTTCGCCTCGCCGAGTTCGCCTCGCCGAGCCGATCACCGGATCTGCGATTGACGCTCAGCGCCTGCTCCCAGATCTCGGCCGCGATTGGGCTATCGCCAGCGAGTTTCTGCACCTCGCCGAGGTCGACAAGGGCGTTCCCTTCGCCGAGGCGGTCATCGGTCTGTCTCGCGGCGGCAATGGCCTCGGTGTACCGGGCGACAGCGTCGGGCCAGGGTCCGTCGCGCCTCATCACCGGTGCGAGGCCAGCGGTCAGGGCAACCACCCGGGCGTGCAGGCCGACGCCAATCGCCAGGTCGAGGGAGGCGAGCAGGCTGGCCCGGTTGACCTGCATCCATGCCGACGCCGTCTGGATGTCCGTCAGGTCTGGGACCTCGATGCCTGCTGGGACCGCTGGGATGCGGCCAGGACGGCTCTGGCGGGCCAGGCGGGTTCCGGTCTGAGCGGCGGTGTGCTGGTACCGATCTCAGGCTGGCTGACCGGCGGAAAAGTCATCCCGCTGCGCGGCGCGGGCAAGAACCTGGCCTACCTCGCCTGGTAACCGACCGGTTGTAACGCCAGCGGAAAGATCAATCTCCTGACTGGCCGCGTGGGCCGCCAGCAGCCGGCTGACGATTGCCTGCAGGGCGACGCGATCGGCCTGGGGTAGCGGATCGAGCATCGCCAGGATGTCCGAACTGAAGTCGGCCGCGGCCCGGGACACGATTTCCCGGCCTGCGTCGGTGAGGGCGACAAGGACCGCTCGCCCGTCATCGGCCGAGGGCAAGCGTGTTACCAGGCCACGGCGCTCGGCCCGGTCGACCAGTCCGCTGGTGCTGGACTTGTCCAGGCCCAGCAGCTTGGCCAGCTGATTCATGGTCGGCGTCCGGTCGCGGAGCACGCCGAGCAGTCGCGTCTGAGTCATCGACAGATCGTGCTCGGCCGCGCGCCGCTCGAGCGTGCCGTGGACGACGAAGGCAAGCTGCGCCAGCCCGTCCACGATCGTGATCTGCATGGGAGAAGCTTACTTGATTTAGTACGTGACACCAACTAATTTAGTGCGTGACACAAACTAAATCCCATGATTATGGCGGAGGGCAGTAATGGAGCAGATGAACGCGGCGGTTGTTACCTCGTTCGGCGAGCCGCCGCGCTACCAGCGGTTCGATCGCCCGGTGCCCCGCCACGACGGGGAGATGCTCGTAGACGTGCTCGCCGTCGGCCTGCACCCGCGGGTTCGTACCGACGCGACCAGTGCGCATTACACCAGCACCGGCGCGCTGCCGATGATCCCGGGCATCGACGCGGTCGGGCGCGGGCCAGATGGTACCCGGATCTACTTCGTGGCCGCCGACGACGTGATCGGCACGATGGCCGATCAGGCCGTCGCCGACGTCCGCCGGGCGATCGAACTGCCGGACGACGCGGACATCGCCAGGGTCGCTGCCGCCATGAACCCGGCGATGTCGTCGTGGGTAGCGCTGCGCCGCCGCGTACCGCTAATCGGTGGCCAGAGCGTTCTCGTCCTCGGCGCGACCGGCAACGCCGGGACGATGGCGGTGCAGATCGCCAAGCGCCTCGGCGCCGGACGCGTGATCGGCGCCGGTCGTGACCTCGGCCGGCTCGCCGCGCTGGCGACGGTCGGCGTCGATGAGACGGTCCAGCTCACCGATGATGTCGAGGCCACCGGTGAGACCCTCGCCGCCGCCGCGTCCGAGGTCGACATCGTGATCGACTACCTCTGGGGCGCGCACGCGCAGCACGCCATCATGGCCCTGCTCACCGCCCGCTCCGACCGCAGCCACGCACTGAACTGGATCCAGATCGGCGCTCAGGCCGGTCCGACGATCGAGCTGCCGTCGGTCGCGCTGCGCTCGGCGAACTTCCGCCTCCAGGGCGTCGGCCAAGGCGCCGTCTCCGGCGCCGGGTATCTGGCCGAGCTGCCCTCCCTCGTGGCCGAAATCAGCTCCGGCGCGATCAGCGTCACCCCGAACACCGTGCCTTTGGCCCACGTGGAAGCGGCCTGGACCCGCACCGACCCGCCCGGCCAGCGCACCGTGCTCCTGCCGTAAGCTAGGCGGTCGCGATCAGCCCAGTACACCCCGTGACCGAGCCGTAACCGAAACGCTAGTTAACCGGTGTTGCGGAGTTTTATCCGATTTACTTTTATGGCACCCATGTGGCCTAACGCCAGAAGTGTGACAGGCGCGGCTGTCTCGGTCGCCGTGGTACTCGGTTCCCTGCTTTCCGGCCCGGTATCGGTCGCGCAGGCGGTCAGCACGGGCAACTCGTCGCCCAACGCCCCTTCGGCTACGGTCGAATGGGCGGGTTACGCCGGGAACGCGCAGCACACCGCCATCGCCCATACGAACCCGCAGCCATTTCACCGGATCCGCTGGAAGGTGAAGGTCGACCTATCCCAGGCGAACCCTAAGTTCCTGCCGATCCATTACGGCTCGCCCATGATCACCGCCGCTAACACGATCCTGGTCCCGACGACGGTAAGCACCAAGGCCGGGTTCCGCATAGTTGCCTATTCCGGAGCTGACGGCGCGCGGCGCTGGTCACTGAACACAGACTGGAAGCCTCCCCTGGTGGTCTCCGGCAGCCGGGGCGCGTTCGAAACTCCGCTGCCCGCCGTCCTGACGCCCAGCACTAGCCTGGCGGTCGCCGGTACGGGCGGGACGATCCTGCTGCGTACGCACGCCGACGAGACGTCAGCGGCGGTACGGCGACTCGTGTTCTACGGAGCCGCCGAGTGGAAGGCGCATCGATCCGCTTTCAACAAGGCGGTGCAGATCAGCACGCCGCTGACCGCAGGACCTGACGGGTCGATCTACTTCGGGTTCACCGTGATGGGCTCGACGCCGAACCACCTCCATAGCGGGATCGCCCGGATCGCTCCCGATGGTCACGGGACGTGGGTCTCCGCCAAGGCGGCGGCTGGCGACAAGGCCATCACGAACGTCGCCTACAGCTGCGCCCCGGCCTTGTCACCGGACGGCAAGACCCTCTACATCACCGTGACCGGCCCCGAAGGCATCCTGGTCGGGCTAGACGCCGCTACGCTCAAGCCGCGTTACCGCGTCCTGCTGAAGGACCCGACCAGCGGCAAGCCGGCCATGATCTCACCCAGCTCGTCCGCCTCGCCGACTGTCGGTCCAGATGGTGACGTGTACTACGGCGTCCTGGAAAATCCATTCCCGCAGCACGACGACCGGGGCTGGCTGCTGCACTTCAACGCCACATTGACCAAGACCAAGATTCCGGGATCCTTTGGCTGGGACGACACCGTCTCCGTGCTGCCCGCCAGCGCGCTGCCCGGGTATCACGGCAAATCGGCTTACCTGCTGGTGTCAAAATACAACAACTACCTCCGCGCCGGCCCGCACGGAGACGGACACAACGAGGTGGCCGTGCTCGACCCCACGGCAAGCCAGAAGGACCCTTACGCCAGCGTCCAGGTAATGAAGGCCGTGAGGACCGTACTGTCGCCGGTCCAAGTCCCCAAAGACCCAGCCGGAGCTCGGTATGAGTGGTGCATCAACTCGGCAGCGGTCGACACGGCCGACGATTCGGTGTTCGTGAACAGCGAAGCCGGGATCATGTACCGCTGGGACCTGGCCACCAACAAGCTGGCCGAGAAGATCCGCCTCAACGGCCCGCTGCCCGAGGCCTACACCCCCACGATCGTCGGCCCGGACGGCACCGTGTACGCCATTAACGACGCGAACCTCTACGCCATCGGAAGCTAACTGCCACCAGACCGGTCAGGTCAGCCCTACGGCAGGGATTCGGATACTGTCCGCTCATGGCAGCGGAATCGGAGTCGCCCAAGAGCGCCGACGAGCGGGAGACCGGGCGGACCGAGGCGTTCAGCGATGGTGTGCTGGCCGTCATCATCACGATCATGGCGCTGGAGCTGAAGGCGCCGGCCGGCGGGGCGTTTAGCGACCTGCGCGGCCGGCTCCCCGCCCTGCTGGTCTATGTGCTGAGCTTCACCTTCATCGGGATCTACTGGAACAACCATCATCACCTGCTGCGCGCCGCCCGGCACATCACGGGTGCCGTGATGTGGGCGAATCTGCACCTGCTGTTTTGGTTGTCGCTGATCCCGGTGCTCACCGAATGGATCGGGCGGGACTACGACCAGAGCGCCCCGGCGGCGACCTACGGCGTGATCTGCCTGGGCGCCGCCTTCGCATTTACCCTGCTTACCCGGGCGATCATCGCCGCCGACGGTAAGGACTCCACGGTCGCTGCCGCCCTGGGCAGCGACTTCAAGGGACGCATCTCGCTGTTGCTCTATGCGGTCGCCACCGCCTTGGCTTTCCTTAGCCCGTATATCGCCTACGGCATCTTCGCCGCGGTAGCCATCATCTGGTTCATTCCCGACCGCCGCCTTAGCCGCCGGTAACTCCGGCGAGTTCGCGGGCTTCTGGCCGCTGCGCCGGCGGAGCGTCAAGGTCACGCGGACATCGCGCTGGGCTTCGACCAGCTCGCCTTGTACGTCTCGGCGTGCGCTTTCGATGCCAGCCTGTACACCAAGGACCGGGCCGACGCCGCCGAACTCGAGCGTTATTTCACCCAGGTGCACTCGTTCTACTTGGCGTTGCCGCCTAACCGCTTTCCGGTCCTGGCCGCCCTCACGCCGTCCATGTTCGGCCACGGCGAGGAGGAACGGTTCGACTTCGGTATCGACATCCTGATCGCCGGAATGGAAGCAGCCAGCGCGGCCGAGCGGGCGGCCGCGCTGGCTAACACTGGCGGGGTCAGGGATTGATCGTATTGATGACCTTCCAGGTATGGCCGTTCCATCCCTTGGCCAAGGTGGCGGTTCCCGGCTGGCCGATCGCGACGCACCGGCTAGCCGAGGAACACGACACGGCCGAGAGGCCGGCCGGTCCGTCCGGGTTGCTAATCCGCCAGGTGCGCCCGTTCCAGATCAGGCCGAGGTCATTGATGGTCAGCGGCTGGTGGATGGGCGGCACCGCGTAGCTGCCGGCGGCCACGCAGCTAGTCGCGGTGGCACAGGACAGGGCCGGCCCTTCGGCGTTCCCGCTCCACAGGACGTCGGGATACTGGCCGGGCAGCTTGGTGACCTTGAACTGCTTGCCATTCCAGCGAGCGGCGAACAGCGACAGGTGGGTCCCCTCCGTCGAGCCGATCAGCATGCAGCCCGTGCTGGCGAAGCAGGACACGGAGTCGAGGGCCTCATCGCTTTGGAACCGGCCGGGCGATCCCAGGATCTTCCACGTACTGCCGTTCCAGGCTTCCGCGAGCGTACCGCCCTGACCATTGCCACTGCCCGTTTCCCAGAAGCCGACGGCCAGGCAATGGCGGGCCGTGGCGCACGACAGGTCGCTGATGCCGATGGCGACGTTCTTTTTCTTGGGGACTACGAGCGGGGCGCTGTGCCAGCTCTTGCCGTTCCAGAACTCGCCGAAGCTCGCATCGGGCTGGCCAGTAGCCATGCAGAAGTTCTTGGAGGAGCAAGACAGCACGCTGATGATGCCTTCGGGATCGGTTCTGAAAACGGTCTTGGTCACCGGGCCGGTCGAGGTCCACTTCTTGCCGTTCCAGCTCACGGCGCTGGCGCCCATCGAGGCCAGGCAGAAGGACGCGCTCGGGCACGAGACCGCGGACAGGGCGCCGCCCAGGCTGGCCGAGGAGACCAGCCGCACGACCGAGCCGGTCACCGATTCCGCCAGGGTCTTGGTGACGTCGTTCTTGTCCAGGAACGTACCGGTGGTGAGGCAGCGAGATCCGGCCGTACAGGACACTCCGAACAGCCCGTCGATGTGACCGGTGCGCAGCACGGTCCAGCGCTGGCCGTTCCACGAGACGGCGAAGCTCGCCAAGGCTGACAGTGCCTCAGTCTCGCCCTGTCCGCCGACGGCCATGCACCGGACCGCGCTGACGCACGAGACGCCGGCCAGGCCGTTGGCTCCGATGCCTGGTCCGCCACCGGGCTGGAATTCGATTGGCCTTGGGTTAGGCACGCTCAGCAGGGTCCATGAGGAGCCGCCGGCCCACTTCTCTGCGAACGGTCCGGCGCCAACGCCGTCGTTGATCGGAGTTGGCCCAGATCCAGACGCGATGCAACTGGTGGCCGAAGTGCAGGACACGCCGGTCAGGGTCTGCGAAACGTCCCCGTGTTTGGTCGGGCTTGGCGTAGTCAGAGTGGTCCAGGAGGTGCCGTTCCACACCGCCGAGGCGATGTCGACCTCGCCCTGCGGCCCCGAGCCGACCGCGACGCACACCTTCACCGTCGGGCACGCGACTCCGTTGACCGTGCTGAAGCCCGGAGGCGCCGGCAGCAAAGTCCAGGCGTGGCCGTTCCACGACTCGGCCAGCGGAGTGTCGACGATCTGCGTCCTGGAGGTGATGAACCCGCCGACGGCCACGCAGTTCGACGACCGGGGGCAGGAAATGGCCTGGAAGCTGCTTTGGATGGACCCCTTCGGCCGGACGGGCGAGGTCAGGCTCCAGGAGGTGCCGTTCCAGATCTGCGCCAGGACCTGGCCGACCCTCCCGTTGTTGCCGGTGCCGACCGCGATGCAGTGGCGGGCCGCCGTGCAGTCCACTCCCACCAACTCAGACCGACCATTGATGGTCGGCGCCGGCAGGGCGCGCCAGGAACCGCCGTTCCACGCGTCGCTGAGCTGACCTCCCAGGTTGAAGCCCTTGCCGCCGACCGCGATGCAGTTCTTGGCCGAGGTACAGGACACCCCGCCCAAGCCGAAGCCGAACGGTCTCGGTGACGGCACCGAGACCGTGCGCCAGGTCGTGCCGTTCCAGATCTGGCTGAACGTGGGTCCGGCCCCGATCTGGGAGCCGTACGGTCCTACGCCCAGGCAGAAGGACGCGCCGACGCACGAGACGCTGCCGAGCGATCGCTCAGGCATGCCCTGCTGGGGATTCGACGCCGCTGTGTGGGGCTGGGCTGCCTGCGCGACCGGCCCGACGGCCAGCCCGCTGACCAGCATCGCCCCGGTCAGAGCCACTCCAGCGCCGGCGGCGCGAATTCGCGCTCGCCAGGTCCGTACCCGCAATGTCCGCACCAGCTATCACCGCTTCCTCTACTGACAGGACCGTTCTTTACCAATTAGGCGCTAAATAGACGCATCGACAGGGCCGGCGGTTGACACCTGACCCGGTCAACCGGCGAGAGTAGCCAAAACAAGTTGCCCGAACTGCCCGATTTGCTTAACCTTCGCGCATGTCTGTCGATCCCGAGCCTGCCGCCGACCACGCCGAGGTGTTCGCGCACTTCGGAGCCGAGCAGGTGCCAGAACTCTCCGTCTACCTGTGGTCGCCGGTCTTTCCTTGCCTGATCGGCGGGCGCCGGGCGGTGATCAAGCGAACCCGGCGAACGCCGGAGGGTGCCGCGGCAGTGACCGCGGTGACCAGGGACTGGCTGGCCCACGGCATCGCGGTGGTCACTCCGCTCGAATTGAGCGTGACCAACCCGGTCCGGTTCGGCGAGAAGCACTGGGTGGCGTACCCGTTCATCGAGGGCAACGTCTACGCGGGGCGCGCCGATGAGATCGAGGCCGCCGGGGCCATGCTGGGTCAGATCCACGCACTTGGCGGCGAGCCGCCAACCCGGCTGCCGGTCTTCTGCTGGCCCGACGACGAGCAGGCCCGCGAGGAGACCGACGTGGAGCTGCTGCGCAAGGTGGTGAGCCCGCATGTTCCGCCGCCGGTACTCGATCGGCTCGTGGCCGTGATGTCGGACTTCCCCACCGAGGTGCTGCCGGCGCTCCGCGACGTCCAGCTTCCAGCCGTGAACGCCACCATGGACTACAAGGCGACCAACCTGATCTACACTCCGGACGGCCCGGTGCTCGTCGACCCCGACAACGGCGACTTCGCGCCTCGGATACTCGACCTGGCCCAGGCCGCGCTGCTGTTCCATACCGATCAGGGGGCCGCTCCGGCCAGGCCGTTCGACCACCTCGAATGGTCCGCGTTTATCGGCGCGTACCTGCGTGAGATCGACCTGACCGCGGACGAGCGGCGGCTGTGGCCGGCCGCCATCGACTACATGCTCGCCATGGAAGGCCACTGGGCGTTCACCGGCACGCCCGAGGAATGGAGCGACCCACGCCAGCGGTCGTTCCTGCTCGCGCTCGCCAGCGCACGGGCGGACGATTTCCCTTTGCCAGGCGGCTAAAGTCGGCACCATGGAGCCGGGTGAAAATGGTCTGGCCGACGCACTGAGCGCGCTCGGGGAAGATCTGCTCTTGCTGTCGATCCGGCCTCGCGACGGGGTCATCGTCACCCTGCATCGGATCAGCTACGGCTGATGGGGTCAGAGTTAATCCGGCTGACCGCGCTGGGGCGGGTCCACGTCGATGATCGGCAGATCACCGTCCTGAACCAGATTCCGACCGGGGACGCCGAACTCGACGCCGCCCTCGCCAGCCTGACAAGCGGCAAGCCGCCCCGGCCGAGAAACTGGGTGGGGCGCCCGCGTCATGGGATCAGAGAGGCCTACCTGGAGCGGCTGGTCAAAGCGGGGTTGCTGCGCACCGAATCCAGCGGGCCGCTAGCCCGCAAACGCTGGATTGTCCCGCAGTCACGGCGAGTCGACGAGGCCAGGGACCGGCTGGACGCGATCGTGTACTCGACCGGCCAGGTGGATCTGGCCCAGGCCGCGTTCGGCGGACTGGTTCACGCCATCAACCTGGACGGGCACCTGTACCCGCGCTTCGCCGACCGCAAGCTGCGCAGGCGGCTACGCGAGATCGGCGCCGGACAGCGGACGGGGACCGCGACCGACGCGGTCGGCTCGGCCGCCAACGCGGCGAGCGCCGCCAGCCAGGCGGCCACCAGAGCCGCCACCGAAGCCGCCATGCACGCGGCGATGCAGGCTTCCATGAGCGCGGCGATCGACTCCGCCACAACCGCGTCGGCCGACGCCGGTGGGCACCACGGGCACCACTAGCCCAGGCAAGCCTCGGGGGTCAGCTTCCCGGTAGCCGGATTGATGCGAAATCTATGTGAGTTGCTGGCCGCCGATGTCAGCCTGGCCGTTGGCGACGAGCCAGGCCAGGGCCTCGCGGCTGGCATCGAGCGAGCTGTAGCGCGGCGCGTACCCTAGGACCTCCCGGCCTCTGGCGATGCTGGCGGTGATGCTGCGGAACGTGTGCTCGCGGGTGCCCTCGGCGTTGTCGGGTCCGGCCCGGCGGGTGAACTCGTCCCAGTCGACGAAGTCCAGGACCGGTTCGCGGCCGAACCACGCCGCCGCGCCGGTCGCCAGGCCGCGCAACGTCATCGACTGCTCGGCCACCACGTGGAAGCTGGCCCCGATCGCGGCCGACCGGTCCAGCGCCCGCTCGAACGCCTGCGCCACGTCGTCGGCGTGCACGTGATGCAGGACGCCGAGCCCGTGATCGGGCAGCGGCAGCGGCTGTCCCGTGGCCAGCGCGGTCCAAGTGGCCGGGTCGAGGTTGCCGGCCGGGGTGATGACCGGCCAGCCTGGCCCGCTGATATGGCCAGGATGCAGCACGACTGCGGGCACGCCACCCGACCGGGTCTCCTCGAGCAGCAACGCCTCGATTTCGGCTTTGCCCGTGCCGTACTCGCCGTAAGCGGTACGAGGCTCGTCTTCGGTCACCGGCACCCGAAGCGCGGGGCCGTGGACCCAGATCGTGCCGCAGTGCACCAGCAGCGGGCGGGCTGGACGCAACGCGTCGACCAGTTGCTGCGCGGATGCCTTAGTGAAGCAGATGAGGTCGATCACCGCGTCCGGGCGCAGGGCGGCGATCCGGTCGCCGAAGGTGCCAGCCGCATCCTCGGCGTCCCGGTCGGCGGCCACCTGGGTCACCGCCTGCCAGTGCGGACTGGCCTGGTACGGGTCGCGCTGACCACGGCTGATCGTGATCACTTCATGGCCAGCATCGACCAGCCGAGGCACCAGGTAGCTGCCGATGTGCCCCGTCGCCCCGATCACCACAACCCGGCTCATCGCCACCGATCCCTTCGACGTCGCTCTGGTCGGTCAATCACAGTACCGGCGCTGGTCTCATTTCTTGACAAGGGCCTCAGCCGCAGAACAGGATTGCAACTGCATAAGCCGGTTATATTTCTGCGTCTGCGGCAGGCGTGCGGGGGGATTCATGCGGCGCTTTGGGCTGTGCCTGACCTTGATCACAACGAGTACGCTGGCGGCGTTCGGTCCGGTTGCGGCCTCCGTGCATGTGACCCGGCTGGACGCAGCGTCGCGGCCGACGGCCAAGGCGCCCAAGCCTCCGTTTCCGAATGACCAGGCCGCGTTCGCGTTCTTCACCGGCAAGGGCCTGACCGACAATCAGGTGGCCGGCATCGTCGGCAACCTGGACGCGGAGTCGCGCGACGAGCCCACGAAGGCCCAGAACCCCTGCGGCCCCGAGTGCGCTCATGGAATCGCGCAATGGCAGAGGAAAGGGTCTCGGCCCGGAAGCGCTGCCGATCACGCCCGATGGCAGCACCGCGTATACGGCGAACTTTGACGCCGCGACGGTCACTCCAATCGCTACCGCCGGCGATAAAGCCGGGAAGGCTATCGCGGTGGACGGCGACCCGTTCGCGCTCAAGTTCAACCCGGGCGGGCAGACACTTTACATGAGCTGCGGCGCAGTCTTCCCCGGCGTAGTGACGCCGATCAGCACCGGCTCGAATAAGCCGGGCACGAAGATCAAGTTCCCCGACGGCGTCGGCCCCATCGTCATGGTGCCGTAGGCCAGCATCGGCCGAGCAGGCGCTGTCAATGAGCGGGCGTTAAGGCAGCGTCGAGGAGGCGGCGGGCAGGCCGGGGCGCTCGGTATCCGGCTGCTTGCGGCGGGCGTTGGGGCGGCCGGGCGGGGGCGGGGGCTGGGCGGTGTGCCCAGGGTCGGGCCGTCTCCGGGCGGGCAGGACTAGCGACGTTGACCCCTCGTTGCTAAACGCTGTCGCGGGGCCGCGGGCAGTCACGACGGCCGCCGGTCAGCGCTGACAGCGCACTGAGGTTTACAACGGCCACGGGTCAGCTCTGCAGCGCGCCGACCGAAGCCGGCGACAGCGCTGACCCCAGACCGTCGCCCTGGCAACAGCCACGGGTCAACGCTGTCGTGGGGTTCCGGGGAGTCACAACGGCCACGGGTCAGCGATGCTGCGGAACGGGAGAGATTTAGGCCGTCTCTGTGGCACGGCTGGGGGATGCTCCCTGCGGGCGCTGTCTCCACGTTGGCCCCTCGTCGCCAATGCGGATCGGGAAGAAAATAGCGACGGTGACCCCCCGTCGCTACTCGCCGGGCGGGGCTGGGGCTGGGGCTGGGTCTGGGGCTGGGGCTGGCGCGCGCGGGGGCTGCATCCCGGGCCTGGGCGAGTTCGCTCAGGAAACCGGGATGCAGACCCGCGCAAATCTTTCTCCCTGTTAGAAGGTTTTTAGCTTGCGAGCGTGATCGTGATCGTGATCGTGGTCGCGCCCGAGTTCGCGGTGACGGTGTGAGTCGAGGAGTTGTACGTGCCGCCGGTGACCGAGTTGACCCCGGTCGACAGGAACACGGGCAGCTGGATCAGGACCGGACCGCCCGGCAGCGTCCCGCTCAAAGTGACGGTGACCACCCGGGTGCTGGCAGGCTTGGTGACCGCGAGCGAGACGCCGTAGGTGCTGCGGGCGCCGGCGGCAAAGTTGTAGGCGGCGGTGAGGTTGCTGACTCCGATGGTCTGGCCCGCGGCGATCCAGGTGTTCGGGATGCCGCGGCCGATGTAGAGCGGCTGGGAGTAGGTGAACGGCCCGGTGCCCGAGGCGGTCAGGCCGGTCGCGGCGATCGACTGGAGCAGGCCGAGTTGCTGGCCCCGAGATCGGCCAGGCGCGCCGCAGTAGCTGGTGCTCCCGGCGGTGTAGGTGGTCGGCACGCCCCGCGCGAAGAACGAGCCGGACAGGTAGCCAATCACCGGCCAGAAGTTGCCGTCCCAGCCCATCGCGGTTTCGTTGGCGAACCCCTGGCCGTTCGGGTCGGACGGGACAGGGAAGTTCGTGCCGTAACACTTCGGCAAGGTGGTGCTGTGGCATGAGTTGGGGGCGACGTTGGGCAGACCCTGGAAGCTTCCGGTGCCGTCGCCTCCGCCCGCGAGGCCGGAGATCTGCCAGACGCGGGTACTGGCGGTGGACTCCTGGTTCGTCTGGCTGTTGCAGGTCCACTGGATCACCTGTGCGTTGTCGGCGGTCGACCGGCCTGAGATGTCCGCGCGCGGCCGGCGAAGGAGGCGATCGTGTAGGTGCTGGTGGTACCGGCGACGAGGTTGAAGATCCAGTTCTGGTTGGTGCCGCCGTTGCAGGTCCACTGAATGAGCTGGACCCCGGTGGTGGTCTGCGAATTCGGGTCGTCTATGCAGACGCACGCTTTCTTTCTCAGGCAGAAAGCTTGGCCACCGCTGGTGTCGTCTGAAAGCTGGCTCAGTCCGCCAACTCGAAGTTCGCCGCCAGCCCAGTGAGTTGTAGCAGGCGGCGCACGGCCGGCTGGACTGAGGTGAGCACCGGCGGCCGGCCGGGGGGCAGGAAGGTAGCCATGCTCGCCAGCAGCCTGGCCGACGCGCAGTCGAGGAAATCAACCCCCGACATATCGGCGATGAGCCGGGCCGGACGTACCTCAGCAAGCCAGGCCAAGCCATCGGCCAGGGCCGCCACGGTCGTGACGTCCAGGTCGCCGCTGATCACGAGGTAGACCCAGCCCTCATCGGTGACGGCTGCCTTAATGCCCGGCGGCCACGATTGCGGATCGGTCGGCAAGCAAGCCTCCGCCATCGGTGTCGGTCGGTACAGGGCGGTGAGCCAGCCCGGACCGACTTCGGGCCGGGCAGGGCCGCGATAGGCAGCGGGCGGCTGTCTGCTGCCACCCGCTGCCCGTTCAGATAGCGGCGCTGATCACCAGTACCAGCGGCGGCCGCCAACCGCCCGGCCGGTAGAGCCCAGCAGCGCCAGTACCAGGCCAACGGCCAGCACGACGATGCCGATCGTCCACAGGACGGGGATGGCGAGAATGAAACCGACGATCAAGAGAATGACGCCGAGAATGATCATGATGAACTCCTGTGCAGCGAGCTTGCCGGTTTTAGCCGACCGCTGTCAGGAGGCGCCTCGCGGGCGCGGGGATCAGCAGCGACGTACTGGAACCGCAGGTGTCTAGGCGGTGTCGCACGACATTTCAAGTATAGGCAAGCTCGGCGGGTCAATCTCCCGACTTGGAGGTCCGCTCCTGGCTGGCTGAGCGCACGACCTCGGCGCATACGTCGGTGAGCTTGCGACGCTGCGACCGCGCCTGCGACCGCAGCCGCTCGTAGGCCTGGCGGGCGGAAACCTGTTGCGTGCCGATAAGCACGCCCTTGGCTTGCTCGATGATCTGCCTGGGAATTCAGCGCGCCTTGCAACTGCTGCGATATAGCCGAGCGCTGCTCCCCCATCATCATGGTCGCGATCAGCAGAGCGGCCAGGTCGGTAAAGGCCAGCAACGCCAGCTCCCCCTCGGGTGACCACGGTCGGGCCTTCTCCGACAGCACAGCTACCACGCCGACCGCGTCCTGGTTGTAGGGCAGTGGGCTGGCCAGCACGGCCCGGACGCTGCACGATACCGCCGCCTGGCTGAAATCCGGCCACCGGTCATCGCTGGTCAGGTCGTCCGCGCCGACCAGCTTCTTGCTGTCATAGGCGTCGATGCACGGACCCTCGCCGTGGCGGATCTGCAGCTCCTCAAGGTGCGCGAACCGCTGATCGGAGGCCGCCACGCCGCGCAATTGCTGCTCCGCATCGCACAGCATCAGCCCAGCCCCGTCGACCGAGAACATCGAGTGCGTGGTGTGCACGATCTCGCGGATCGCGTCCTCGATGTTCATCTCGCCGAACCTGAGCCGTCCGAGGTCTTCCAGCGCCTGCCGCACATCGTGCAGCGACACCTGCATAGTCATGACGTACGCGCCTCTCCTTCCGCGCGGTCTGGCAGCATGTACCTAACCGGGCAGCGAAACTGTATGCACCCGAACCGGCTACCGGCTTGCAATGATTTGCGACAGCGCAACCATAGGAAGTCAGCGCAACCACGGCGGCTACACACCTTGCGTATTCGCCTTGGACCACGATTGGGCCGTTCACGACGCGTTTCCCCACCTGCTCAAGGTCACGCTAGTCCCGATAACACAGCGTGCAGGAAACGCTCCGGTCGAACAGGCGACAAGCTGCGGCTAGCCTCTATTGCCTGACGGATGCTGTCGCCGACCGCCTGCGCGACCGGTGGCGGGAAGGCGTTGCCGACCTGCCGGTAGGACGCCGTCTTACCGCCGGAGAACCGCCACTCCGGTGGGAATCCCTGGATGACGGCCGCCATCGGGACGGTGAGCCTGGGTAGGTGATCAACTGGGTGGTCCCGGCCCGGCGGTGCGCCTGCGAGTACTTTGCCATCGACGCCGAGCCTGAGCCAGGCTGCGCGAGCCCGAGTCGGGCCGAGGTCCGGTCCGCCGTGTTTGCGAGATCCGCCAACCAGCGTCGGTCCTATCCCATTGGCTTTCCTGGCCCACGCATCGGCGCCTGGCCATCCGCCGACGGCCATCAGGTCACGCAGAGCCTCGCCAACGGTCGACGGCGTACCCTTTGCGCTCGGCCAACGGAAGTGCCGGGCAACCTCGGGAACCAGTGCGACCAGGATGAACCGCAGCCGGAGCTGCGGCACCATGAACTCGCAGGCGTTGAGCACCTGCCACTCGACCCGGTAACCCAAACGCTCCAGTCGGGCCACGACTTGTTCGCGGTAACAGGCAAACCGTTCGCTGGCAAGGCCGCGAACGTTCTCGAGCATGACGGCAACTGGCTCGCATTCCTCAACCAGCCGGAGGGCCTGCGGGAACAGATCCCGCTCATCATCTGCTCCGAGCTGCTGCCCGCGATCGAGAACGGCGGACAAGGGACGCCGCCTGAAAGCAAGTCCGTACCTCGGAACGGCCGGCCGTCGAAGTCGTGCAGATCCTTCCCGATCGGGTGCCATGAGCGCCGATTCAGCGACAGGGTCTCGCAGGCGTCCTCATCAATCTCGACGGCGGCTAGATGACGGAAGCGAGCCTGCTCCAAACCAAGGGACTGACCGCCAGCGCCCGCACAGATCTCCAGGCATGTCAGCTCGCCCAAGTCTGCCTCCGGCACCAGCCGATCGAATGTCCGCTCGATGCATCGAAGCACGGCCGGTCTCATCTCACCCGCAGGCACACCGAATACCGGAAGGCATTGTCCGAACGTCCGATCCAGCCGACCGGACGGGTCCCAGCGATCGCCCTCGACGACCTCGACGACCTCGACGACCTCGACGAGAAACTGGACGCCACTTACCATCCGTTAGCCCTCACTTGCCATCCATTGCGACGACTTCCCTACGGTTGTCGATTCGCGAACCGGCGCAAAGACGACAAAATTTGCGTCTAACGGATGGTAGGTCGACGCAACGGATGGTAAGTGGGCTGCGGGTGGATAGGTGACCGTCGGAGACAGCAATCAGCCGGGCCATATCGCTGAGGATAAGCCCGCGACTCGGCCGGTTAGTTGTCGGTGGAGTGGATCATCACCGGCGGGCCGTCATGGCCGTCGATGTTGTCGTAGATGCCGCGGAAGGTCTCGAACTGGCCGCTGGGATTGTGGTGCAGGTGTGACTCGTTCAAGGTCAGCTTGCCCCAGCCGGAGTCCACGACATAGAAGATCGCGCCGCCGCCTTCGCGTGCGGTGTTGTCGCGCATGATCGTGCCGGCGATCAGCGTGTTGTAGTTGGTGCCGTCGTTGTAGATCGCACCGCCGCTGCCGCCGCCCCGCGTCCCGCTGGCGGCCGGGTTCGCACCCCAGCCGATGGCCTTGTTGTTGGTGAACAGGCTGTTAATTACGGTCCACTGGACGCTGATGCTGCTTAGCGCCGCGCCGTTGGAGCAACGGCCGCCGGCGAACGTGTCGCTGGTGATGTAGACCGGCCGGTTCTTGTATTGCGCGAGCACCCGGATGGCGCCGCCGCCCAGGTCGGGGCCATGGCGGAAGCAGCGGTTGTTGGTGAACCGTGAATTCACCGCCTTGAACTGGCCTCCTTCGGCGTAGATGGCACCTCCGCCGTCCACGCCGCCGTACCAGCAGCGCGGCTCGTTGGCCGTGCAGGTGGCCTGGCGGGTGCCGTTGAAACCGTTGGCGAAGGTGATGTTCTGCACCACGATCTTCGGGTACGGCTGGTTGACGCAGTCGCTGGTCGACCACTTGCCCGCGCAGGTATCTGAGTACAGGATCCGTCGCTTACCGCCGCCGCTCAGCGTGACCAGACCGCCGCCATCCAAGACGACGAGATGGCGGACCTTGGGCACCGTCGCGGTCACTCGCATCGTGATGGTGACCGGCTTGGGGCCGCAGTTGAACTTGATGATCCCGCCAGCGGCGACGGCCCGCACCACGGCCGCCGACGTGCAGCTGGCTGGCGTGCCGTGTCCGATCACATGACTCGGGTGGCTGGTGTTGGCCGCCCGGCCCGCTGGCGGTACCGGGAAGTGGCCGTCGGGGTTGCCGAATCGGACCAGCTCGGTTCGATGACTGGAATGGCTGGCCGCCATCACCGGGACCGAGCTGCTCATTCCCGTCAGAGCCGCAAGAACTATTACAGAACCGCGCATTAGCCACATGGCGCCTCATGTTAGTGCGACGGGGGCCCGCTCGTGGGCCGGGCGACGCGGGTTCGTACGATGCGTTCCATGCCTGAGGCCAGTCCTGAGCCGTTCAGTCCGCGGGCCGCGCCGGCGGCTCTTGATGACCTTCGCGCCCGGCTGCGCGCGACGCGGTGGCCGGACGCGCCCGAAGATGCCGGGTGGTCGTTCGGTACCGACCTGGGTTATCTGCGCGAGCTGGTCGCCTACTGGGCCGACGGATTCGACTGGCCAACTCAGGAGGCCGCGCTCGCTCGGTTTCCTCGATTTCGGGTGGAGATCGAAGGCCTTGGGATCCACTTCGCGCACGTCCGGGCGACCGCGCCGGCCGGGCCGGTCCTTCCGTTGGTCCTGTCCCACGGCTGGCCGGACTCGTTCTGGCGCTACACCAAGGTCATCGAGCTTCTTACCGATCCGGGCGCTCATGGGGCCGACCCGGCCGATGCCTTCGACGTGGTCGTGCCCGACGTGCCGGGCTACGGCTACTCCGACCGCCCGGCCGGCCCGCCGCCGGACTCCATTGCCGTCGCCCGCCTGTGGGCGCAGCTCATGGACATCCTCGGGTATCCGCGGTTCGGTGCGGCCGGCGGAGACATCGGCAGTCACATAAGCCGTTACCTCGGGCTCGATTTCCCCGGGCGGGTCGCGGCCGTGCACCGGACCGACGCCGGACTGCCCATCTTTACCGGCGACCCGGCCGACCTGACGCCCGAAGAACGCGACTGGCTCAAGCACGCCGTCGCCTGGGGTGCCAGCGAGGGTGCCTACGCCGCCATGCATCGCACCAAGCCTCAGACCGCCGCTTTCGGGCTCACCGACTCCCCCGCCGGGCTCGCCGCCTGGATCATCGAGAAACTCAGGGCCTGGAGCGACTGCGGTGGTGATGTCGAACGGAGCTTTACCAAGGACGAGATCCTCACCAACGTGACGATCTACTGGCTGACCGGCACCATCGGCTCATCCATGCGCATGTATCGCGCCAATGCCGCGATCCCGCCCGCCCAGCTCGCCCGCCGGGTCGAGGCACCGTCCGGCTTCGCGCTGTTCCGCGGCGACGTCGTCCGCCCGCCGCGGGCCTGGCTCGACCGGACCGCGAACGCCGTGCGCGTCACTGAGCCCCCGCGCGGCGGCCATTTCGCACCGTTCGAAGAGCCCGAGCTTTACGTTCAGGACCTCCGCGAGTTCTTTCGCCCCTACCGAGAGTTGTCTTGACGCCGCAGGTGCGCTCCTTCCCGGCTGAGCTGGCGGGCGTCGTCTCCGGATGGGCGCGGACCGAAGAGGAAGTGCTGATGTGGTGCGGTGCCAGGGCCGCGCCGGTGTCGCCGGAGCAGATCAGCGCGTGGGCTGACGAGGACTGGGCCGAGCCGTTCGGGCCGTACACCGACGACCGGCTGGTGGGCTACGGCGAGCTGTGGACCGATGACGAGGAGGCCGAGGTCGAACTGGCGAGGCTCATCGTCGATCCTCGTGAGCGGGGCCAGGGTCTAGGCCGGTACCTGGCGACCGAACTGGCCCGCCTGGCCCAGGCCCGGCATCCGCGGGTGATGCTCCGGGTCCATCCCGGCAACGTCGCGGCGCTTCGCTGTTATGCCGCGGCCGGATTCGAGTCCGTCGACCCAGATCAGGCGGCCGCGTGGAACACCGGGCAGCCGTTCACCTACGTCTGGCTCAGTCCGCCTTGGGCTCGGTGACGCTGGGCCGGGCGATAAAGAACGAGGTAGCCGCGAGATCGGTCTGCCAGATGGCGGAGTTGCAGATGACGGCGTCGACCGGCTCGGTGCCGAGCCGGTCGACGCTCTCGGCGCGGGACTGAATCCAGGTGACGCGCGGGTCGGTGACCGAACTCGCGGCTACGGCAGGCCAGGTCGAGGACGGTGGCGTCGAGGGCACCGTCCTTCGCCTGCGCCAACGCAAGCGCGACGAGGCCTCGGCTGGTCACCTGATAGTTCGGGTGCTCGCGTGCGTAAGCGTGGTAGCCGGCGAAGCGGCGCTCCCCATCGGCTAGTACCCCAGCGAGCGAACGACCCGGGCGAGCGCAGAGCGGATCAGCTGTGATTGCTCGAATTCCCACTGGCCGCCGCCGTTGACCGTGATCGTCAGGTTCGCACGCAATGCGCCGCCTAGTTTCGCAGAAGTGACCTCGGTCCTGGGCACTCTCGCGATCACTTCCCCCAGCCCGCCGGGCGCTCCCCGTTTCACCTTGAGCACCGCGACTTCGGTGTCCGTCACCGCCAGGTAGGCGCTCTTGCCGAACTGCGGCGTCTGGGAGGTGTCCTCCTTGGCGAGCTTCCTGGCGGTAGCCCCGATCGCCATGCCGGCCAGCCCGTGCCCGTCGACGCGGTGCTGCATGGACCAGCCTCTGGGCATTACTACCAAACCCGCGGACTGCTTTCTCCCAAGCAAATCAGTTGTATCGAAAGCCATGCGCGCTCCCTGCTGTGCTCAGCTTTCGCGCGCCGCTCGGATGAGCGGCGCGATCGGGCGGCCACCTGGCTGAGTCCGCACACATATCCATTTAACGTGACGATCGCTACTACTTAGGCGTACGCGCGCTGAGCCGAACGCCTGGCGACGAGGCGGAGAATGAGCAGGACTAGCGAGCCTCCGAAGCCGAGAATTATCAGCGGAAGGGACGGCAAGAGAGCGCCGGCGATCCCGCTGCCAATGCTTCCGCCAATTGCGAGGTCAGCATTCGATCGGTCGGCTCCCGTCGTGGTGACCGTGAATCGGCCTGGGCTCCGGACGCGCAGCGACAGCAACGCCCGGCCCTGATGGGAGCCGAGGCTGTAGGTAACCGTGGTCCCGTAGTGCGTCAGGCTCGCGACGGCCGCACCGGGTGACGCCGGGTCGACATTGACGTGGAAGTCCGCGATGTCGCCTTTTCGGGCACCTGGGCCTTCGTAGTAGAGGGTGTAACCGCCGCTGTGCGTGAGGCTCACGGTGCCGTGGCCGGGCACGGGCACCCGCTGCAGGTCGTCGATCGTGCTGGCCACCGAGGCGAAGCCGTAGATCAGCCAGATGATCCCGGCTGTCAGGACTGCCAGCGTGAGGAGGAGCCAGATCCAGCCTGGTCGCCTCCTTGGCCGACCCACCGGCCCGAAGCCGAGTGGCTCCTGATAGCCCGGGCCCCGTGGCTGATCCGAGCCGCCGGGCGGGAAGTAGGTCATGACGACGATCCTTCCACAGCCATTGAG
>WNEY01000174.1_pt1 | contig 38671 bp, 43 predicted proteins | sample 5400531 | NCBI WGS metagenome assembly WNEY01 (sample SAMN13153338, study PRJNA577476) | soil metagenome | isolation source: 200 cm saprolite under Douglas fir tree site 1 | place: USA:California | collected 2015-04-18 | reverse complement strand
GAAACGGCGGCTTCACCTGGTATTTGCCGGCGATGAGCAGGGTATCGAAGAAATTCAGCCCGACCGCCGCGACCCTCGCCACGACCTCGCCCGGACCGGCGACCGGATCGGCAATATCGGCGAGCACGAGATCGTCGGGGGTACCGAAGCGCTGGCAGAGGATGGCTTTCACGTCGCTTGCTCGAATGCTGGGCGGCTCAAGTGGGGTAACCCGCGTTCGAATAGTGCAAGCGCCAAACCAAGGAAACACCCCGGGGCCCGTCCCGGAAAGGGCGCCGCCATATTCACAGTTATTTAATGTAAATTTCCGGGCAAACCCTGGCGCGGACATTCGCCTTCACATTGCCGAATTCCGAAAGCATGGCACGCCGTTACGGGGTCTCATGGTGCGGATTTCGAAAAGCCGAGGTGGGCCGATGAGCGTAATTCGATTGGCCGCGACGGCGCTCGCCGTCGGCGCGCTGGCGACGGCGGCCTTCGCGCAGCAGCCGCCGTCGAAGCCGACCGCGGCGGCGCCCGCGGGCAACGTGCAACCGACGCTGCTCGGCCAGTACGGCGACTGGGGCGCCTATACCGCCTCGCCCGGGGGCGCCCGGGTCTGCTTCGCGCTCGCCAAGCCGAAGACGACCAAGACCGAGCCGGTCGGCCGCAAGCGCGACCCGTCCTACGTCTTCGTGTCGACCAGGCCGGCCGAGAACGTCAAGAACGAGGTGTCGGTCATCATCGGCTATTCGTTCAAGTCGAATTCGGACGCGACCGCCGAGATCGGCACCACCAAGTTCGCGATGTACACGCAGAACGACGGCGCCTGGATCAAGAACGTCGCCGAGGAGGCGCGCATGGTCGAGGCGATGCGCAAGGGCGGCGATCTCACGGTGAAGGGGAACTCCGGGCGCGGCGCGCAGTCGACCGATCAGTATTCGCTCAAGGGGCTCGGCCAGGCGCTCGACAAGATCGAGCAGGAGTGCAAGTAGCGCCCCCGGCGGCGCAAGCGCACGATCGTCAGTGCCGGGGCGCGACGAACGCGCGCCATCGATTATCCGTGCGATGCGGATTGCCAACCGCGGGCGCGGTTTTGATAATCGGGCGATCGGATTTCACCAATCGGGTGCATCGGGGACGGGATTGACCCAGCGCGCGCTTCTGGTCGGCAGCATCCCGCTCGACACCGTGGAGGAGGTCTTCCGAACCTTCGGAACGCCGCTCGGCGGCGCCCTCACCGCCATTCCGGACGGCGAGGTCGGCCCGCGCCGGCACTGGATCAGCCGTGTCCACTATCAGGTTCTGTCGGGCCATCCTGATCTTAAGACGGTGCGGCGGCCCAGGCCGGAGAACGGGGTCGAGCGGCTCAATCCGCGCGACGCTTCCGACAGCTGGCAGTTCAAGGTCAAGGACGGCGTCGCGCGCGTTCGTTTCGGCGATCCGGGTTGGCGGCTCGGCTTCGCACGCGATGCGATCAACTCGTATTTCGTGTTCCGGACGCTGCGCGAGAACGGCACGCTGGCCCGGCACCTGCGCTTCCAGGTGTCGCTCCCCTCGGTCAACAGCACGCTGCCGCCGCGCATTTTTCCGGACCCCGAGGACGTAGCGAAGATCAGGCCGGGCTTCGAGGAGGCGCTCGCCGCCGAGATCGCGACCATCATCGACAAGATTCCGAGTGAGGATCTCGTGATCCAATGGGATTGCGCGACCGAGGTGCAGGACGCCTACGGCGCGATACCCGGTTTCTCCGCCGCGGGCGCACTGGAGCGCAATCTTCCGCAGTTCCGCGATCTGGCGCCGCGCGTGCCGGAGCGCGTGCTGCTCGGCTACCACTTCTGCTTCGGCACCCTCGGCGGCTGGCCGCGCTTTGCGCCGCGCGACCTGTCCGCGACGGTGGGGCTCGCGAACGCGGTGATCGAGGCGTCGGGGCGGCGGGTCGACTGGATCCATATTCCCGTGCTCGATGGCGCCGACGACGCGTTTCTCGCGCCGCTCGAGGACTTGCAGCCGCGGGGCGCGCGCGTCTATCTCGGGGTCATCCATCACATGCAAGGCTTCCGGCAGCGCGTCGCGCTGGCGCAAAAATATTTGCCCGATTTCGGCGTGGCGGCCTATTGCGGCTTTGGCCGTCTGCCGCCCTCCGCCATGCCGGCGGTGCTCGACGAGCATCTGCTGGCGATCGGCGGCTGACGCAGCGGGAGGCGGAGATGAGATTGATCGATGCGCGCGGGCTGGCGGCGCTCGGCTGGTCGCCGCCATTTGCGCGAGCGGCGGCGCGCAGGCCTTCCCCGAGCGGACCGTCCGCATCATCGTGCCGACCGCTCCCGGCGGCTCGATCGACACCACCGCGCGGGTGGTCGCCGACAAAATGCAGGCCAAGTAGAGCAAGCCGGTCGTGATCGAAAATCGTCCCGGCGCTGCGCGGTGGGCATGGACGTGCGCAGCGGGCGGGCGGAGGAGCTGCGCGAGCTCCTGGCAGGCGACATCGCGAAGTGGTCGAAGCTCGTCAAGGAGCAGAACATCAAGATCGCGCCCTAAAGCATTTTCAGGAAAAAGCCTGCCCCGGACTTGATCCGGGGTGGGAACCGGTTTTCCGTCCGAAAATGCGACCACGCAAGAAGCTCTAGAAAAAACGACCGGCGCCGCGGGGCGCCGGCCGTCGAGCTTGGTGCCGCGATCGCTTAGATCCGGTCGGGGTAGGGCATGGTGAAATTGTCCCGGTTCGGCATCTTCACCTGCGGCAACGTCTTGGCGTCGATCACGTCGTTCTCGCCGATGAGCTTGTTGAGCGCGAGGATATAGGCGGTGAGGGCATAGACCTCGTCGTCGCTCAGCGAGCGCGGCGACTGGAACGGCATCGCCCGCCGGATGTAGTCGAACACCGTCGTGGCATAAGCGTAGTAATTGCCGATGGTCTTGAGCGTATCGATGCCGCTCGTCAGCGGCGCGCCGCCGACCAGCGGCCCGGCGCCGGGTGCGACCCCGCCTTTGCCGCCCTCGCCGTGGCACGCCAGGCATTTCGCTTCGTAGATCTTGGCGCCCTGCGCAGAGGTGCCGCTGCCGGCCGGCAGGTTGCTGCCGTCCGGCAGGATCGCGATGTCCCACGCCTTGATGTCCGGCTCCGAGATCGGCTTGCCGAGCCCGGTATTCTCCGCGACCGCCGGAGCGACACTGAACGAGAGCGCGAGGGCGAGCGCGGAGAGCGGCTTATGCATAGACATGCTTGATCTCCCCTTTGCCGTCGACCGCCCAGCTGGTGATGCTGTTGTAGTGCTGGTTGGGGAACACCAGCGGGTTCGTCACCGGCTTGCTGGTCTGGCCCCGCGCCGCCACGAATTCGGCGCGCAGCGGCTGGGCGTTGCCGCCGTCGTCCCAGGCGCGACTCTGCAAGGTCGCCGGCTGGCCGTCCCAGCGCCAGGGCATGACGAAGCGGGTGAACGCCTTGGGGTAGACGGGCCCCTGCAGCGCGGCTTCGCCCCAGCTCTTGCCGCCGTCGGCCGAGACCATGACCTTGGCGATGCGGCCGGTGCCGGAATAGGCGACGCCGGAGATGGCGTAGAAGCCCGGCTCCTTCAGCTGGTGGCCGAACGAGGGATTGGTGATGAAGCTCTTGACCTGCATGAGGAAGTTGAACCGCCAGGTCTTGCCACCGGGCAGGATCTGCGAATAGGTCTTGCTCTCGAACATGCTGTAGGCCGGCTGCTCCACGGCCTTGATCCGGCGCAGGAACTTGACGTTCATGTTGCCCTGGTAGCCGGGCAGCAGGAGGCGCATCGGATAGCCGTTGCCGGGCATCAGGTGCTCGCCGTTCTGGTAGATCGCGACCAGCGCGTCGTCGTAGGCCTTCTTGACCGGCACGCTGCGATCCAGGAACTGCCCGTCGGCGCCCTCGGCGACCACCCATTTCGCCTTTGGGTCGATGCCGGCTTCGTCGAGCAGGGTCGAGAGCGGCACGCCGGACCATTCGGAGTTCGACACGAGCCCGTGGATCGCCTGCGCGGTCACCTGCAGCGGCTCGCTCGAGAACATCGGTGCCGAGTTGCCGGCGCACTCCACGAAGTTCATGCGCGTGACCAGCGGATAGCGCGACAGCGTCTCCAGCGTGAATTCGAGCGGCTGGCGCACCATGCCGTGGATCACGAGCTTGTGCTTGGCGGGGTCGATGTTCGGTATGCCGCAGTGATTGATCGAGAAATGCAGGCTGTTCGGCGTGATCGTGCCGTTCAGCAGATGGTGCGGCGTGCGTGCGTGCGAGTTGCGGAACTCGCCGTTGGGATTGCTCAGCGACCGCACGACGTTCTTCTCGAACTGCGACGGCGTCTGCAGCGCGGGCGTGACGTCGCCGAACTCCAGGCTCCATTTCTCGTCCTTGAGCGGCTCGGCCACGGCGCCGGTCACGGTGCCGGCGGCGCCCATGGCGCCCGCGATCGCGATGCCCTGGCCGAGTAGCGCGCGCCGATTGATCAGGCCATTGCCGGCGACATGGTCGAGCGAGGGCGGGTGCCCCCGGCGTCTCGATTGGCTCATGAGATCCTCCCTGATGGACGGGTGTCGCTCACCCCTCTCATCGCAATGGTTCATGCTGCTCCCCGGCGCGTTCGTTGTCCAGACGATCACGGCGACGGGGTCTCGGCGCCGGTATCTTGGTGCGACGGAATCCAAACGATCGCCGTGGCCCCGGGGGTGATCGCCCGGGGCCCGCCGCCACAATCAAGTCGCTCGCTGGCCGCTCAATTCGCGGCGAAGCAGTAGAACAGCCCGCCGCCGCCGGTGCTGCGCAGGTCGGCCTGGCTGCAGCCTCCGTCCGGCCCGCGCGAGGGATGCGAGGAATTCCACGACTTCGACGCCGCATCGTCGCGCAAACCCTTGCGGTCGCTGTGGCCGACCATCGCCGCGCCCTGGGTGCTGCTCGTCCAGTTGCGGCAGGTCCGGTCCTCGCTGGCCGGAAATGCCTTCCCGTCCATCTGCGTGCCGGTCAGCACGTCGTGATAGTTGGGGGTGTAGCCGACGCCGGCGACCATCGTGCCCCGCTCGGTCAGCGAGGTCTGCATGCCGAGCTTGTTGTTGTCGCCGTGCAGGTCATCGACGTTCTGCGCCACGACCTCGCCCTTGAAGTTCTGCCACGGGCCATGGCCGATGCGCTCGCGCGCATTGACCGCCGGCTTGCCGCCGGCTTCCTGGGTGCTGAGATAGGCCCGCCAGGTCTTGCTGCCGGCTCCCGCTCCCTGCGCCAAGGTCTGGCACTGGCGGTCCGCCCCCTCGAGGCCGCCGAGATCCGCGCCCTTGCCTGGACCGCTGCTGGTGATGAAGAAGGTCATGTTGGGCGCCTGCGGCGGCGGTTGCTGCGCCAGCGCGGCCCCGCCCAGGCCGAACGACATCAGGGCGGCCGAGGCAAGCATGGACAATCGTGTGGTCATTTCATTCCTCCCGTCATTAGCTCTGGCTCGGCTGTGGTTCGATCCGAGCACGCTCCCGTGCCGCACCAGTGAAGCAAGTTCGCATCGGGTCCACAACACCCCGATGACTGGCCTCGGCAGCTCTGGACCGGCTGGAGCATGCATTGATCCGACACTACCGGGCGACATGGTCGCTCCGTCCTCCGGTCCGCGACTCCACAAATCGAAGCTGCAATCTCTTGTTGTCCCCGGCCCGATTGCGTCGCTGCGCGCTGCGCTTCGGAAACGCGGCTCAAGCCGAGGCCGGTGCCCGCCGGGTGTTCCGGCTGGGGACATCTGCCGCCGACGACCGCATCTCGATTGACGCTGCGCCTTCGCCTCCTACTGTCCGGGCCATGGTCCAGCGTCCTGATTCGCAGCCGCGCAACCCGGCGCGGGCATCCGCGCCCGTGCCGATGAACGTCGCCCAAAAGCGCCGGCCGGCGCCGAAGTCGCGCGCCGTGCTCGACCGGCCGCCGCCGCTGCAGGGCTGGAAGACCACCGACGCCGACGAGATCGCGCTGCGGCGCTGGCGGGGCAGCACGGAAATCGTGGCCATCGAGGCGCTGGAGCCGGACGAGCCGGTGTTCGGCACGTTCCGCGCCCAGTCCGGCAGCGGCAGCTTCTACGAGGTGGAGATCCGCAGCCTCGACAGCCACGTCAATTCCTGCGGCTGCATCGATCACCGCGTCAACGGGCTCGGCACCTGCAAGCACATCGAGGGCGTGCTGGCGGCGCTGCAGCGGCAGGGCGGCAAGCCGTTTCGCGAAGCTGCAAAGCTCGGCAGCCCGTGCATCGAGGTGTTCCTCGATCGTCGCGACAGCGCGGCGCCGCGGGTGGCATTTCCCGCGTCCGACGGCCGCCACCTGCAGGCCGCGCGCGCGTGGCTTGCCTCGTTCCTCGGGCCGGACGGCGCGCTCGCCGCCGATCCCCGCAAGGTCGAGGCGCTGATCTCCGCCTGGCACTTCGCCCCGGCCGCAATCCGGCGCCGCGTCCGGGTGTCGCGGCACTTTGCGCCCTGGCTCGACCGGCTGCGGCGGGAGCGCTCGCGCGAGGAAGCGAAGGCGGCGTTCCTGGCGGAGGTGAAGGACGGTGCCGCGAGCCTCGACCTGCTGCGCCACCCGCTCCTGCCCTACCAGCGCGAGGGCATGCTGCATCTCGCCTTCGGGGAGCGCGCGCTCCTCGCCGACGAGATGGGGCTCGGCAAGACCGTGCAGGCGATCGCCGCCTGCGAGCTGCTCGCCCGCCGCAACGACGTCGCCCGCGTGCTGGTGGTCTGCCCGGCCTCGCTGAAGGCGGAGTGGGAGGAGCAGATCGCGCGCTTTGCCGAGCGCCCGGCGCGCTCGGTGTTCGGGGCCCGTCCGGCGCGGCTCGCCGCCTATCGCGAGCCCGCGTTCTTCACCATCGTGAACTACGAGCAGGTGCTGGGCGACGCGCCGGACATGAACGAGATCCTCCGTCCCGACGTCGTCGTGCTCGACGAGGCGCAGCGCATCAAGAACTGGCAGACCAAGACCGCGCGGCGGGTGAAGTCGCTGCGCTCGCCCTATGCCTTCGTGCTCACCGGCACGCCAGTCGAGAACCGCATCGACGAGCTCTATTCCATCGTGCAGTACCTCGACCCCGAGCTGGTCGGCCCGCTGTTCCGCTTCAACCGCGAGTTCTATGCGCTCGACGAGCGCGGGCGGCCGGTCGACTACCAGAACCTCGCCGAGCTGCGCCGGCGCCTCGCCTCGGTGATGCTCCGCCGCCGCAAGTCCGAGGTCGAGTCGGAGCTCCCCGGCCGCACGGTGAAGAATTTCTTCGTGCCGATGGTCGAGGAGCAGCGCCTGCACTACGAGGATTACCGCAAGCCCGCCGCCAAGCTCCTTGCCCAGGCGCAACAGCGGCCGCTGCTGCCGGCGGAGTTCGACCGGCTGATGATGCTGCTCGCCTGCATGCGCATGGTCTGCGACACGCCGGCGATCCTCGATCCGACCTGCCGGGTGAGCCCCAAGCTCGAGGAGCTGGAAGGCATCCTCGGCGATCTCCTCGAGGAGCCCGATCGCAAGATCATCGTGTTCTCGGAGTGGGAGCGCATGCTCGAACTGGTGCGCGAGCTCGCCGCCGAGATGGGCGTGGACGTCGCCTGGCACACCGGCTCGGTGCCGCAGCAGCGCCGGCGCGCCGAGATCATGCGCTTCAAGCAGGACCCGGCCTGCCGGCTGTTCCTGTCGACCGACAGCGGCAGCGTCGGGCTCAACCTGCAGGTCGCGAGCGCCGTGGTGAACGTCGACCTGCCGTGGAATCCGGCAAAGCTCGAGCAGCGCATCGCCCGCGCCTGGCGCAAGAACCAGACCCGCTCGGTCAACGTGGTCAACCTCGTCTGCGAAGACTCGATCGAGCACCAGATCCTGCATCTGCTCGGCCAGAAGCAGGCGCTGGCCGACGGCGTGCTCGACGGCCACGGCGACCTCGCGGCGCTGAAGATGCCCTCGGGCCGCGCGGCCATGATCGAGCGCATGCAGGCGATGATGCAGCCGCCGCAGCCGCCGCGCATCCTGTCGGCGGAGGAAGCGATTGCCGAGGAGCTGCGCTCCCGCCACGGCGAGCGCGCGCTCATGATCGAGGCGAGGACCGGCGCCGACGGCCGCGTCCGCGTCCTGGCGGTGCTCGATCTCGACGGCGAGGCGCTGGCGGCCGAAGGCAGGCGCCACGAGGCGCGTCCGGGCGGCGGCCCCGCGGTCGACGTGCTCGACCGCGCGAGCTGGCTCGCCATGCGGCGCCTGGCCGCGAGCGGCATGATCGTGATCGCGGAAGCGCAAGCGCGCGTGCTGCACCAGTCGCCGGATTTCGCGGCCGCCGCCGACCGGAGCGTCGATCCGCAAGCGCGCGCGGCCGCGTTTCTCGCCGACGCCGAGAAGTCGCTGCGCATGGCGCGCGTGCTCGCCGCCGGCGGTTTCGCCGACGAGGCGCTGCCGCTCATCGCCAAGGCGATCAATGTCGGCGCGGCGTCGAAGCTCGCGGCGCTGGGCGAGCTTGCCGCCGGCGCGGTGCTGGCGACACCGGCGCAGGTGCGCGAGCTGATCGAGCGCGGCGTCCTGGCGGCGCAGGCGGAAACCACGCTCTCCGCGCTCTGGTCGGCCGCCGGCAAGGGCGCCGCCGTCGAGGCGTCCTCGCTCATCGAGACGGCCGCGCTCGTCCTCGCCGGCCTCGCAGCCGGCACCACGGCGCAGGCGGCGTAGTCCGGCGGGGGGTGGCGCAGCGACCGCGCCGCGAGTTCCTCCTTCTCCCCGCTGTGCGGCGCTTCGCGGCATGCTTCCGCAAGGAATGAAAGCCGTCCGGACGTTGGCGCGATGGCGCGGATTCCGGCTAGACTGCGCGGCGTCGGCAAGACGACGGAGAGCGATCACCCATGATCCGGGTCGGCATCGGCGGCTGGGTGTTCCCCCCGTGGCGCGGCACGTTCTATCCCAAGGGGCTGCCGCAGGCGCGCGAGCTCGAATACGCCAGCCGCAAGGTCACCTCGATCGAGATCAACGCCACCTTCTACCGCACGCAGAAGCCGGAGAGCTTCCGCAAATGGGCGGGCGAGACGCCGGACGACTTCGTGTTCTCGGTCAAGGGGCCGCAATTCGCGACCAACCGCCGCGTGCTCGCCGAGGCCGGGGAATCGGTCAAGCGCTTCTTCGGGAGCGGCGTGCTCGAGCTCAAGTCGAAGCTCGGCCCGGTGCTTTGGCAGATGGCGCCGACCAAGCGGTTCGACCGCGACGACTTCGAAAAATTTCTCGCGCTGCTGCCGCGACGGCTGGCGGATCGCCCGATCCGCCACGTCGTCGAGGTGCGGCACGAGAGCTTCCGCGATCCGTCGTTCATCGCGCTGCTGCGCGCCTTCTCGGTCGCGGTCGCGGTGGTCGACTCCGCCAAGCATCCGCTCATCGCCGACGTCACGAGCGACTTCGTCTATGCCCGCCTGCAGCGCACGTCGGAAACGGTGCCGACCGGCTATCCGCCGCCGGCGCTCGACGCTTGGGCGAACCGGGCGCGGATATGGGCGGACGGCGGTGCCCCCGCCGATCTCGTGGCGATTTCCGGCGAGGCATATCCGAAGGCGAGGCGCGACGTCTTCATCTACATGATCGCCGGCGCCAAGGTGCGCGCCCCGGCCGCCGCGATGGCGCTGATCGAGCGGCTGAGGTGAGCGCGGTTTCGCGCCTTCCGTAGCCTGCTCGAGCACCCCATCTATGCTAGGAACGACGCGCCGAGCTGCATGACCGAGATGACCGCTCCACATTCCCCTGCCGCCGCTGCGCCAGGCGCGGCTCCCGCCGGCTTCGTCGAGAAGGCGCCGCTCGAGCGCTACCTGGCGCCGGAGCGGCCCTCGCTGGTCGGGCTTTCGCGCGCGGCGCTGGCAGAGGCGCTGGGCACGCTCGGGGTGCCCGCGGCGCAGCGCAAGATGCGCGTGCAGCAGCTCTGGCACTGGCTCTACGTGCGCGGCGCGATCAGCTTCGACGACATGACCAGCATGTCGAAGGAGCTGCGCGGCCTGCTCGAGCGGCATTTCACCTTGGCGCGGCCGGAGGTGGTCGCCGAGCAGACCTCGGTCGACGGCACGCGCAAATGGCTCGTCCGCCTGCCCGGCGAGCACGGGCGCCCGCACGAGGTCGAATGCGTCTATATCCCCGAGGCCGACCGTGGCACGCTCTGCCTCTCGAGCCAGGTGGGCTGCACGCTCGCCTGCCCGTTCTGCCATACCGGCACGCAGCGGCTGGTACGCAATCTCACCGCCGGCGAGATCGTCGGCCAGATCGTGCTGGCGCGCGACCGGCTCGGCGACTGGCCGCGCAAGTCGGGGGCGCCCGCCGCGGCGAGCGGAGCCGGCAGCCGGCTCGTCTCCAACATCGTGATGATGGGGATGGGCGAGCCGCTCTACAACTTCGACGCCGTCCGCGACGCGCTCCTGCTCGCGGCGGACGGCGACGGCATCGCCATCTCCAAGCGCCGCATCACGCTGTCGACCTCGGGCGTGGTGCCCAATATCGCGCGTGCCGGCGCCGAGATCGGCTGCATGCTGGCGGTGTCGCTGCACGCGGTGCGCGACGATCTGCGTGACCAATTGGTTCCGCTTAATCGCAAATATCCGATCGCCGAGCTGCTCGCGGCCTGCCGCGGCTATCCCGGCCTGTCCAACGCGCGCCGCATAACCTTCGAATACGTGATGCTCAAGGGCGTCAACGATTCGCTCGCCGACGCCAAGGCGCTGGTGCGGCTGCTCCAGGGCATCCCGGCCAAGATCAACCTCATCCCGTTCAATCCGTGGCCCGGCACCTCGTACGAGTGCTCGGATTGGGAGCGAATCGAAAAATTCTCCGAGATCATCTTCGACGCCGGCTATGCCTCGCCCGTGCGCACGCCGCGCGGACGCGACATCCTTGCCGCCTGCGGCCAGCTCAAGAGCGCGACCGAGAAGCTCTCCGCCCGCGAGCGGCTGGCGCTGCGCGCCATGGCGATGACGGATTGATCGGCGGATGGACAGCCTCGGCCGGCTCATCCTGCGTTTCCTGCTGGTGCCGCTCGGCTATTTCGCCGCGGTGGTGGTGGGGGCGCTGGTGATCCTGATCGGCTCCTGGCACCTCGGGCAGATCGCGGTCACCTCCGATCCCGATGCGCCGGCGGTGGCGGTCTTCGGCTTCGTGTTCGCCGCGCCGGTGCTGGTCGTCATCCTGCTCAGCGTCATGTGGCTGCCGGGCGCGATCGGAATTCTCCTTTCGGAAGGCCTTGCCATCCGCTCCTGGATGTTCCACGCCGGCAACGGCGCGCTCTCCGCCTGGATCGGCTGGAACCTGTTCGGCTTCATCGACGACAGCCGCGTTCCGCTCAACCGGCCGCTGGCGGTGATCGCCGCCGGGCTCGCCGGCGGCCTCGCCTATTGGGCGGTGGCGGGGTGGAGCGCGGGCTTCTGGAAGCCGGTATTCCGCCCGCCGGCGGCGCTCGCCTCACCGCCGCCGCAAATCCGTTAGGATATCTGCTATTATAAGGTGAGCGGCACGAGGACGCCCCCATGCGAATCATTCCATCGGCCGATGCGCGCGCAACGAGCCTTGGCGCGAAACTGTGTCGCCTCGCCGCGATGATCGTGCTTGGCGCGCTGCTCGCGGGCTGTGATCGGTGCGGCGACTGGTGGTGGTCGCAGGGCCAGAGCCAGGCCTGCCGGCAGCAGGCCCCGCGTCCCCAGTAGCCGGCCGCGAGTCGTGCTGCGCAAGATCGTCATGGCGCTGATCCTGGTGCCGCTCGCGGTCGCCCTGATCGCGTTCGCGGTGGCGAATCGCCGGCCGGTGCTGATCTCGTTCGATCCGTTCGACCTGGCGCATCCCGCCTTTGCGCTCGAGCTGCCGCTGTTCGCGGTCCTCCTCGCCCTCCTGCTCGGTGGTGTGGTCGTCGGCGGCGCCGCGGCCTGGCTGCGGCAGGGCAAGTGGCGGCGCGCGGCGCGGCTCGCGCAGGGCGAGGCGCGCGACCTGCGCGCGGAGCTCGACCGCCTCCGGCGGCACCCGCCCGAGCGCGAGGCGCCTGCCGCGCCGCGGCTCACCATCGCGCCGCCCGCGGCGTAGGGAACGGCACCGAATAACGTTCGGTTGCGGTGGGTGGCGGTTCTGCTCCAGCATGTTATATCTTTGGATGGCCTTTTGCTCCTTGCGGTCATATTGATGGGGTAGATTTGCCATGAACGTTCACGAGATCGATCGACGTATCCTTCTTACGCACCTTCGTGCCGTTGAAGAGAGGTTTCCGCTACGGTTCGTCGGCCTCTTGGAGCAGGGCAGCGCGCCTCACGTGTCGGGCGATGATGCCATCAGCTTCCTCGCCGAGAAACAGGATAAGTTGTCATTGCTTGGCGTTGCCGGAGCCGAGATCGAATTGTCGGATCGGCTTGGTCGACCGGTAGGGATCATCCTGCGCAGCGAACTGCACGGCGAGGACGAGAAGCGTATTCTCCGCGGTCTGACGCCATTATGAACGATCGGTCGGCGCTCGAATGGTTGCGCGACGCACGAGGCTTTGCAATTGAAGCACAGGAGATGGCAAGGGATTTTTCTCCGGAGGCGTTCGACATCAACCGGCGAGATCAGCTTGCGGTTCGCTATTGTCTTGCTGTGGTGGGCGAAGCTTTGAACAAGGTACCGAAGGACATACAAGCGCTGGCACCGCAAATACCTTGGACGGCAATCGGCGGACTGCGAAATCGGCTGATTCACGGCTTCTGGCTGATTGATACCGGGATCATTCTGCGAATTGCGCAAAACGACACCATGTCCCTGATCGGGTCCATCGAACGCCTGATTGAAAAGATCGAATAATGACCCTCCTCGTCAAAATCTGCGGATTGAAGACCCCCGAGGCGCTCGACGTCGCGCTCGCGGCCGGCGCCGACATGGTCGGCTTCGTGTTCTTTCCGTCCTCCCCGCGCCACCTCGGCTACGAGGCCGCCCGCGCGCTCGGTGCGCGGGTGCGCGGCAAGGCGCAGAAGGTCGCGCTCTCGGTCGACGCCGGCGACGGCGAGATCGCCGCCATGATCGAGGCGCTCAAGCCCGACCTCCTGCAGCTGCACGGCCGGGAGACTCCGGACCGCGTGGTCGTGGTGCGCACCCGCTTCGGCCTCCCCGTGATCAAGGCGCTGCCGATCGCGGAGCGCGCCGACCTCTCGCCGATCCGGCTCTACGAGCAGGTGACGGACCGCCTGATCTTCGATGCTCGCGCCCCGCTCGAGGCGACGCGGCCGGGCGGGCTCGGCCGGCGCTTCGACTGGCGGCTGCTCGAGCATGTCGGCGCCCGCGTGCCGTTCATGCTCTCGGGCGGCCTCGACGCCGACAACGTCGCCGAGGCGCTGCGCGTCACCGGCGCGCCCGGCGTCGACGTCTCTTCCGGCGTCGAGCGCCGGCCGGGCGAGAAGGACGCCGACAAGATCCGCGCCTTCATCATTGCCGCCCGCGCGGCGGCGGCGCGGCCCGCAAACCGAACCATGAGCAGCGCATGACCATCCAGCAGCGCAATTCCTTCCGCACCGGCCCCGACGAGCGCGGGCATTTCGGCCTCTATGGCGGCCGCTTCGTCGCCGAGACGCTAATGCCGCTCATCCTCGACCTCGAGCGGGCCTACGCGGCGGCGAAGAACGACCCCGCCTTCCACCGCGAGATGGACGGCTACCTCAAGGACTACGTCGGCCGGCCGACCCCGCTCTATCTCGCCGAGCGCATGACCGAGCATCTGCGCGGCCTCGCCGCCGCGGGCGGCGGCTCCGGCGGCGCGAAGATCTATCTCAAGCGCGAGGACCTCAACCACACCGGCGCCCACAAGGTGAACAACGTGCTCGGCCAGATCCTGCTCGCGCGCCGCATGGGCAAGCCGCGCGTCATCGCCGAGACCGGCGCCGGGATGCACGGGGTCGCGACCGCGACGATGTGCGCGAAGTTCGGCCTCGCATGCGTGGTCTACATGGGCTCGGTCGACGTCGAGCGGCAGAAGCCGAACGTGCTGCGCATGCGGGCGCTCGGCGCCGAGGTGCGCCCCGTCGAATCGGGATCGCGGACGCTCAAGGACGCCATGAACGAGGCGCTGCGCGACTGGGTCACCAACGTCGCCGACACCTTCTACTGCATCGGCACGGTGGCGGGGCCGCATCCCTATCCGATGATGGTGCGCGACTTCCAGTGCATCATCGGCGACGAGACCCGCGCGCAGATGCTCGCGGCCGAAGGCCGCTTGCCGGATTCGCTCGTCGCCTGCATCGGCGGCGGCTCGAACGCCATGGGCCTGTTCCATCCGTTCCTCGACGAGCCGCAGATCGAGATCTACGGGGTCGAGGCGGCCGGCTACGGGCTCTCGAGCGGGCTGCACGCGGCCTCGATCGCGGGCGGCCGGCCTGGAGTGCTGCACGGCAACCGGACCTATCTGCTGATGGACGCGGACGGGCAGATCAACGAGGCGCATTCGATCTCCGCCGGCCTCGACTATCCCGGCATCGGCCCGGAGCACGCCTGGCTCAACGACCTCGAGCGGATCAAATACCTGTCGGCGACCGACGAGGAGGCGCTCGCCGCCTTCGAGCTCTGCTCGCGGCTCGAAGGCATCATCCCCGCGCTCGAGCCGGCGCACGCGCTCGCCCGCGTGATCGAGCTCGCGCCGCAGCGGCCGCGGGACCACCTGATGGTGGTGAATCTCTCGGGGCGCGGCGACAAGGACCTCGCCAGCGTCGCCGACTATCTCGCGCGGCGCGGCGGGGACCGCCGGTGATCGACCGCCAGAAGCTCGTCGGCTGGATTCTGGTCGCTGTCTCGGCGGTCTTTATCCTCTATTTCCTGCGGGTGCGGCTCCTCGACGTCGGCCCCGCCATCGGCAGGAAGGAATGGGTGGAATTCGTCGGCTCGATCCTGATCCTGATGCTCGGCACCATCAATGTCCGCATGGCCGCGATGCGCGGGCGCCGCCGCAAAGGCCTGCCGAATTGAGCGGAGAGCAGAGGTCAAAGAAATTTTTGCGAAGAAACCCCCTCACCCATCCGATTCGTTTCACCACCATTTGGCCCTCCCCCACAAGGGGGGAGGGCAAATACTTCGCCACCGAGTTCGCGGCCACACCGTGCCCACAAGCACGGTGGCGCCGCATTTGCCCTCTGCCCTTGTGGGAGAGGGCAGCTCGGTATTTCAACGAAGAAGAAGGGGTGAGGGGGGGCTCTTCATGCAAGCGCGTGCGCGATTGACGGGAATGTGCTTCTAAAGTAGCGAGCTTCTGCGAACCAGAGTTCGAGTTGGGAAACTGCGACCCGACATGAGTGCGACACGCATCGATCGCCGCTTCGCGGAGTTGAAAAAGGAGGGCCGCGCCGCTCTGGTGACGTTTCTCACCGCCGGCGATCCCGATCCGGAAACGTCGCTCGCGATCCTGCGCGCGCTGCCCGCCGCCGGCGCCGACGTGATCGAGCTCGGCATGCCGTTCACCGATCCGATGGCGGACGGGCCGGCGATCCAGCTGTCGTCGCAGCGCGCGCTCAAGGCCGGCCAGACGCTGGCGAAGACGCTCGCGATGGTGCGCGCCTTCCGCGCCAGTGACGGCGCGACGCCGATCGTGCTGATGGGCTACTACAATCCGATCTACATCTACGGCGTCGATCGCTTCCTCGCCGACGCCGGGTCGGCCGGCGTCGACGGGCTCGTCGTCGTCGATCTGCCGCCGGAGGAGGACGAGGAGCTGTGCCTGCCCGCGCTTGCGGCCGGGCTCAACTTCATCCGCCTCGCGACGCCGACGACCGACGACCGGCGGCTTCCCGCCGTGCTCGCCAACACCTCGGGCTTCGTCTACTACGTCTCGATCACCGGCATCACCGGCGCCGCCGCGCCCGATGCCGACAAGGTCGCGGCCGCGGTTTCCCGCATCAAGCGCCACACCGCCCTGCCGGTCGCGGTCGGCTTCGGCGTGCGCACCGCCGAGCAGGCCGCCGCCATCGCCGCCGGCGCCGACGGCGTGGTGGTCGGCTCGGCGCTCGTCGGCGCGCTCAAGGCAAGCCTCGACGCCGACGACAAAGCGACCGCGAGGACCGTGACCGTGGTGGTCAACCTCGTCGCCGAGCTCGCCCGCGGCGTGCGCAGCGCCAAGCGCGTCGTCGCGAAATAGCGGGTCGGAGCGACGGAACCGCATTGATCGCGTCTCGTTTGCTCTTTGAAGGCGTGTTCATCGGGCGTAGGCTTGGCACGGCGGCGGCCGCGATTGTCCGCGGCAGCTGTCGGGTTCGTGACACCCACCCATGGACGAGCGATTTCCCATCGTCGGCATCGGCGCCTCGGCCGGAGGCGTGGAAGCGCTCGAAGGCCTGTTCCGGGCGATGCCGGCCGACTCCGGCATCGCGTTCGTGGTGGTCACCCATCTCGCCCCCAAGCGGGAGAGCATGCTGCCGGAGATCCTGGCACGCGACACCCGCATGCCGGTCCTGACCGCCGAGCACGACCAGTCCGTTCGCCGCAACCACGTCTATGTGGCGCCCGCCGATGCGGTTCTGCACATCCAAAAAGGGTGCCTGCGGCTTCGAGAGACCGCGGACCGAGAACGAACGCCGATCGATTCGTTCTTCGCCGCGCTGGCGGAGGACCAGGGCGAGTTCGCGATCGGCATCGTGCTGTCGGGCGCCGGCAGCGACGGCACGCTCGGCATCAAGGCGATCAAGGAGCACGGCGGCCTCACGCTGGCGCAGGGCCCCGACCACTCGGGTCCGCGCCACACCGGCATGCCCGACAGCGCCATTGCCTCCGGTGTCATCGACCTCGTGCTCCCGGTCGAGACCATGCCCGCGCAGCTGACCTCCTATGTGCGCAGCTTCCAGGTCCTCGACAAAGCGGTCGAGAAGGGCGAGGAGCCGGAGGCGGCCCGCCGCACGATCTGCGCCGTCCTCCATGACCGGACCGGCCACGATTTCGGCGGCTACAAGACGCGGACCTTCTATCGACGGGTCGAGCGCCGCATGCAGGTCCTGCAGATCGGCTCGCTCGCAGGCTATGTCGAGCACCTTCGCCAGCATCCCGCCGAGGCCGACCAGCTGTTCCGCGACCTCCTGATCGGCGTCACCAATTTCTTTCGCGACGCGACGGCGTTCGAGGCCCTGGAAGGCTTGGTGATGCCGCGCCTGTTCAAGGACAAAGGACCCTCCGACACGATCCGGGTCTGGGTGCCGGGCTGCTCCACCGGCGAGGAAGTCTATTCGCTCGCGATCATGCTGCGCGAGCAGGTCGAACGGAGCCGCTCGCGCGCGAAAATTCAGATCTTCGCCACCGATATCGACCAGGCAGCGCTGTCGATCGCCCGCAGCGGCCGCTATCCGGACACGTTGCTGCACGGCGTCTCGAAGGAGCGCCTGGAGCGGTTCTTCAGCATCGAGGGCACGAGCTACGTGATCAACAAGCTGATCCGCGACATGTGCGTGTTCTCCGCCCACAGCGCCGTTCGCGATCCGCCGTTCTCCCGCATCGACCTGATTTCCTGTCGCAACCTGCTCATCTACCTCAACAGCGAGTTGCAGGGCCGCGTCATCCCGCTGTTTCACTACGCCCTCAAGCCCGATGGCTTTCTGTTCCTCGGGACGTCCGAGAACATTTCCCAGCACGGCGATCTGTTCGCTGCGATCGACAAGAAAAGTCGCGTGTTCCAGCGCCGATCGGATGGGGGAGCGATACCGCCGTTGTCGTTGTCGTTGTCGTTGCGTCGTTACGGCGCGCGGTCCGGCGCCGCGCCCGATGCGAAGGTCGCGACGGAACGGTCGCTGCGCCCGTCGCTCCAGGCGCGGGTGCTCGAGCGCCACGCTCCCCCCCATGTCGTGGTCACCCGCGACGGCGACGTCGTCAATTATTCCGGCGGAACCGGGAAATACCTCGAGGCGCCGCCGGGGCGCCCGAGCCGGTCGGTCATGGCGATGGCGCGCCGGGGGCTCCGGCTGCCGTTGCGATCGGCCTTGCAAGAAGCGATCGAGTCCGGGCGGCCGGCGGTGCGCGACAACGTCGAGCTCGACTCGGACGGCCGCGGCGAATTCGTCAAGATCACGATCGAGCCCATCGAGGGCGAGGATCACGAAACGCTCTACCTCGTCGTGTTCAACGAATTGCGCGCGCCCGTTACGCAGGAGGAGCCGCCGCCGGCCAAGCGCCGCAAGGGCCAGGCGCGCGATCCGAATTTGGAGCAACTCGAGCGCGAGCTGCGGGATACCCGCGAGCGGCTGCAATCAACCGCCGAGGAATACGAGACCGCCATCGAGGAGCTCAAATCGGGCAACGAGGAGATGGTCTCGGTCAACGAGGAGTTGCAATCGACCAACGAGGAGCTGGAGACGTCGAAGGAGGAGCTGCAGTCGGTCAACGAGGAGCTGCAGACCGTCAACCATGAGCTGAGCGGCAAGATCGACGAGCTCGATCGCGCCAATGCCGATCTTCGAAATTTGTACGAAAGCACGGAAATCGCCACCATCTTTCTCGATCGCAACCTGATCGTCCGCAGCTTCACGCCGGCGGTGACCCGGATCTTCAATCTCATCCCAAGCGATCACGGGCGGCCGTTGACCGACATCGCCCATCACCTCGAATACCCGGAGTTGGCCCAGGACGTGCAACAGGTGTTCGGGGCGCGCCAGGCGCTCGAGCGGCGGGTCGGCCGCCGCGCCGCCGCCGCGCACTACCTCGTGCGGGCGCTGCCCTACTGGACCGGCAACGACAAGATCGAAGGCGCCGTCCTGACCTTCATCGACGTGACCAGCCTGGCGCAGGCCGAGGAGCAGCAGCGCGTGCTGGTGGCCGAGCTCAATCACCGCGTCAAGAATATGCTCACCGTGATCGTCAGCATCGCCACCCAGACGCTCAAGCGATCCGACAGCGTGGAAGCGTTCGGCGAGGGTTTTCTCGATCGACTGCATGCCATGGCGCGCGCCTACGAGCTCGTCTCGCGCGACCACTGGAGCGAGGTCGCCCTCCTCGACGTGGTGCGGCAGGCCCTCGAGCCCTATCTGCTCAGCCGGCAGGACCGGATCGACATCGACGGCCCGGCGGTGCCGCTCAAGCCGAAGGTCGCGATCTCGCTCGGTATGATCTTCCACGAGCTTGGAACCAATTCGGCGAAGTACGGTTCTCTGTCCGCGGCGGATGGATCGCTCGCGGTCGCCTGGTCGATGGAAACTCGCGGCGACGAACACACCAACCTCGTGATCGATTGGACCGAGCGCGACGGGCCGCAGGTGGAGACATCAGGACGGCGCGGCTTCGGATTGACCTTGATCGAGCGCGAGGTGGGTCACGGGCTCGGCGGCAAGGCGCGGCTCGAGTTCGAGCCCGCGGGATTGCGAGCCAATCTGCGGATTCCGCTCGCAGCGAAGTAGCCGTAGGTTGGTCGACCGGGGGTCGACCCAACCTGCGCAACTGGCGGGGTAGGCCGTGGGCGCCGGCGCGAGACTTGTCGGACGGCGGGTGCTGGTCGTCGAGGACGAGGCGATGATCGCGGCCTTGATTGAGACGATCCTCAGCGAGGCCGGATGCTCGGTCGTCGGGCCGGTCGCGAGCGCCGGGCGCGCGCTCGAAGCGATCGAGCAGGAAAGCATCGACGCGGTCGTGCTCGATGTTTGCGCCGGCGACAACCGCTCCTTTTCGGTGGCGGACGCCTTGCTCGCGCGCGGCGTTCCCTTCGTCTTCGTGTCCGGGCTCGCGCGCAAGGACATGCCCGTCGATTACCGGGCATGCGGATACGTCACCAAGCCCTTCAAGCCGGAAGCGTTGCTGGACGCGCTCGACAAGATGGCCGGCCGCGCCCCCGCTTCGTAGGATGGGGTTGACGCCCGCGTAAGCGGGCGGAAACCCATCATCCCTCCGCGGACTTGGGTCGCGATGGGTTTCGGCATCGCGCGTCCTTAAGGGGGTTTTACGCCCGTCTTCGCGGGCGATGGACGCGCGTGAACGCGCTGATGGCTCAACCCATCCTATGCGCTCGAACCTCGGGCAGTGCCCAGGAACACCTGGTCGATCTGCTGCCTGATGACGCCGTAGCATTCGCAGGAGAGATCCTCGAGCGCCGCGCGGTCGACGATGTGAATCTGGCCGCGGCGGTAGCGGATCATTCCCGCGCTCTGCAGCAGGCGGGCCGCAACGGTCACCGAGGTCCGGCGGACGCCGAGCATCTGCCCGAGAAATTCCTGCGTCAGCGGGATCGCATCGCCGTCGATGCTGTCGCGCGTCTGCAGCAGCCAGCGACAAAGCCGCGCCTCGAGCGCATGCAGCGCATTGCACGCGACCGACTGCTGGATCTGGGTCAGCAGCAGATCGTTGTACCGGATCGCGAGCTCCCGGATGGGCTTGCTTTCGCGCGCTAGGGCGTGGAATTGGGAGGCTGGAAGCCGGCTTGCCGCGCCCGACAGCTGGACGATGGCGCGCCCGACCCCGCGGCGCGCGCCGAGCGCCGCGCTGCTGCCGACGACGCCCGCCCGTCCGAGCGTCACGGTCTCGACCGAGGTGCCGTTCTGCATGAGCGCAACCATCGAAACCATGGCGCCGTGCGGAAAATAGACGTGCTCGATCGGGCCGCCGGGCTCATGCAGAACGGTGCCGCGATCGAGCCACAGGGTTCGCAGGTGCGGCGCCAGCAGCGCGGCATCGTCGGGTGCCAGCGCCCCCAGGAACCGATTCGGCCTGACGGCGTCGAGACGAGGGGCAATCGACGGTATGCCGGATGGCATCGACTCTCTCCGCGAGGAGACCGCCGAGCGATGCGCTTCGCCATCGGCGGGTTCAGCGATCGGAACCAAGTGTCGGCCTGCGATCATACCCCTAAATGTCTCACGCCGCCAAAATTCCAAGACTCGATAAATCGGTTGCAAGCGCACCGATGCGTGCGACGCACCAATTCGCGCCGCGATCGGGTCTCAGAGAGGGGAGGCGCGGCCGAGAAGCTCGCGGGCGCGAAGCTTGACCTGCTTGCTGAAGAGGAACTCCGATGCGAGCTCCTCGCGCAGCTGCTGATTCCGTTCGAGCAGGGCGTTGAGTTCCGAGGTCCGGCGCGCGAGTTCCGCCGCTACCTCCGCCATCGGCCGATTGGCCTGCCGTTCGGGTTCGGCGGGCCGATCGTCCGCGACGAGCGCCAGGCCGGGATGGCCAATCGGCGAGCAGAAGAATTGGCCCGCTTCGTCCTCGACCCGCAGCAGCCAGCCAGCCCAGCGGCTTTCCTCGGCCTGGGAATGGGAAAGGTCGCGGATGATGCCCAAGGCTTCCGCCCGCGCCGCCGACCGGCTCGGCAATTCGGCGCCTTCCTGGTCCCGGCAGACGCGATCGCCGGAGCTGAGATGGAAGAAATAGAGCGCCATGACCTGATCACCTTGTCTTTAGGGAGGCGGCTCGCCGCCTTTTTGTTCCTTCGCGATGGCGGCAATGGGCGCGAAAATAGAGGGTGAAAAGGCGATCCTGAGTCGCGAAGCGAACCGATTAACCATCACCGTATCGATACGGTATTTCACAACCAAGCATCAAGACAAGGGTCGCCATGCGGGCCGTGCCTACGCAGGCGAATGGGTCTTTGCGACATGCGTCCGACCCGCGCGCGTGCAATGCAGACGCTCCGCCTATATTCGCACCGACGCGTGGGCGCACGCGGTCCTGCGGATCGGCGATTGAATTAAAATTAAAGACGGCGCCGGTGACGCGTCATGCTCCAGAAGCTCAGCAGCGAAATCCGCGAATGCTATCGGCACGCCGAGGAATGCCGGCGTCGCGCCGACGCCAGCGCCGACCCCTCCACAAGGGACGATTTCCTCGCGATGGAGAAGCGCTGGTTGTACCTGGCGCACAGCTATGAATTTGCCGAGCAGCTTTCGGGCTTCACCCCGGCATCCCGGACAACACGGGCGAAGCCGTAGCGGCAGAGCTCTCATCGCTCCCGCGGTCGACGGGCGAGCGGGCGCCGGCGGGAACCCGGCATCGCCTTTCGACTCAATTCTCGCGCCAGCTCGACCAACGCGGTTCGCACGTATGCTTGCGTCGCCTCCCGTGCGAGCCGTAGGCACGCTTGCGCCTGCTGGCGATATTCCTTCGGCGTGGGCACGATCAGGTTCCGCCCTATGTCGCCCTCCCGACTTATCAACAACGGCCGGGCGGATGCGTTCCTGGAAATTCTGGACGCTTTTGGGGAGACGCCGTCCGGCGCGAGGTCCCCGGGCGAAGGGGCTCGCCCGGGGCCAAGGCCGGTCCGGAGGGACCTCGACCTCATGCCCGGGCTTGACCCCATCGGCGCTAGCTTTGGAGGCTCTCCGGTCATGCGCGGGCTTGACCCGCGGCATCCAGCTTCTTCGCGAGAAAGTTCTTACGAAGATTGGATGGATCGCCGGGTCAAGCCAGCACAAACCCGGCCATGACGTGCAGAGGTGTCGACCGTTAGGAAGGTTGCTGTTACCCGTTTGGCGAGCGCTTTCATGTCCCGCAACGGTGTCGCAATCTCGCGCCGGGTCGCCCGAGATTCCGCCACGGCAAATTCCAACCACGTTCGCGACCGAGCCGACCTGGCACCGCTTTTGCTTCGCGCGGGAATACGGGGGCTACCGGAAGATCGACGACTTCACCGTCGCGCTCAGCACCAAGCAGCCGGCCTCCTACTTCCCCTATATGGCGGTCTATATCCTGTTCACCTCGCCGGCCTTCGAGAAGGCGGGCCGCGATTGGGCGCGTGTCGCCGTCCTTCCGGCCGCCGGCACCGGGCCGTTTCGGCTCGCCAAGGTCGTGCCGCGCGAGGTTGCGGAGCTCGCCCGCTGGGACGGCTACTGGGACGCCGCGCGCAAGGCCAAGCTCGATACCCATCCGGCTGCTCCCGATTCCGGAAGCGACGAGCCGCGTGGCCGCGTTGAGATCGGGCCAGGTGGACTGGATCGAAGTTCCTCCGCCTGACGGAATTCCGTCGCTGAAGGCGGCGGGCTTCACGCTCGTCACCAATTCCTACCCGCATGTCTGGCCATGGATGTACAACATCGGCGCGACCGGCAGTCCGTTCAAGGACGTGAGAGTGCGCCAGGGGCTGAACTATTGCTTCGACCGTGCCGGCCTCGTCACGCTGCTCAACGGCACCGCCGAGCCCTCGGTCGGCTGGCTCAAGCCGAATGATCCGCATTTCGGCAACCCGGCCAACCGCTACGGCCTCGATCCGGTCAAGGGCAAGGCGCTGCTGGCCGAAGCCGGCCACACGCCGCAGAAACCGCTTTCGTTCAAGGTGATGATCTCCACCTCCGGGTCGGGGCAGATGTTGCCGCTGCCGATGAACGAGTATTTGCAGGAAAGCCTGCAACAGACCTGCGGCGTCAAGGTCGAGTTCGATGCCGTGGAATGGCAGGTCTTGCTGAACGCGGTCCGGCAGGTACCCGACAGCCCGGCCTTGCACGGCGCGATGGCGCTCAATGTCAGCTCGCCATCCTCCGACGTCGGCATTATGGCGCGCTATTTTTCGTCGGCCAACTTCGCGCCGAACGGTTTCAACTTCGAGCAATGGAAGGACGACCAATTCGATGCCGCCTTGGCCACGCTGTCGGAGGCGACGGACGCCGCGACGATCGATGCCTCGCTGCGGACCGCGCGCGAGCGCCTGGTCGACAATCCGCCATGGCTCTTCATCGTCCACGACCTCAATCCGCGCGCGATGAGCAAGAACGTGCAGGGATTCGTCTCCGCGCAGTCGTGGTTCGCCGACCTGACCTTGGTCAGCATGCGGTAGCGCCAGGGCTGTTGCCGCTCACGCAAAACCATCGGTCGCGAAGCTGCGACCGGCGGCATTCTTCGCAGGGCCTGCTGGTGTCGCGCGCCGGGCATGGCGCGGCCAAAGGGGGGACGCCTGGTCGCGATCCCCGGCTCACCGCCGGATCTCGCCAACCTGCCGCCGGGCTGCGCCTTCGCGCCGCGCTGCAGCCAGGCGCTCGAGGCGTGTCGAAAAGCGGTGCCCGATGCCGTGGTCATCGAGCCTGGTCATTTCGCCTGTTGCCTGCGTGCGCAGCCGGCGGCGGCATTCACCTCGGCGCGCGCCGAAAAGACCGTCCTGCCGCACGGCGCCCTGGGCTGACGCGTTTCAACGCGGCGGGCAATTGTCGGCTCGCCTTCAGCGACCGGATCGCGCCGGCGGTGATCCGCTCGTTGAGTGGGTCCGCAAAATGGCCAAATGCGGCTGCAAGCGCGTCTGCGCATGAGCGCACCGCGGTCCGGGACCGTTCCAAATGCGCAGGTGACGGCCGGTTGCTTCAGAAATCCGCGTGTCCTGCCTGCGGCGTGTCGGCGCGCCCATCGCAAGGTCCGGAACCTGGACGGCGTGCTCACATCGGAAGCGGCATCAGATCCCTGCTGAGGACGAGGATCAGGTCGTTGGCGCGGTGAGCTTCGTGGTATTTTTGGCCGGCGATCATCTCGATGCGCTGGCGGTGGCGGACGAAGGTGTCGGACAAGCTGGCATTCTCGCCATCGCAAGCACTCCGATCCCGCAACGCCTCATGGCTGACCTTGCAGAGGACGTGCTTGGCGCCGTCTCTCATCCAGAAATAGGCACCCTCGGACCGATTGAACTCGAAATGCTCGCGATCCCTGACCATGAAAAGCTCCTCTCACCGGAGCACGCATGCTCCCGGCCGCTTGCGCTCGCACATCGGAAAGTATTTCCGCGCCGCACGACCGTTTTCGACGCTTTGGAATTATATCACCCTTATGGTTTGAATAATGCACATTCGCATGATTATTTTCGGAGATGCATTTTGGCTCATCCCGCCCCGGGAACGCAGTGCGGTGACGTTCAAATTCATGGCCGCGCCGCTCTCCAAGGCGCAGCTCGCCGACCTGATCCAAATTACGGAGCGGCGGCAGTAGGCCGATCCGGCGTCGGGCCCGTCACACCAGCTGCCCCTCGCTCAGCGGAACGTCGCGCATCGTGCTCGGCGTGAACAATTCCTCGAGCGCGACGCGGCGCGGCGCCAGCCCCTGCTCGTGGAGGTAACGTCGGCCGGATGTCTGCCGGCACGATGGCGCTCGCGACCTACGGTACGGTTGCAACCAAGGGTGCGCACTGGATGTGAAATTTCGGCGGCGTTCGCCTTCTGGGGCATCGCGTCACTCGCACTGGCGGTGCACGCCTGCAAGCAGGTACGGAATGCCGAGAGCGGGATTGCGCGGCTCACCACGGTTGCCGCCCACGCCTGATGGCTTCCGGACGCACGAGCGGTAGAGCTTCCGGCGAAGGCTGGAAGTTCTGGCGCTGAAAAGAAGTTTCTGAATTGCTCTGGATCCGGGGGGGCGCCGGGTTCCGTGAAGGCCCGCCGCATGAATGATCGCCCGAACCCCACAAGCGCCATTCGATCGCTCAAGGTGATCGCCGAGGAGGTCGGCTCGCGACTCGTCGCCGATCTAGTCCGGCCGATCCACGGTTTTCGGCTGGCTTATCTGCCCCTGGTGATGGTTTATTTCGCCTATGGCGCGCTGGGAATCATCGACGTCAGCCGCGACCTCTGGATAAAGGAGCAATTGACGTTTACCCCCGGCCGAGCTTGCGGGAATCGGCGTGTGGCTGAGCCTGCCCTGGACCGTGAAGATGGTGTTCGGCGAGCTGGTGGACAGCGTGCCGATCCTCGGCTCCCAGCGAAGGTCCTATATCCTGATCGGCGCCGCCGTTACCGCGTGCGGAATGCTGGTGCTTGCCGGTGCAGCCGGCGGATGGCTGACCTTCGCCCGCGCCGATCATCTCTATGTCCTGGGCGCAATGCTGCTCGTGATCGGCACGGTGGTCCAGAACGTGGTCGCCGAAGCGATGTCGACCGAGGTCGTCCCCCGCCGTGACCCGGCCGGGAACGCGCGGCCCGAGGATGATGTGCGCGCCGAGCTCGGCATGGTCCAGGTGATCAGCCGCCTGGCGCTGTCGGCCGGCGTCCTGGCGGTGGCGGGACTTTCCGGCTGGCTGGCGAGCATTTTCGATCGCGCGTCCGTGTTCCTCCTGGGACTCGTGGTTCCGGCGATTTCGGTGATCGGCGTGGTGCTGATCAGATCGGAGACGCACGAACGACGGCCGCTGGACTGGCGCATTCTCGGGGGTGGAATGGCGTTCGGCGCTGCGATCCTGGCGCTCGCGTTGGGGTCCGTCCCATTCGGCCAGGAATCGATCTTCACTCTCTCGATGGCCGTAATATGCACCATGCTGGTCATCGTTACGCGCGAGCTCGACGCCAAGACGCGGCGCGCCATCCTGTTCACCAGCGTCATTATCTTCGCATTCCGAGCGAGCCCCTCGGTCGGCGACGGTTACTTCTGGTGGACGCTCGATGTGCTCAAGTTCGACGGGGCCTTCTACGGCACGCTCCGCCAGACCGCAGCGATCATTGCCGTCGCGGCACTGTGGCTGTTCAGCAAGCAATTGACCGAATACTCCGTGACCACGGTCCTGTTCTGGCTCGCCATGGCGGGAACGGTGCTGTCGCTGCCCAATATCGGTTTGTTTTACGGCCTGCACGAGTGGACGCAGGCGATGTTCGGCTACGGCGCGCGCTCGATCGCCCTGGTCAATGCGGCCACGGCTTCGCCGCTTGCGGAGCTGAGCATGATTCCGCTCCTGACGCTGATCGCGTTCTATGCGACGCCCGGCCACCGCGCGACTTGGTTCGCCCTCATGGCGTCGCTGATGAACACGGCGCTGGTCGCAGGTCAGCTGCAAACCAAATATCTCAATCAGATATTCGTCGTCGACCGCGGCGATTATGCCGAGCTTGGTTCGCTCTTGATCGCTACTACCGTGATCGGGCTGATCGTTCCGATAGCGGCCATTGTGCTGTTCGGTCGGCGTGTTTGACTGTCCGCGGAGCTGTGCTCACCGCAGACTCGATGATGCCGGTGGCTCTTTCTTGTCCAAAGACTACGACAACTCTTCGGTGGAACGATCGAGAGCAATGCCCGGCCGACCGCCTTTCGTGCTTGCCGGGCATCGACTCCGCTCCGCGAACGGGCAACGCATTTGAAATATCACCTGCTGACGCTGGCGGTGCTCACGCCCGTTCAGGTCGAGCGCTACAACGACCTGCGCGGCTATGCAGGATCCCGGCAGCACGATCCCGCCCGGCACGGCAGTCAGTAACCGACCGCTCGCCGCGCGCCTTGATGCTCGCCGAGCATCGGAACCGTCGGTCCGGTTTATGTTTCACGCACCAGTTCCGCTACGTCGAGCACCTCGCCACTTTCTGTAATGTCAGACAGGAGAACGTCCACAAACGGGTGCTGGCGATTGAACGCCGGACCTCGGTTATATTTTGATGTGACGATTCGTTCGATTGCCGCGAGGTTGCGCTTGCCGAGCGCGTTGTATTGCTCGCGAAAAAGACTCTTCCGTCTTGCATAGGGCTGGCGGGGATCGACCCAATCGTCCATGACGCGCCTGCTGATGAATGCCGTCACTTGATGATCCCCGTCCCACCCGTGAAGCAGCAATCCGTCGCTGTTGTGAGGGCTGTTGTCGACGGCCAATCCCGTGAGTTGCATAGCGCCACCTCTCTCGCGAGCATCTCCTCGCGCACACATCATTTCCGCCCTGGCGTCGCGAACATTGCATCGGATTTTGTTGCGCGACCATTCAGTCGCGTCCGAGCAATCACCCATCAGCCGTCTGCGCCGTCTACGCTGTATGTTCGGCTATGGCCGCACTCGGCGCACGCGTAGGTGCGAAGCTCCGACGCGCCGTTGCTTGGGTCCGCCTCCACAAGCTTGATTATCATTGCCCCCGAGCACACGGCACAAAGGGAGGCCGCCATGGCCGCCAGCCGCTCTTTTGTAGCCACGTGATCCCTCTCGGCGGAAACGTAGTTGCCCTTGTTTCAAGATCCCGACGGCGGTCTCTGCGTAACGACATTTCGACGACGATGGTCGCCGGCTTTCGACACGCCTTATTTTGCGATCTGCAAGATAAGGCGCGATCCATAATTACGACTGAGGCTTTGACTGCCCCACGATGAATGACACTACGCTGATGCAGATCGCGGCCGTCAAAACGATGGTCAATACAGGAAACCACATCTGGACATTAGACCACATCGGACGATGCTCCTAGACTTGGCCCCAATTTGCACGGTGGCTTTGATCGGAAAAATCTGTCATCGACTTTGCGGCGCCAGCAGGGCCCGGCGGCCTTTGGTAGGGACAGGCTTCATATCGCTTTTGCGGGCGTGGAGCGCAGACGACCAGGCCTGCGGTGCACGGCCCGGAGCTCCGCCCTCGTTGTCCCATCGGGCAATGGCCTCAGCGTGACCTTCATCATCGCGCCTTGCCGTTTCATCGGTCATCCCAAGATGGATGACACGACGCCAATACAGGCGCACGCGCTGACGCGACGGTGCATGTCTCAGTTGAGCGCGGCTGACTTCGGGGCAAGCAACAGCGCGTAGCACGCGTCCACAAGGGCGGAACTCCGGTACGATTGGCCCGGGAGGGTCACGAATTCCTTGGGGAACTCGTCCCCGCGCCTCCACGAGTCGACCTTCGAAAGCGCGACCATCTTCGCATCGGCGTCAGGCATGGCACGGAATTTGTCGGCGCACGCGGGTGCCAGCGCCGCTACGACCGCCAGCTCTGAGCGCTCTCTCGCCATCTTGTCAGCGGTGCTGGCGATCGACCAGCCACCCCAGTAAAAGCCGACGAACATCGTTGCGACGGCGCCGGCGGCCGCGCCTTGCAGCAGACGCGTCAGCGATTCGCCTTGCAGAATTGAAGGTACTTGCATGGTATTTCCTTTCGCCCGACATGCTTCGGAGCGAGGCAGCGGACACCCGGACGGGTTCCGGTGGGTAAGTTGAATTGAAAGCCCGGTCGCCTTGCGACAGCGGCTCGATCGCAAGGAGCGTGCGCCCTTTACCAACAGGAGTCTGTATCAAATTGACCACTCGAAAGTGATTTTTGAGCACGTCGCGCGCGGCAACGCCGCCGAGACATTTGATGGAAAAACGCCTCCTGGGAAATGAGCGATATCGTTGACGTGCTGGAAACTTGGGAAGCCGCTGTGGTGGTCTCCGTCAAACTGGCCACACTGCCGGACCACGTCGTCATCGAATCGGACCAGCACGTAATTTGTCGACACGCCATTGTTGTTTACGTCGGACACCCCACATAACCAAATACTGGCAAGCAGCGGCTTGTCCGAGAGCTGCCCAAAAATCGGCGACGTACCGAAGTCTCCGTTCCCCACAGTGGCAGCCCTGGTGCCGTCGGCAGGCACAATAACACTCGGATGCGTGTGCCGTTAGCACCCGCCCCCCGCCCCCTCCCCACGTCCGCGCGCTGCGTGGCGCGCGACCCCCCATGGGAAGGCGTAAGCCATGTAAGTTCCTTCAATTCTGCAGGCGAGTGGTTCCGCCAGACTTTTTGACAAAACCATAGGAGGACACCAATGAAATTCCGACCGCTTCACGACCGCGTTGTCATCGAGCGAATCGATGCCGAGGCGAAGACCGCTGGTGGCATAATCATTCCCGACACCGCCCAGGAGAAGCCGCAGCAGGGCAAGGTCATCGCCGTTGGACCCGGCGGCCGTGACGAGAGCGGCAAGCTGATCCCGATCGACGTCAAGGTCGGCGACCGCATCCTGTTCGGCAAATGGTCGGGCACCGAGGTCAAGATCGATGGCGTCGAGTACCTCATAATGAAAGAGAGCGACATCATGGGGGTGCTGGTCGAGGCCGAGGCCAAGAAGAAGGCCGCCTGACTGCGCTCTCCAAATTCTCGTCCTGAGGAGACCGTGAAGCGGTCCGCCTCGAAGGCCGAGAAAACATCGGATCGATGATCCTCATCGTTGGGCTCGCCCCAACGGTCGTTCCTCGAGATGAGGTCAAACAAAGAGGGAATGCTGAGATGTCTGCCAAGGAAGTGAAATTCTCGGTCGACGCGCGCGACAGAATGTTGCACGGCATCGATACACTTACCCACGCGGTACGCGTGACGCTTGGCCCGAAAGGCCGCAACGTCCTGCTCGACAAAAGCTTCGGCGCGCCTCGCATGACCAAGGACGGCGTGACCGTCGCCAAGGAGATCGAGCTCGAGGACAAGTTCGAGAACATGGGCGCGCAGATGGTGCGCGAGGTCGCCTCGAAGACCTCCGACCAGGCCGGTGACGGCACGACTACGGCGACCGTGCTCGCTCACGCGATCGTCAGGGAAGGTGCCAAGGCTGTCGCCGCCGGCATGAACCCGATGGATCTCAAGCGCGGCGTCGATCTTGCGGTCGAGACCATTGTCGCCGACCTCCAGAAGAACTCCAAGAACGTCACCTCGAACGAGGAGATCGCCCAAGTCGGCACCATCTCGGCCAACGGCGATGCGGAGATTGGTCGTTTCATCGCCGATGCGATGAAGAAGGTCGGCAACGAAGGCGTGATCACGGTCGAAGAAGCGAAATCGATGGAGACCGAGCTCGAGGTGGTCGAGGGCATGCAGTTCGACCGCGGCTACATCTCGCCCTACTTCGTCACCAATGCCGACAAGATGCGGGTGGAAATGGAAGACCCGTATATCCTGATCTACGAAAAGAAGCTGTCCGGACTGCAAGAGCTGCTACCGTTGCTGGAAGCGGTGGTGCAAGCGAGCAAGCCGCTGCTCATCATTGCCGAGGACATAGAAGGTGAGGCGTTAGCCACCCTCGTGGTCAACAAGCTGCGCGGCGGCCTCAAGGTCGCAGGGGTCAAGGCCCCCGGCTTCGGCGATCGCCGCAAGGCAATGCTCGAGGACATTGCGATCCTCACCGGCGGCACCATGGTATCCGCCGACCTCGGCATCAAGCTCGAGAACGTAACAATCAATATGCTTGGACGCGCCAAGAAAGTGATGATCGACAAGGAGAACACCACGATCGTCGGTGGTGCGGGCAAGAAGGCCGACATCCAGGGACGGATTACCCAGATCAAGGCGCAGATCGAGGAAACGACCTCCGACTACGACCGGGAGAAGCTGCAAGAGCGACTGGCCAAGCTCGCCGGCGGCGTCGCGGTGATACGCGTCGGCGGTGCGACCGAGATCGAGGTGAAGGAGCGCAAGGACCGCGTCGATGACGCCATGCATGCAACCCGCGCCGCGGTTGAGGAAGGTGTCCTGCCTGGCGGCGGCGTTGCGCTGCTGCGCGCCATCAAGGCTCTGGAGAAGCTCAAAGTCCACAACGACGATCAGCGAACCGGCATTGAAATCGTCAAGAAGGCGCTCTCCTGGCCGGCGCGCCAGATCGCGATCAACGCCGGCGAGGATGGCTCGATCGTCGTTGGCAAGATCCTGGACAAGGACACCTACGCCTTCGGCTATGACGCACAGACCGGCGAGTATGGCAACCTGGTGTCGAAGGGCATCATCGACCCGACCAAAGTCGTGCGAACCGCGCTGCAGGACGCAGCCTCCATCGCGGGTCTGCTCATTACCACCGAGGCGATGGTCGCCGAGCTGCCGAAGAAGCAGAGCCCAGCGATGCCGGGCGGTCCCGGTGGAGGCATGGGCGGCATGGGAGGAATGGACTTCTGAGGCGCTCGATCGATCATTGAGAACAAAGAAGGCCCGGGCACGCTCCGGCCTTCTTTGAGACCTGACGCTCGTTCCTTCGGGCTCAACTGGCAACCCGCGCTGCACCCCCGCACTTGCGATCTGTTTAACTTCACCTCCATTGCGTGAAGCAGACATGGCGCACCGAGGAGAGCGGGAGCGTGAGCCGTGCAGCGAGTCTGCCTTTGCGGCGCTTGCGGCGTCACGCACCACCCGTTCCAGCACCTTCAAATAGTCGAGGTAACGGCCGCGGCCTTGTGACGTGATCCGACAGGTGTGAATCAACGGCTTTGGCAAATTGGCGATGTCGTTGATGTACTCGAAGCATTCGAGACGAACAGATTGTCCATTGCCTCATCCTGATGGGCGAGCGAGAGCCATGAAGTGGCCATAGAGAGACGAATTCTGCGGTAATAAGGTTGGGATGCGTCTTGAGCCGCCAACAGACACTCTGCCGCGCTATCGCGGTAGCGTCGGGAATCGTTCATGACATCCTGACATCCTCCATCCGTCGCCCGACGTTTTTCGGCTGTCTGGAAAGGATGCGCTCGTTGACGGACAGCGTCTGTATAAAATTTCTCACTACGCTTCGCCACAATCAAGGTAGCCCACTACCAACTGTCAGCACGGGCTATATATGTGCTAAATTGGCTCCTTAAACTCAGGAAGCAGTCATGCTCGAGACGGCCTCGCGCCTCTTTCCGGAGCTTTCGCTATTTCTCATGATCGCCGTCGCTACGCATTTGGTCATGTCATTTGCGCAGACGCTGATGCATTACAAGCTCGGCCACCATCCAATGGGCGGTAAGTTCTTCCGCAACCACATCAACTTCCATCACACCCATTATTCCAAGGATCATCTCCTCTCACGGACGTACCTCGGTGACGAAGGCAACAATACGCCCTTCTTCTTCATTCCTGTGTTTCTGGTAGGAGCTTGTACATACTTCCTATTGCCAGTTGATCTCTTCGTAGCTCAGGTAGTCGCATGTGCGGCGTCGTTCTACGCGCACGTCTTTTTCGACAAGGAATACCACGTAGAGGGATCGCGGCTTCAGCGGTTTGCATGGTTCAGACGGAAACAGGAACTGCACTTCGTTCATCACCGGCACGCGAACAGCAATTTCGCGGTGATCCATTTCTTCTGGGATAGGATCCTCGGAACCTATAGAAGGCCGGATCCTGGACAGACTCGGACGAATGGAACCCTTCGGATCAGCGGTCCGGGCAGATTTTCGCCATTCGAAGCGGACTTTCCCGACTGATTTTCACCCATTGGCGGTAGTGGGCTCTTTTGATTAGGGCGGCAACCCCGCCGTGCGCCGCGCGCACGGCAGGGAACTCAGGTTAACGGGCGGTTCGCTGTAATTTTGTGTTGACGCGGGGGCTGTGATTCCGTGGACGCTTTGATTCGGCACGGAGCGCAATCATGGCGGCCCTAACGGCAACAATCCTGGACGAGGAGGTCCCGCGTGCGCGCGTGGCCGTTCTGCTGAAGCATTTTTCCCAGCTTGGGGATGATCGGGAACCCTGGCGGGTGATGTATCCACTCAAGGAGGTGCTGCTGCTGGTTGTCTGTGCGACGATCGCCTCCTGTGACGATTTCGAAGATATTTGCGCCTGGGGCAGGCAGCACCTTGATTTCCTGCGCGGGTTCTCGGAGTTCCATTACGGCATTCCGTGTGAACGCTGGTTGCGCAAGCTCGTCAATCGGGTCAATCCGATCCTGTTCGCACGTTGCTTTGCGAGTTGGGTGGCGGCGCTGTGGCCGGACCGGCACGACCTCATCGCCATCGACGGCAAGACCGCACGGCGCACCCACGACCGCCGCAAGGGGCTCAAAGCCTTGCATACGCTCAGCGCCTACGCGACTTCCGCACGGCTGATCCTGGCGCAGCTCAGCGTGCCGGAAAAGACCAACGAGATCACCGCCATCCCGGATCTCCTCGATGAACTCGCCGAGGCAGGGCAGCTCGAAGGCGCGCTGGTGACCACCGACGCCATGGGTTGTCAGGTCGAGATCGCCGACAAGATCGTCGCCCACAAAGCCGATTACCTGCTTGCCCTCAAGGGCAACCAGCCGACGCTCGAAGCCGATACGAAAGACTACTTCGACACCGCGCCGGCCGCCGAGATCGAGGTCAAAACCACCGTTGAGAAGGGCCATGGCCGCATCGAGACGCGCACCTGTACGGCCTCAAGCAATGTCGACTGGATCGCGTCCGACCGGAGCTATCCAGGCCAGCCTCGTTTCACCACTATCAAGACCCTCGTCAAGGTTCATGCCCGCACCGAACACCACGACCGCTGCACCTTCGACACCCGCTACTTCATATCATCGGCGCCCCTCAACATCGAACGGATGGCCGGCGCCGTACGCGGACATTGGGGGGTGGAGAGCATGCACTGGTTGCTCGATGTCGAGTTCAAAGACGACCTATCGCGCTATCGAACCGGACACGGAGCCAAAAACATGGCCATCGTCCGCCGCTTCGCTCTCGGCCTCGTGCGCGCCAACAAACGCAAGGGGAGTGTCAAAACGCGCCGCAAAAGCGCAAGCTGGGACCCCAAGTTCTTGCTCGAAATCCTCCAGCTCAAATAGACGTTAACCTGGATTCCGTGCCGTGGCGCCGCGCGGCTCGCGTAGCCAGCTTGTCATAGCCTTCCGCGATATCCAGCATCGTGCGCTTGGCTTCTGGATCGTGCATGTGATTTGCCATCGCGCGGGCTTCCTCTGCTCTACCGCGCCAATGCTCAGGTTCGGTTGCAACGGATGGGCTCTTTTCTGGCATTAGACGGCACTCTGTTCCCAGGCTTCCAGGATGTCCACAATATCACCCATTTCCCAAAGCCGCTCGGTCACCTTCGCCGCCATTGCAGGCGTGGTCCGCGGCGTCTTATGCATGCGAACGAAATTGTAGTACATCGCGAACAGCGCGACCGAATGCGCGTGGTTCTCGGACCTTCTTGGAATTTTTATTGGCATTTTGCTGGCGGTAATGAGCTTTGTATATCGGCATTGGAATCGCTATAATCCCCCCGCCTCGCCCTGCCTTCGTCGGGGGAAAGGGCAGCCCTTGTGAGAAAGAAAAAGGGAGCCTTTGTGAGGAAGAGAGTTAAAGCCTCGTTCGATCCCAAGGAATTTCTCGCCAAGGTGGGCGAGGGAAAAGCGATATCCAAATATCGGAAGGATCAAATTGTCTTCTCACAGGGACAGGTCGCGGACGCGGTTTTTTACATCCAAAAAGGCAAGGTCAAGCTCACCGTCATTTCCGAGCAAGGCAAGGAAGCGGTGGTCGCAATCCTGGGACCCGGTGATTTTTTTGGCGAAGGATGCATGAATGGCCATCCGCTGCGCATCGCAACGACCAGGGCGATGGATGACAGCGTGATTACTCGCCTGGAGAAGGCGGCCATGATCGCTACCCTTCACAACGAGCCGGACTTTTCCGAGCTGTTCATGTCGTATTTGTTGACTCGGAACAGTCGAATTGAAGAAGACTTGATCGACCAATTGTTCAATTCGAGCGAAAAGCGCCTCGCCCGGCTTCTCCTTCTGCTTGCGAATTTCGGCAAGGAAGGCAGGCCGGAGCCGATCGTGGGAAAGTTCAGTCAGGAAACCCTGGCCGAGATGATCGGCACGACCCGATCGCGCGTGAGCTTTTTCATGAACAAATTCCGCAAATTGGGTTTCATCGAATACAACGGAAAACTGGAAATCCATAATTCCTTGTTGAACGTGATTTTGTACGACAAGCCCGAGATCGGAACGAGGGATGCGAGCAATTGAGGCAGAATTGGTTTCGGCAACGATGCAGCCCATGTCACCCCGCGTAAGGCTTCACCCCGCGTTGGGCTTCGTTTTGCCGCAGCCGGGAAAGCGCCCCGGATAGCGGGGGCGCTCCCAATTTCTGGGCCAAGGCCTCAGGCAGCGACCTTGGTCGGCTCGACGTTCAGGGCTTTGCCGGAGCTCGCGATCGGGATCGCCCGAGGCTTCATGGCCTCCGGAATCTCGCGCACAAGGTCGATGCGCAGGAGCCCGTTCGCCAAGCTCGCGCCCTTGACCACGACATGGTCGGCGAGCTGGAAGCTGCGCTCGAAAGCCCGCTCGGCGATGCCCTTGTAGAGCACGTCGCCGCTCTTCTCTTCGTCAGTGGTCTGCTTCTCGCCACGGATCGTCAGCGTGTTTTCCTTCGCTTCGATCGAAAGATCGGCGTCGGCGAAGCCGGCGACTGCGACCGAGATGCGAAAGGCGTTCTCGCCGTTCCGCTCGATATTGTAGTTGTGCGAAGACAGGCGGTGCAGGGGGCTCATCACTGAAACCTGCTCGAATGGGCGGGCGGGCCGTTCGGCGGGCTTCTTCTGCGCTTGGATCGAGAATCATTCTTGGGCAAAGAGCTCGGTCAGTCCCCATATGTACGGAAATGGAAGCGCACTTGCTCAGCTTGGTCCAGTTACGCAACAACGCCGCCGAGTGCATTCGATTGGCGGAGGCCGCCCGCACTTCAGAACATAAGTCGTTTTTTATCGAAATGGCCGAAAGATGGCTTACGCTCGCCGAGCGGGCCGAGAAGACGCGAGCAGGATAGATAGCTTGTGAAGGCCGCCTCCATCGGCGGCTTCTCTGGCATTCAGCGACACCACATTGCCCGAGCCGTCGGCGTCGATGGTGAGTGCGGTGACAAGGTCGGTTATTGAAAGTACCCAAAACGGAAACGCCGCCGGCGGGCGACCGGCGGCAATCTGTCGGGGGTCGCACGTGCAACGTGGCATTGCTCCTGACATCGGAGGAGAGCGACCGTGGTAAAAGGCGTGAACATCGAAATGGCGCCTCTCGACGAGGATCACGTGCGAGCAAAGATCACTTGGTCCGAGCAGGATGTCGGTGGCGGAAAGCTCGTCGTCGAAGTCACCGTCAAAAACATGCAGACCCGCCCGAAAACCGACGACCAGGTTTCGCACGAGCCTTTGCCGACACGATCGAGAATTAGCGCCGCTCGCTTCGCGTCGATGATCGCCGGGTTATCAGCGGCATCGTTCATTTCATGTCGTGAAATCCGGTGGCCGCTGGATCGACGCGCCCGATATCTACAGCCCACGAAAGACTACAACCGCTTCGTCCGATGGGCGGCCAGCCGACGCGCCTACACGCCGTCCCAGACAGCGGCAATGGCCTTGTCCAGGCAGGTCCGTAGTCGAACTGAATTGCCATGCGATCCCGGGAAACGATCGCACCTTGATTCCAGCTTTGAGCCCAGATGTGACCTATCCGGTCGACCCAGGCTGGATGGTTCAACTCACCAGCGGGGCGGCTCATCCCTCCTGTTACCGGCGGCACACCGCGCGGCGACCAGCCAGCCATGGCGGAATGGGCCTTGCCGAGCGCCTCGACGGCCATCCGGACAAATGAGAACGGTCGGTTCGTCCCGGGCGCTTCGGGGCATTAGGGGCCTAAGAGGCTGCCCAGGCAAAATCAGTCTCGAGTGGTCAATTTGATACAGACTCCGATTCTTAATGGGCGCAGCCTTCTTGCGATTGAGCCGCTGTCGCAAGCCGCTATCGCAAGGCGACCGGGTTTTCAATTCAACTTACCCACCGGAACCCGTCCGGGTGTCCGTTGCTCTCGCTTCGGAGCGTTCGCGCACGCTGCCCAGCGGTGCGCGTCCTAAACGGGAGGAGACACTGATGTCCAGGCTCATGGGTTTCGTGTTCGCGGCTTGCCTGCTCGCCATTGGAACATCGACCAGCGTCCAGGCCGCCGGCCCCGATTGGCCAAAGTCTCTCACCTTGGGGACGGCTTCGCCGGGCGGGGTGTATTACGTTTATGGTGAAGAACTCGCGAAAATCCTGACGGAGAAGCTCGGCATTGCGGTCAACCCCTTTCCGACCCAAGGCGCGATCCAAAACGTGAAGCTCCTCGATAGCGGCGGGACGCAGCTCGGATTGATTACGATGTCGACGGGCCTGGAGGGCTGGAACGGCTCCGGCGATTGGACCAAAGGGCAAACGTTCCGGCAGGTGCGTGCGCTGTTTCCGATGTACGATAACCCTTTTCAAGCCGTGGTCTTGCAGCGATCCGGCATTGCGAGCCTCGCACAGCTCGACAAGAAGCGCATCGGCGTCGGACCGCGTTCGGGGAACGGCGCCACCTATTCTCCAGGAATATTCAAGATTGTCGGGATTTCAGCCGAACTCCGCTATGGATCGTACAACGATATCGCCACCGAGCTTCTTGCCGGGCGCATCGATGCTCTGCTGACGCTGCTCGGAGCGCCCGTGCCTGCGATCCAGGACGTAGACGCGAAGGAACCGGTCACATTCCTCAATCTTTCTCCGGAACAAATGGAAGCCATCCGTAAAGCGATGCCGGAGTTCGGCCCTGCAAAGATCGCGGCCGGAACTTACCGCCTCCTGGACAAGGACTATGTCACCGTCGGAGTGCCTAATTTTGCGATCGGACGAGTCGATCTCCCGGACGATTTGGTCTACCAGCTGGTCAAAGCAGTCTTCGAGAACCACCCTCGCCTTGTGAAAGCTACTTCGGCAGCAAGCGACACCCTCCCGCGAAATGTGGTGAAGAACACCTTCATGCCGTTTCATCCCGGCGCGGTTCGCTACTACCGCGAGATCGGCATCAGCATTCCGGATTTGCTCGTTCCCACGAATTGATAGGTCCGTCGCGCGAAATACTCGCCCACGGTCCGGAGGACAGAATCATGCGGATGAGATCACTTCTGGGCGCACTCGCGACCCTGCTCGCCTTTGCGACATCGACCAGCGTCCCGGCCGCCGGCCCCGATTGGCCGAAGTCTCTCACGTTGGGGACGGCTTCGCCGGACGGGGTGTATTACGTTTATGGCGAAGTACTCGCGCAGATTCTGACGGAGAAGCTCGGCATTACTGTCAACCCCTTGCCGACCCAAGGCCCGGCCCACAACGTGAAGCTCCTCGATAGCGGCGGGGCGCAGCTGTCCTTCACCGACAGTGCGATGTGTCGGATACGTGCTGCCATGGCCTCGTCTCCGTCTTTGCAATCCTGGTGTCACCGGGGATTGGGATGACAACGGTTCCCGAGGCCTTCGCGCGATCCACGACGGTGCGGTGAGCTGACGCACCCAGTGCGTGGACCAGCATTTCGCGCGACGGACCAATCAATTTGTGGGAAGGAGCGCCTCCGGAATGCTGATGCCGATCTCGCGATAGTAGCGG
>WNEY01000587.1_pt1 | contig 38680 bp, 33 predicted proteins | sample 5400531 | NCBI WGS metagenome assembly WNEY01 (sample SAMN13153338, study PRJNA577476) | soil metagenome | isolation source: 200 cm saprolite under Douglas fir tree site 1 | place: USA:California | collected 2015-04-18 | reverse complement strand
GCGGGATTGATCAGCGCAGGCTCGATCGTGCCGATGGCCGACGCCAGATGCTGTCCGACGTATATGAGGCCGCCAGGGATGGTGTATCCGGCGATGCGGGCTGATTGTCCTGGTGGTACCCATTGGCGCTGCGTACTCACAGCCAGACTGTAGCCGTTTGACCCGTGGCCCCGGGTCGTGGCGCCAGAGTCGGGCCGCCAATCTTGTCGCGTAGCCAGTGACTGTCGGACAGCGGCGGTACTGTACTTAGCTGTCCGATAAGAAGGGTTGAACGCGGTGACGCAGATCAGTGGGACAGATGACGGTACGATCGGCGCGGGCGAGGCCGCCAGCGCCGGCACTTTGGAGGAGACGCTGGCCGCGACGGAGCGGGCGGTGGAAGGTGCCTTGAGATCCGCCGCCGCGGTCACCCGCGAGCTGCGCAAGGCGCTGTCCGGCGCGAAGAACGGACAGGTCCGTGAGGCGCGCAGGGCCCTTGCTGCCGCGCATTCAGTGACTGCCGGCCTCGCCGACGAGACGCGGGCGCTGTCCGACGGGTTTGACCCCGATGAGCAGGCGTACCTGGCCTCAGGTAGCTACGTCAAGGAATTGCTGGCCGCCGCCGAGGCCCGTGGCGTCGCGATCTTCGAGGAAGAGGACCGCCTGCTCTGCTACCCATCGCTGCTCCGCGTGCTCCCCGGTGACGCCGCCGTCGAGATCGACAAGGTACGGGAGCGCCGGATCCGTCCCTCGGTGCTGGTCGAACTGCTCGCCAGGACTCAGGACCGGGCGCCGCGCTTCAAGGCCGAGGCGTTCCTCGACAGCCTGCGCGCGGGCTATGAGCTGGTCGTGGCCAGCGAAGGCAAGAAGGACGACGCAGTGATCAGGCTCGTCGACATCTGGTCGGTGCTGACGATGCTGCCAGGGCAACGCGGTCAGTACTCCAAGCAGGAGTTCGCGCGCGATCTATACCTGCTTGACCAGAGCGGCGTTACCCGGACGGCGCGGAGCTCACGCGAGCTGCGCTGGTCGGCTAGCACCGGCACGAAAGGCTCAGGCCTGCTGGTTACCGTGGCGCGAAGCGGCCAGCGCCAGCACTACTGGGGCGTCTCGTTCACAGTTGACGAAACCGGAGCGCGGTAAAAGTGGCGCCATCCAGCGTTCCTGCGCAGCTTGAGACGTCGGCGTACCTGGACTTCGTTGACAGGGAATACCTTGCGCCTTTCGTGAGCCGTGGCGGTGCCGCCGTTAAGCTCCTGGCGGTCGGTGACGAGTCCGCGGCAAAGGACCTGGCCGTCGGGCTCGCGAGCATCGGCGACGGATTCCAGCACGTGTCTGTGGACGCGGCCAGCACCCGTGTCCACATGGTCGACCAGGTGTTCGCCGCAGTGGCTCGCCAGCTGGACTGGGTCGCGCTGGCAGGTTCGGTGGTCCGCGCCGCCTTCGATCAGTGCGGATTCCCCCCGCCTAGTACAAGCCAGCTGGACTGCGACCTGAGCATCGCGATAGTGGCGGACTACCACCAGGTGGATGGTGCCGAGCTTTATCGCAGCGTGCGGCGTTCGGTCGAGCAGATCGTGCTTAAGGACGCCGTTCTCAGCCATGAGTTCCGCGTGGCCATGCTGCGGCTGTGCCAGGAGCGGCTCGGCCGTGGTGACGTTACCGTTGCCGAGCGGGAGACGATTATCGGATGGCTTCGGGGTGAGCGGGTACCGGCCGTCGAGCTGCGCAAGCTATCGCTACACGCCAAGGTGGCCAGGCACAACGCCAGATCGCTCCTGCTTTCGCTGACCCGCTGGCTGCGCCTGGCCGGTCACGCCGGACTGGTGCTGCGGATGGACCTGACGCGCCTGGCGGTGGCCCGCCGCCCGCCCGCGGGCCTGCGCGACGGCTATTACTACTCCAAGGCAGCCACGCTCGACGCGTACGAGCTTCTTCGCCAGATGATCGACGGCACCGATGAGTCTGAGGGGATGTTCCTGGCTGTAATGCTCCCACCTGAACTGGTCAACGACGAGGGTCGCGGGCTGCCGGCCTACACGGCGCTCCGCATGCGGGTCGTCGATGAGGTCCGCGATCGCCACCGGGTCAACCCCTACTCGACCTTGGTAAGGATCGGCCCGGCACCGCAGGAGGTGGCATGACGACCGTCGCCGCAGACGCGGGCCAGAAAGTGGCGGCGCGCCGCGCCATTGAGGCCTTGCGGGCTGGTGTGCCAAGTCGGGACGCGGTCGCCGCAACCGGCAGCGGCCAGGCCGCCATCGAGGACAGCTTCGCCACGCTCCGCGAAACTACGGCGGCTGGTAACCCGGCTGGCCTGCTCCTGGGCGGCGGGTTCGGCGCCGGTAAGAGCCACCTCCTAGAGCACCTCGCACGGCTTGCCCTTGATGCCGGATTCACCGTCAGCCGGGTCGTGATCAGCAAGGAGACTCCGCTCTATGACCCGGCGAAGGTGTTCGCTGCCGCAGCCGAATCCGCCGTGACGGCCGGCCGCCCGCGGCCAGCTATCGTCGAGGCTGCGGCCGCGATCGACCCTGACGGCCGGGGGTACGCCGAACTGCTTCGCTGGGCGACGTCGGCGGGTTCGGGACTCAACGAACGGTTCGCTGCCACCCTGGCGCTCTTCGCCCAGGTGCGCCAGCGTGATGCGGCTTTCGCGAACACGATCGTGCGGTTCTGGTCCGGTGATCCGATTGCCACGCCCGAGCTTCGTCGGCGCCTGAAGGAGATCGGCGATACCCGGCCCTCGCTGCCTTCTGTCACGGCGCGAGAGCTGGGCGGTCAGCGGCTCCGGTTCGCCGCGAAACTGCTCGCTGCCGCGGGCGCTGCGGGCTGGGTGATCTTCTTCGACGAAGTTGAGCTGATCGGACGCTATTCGCTCCAGCAGCGCGCCAGATCCTATGCGGAGATCGCCGGATGGGTGCGCGGTGAGCACGGAGGCCCGGGAGTGCCGATCGCGGCGGTGCTGGCCATGACCGACGACTTCGAGGCTGCGGTCATCGCCGGGCGAAACGACCGCGAGCTGGTGCCGGAGAGGCTGCGCGCCAAGCAGACGCCGGAAGCGACAGCGCTCGCGGATGCGGCGGCAAGGGGCATGCGGATCATCGACAGGGAGATGCAGCTGCTCACGCCGCCGGACGAGGCCGAGCTCGGTCAGGCGTACACCCAGCTGAAGAAGCTGCACGGCGAAGTGTTCGGGTGGCTGCCCCCCGATGTCAGCGGGATTGAGCGGCTCGGTGCTACCCGGATGCGCCAGTACGTCCGCTCCTGGATCAACGAATGGGATCTGCTGCGGCTAGATCCCTCTTACCGGCCGGAGACCGAAGTGGTCGGCATTTCGTCGGACTACCGGGAGGACCCTGATCTGGAGGCGGGCGGAGGCATTGCCGCTTCTGATTCATAACCATCAGGTATGCGAGCCGTAATGCGCGCAGGTTCGGTGCTCTGGACGTAGACTCCTAGGCCAGTCATGAGCAGGCGGCGCGGCTCGTTGCTGCCGCCCATCAGGCGTGCCCTACTCCAATGCCGCCATGGGCAACATCGAATTGAAGCTGAGCTGCGGTCATACGTCATTCCCAGTGAGGCGGGCGCTCGCGGCACAGTCGCTCGGTGTCGTCTAGATCCGGCCGTTCACCCCATCCGGCGTCAGTGTCTTCGCGGCTCTGCGCTGGCAGCACCGGATGGCGATCGGGATTCGGCGAACTAACCTCCGTCGGCTTGTTCTGCGGCCTGTCCGGTGGCATGGCATTTTTCATCTCGCGTGAAGGTTACCGTCTCGCTCGTCCGGCTGGACGCTTGAGAAGGCGCGAGTTCTTTGTACGGCGGAGGTAACAGTCACCGGAGGCCGGCCAGCGGTCACGGGGCCGGCGGTGCGGCTCTTTGCTGCCGCCCATCAGGTGTGCCCGTACTCCAATGCCACCCGGGCAACGTCGACGTGACGCTGACCGTGAACGGCCAGAACATTGACTGAACCGCTTGTGGTCAACTGGCCTTCTTGGCCACGCACATAGCCTGCCCGGGGATTCGGAGAATGGAGACTCTACGCGGCTCGGTGAAGCCGGCTTCCCTGAGCCATGCTGCAGCAGGATTTTGGCTGGCAGCCGGCGGCCGACGGGCCTGGTCAGGAAGTGTGGAAGGTCGTGGTCACGGTCCGGCCGGGCAGGTTCAGCGTGACCTTGTAGGTGCGGTCGGCGGCTGCGTTGCCGTATCAGTTCTGCCTGGGTTGCCCGCGCCCACCCGGCGACGCCCTCGTAGCGGCTACGGAAGACGGAACCGACCGGCGTGCAGTAGGACAGGTTGATGATCGAGCAGGTGTCGATCAGCAGTCTTGGTACCGAGCTGGTCATAGGTCATGCAGATCGTCGTCAGCGGGCACTGGCGGGCGCACGTCGTTAGCGGCGAGGCGGATGTATAGCTGCTCAGCGTCCTCGTCGGCCAAGGCGGCGAGCACGCCAATGCCGACCCGGCCGTTCTGGTAGCCGGCCTGTGCCGCACGCCAAAGCCGTGCCGGGATACGCCTTGACTCGTCTGGGGTGGTCAGCTCCTCAGGTGCCGGGTCGTTCGCGGCGCGCAGCACAGAGGACGCGGGCTTCTGCAGCCATGCGTCGCGCATCCGAATGCTTAGCAGGCCGGTACTGCTGCTCGCGAGGCGATATAGCAGCGCGGAGAAGCTAACGCCGAAGTTGCGCATTAGCTCGGAGAGCACGGTTTCGTCGATCGGGCGGCCCGCGATTACGTCGCGTAGCCCTTCGGCAGGCATCAGCAAGGCAGCGGCGAACGCGTTGGCTCGCTTCTCCATCGGGTTGCTGCCGTCATACAGATCGCTGTCGATCACGATCTCCCGCGGGTCGCGGAGGAGGTGGTGCGCCAGCTCGTGTGCTGCCGTGAACCGCTGGTGCCCGCGCGGGAACGAGGTGCTGATCAGCACCATCGCGATGCCGTGGCCGTGGGCGCATAGTCCGCTGACCGCCGTGCCGGTTGGCCATGCAAGCACGTCGAGCCCGAAGTGGCGCTCGGCCAGCTCGGCGACGTCCGCGATCGGTGCGCGACCGAGGCCGAGTCCGTGCCGCACGAGATCGGCGAGATCCTCGCCGTCCCGCCACGGCGCGCGCCCAGACGGAATGCCCTGGTCCTCAATCAGCGCGAGCAGGTCTAGTCCGGACTGCGTCGGACGGCTTTCCCGGAGCCCGGTCGCGGTGGCCAGGTTGGCCTCCGCTTCGAGCAGCTGCCGCAGGCGCCGGCGGGACGGCAGCGTGTCGTCGGCTTGAGGGGCAGCCATGACTCTGGCGGCCAATGCGAGGCTGCCGCTGCGCTCCACGCCCAGCACTTCCGCAAGGCTGGCCTCAAGGGCATCAGCTATCGCGGCCACCTCGCTAATATCCAGCCGGCGCGTACCATGCTCAACCTTCGATACTTGCGACCGCGATAGGCCGAGCGCCGCGCCAAGCTCCTCGCCGGTCATCCCCCGCGCCTCGCGCAGCGCCGCGATGCGCGCACCGAGCTCATTCTCGTTCATGGTACACACTCTACCTTGTGTTGCCAGATTAGCAACACACTGAGAGCACGGTTGACGGGAGTGAGTTCGAAGCTCCTCATTGGATTCGAATTTCCGTCCTGGTTATGCGGTCGGCGCGACCTTGAGCTGGAACATGCAGGATCACCTGCTCGACTAGGGCATTCCGCTGGTCACCAACGCGCGGTCGCTGTCGGTGAAGTCGGCTAGTTACGTGGACGTCGACAACGAGCAGGGTTCGTACGTGAGGGTGCGGCACCTGATCGACAAAAGGTGCCGGGTGGTCGCGACGGTGGCCCGCATCAAGGTATTTCACCCGGCGTGGACCGTCTCAACGGCTATCTCCGAGCCCTGGCCGAAGCCGGCCTGGAGCACGGCGACGACCTGGTCCGGTTCTGGGACTTCACCACGAAGTCGGGTCGGGAGCTGACGGCGGAGTTGCTCGCTGGCCGGCCCGACATCGACGGGTTGTTCGTGGCCGGCCAGCTGATGAGCTACGGCGCTCTGCGGGCATTGCGCGAAGCCGGGCGCCGCGTGCCGACGGACGTCGCCGTGGTCGGCTTTGACGATCTGCCCGGCGCCGAGAGCACCAACCCGCCGTTGACCAGCATCGATCAGCCGGTGGGAGCAGATCGGCCGGGAGCTGGCCCGGCTGCTGATCGCGGAGATCTCGGACGGAACCCCGTCCCGCAAGCGAGTCATCCTCGACACCGAGCTAGTCGAGCGCGAGAACAGCCAGTTCGGCCGGGCGTGACCAGGCCGCCCGCTAGATGAGGCCCGCGCAAATCTTTCTAAATAAATGGTGGTAAAAATTTGCGCGGCGTCAGGCCCGTTTTCCTGAGGTGAATCATGCGGCGCGGCGTCGGCCGACGCTAGGGCGTGCTGCTCTGGGTTACGAATCCTTGCAGGTGGCCGTGGTTGTCTTGGTAGAACCCGCCGGCCGTGCTGTGGCCCGGCGAGCCGCATGACACCGAGAGGACGTCGGTGTACCCGGTCTTGGTCAGGACTTTCGGGGCGGGCATGTTGATCGCGCTGCCCCATCGGCCGTTTCGCTGGCTGGCCGGCCGGGACCGCCCAGGCGCCCGCCGCGCCCGGTACCACCGCGGCCCGGCACCGCCGACCAAGGCAGCACAGGCCAGAAATACCAGAACCCCGCGTCGTCTCATCATGTTCTCGCACCCTCCACGGACCGGTACCCGCCAATGCCCGGCCAGAAGTCACCAAGCGACGACTCCCAGCAATAGGACGCCCAGCAGCCCGACGCGGTTTACCCCGCCGGACCGGCGCCACGTTCCCGCACGCAAGGCCCGACACACGCGCGGCGCGGCCCCGGTCTTGGGCGCCGCGTTCGTTACCGGGCTTCGGTGTAGTGGGCGTCTACGGCGGGTTGGCCGGTGTAGCCGGGTCCGGCGTGGTCGTCGGCGCCGAGGTAGGTGTAGGGGAGGGTGATCTGGGCGGGGCCGGTGCGGGTGATCCGGTGGCGGCGGGGATTGTAGGTGTATCCGGCGCTGCGGAGTCGGCTGGCCAGTCTTCTGCTGGCGACCTGGCTGTCGGGCAGCCGGATGGAGGTCAGGTCCAGGTCGGCGGCGAACAGGCCGCCGGGGGTGAGCCAGTCCGCAGCGCGGGTGAGGACGGCGAGTTTGTCGCCGGCGTAGTGCAGTCCGTGGACGCAGGTGATCAGGTCGAACGCCCGGTGCGGCGTCCAGGTGACCACGGACGCGGCGATCAGGTCCGGAGCGGCTGAGGCGGACGGGGGTACCGGATCGAACGCATCGACGAGGTCGATACCGGTCAGGTACGTCCGGCCGGCCAGCCCGGCGCCGTCAAGCTGGCCCGCTGCCTGGATGAGCGCCCGGCCGCTCCCGCAGCACAGGTCGAGCCAGGCGGCCGTCGCGCCTGGCTGGCTGGCGAGCCGGGTGGTGAGGAACGTGACCGGGTTGAAGCCGAGCTCGCGGGTATAGCTGTTGACGCCTGCCAGCTGGCGTTCCCGGTTCATCGCACAGTTGGCGACCACCGCCGACCTCTCCAGCTCGGCATCACTCAGCAGGCCCGCCCGCCGATGCTCGTCCGGCACGCCACCAGCATGACAGCCCATGAGCCCAGATCAGAACGCACACCCAGCAACTTCCCATCACCTACACGCCGGCCGTCGGCACTGCCGTGCCAGCGCGGATGGCGCGCTCCGGCCGGGCCGCACCCGGGGCCGGGCCGACAGCATCGGTGCCCTCCTGATGCTGTAGCTTCCCGGGACGCAACCACCTCAGAAGGGCACCGATGCGGCCAGAGCGACACCAGGAGGGCACCGAGGCGGTAGCTTCCCCGGACGCAACGACATTAGGGGGGCACCGATGCGGTGGCATCCAGCCGGGCAGAGGCGGTGCGCACTAGCCTGATAAAAATCGGGCTACATGGCGGTAGAACACGCCGCTCATCGAGTCTTCGAGTTGCCGCTTGGGCGGATCAGCGGGCATAGCGGGTCAGGGCGGAGGTCAATCTCCGGAGTAGCCCCAGAACACGATTTCTGCAGGCGTGGCGTTGTCCCAGAGCACGGCCGCCCGGCCGGTCCACCGGCCGCCGGTGACGTAGTCATGCAGTCGCTCAGTGCCGGCCAGGCGGTCGTAGTCGGCCCGGCTCGGCTGGGCTGTGCCGAACAACTCCGTGTGCTCAGTATCCGACAGCGGCCGGATCGTGCCGTAGTCCTGCGGCCCGGCCGAATCGGCGGGAGCGACGCTGACGACGTCAATGATCGAATGGGTGCCGGACTCGCCCATGAACTCCCAGTACTCCTCCTGCTCGGTCAGGTCGTCCACGCTGCCAGGATCCGGCAGATCGAACACCCCGCTCGGCTTGACGAAGTCACCCGAGGCGAACACTTCGCGGCGCAACCTGTCCAAAGCCGCTCCCAGATCTTGCTGGTAGGAGACCACATACTCCCAGCCGGACGCACCCACCGAACCTCCTCAAGACCAACCTTGCGCACCAGCGCCGGAGCGGTTAGAGCACCGCAGCGCCGTCAGTCATAGCACCTGGGCCGCGACCAGCACCGGACCTAGCGCCGCAGCCACCGCGGCGGACCTGGCCGCGTCGAACTCGTCGATGGTCTTCGTCGCCCGCAGCCACACCGACCCGTCCGGCAGTTCACTGACCTCGAAGAACGCCCCGCTCGAAGCGAGATCGGCGGCACCCCCGAGCCGCGCGACGAGTCCGGTCGGGACGACTGTCACCCAGCTATACCGGTACAGTACATCCTGGCCGGAGCCGAGCATGGCGATCTCCTGAACGTACTCCGGCGGCTGCACCACGTTCTCCGGCGGCCAGTCCGGATAGGTGACGACCTCATCGATCCCAGGACCGCCACCCCGGACGGTAATCATCCCCGCGGACACCCCGATCCGCGCGGCCAGTCGCCGCACCACCGCAGCCCACCGGTCCTGCAGCTCAGCCGAGCCGATCCAGCCCCCTCCAGGTCCGGGCTGCACCGCCGCCGTGCCACCGAACCGGTGACCTTCCTCCATGCGCGCCCGCCAAGTGAACAGGGCCGGCGCCCAGAACGTGAACCGCACCCAGTCCGGCTCTTCCTCGTACCTGACGACCCTGATCACGGCGCCGTCCTCGCTGAGGTACCCGTTCTGGCCGATCACCGAGATGCACAGCGACGCGATCGCCGGCGACTTGCCCAGCTCACCAAGAAACTGCTGCCACGACGCCTCGGTGAACACCACCATCCGGGACTTCCACACCGAAGTCCCGGTCTCAAGCTCGCCCCGGACCTGGCCCGGCTCGCCCTCAGGCCCATCGTCCCAGTGCTTGCTGATCTTCCGGGTCGCCGGGCGGGTCCGCAACCCCTCCCGCAGATCACCGAACACCTCACCCAGCACGCCCTCAAACCATCCGCGCGCTGCCTCGGCGTACCGCTCACCAGGCGGGATCTCCGCCATCAAATCACCGATCACGGACCCAACCTACTCACGCGCCCCGCCGCCGCTGGATCCGCCGGAGCGGCGGAGGCACGCAGGCAGGGAAAGCCCATCGTCGTGCCGGTCGCCACGTCGCTATGGTCAGCGCGGCGCCGCTTCGGCCGAAGGCACCCGCGCCAATCTTTCTGAATGAAAAAGATCATTAATTAGGAAGAAAGTATCGCGGTCGCTCGTGCGTGGCGACCTGAGGCTGGTCAACGAGCGGGAACTCGCCGGCCCGGTCTTTAGACTTCGGTTGTGGGTGAGCTGGTGGGGGTGGGGGCGTCGTTGCGGCGCTGTCGGTGACGAGTGACCTGACTCGGGGTCATCCGACGGGCGAGGCGATGCGGGCGTGCTTGCTCGCGACTGAGCTGGCCCGGCGGGCCGGGCTCGGTCCGGTCGGGCAGACCGAGAGTTGCTGCGGGCCTGTGACCCGGATGACCTGTGGGCGGCGGTGGTCGATTGCGAGCCGCAGCCCGGGCGGGTCTTTCGCGACAATGCGGTGCTGGACGATGCGCTGGCCGGGTTCGGCGACGCGGCCGACCTGAGGAGCCCGTGGTTCACCGGCCATTCCAGCAGGGTGGCCCGAATGGCGAGGGCGGCGCCGGGCCAGCTGGAGCCGGCCGCGGCCGGGCTCGTCTACCGCGCCGGGCTGGTGCACGACATCGGCCGGGTCGCCGTGCCTACCGGAATCTGGGAGAAGCCGGGGGCACTGCGGCCGGAGGAGCGGGAGCTGGTCCGGCCGCATCCCTACCATTGCGGCCGGATCCTGGCCCGCTCGCCCAGGACTTCGCCACCTGACCAGACGCCGGTCTCCCGGCACAGCCAGTCGCAGCCGGCCGCGCCACGGCTCAGCCGTGCGCGGCGGCTACTCTTTTCCGCCCTTCCGCAGCTCCTTTCCGAGCCCAATCATTCCTGAGCCGGTCGGCCATCCGGACCTGAAGAGCTGCTGCGGATGGGCCGAGGCGGTTCCCTCGCCAACTGGGGGAGGTGAAACCGACTGGACGCTCTTCGCGCTGCATACCGCGCTGGCGTCGTTCTTCGGTCCTGGCACTTGGTGGCTGGTCGGAATCGCGCCGGCCGGGATGGGGCGATGCGGTTTGGCGTCCAGGACCCGGCTTAGGTTCAGCGCGTGCTTGTCTCGCGCGGTGAGCGGGTGCAGCCCGAAGGTGGTCTCGATCAGCTTCAGCGAGGAGGTGTGCTCGAACGGACCCTGCTGGACCACCCGGCCGCGTTGCACCAGATTTGAGACCACGATCGCCGGAACCCGGAATCCGAGCTGCCTGTAGTCAGGGATCAGCCGGCCTTCAGTCGGTTTCTTTCCGTCGCCGGAGTGGTTGACGGTTTTGGGGTTGGTGTGGTCGATGACCTTCGGCGGCTTCACGTGATCGTAGAAGCCGCCCCATTCATCAAAGGTGACGATCAATACCGTCTTGTCAAGGTATCCGGCCTTGTCGAGGGCGTGATACGCATCTGCGATGAACCGCTCCCCGAGCCGGATGTCGGCCAGCGGGTGATCATCGGCCGAGGTTCCGATGCCTTCGGAATCGAAGGCCGGGTCGACGAAGCTGACATTGGGCAGCCGCCCCTGCGTCACGGTCTGGAGAAACGGCCGGGTCTTAACCGGGATTCCCAGGACGTCGGTGTCGCCGTGTTCGAACTTGTGCCAGAACGGCAGGTATTTCTGGCCCCACAACGCCAGGATGGGCAAATCACGGAAAAAGTACCCGCCGGTCGGGACGCCCTTTTTATTCGGCACCGGTGACAGCTGGTCCCAGATCGTCCGCAGCTTGGAAATGTCGAAGCTGTTGTGGTCCCGGTCGGTCCGCGCCGCGTGCTGGTAGAACCGGTTCGGGAAGGTCTCGCCGGCGAACGAGCAGAAGTAATGGTCAAGCACCGTGTAGTGCTCGGCCAGGGCGCCGATCACCGGCAGGTCGGGAACCTTCTTGCGGGTGTGATCCGCGTTCAGATTCGTGTAGTAGCCGATCGGGAAGGTATTCGCTTTCGCCAGCTTGACGCCCTTATTGCCGGCCGGGGCGGTTGGCCGCTTCAGGAACCCGTCCATCTTGCCGTGGTTGTGCTGGACCAGCCAGCCTTCCCAGCTGTGGTCGGGGTCGCTGTACCCGCAGCCCTGAAAATCCGGCGCGAGCGGGTAGTTGCGATAGAACTTGCCGTCCGTCGCCTCGTAGACCATGTCGTGCCGGCCGCGGGCTCCCGGCAGCCAGCCCAGGAAGTGGTCGAACGACCGGTTCTCCATCATCAGGATCACCACGTGCTCGACGCCCTTCGAGCCGTCGGGTGACCTGGCCGGGGCTGCGCTGGCCGCGGCCTGGTCCAGGAGTTCCGTTCCCGTCAGTGCCACTGCGGTGGAGGCACCCATCAGTTGCATGAAAGTCCGACGCGTCAGCATGGCCCCAGTATGAATAACGGACTCAACGGACGCTAGGGTCATCCGCGCGCCGATGCCCGCGCCGGCGCCACGGCTAGGGTCGAAGGCGCCGGCGCAAATCTTCTAGACAAAGAAAGAGACTTTTATCCAGGGAGAAAGCATTGCGGCCGGCCCGGGCCTGCCGGCCTGAGGCCGGTCAGCTGGCCGGCGGTGGGGACAGGTAGGGGAAGTAGTCGAGTACCGGCCCTGGTTCGAGGCCCGAGGAGAAGTCCTGGTTCACGATCATCTTGATGATGTTGGACGCGATGTCCTCGATGATGCCCTTGCCGTTCTGAATGTCGAACCAGGGATCCCAGAGGGCGACGGTGCCGGGAGTGAACGCGATGACGTTCGGGAGCAGCGCGTCGGCCGCCCAGGCACCGTAGGCCCGTGCGGCGGGGAACTTGTGGGGAGGGTTGTCGTACGTTCCGCCGGCTTCGACGACCGCGGCGATGTTGTCCCGCACCTGGCCCCAGATGCCCGAGGCGGGATCGGTGGCGGGGTGGCGGGGCCTGCCGGCGAGGTCGATCGCGGGAGCGCTGGAGTTGTAGTCGGCGACGTTGGCCGAGCCGTGGGCGAAGTCGAAGAAGGTGGTCATGTTGGGCTTGCCGGCGCGCTGAGTCTGGACCCAGGTGTTGTGCCCGGTGTCGAAGTACGCGGTGGTGGCCCAGAAGTGGACCCGGCCGCGGCCCGTGATCGGGGCGGGCACCTCAAGCACGTAGGACCTGACGGCGGTGTTCGCGAAATCGTTGTGGGCGGGACCTAGCGAGGGGAAGTCGGGGAAGGTACCGGACGCCAGGCAACTCGTCGTCGTGACGGGGTAGGGGATGAAGTTGCGGAACGGGTCGAGGCGTGGCCCGGCGAAGAGCTTGATGCCGCGCCTGCACTCCACGACCTCCCCGATCGGCGCGCTGGGCGGGGTGATGATGGTGCCTGAGGCGGTGCGGTCGGTGGCTGCGGCGCCGGTGAGCTGCTCCACTTGCACGTGCTGCGTGCCGTCGGAGCCGATCGGGAAGGTGGCGCGGAACGTGATGTCCTCGACGTAGTCGCCGTTGGTGTCGATCTTGAGCTCGTAATAGCCCGCGGCGTTCCAGGCCGGGGCGCCGAACGGCGAGGTGTTCATCCCGAATACCGTGCGCGGGCCGTGCCGATCGCCTGGCCCGGCAAAGCAGTACGCGTCGCTGATGTCCAGCGTTTCGTCTGTCGGGTAGTCAAAGTGGTGAGACATTCTTCTCCTAGACAATGGAGGTGCGGCGGGGGTACGGATTGCGGGAGAGCGCCTGCAGCGCGAGCGTGAAGAACCGGTTCTGGTAAGGAGCCTCGTTCGTCTCGCCGAACTCGCCGTAGAGCCACAGGAACGGGAGCTTGCCTGCGTCCCACGTCACCCGGTCGGCCCTCCCGCTCGCATGGATGAGCTCGTAACAGCCCTCCGTGAACCCGCACAGGATCGCGATCCGGGTGGGAGCGCCGCGTCCGGGAATGACCGACGCGTCGACCGTCGTGCCATCGGCAGCCCTCAGGTACGGCCAGGCAGACTCGGCCGACGCGACGTGCGGACGACGGTAGTAATCCCGGACGGGCACGGCCTTGATGTCCGCCGGTAGCACCAGGCGGGTTCCCGGTGTGAGCACCGGGGCGTTGTACCGCCGTTCTTCTCCGCGCACCAGGTCGCTGGTGGCCTTCGGCACGCTGCCCGACCGCACGGCTCTGGCGGATGCTGGACAGCACGGGAAGAGCGGCGAGACCGCCGATCACGCCGCGCCGACTCGGGGTTCGTCCTCCCACGCCGTCTGCGCGCTCGGCGTCCGCATGCTGCCCTTCTTTTCTGGTGATGTCCACTCACGTTCCTTTCTTGCCGTGGTTGGAGATGGCGCCAACGGGGCCAGGGTTCAGGTGCGCAGGAAGTCGAGCAGGGCGGTGTTGACCTGGTCGGCGTGCGTCCAGGTGATGGCGTGCGGCCCGCCCTCGATCACGACGAGGCTCATGTCCTTGATCAGGTCCGGCAGGCGGCTGGCGGTCTTGTCGAGCGGCAGTACCTGGTCCGCGTCGCCGTGGATGACCAGCACGGGCACGTCGATCTTGGGCAGGTCGTCGCGGAAGTCGGTGGTCCAGGTGCCGATGCAGGCCACCGCGGCGGTGGCCGAGGCGGTGACGGCGAGGTTCCAGCTGGCCTGCCAGGCCTGGTCGCTGACCAGGGTGCCGCGCAGGGTGCCGGAGTTGTAGAAGTTGTCCAGGAACCCCTTCATCCAGGCCGGGGTATCGGCCCGGGCGGCCTGGGCGAACCCGTCGAACAAGCTTTGCGGCACGCCGTCTGGGTTGTCGCCGGCCTGCAGCAGGTACGGCGGGATCGGGGAGATCAGGACGCCCTTCGCGACTCGCGCCGGACCGTAGCGGCCCAGGTAGCGGGTTACCTCGCCGGTGCCCATCGAGTGCCCGGCCAGCACGGCGTCGCGCAGGTCCAGGTGCTCGGCCAGGGTATGGAGGTCGGCGGCGAAGGTGTCGTAGTCATACCCCGATGCCGGGCGGCTGGACTGGCCGAAGCCGCGCCGGTCGTAGGTGATGACCCGGTGCCCGGCGTCCAGCAGCACCGGGACCTGCTTGTCCCAGGCGCGGCCGCTGAGCGGGTAGCCGTGGATCAGCACGACGGGCTGGCCGGCACCATGATCCTCGTAGTAGATCTCGATGCCGGCGTTGTTCTCGCGGCCGACGGTGAGCGTGGGCACGGGGGCTTCCTTTCGCTGGTGGGGCCGGTCGGCGCCTGCAGGGGAAGGCGCCGGCCCGCGATCTGCGGGGTGGAACGTGCCTCAGCATCGCGCTCCGCGGGGGCGGGTCGCGCCCGTAGTAGTCACTGGCCAGTGCACTGGTCTGCGGTCCGGGCCACGCCAGTACTCGCCCGGAAGAGACACTCCAGATGGCCGACGCGACACTGGATCAGCGGCGGCGGGCGCATCCGCGCAGCGGCGGGCGCATCCGCGCAGCGGCGGGCGATAGCCGAACATCTCAGTAGTCACACTGATCCCGGCAGTTACTTCGGCCACACCTGTTCAGATGAATGCGCGGATTCATCTGATTCCAGCGAGTAGATCCCAAAGATGAATGCGCACATTCATCCCCTGGAAACCAAATGAATGTGCTGATTCATCTTCGGCCCATCTGATGAATGCGCACATTCATCAGGCCCGGTGGCAGCCCGCCGTCGGCAATCCAGCCGAATTCAAGATCATAAACGCGCCCTAAATAGAATCGGGGGCACATCGCTGTTGCGATAGCGTCGCCGGCCCAGCCGCTACGGTGCCTGTGAGGTGCAACTCACCGCCGACGCGCGCGCAAAGCGTGACCGGCATGGTCACGAAGCCGCGGAAGGACATGCTGGGGAAGCGGACAGGCGAATCGGCGAAGCGCCAGGACCCGAGCGCGCCGAGCAGCACGGGGAGCAGCGCCGTGATCTCCGTCCCGCCCAGCGTGGCGCCCAGGCAGCGGTGGACGCCCTGGCTGTACGACAGTGGCCGTGCCCCGCTTCTGCACAGGTCGGCCTCGTCGGGGTGATCGAAGTAGCGCGGGTCCCGGTTCGCGGACCCGATCATGACGTGGACGCTGTCGCCCTGGCGAACCTGGACGTCGCCCACCTTCGCATCTCGCAGCGCCACCCGGGAGACCATCTGGGTCGGCGCGTCCAGTCGCGCGCACTCGTCCGCGGCCCGGGGCGCCAGCGCGGGGAACTCACGCAACTGGGCGACGAGCTCAGGTGACCCGGTCAGGATGTTCATCAGGTTGCCCAGCATCAGCCGGACCGTACCCGATCCCGCCTGGAACAGGATCGGGACGGCATTCGCCATTTCGGCGCGGGTCAGTGCGTCGCCGCGCCCGGCCGCCGCGGTCCATGCGGCCAGCGCGCTGCCGTCCTCGCCCCGGCTGGTGTCGGCGAGCAGGTCCTTCATGTAGTCACGCAGGGCCAGGGCGGCCTGGTCCGCTCTGGCCAGCTCGCCTTCGGCGGGTGCCGGCCCGAGCGCGAGCGACATCTCGTCGAGCAGGGGGATGAGAGGCGGGTAGTCCGACTCGGGGATACCGAGCAGCCTCCCGGTGACGCGCATCGGCAGCGGCGCCGCGACCAGCTCGACGAAGTCAGCGGTGCCGCAAGCGTCCAGGACAGTGCAAAACTCCGCGACCACATCCGCGACGACCTGCTCCACCATGGGCCGCAGCGATCTCACCCGGCCAGGCGAGAAGAAGGCGGCGAAGGCATCCCGCAGGCGGGTGTGCTCGGGCGGATCGCAGGCAAGCATGAACTTCGACAGCTCGACCAGGGCGGGACGGTCTCGCCAGGGCTGGCCGTCAAGCCCGCGCTGGCCCTGCTGGTCCCGCCAGGCGGCGCCGCGCGCGCCGAATGAACCGTCACGCAACACCGCGGCGCACTCCCTGTAGTGCGTGACGACGACGTCTGTCCTGCCCACCCGCATGGCTGGGGCGAGCGCGCGCAGCTGCGCGTAGATCGGGTACGGGTCACCGATGCCCTCGTCGGACCTGAGGCGGGCCAGCAGTTCGGCGACTCGCGCCCGGTCCAGGCGGCGGGTCAGCATGGCAGCAGGGTGGTGCCGTGCCGGGACCTGATGCCGGTCAGGGCATAGTGCTTGGCGGTGTATCCCCAGCTGGAGCGTGCGGTGTCGAAATAGCGGGAGAGCCGGTCGGCGAACCCCGGCGCCGCGGCGTCCATCGGTTCCCTGTTGGACTCGATGCCGCGCTGCCAGTGCTCTATCGTCGGGCCATAGTGGCTGGTGGTGTCAGTCAGCCAGGCGAGGCTGAACCCAGCGTCCTCCAGCTCGGCCAGCAGCTGGGACAGCGGTGCCATAGCGGTGAATCCGTACAGCTCCACGGCGTCCACGCTGGCCGGGCGGTTTTCGTATTCCTGCTGGTGAGCCTGGCTGCGGTAGCAGGTGGCGGACAGGAACAGCCGGCCGGAGGGGCGAAGCAGCCGGTAGGCCTTGGCCAGCGGCTCGCGATGCTCGGGCAGGTGCTCGATTACCTCGATCATCGCCACCGCGTCGAAGGAACGCTCCGCCAGCGGCACGGTCTGGAACGGCCCGACCTCGACCTGCACCAAGTCGGCGATGCCGGCGTCGGCGGCTCGCCGGCGGATGTAGTCCGCCTGGACGGCCGACGGCGTGACGCCGACGACTCGGCAGCCGGCCTCGCGGGCGAGAAAGAGAGTCAGGCCACCCCAGCCGCAGCCGACGTCGAGCACGCGCTCTCCGCCGCGCAGCCCGAGCTGGCGGGCGATGAGCCGCAGGTATGCTTCCTGCGCCTCGTCGAGGGATTCGCCGCCGGTGAACAGCGCGCAGGTGTACTTCATGTGCGCGCCGAGGAACGCCTCGAAGACCGCTGGCGGCTGCTCGTAGTGAACGTTGGTCGCGGTCGCCGCGGCGCCGGCGTCCAGGCCGCCGGGCGCGCTCACGCCGCTCCGCCGCCCGCGGCGAGCTCGGCGGCGATCAGCTCCGTCAGATCCGCGACGGTGCGCGCGTCGCGGATGGCTTCGTCCGCGACCTCGACGTCGAAACGGCGCTCGAGCTGGCTGACGGTCTGCATGAGCCGTACGGAGTCGGCGTTCTCCAGCAGGTCGAGTTCGTCGTCGGGGGTGATGGTCTCGTCGCCGAGGTGAAGCACCTCGCGGAGCACGTCGCAGACGTCGGCGAAGATGTCTTCCTGTTGCGCCATGTTCGTGGTCATGGGGACTCCTCTTTTGGGGTTGTGGATTCTGAGTTGTGTGGGAGCTGGGTCGTGGGTTTGCTGGCGGTCAGGGCAGCGAGCGCGCTGCCTTGAGGAGGGCGGCGACCTCGTCGAGACTGTCGCCGGCGGCGCGGGTGTAGGAGTCGACCAGCCGTTCAAGCGCGAGGTAGGACTGCCGGTGGTCGTAGCCCGCGGTCGCGGCTACTTCCTGGGACCACCGGCGGTACCTGGGCAGCGTCTCGGCGAGCGGCATCCGGAAGGTACGCAGCACCTCCTTCAGGTGGGGGGCGGCAGCGGCCGGATCGCGGCGCAGGTACTCCTCCACCAGGTGGGAGTAGAACGCGAAGTGTCGGGCCTCGTCGCGGCCAAGCCGCAGCAGCAGCTCACGCAGCGTCGGCTCGCTGATGGCACCGCGGAACTGCTGGTAGAACAGCTGCGTCGCCTTTTCCTGCAGCATCGTGTACGTGAAGATCTCCAGCGGCTCCAGGTAGGGCAGGGTCATGTGCTTACGGCCCTCGGCGGCCAGGTCGAGCCGGAGCTGGCGCGGCTCGGCCAGGCCCGCTGTCTCCTGATAGCGGGTCAGCGCGCTGGCATGGCGTTCCTCGTCGTGGGCCCAGGCGATGAAGAAGCGGAAGTACTCCCGGTTCAGAGCTACCACCGGCAGGTCGTGCTCTGCTCCGTCGACCGGGAAGGCGTGCAGCAGGGCGGTCACGTACCCGGGGATGTGATCTTCGATGAAGGTAATGAACCGGACGACCGACACGTCGGCGTCGGTGAGCAGCTCAGGCCTGATTGCGCCCCAGTCGAGGTCAGCGACGCCCCAGCCGCAATCCTCGCCCCGCTGGATGGCCGCCTCCGCCGCCTGGGCGACGGTGGCCAGGTCAGGCGGGAGCGGCCCGGCACCTGGCGCGGGCGGAACAGCGGCGAAGCTCGCGGCGGTCATTGCGGCACCTGCGTGCGGCCGAGCCGGGAACGGACCGCCGTGACCGCGTAGTGCTTGGTCGTGTATCCCCAGCCGGCGTTGGTCGTCTCCAGGTAGCGGGCCAGCTCGCCGGAGTAGCCGGGGACGATCGCGTCGATGCGGGCGCTGGCCGCCAGCACGCGTTCCAGCCAGTCCGTTATGGTGCGGTGGTAGCTGGGCGTCAGGTCGGTGATCGCGCTCATGCTCAGCCCGGCCTGCTCGGCCGCTTCGACCAGGGCGGACAGCGGCCGCATGACCCCGTAGCCGAAGACGGTCCCGGTCACGTGCTGGCTCGCAGGCCCCGCCGCATACAGCTTCAGCATGCCCTGGCTGCGGTAGCAGCTCGCGGATACGTAGACGGGGCCGTGCCTGCGCACCAGGCGCGCCGCGATGCTCAGCGCGCGGCAGTGGTCGGGCAGGTGCTCGATGACCCCGACCAGCGCCGCCGCGTCGAAGCAGGCGGGCGGCAGGTCGAGGTCGTATACCGATCGCTGGATCACCCGCACCAGCCCGTCCAGGCCGGTGGCCCGCGCCTGCTCGCGAACGTAGCGTGCCTGCGCCTGCGACGGCGTCACGCCGGTGACCCGGCAGCCGAACGTCTGCGCCAGGTAAAAGGCGAGGCTGCCCCAGCCGGTCCCGATGTCGAGCACGGACTCACCGCCGGTGATCCCTAGCTGCCGTGCGATGAACGCCAGCTTGGCCTCTTGCGCCTCATCCAGCGTGGCGGCGGGGTTGGTGTACAGCCCGCAGGTGTACTTCAGGCGGCGGCCGAGGAACGCCGCGAACATCTCGTGCGGCAGGTCGTAGTGCCGGCTGGTGGCCGCGGCAGCCTCGTCTGGGCTGATGGCCGTGTGCGTCATGAGCGAGTGACCTCCGATAGCTTGCCCGCGGCCAGCAGCCGCTGCCACTTCCCGCTTGTCGTCTTGGTGAGCCAGCGCGGGGTCACCAGGTGCACGCTGATCTGCGTGGTTCCCAGCCCGGCGGTGACCCGCTGCCTGATCTGGCGCCGCAGGTCGCTGGCCTGCGCCCCGGTCAGGGTCGTCTCGGCGATCACTGCGATGCGCTCGCCGGTGCCGGTGCCGGTGCTGGCGCCGGTGCCGGATTCCGCGACGGCGACCGCGCGCTGGCGGTAGACGCCCGGTACGGCGCGGGCGATCGCCTCGGCGTCCTCGGGGAAGTAGTTCTGGCCGTGTACGATGATCATTTCCTTGCGACGGCCGATGACGTAGTAGTCCTCGCCGAGTCGAAAGCCCAGGTCACCGGTGCGCAGCCAGCCCCCGTCGAAGAGTGCCGCGGTGGCGTCGGTGTCGTTGAGGTAGCCGCTGGTGACCGCCGGGCCGCGGACCTGGATCTCGCCGACCTCGCCGCTGCCGGGCACAGGGCACTGCTCGTCGGCGAGCCTGACCTCAAGGCCGGACACCGGTCTGCCCACCGACACCGCGGTCTTCGCGTGCGGATGGTCAGGGCCGACCAGGCTGACTCGGCCGGCGGCGCCGAGTTCGGCGCGATCGAAGGTGGCCATCAGGGGCGGTGTTCCCGGCTCGGGGAAGGTAACCGGGAGCGTGGCCTCGGCCAGGCCGTAGACCGGGTACATCACGTGCGGCGCCACGCCCGCCTGGCCGAACGTCTCGGCGAACCGCGCCACCGTCGCCGCGCTGACCGGCTCAGCGCCGTTGTAGGCCACCCGCCACGACGACAGGTCAAGCTGGTCAAGCACCGCCGGAGTGGCGGCGGCGATCAGCATCTCGTAGGCGAAGTTCATGCCGGTGAACAGGGTCGCGTGCGCGGCGCTCATGCGCCGCAGCAGCTCAGCTGGCCTGCGCAGCAGCGTCAGCGGGTCGAACACGAGGGAGTCACAGCCGGTAAGCAGCATTGTCAGATGGCCGAACAGCCCCATGTCGTGATGGTGCGGCATCCACTGCACCAGCACGTCGCTGGCGGTGATGTGCGAGCTGGTCACCATGGACCGCAAGCCGGCGAGAACCGCCCGGTGGCTCAGCATGACGCCGCGCGGCCGGGTGGTCGTCCCGGACGTGAACTGGACCACCGCGAGGTCGTCAGGCCGCACGCCGGGCAGCACGGCCCGTGGCGGCAAGGCACAGATCGCGGGACAGAGGCGGAGTCCTGGCCGGTCCCGCTGGAGCAGCTTGGCACAGTCGAGGCCGCGGGAATCGGCGACCAGGTGCCGCATCCCGGCGCTGTCGGCGATCCGGCTCAGCCGGCCTAGCTGGGCGGCCGGGTCGCCGACCGCGGGCAGCGGCAGGACGGTCACGGCGCCGCCGGCCAGCCAGGTGCCGAACAGCGCGGCAAGCAATCCGGGGCCCGCCGGCGCGAGCACGCCGACGACGTCGCCGGGGGCCATCCCGTCGGCCACCAGCGACCTGGCGCAGTTGTGCGCTAGCTCGGCCAGCCCGGCGGCGGAGATCTCGGCGCCGGCGCCGGCGTCGGGGAAGACGGTGATGGCCTGCGGCGCGCTGGCGGTGACCGCGAGCAGTGAGTCACCGAGGGTGCCGCCGGCCGGGGCGGGGCTTGCCAGGGTGTCGCCAGGCCGGGTGTTGCTAAGCACGATGTCGCTAGCCAGCACGGGAACGCTCGTGACAGTCACGATTCGCCCTCCTTCGCCTCGGTCTGCGGTGGTGGCACTGGCGGCGGTGGCGGTGGTGCGTCGACCCCGGCCTGCGGCTTGTGGTAACGGCGCCGGGCGGCCGTCACGCCGCGAGCGCGCAGTCGCCACGCCTGCCAGTGGATGAGTGCGATGGTGCGGTAAGCCGCCAGCACCCGGCCGGGTGTCAGCAGTGACCTGGCCAGGGAGGCCGGGGCGCGCTCGCGGCGACCCTCAAGCACCGCGGTGAGTGCGGGCCGCAAGCCCGGGCCTCCCGGCGGCCGTTCACGCCCGCGCGGCCGGTACAGGGTGATGGCGGCCATCAAGTCGGTCTCGCCGAGCGCCAGACGCATTCGGTAGTAGCCGTCCGCGGGATAGAACGGCGAGACGTAAAGCTCCTTGGGAACCGGGTCGCAGTCGGTGCCAGGACGGATCAGATAGCAGTGCCGCTCGCCGAAGGTATTGCGCACCTCCGCGACGACGCAGGCCGGGTTCTCCTGCCCGTCGTAGCAGAAAAAGAAGGTGACCGGGTCGAACGCGTACCCGAGGCCTCGCGGCTGGGCGAGCATCAGGGCCCGCCCGCCCGCCAGCGCGATGCCGTTCGCCGCCAGGAACGCATCGAGGTTGGCGCGCAGGGACCGGCCGGGTGGGCCGAGGTGGTCACGGGGATCAAACCGGGCCAGCCGCGTCAGCGGCCACCGCAGGCTCGGCAGGTCATCGACGTCGGTCAGCCACAGGTGGACCGTGTGGCGGAAGGAGTGGCGAACGCCGCCAAGCCGGGAATGCGTGAGCCGGCACCGGTACACCGCCGGCACGACAAGGCGCGAGGGGGAGGCCAGGCGGGCCAGCCACTGGGCCTGCGAGCTCGGGTCGGCCGTCGCGGCGGCGGCGGCTACCATGTCACGCCGAACGCCCCGGCGGCAGCCACTCCGGACCGGCAGCCGTCCTCATGGAAGCCCCATCCGTGATAGGCGCCCGCATAGGCGGTTGTCGGCGAGGTGAGCTCAGCCAGCCGGGCCCGCGCCGCGGCCGCCGGCACCATGTAGAGCGGGTGCTCGTACTGCATTCGGGCCAGTATCAGGTCCGGGCTCACCCGGCTGGCATCGCCCAGAGTTACCAGGTATGCAGGCGGCGCCGCGATGTTCTGCAGGCGGTTCAGGTCATAGGTGATCTCGGGCCTGGCTCCGTCGGCCTGGCACGCGGGCTGGCGATGATTCCACGATGACCGGTTCGCCGGCTGGCGCGGCAGCAGGCTGCCGTCGGTGTGCAGCACCGCCGCGGCTGGCGTGTACGGCAGCGCGCCGAGCACGGCCTTCTCGGCAGGTGTGGGGTCGGCTAGGAGCTCGAGTGCGTCCAGCGGGTGCACCGCGATAACCACCCGGTCATAGGTCCGCGACTGGCCGTCCGCGTCCCAGACATCGACGCCGCCTAGGGCCCGGCGCACCCCGCGGACCGGCGTTCCGCGGCGGACCTCGCTGAGCCGCGCTGCTATCCGTTCCACGTAGGTGGCCGATCCTCCGGTCACCGTGCGCCAGCGGGTCGCTTGCCCGGCGAGCAGCATGCCGTGGTTGTCCAGGAAGGCCAGCAACGCCCCCACGGGATACTCGCTCGCCGTGGCCGGGTCGCAGGACCAGATGATGGAGATCAACGGCAGTACCACATGAGTGGTGAAGCTGGCGGAGTAACCACCATCGGCCAGCATCTTGCCGAGCGTCAGGTCCGGAGCCGCGCCCTGGCGCAGGAGCTGGCGCGCCTGGTGGTCGAACGCCGCCATCTCGGCGGCCAGGTCGCCGCCAGAGGCCCGGCTTGCCCGCTGCAGCCGGTGCGGCATCGCCCGCAGGCCGCTGCCGGAGGAGTACTCAAGCCCGCAGCCGTCACATCGCACGCTCAGCGACATGTCAGAAGGCTCGGTGGCCACCGCGAGCTCGCCGAAGAGCCGGCTCAGGTTTGGGTAGGCGCAGTCGTTATACACCAGGAATCCGGAATCGAGCCGAGCGCGACCTCGCCGCCCGGCGCGCTGATCTTGTGCGTATGAGCATGACCGCCGAGCCGCGGTCCGGCCTCGTAGAGCGTCACCGGCCAGGCGCGCTGCAGCAGGTAGGCGGCCGTCAGTCCGGCCACCCCAGAGCCGATGACCGCGACTTCGCCTATGCCGCCGCTGCCCATGGCCGAGTCCCTCCTCGTCGCCGGTGCGCTTGACCTACGGCTACGTCGTTACCTGCAGAGGCGTTCAACGGACCTAGTCAGGCTTTACGGCGGATGCCGGACGGACCCGATGGTCAACGGCGACGGCACACGGCCGGTGTGCCACCGCTAGGGCCGAAGGCGCCGGCGCAAATCTTTCTAAATAAAAGAAGAGACTTTTATCCAGGGAGAAAGCATTGCGGCCGGCCCGGGCCTGGCGGCCTGGGTTCCAAGGCCGGCCAGAGAGCCGATGGCGCGAGCTGGCGGGCCGCCGTAGCGGAGGCGCAGGTGCTTTTCCTGGTATCGGCCGCAGCCGCGCCGCCGCGACGATGGTCGAGGAGATCCGCTCGGGAGTTCCGAGATGCCGATGTTACTGAAGTCTCTCCGGCTCGCCGTCGTAACTGATGCGAAGGCGCGTCCGACATTCCCTGGCGGACTACCTAATGCCGTTAAGCAGTGAGGAGTACAAGCAATGGGTGCGAAACCTGCACGCCGCACGCACTCGTCAGACCTCCGATCCAGCCCCCTTCCTGAGCAGCGCCACCCGGTGACAGGCGCGGATCTCCCCGCAGCCGCGCCACCCTCCCGCCCGGGACGCCCGGCCGTCGCGGAGCCCCCGGCCAGCGGTGCCATGGGCGCTCCCGCTGCAGAAGCCGCGGCCGTGCGGGACACCAGCGTGGAGGCGCTGGCCTTCCTCGAACAACTCCGGCGTGAATGGGGCGATCGCGGGGATTGCGAACACCGCATCGCCGACGTGCGCGCCCAGATCGCTGCCACCGGAACGTACACCCACACACCGGGGGAGCTTGCCTACGGCTGCAAACTTGCATGGCGGAACACCCCCCGGTGCGTCGGCAAGTTCTACTGGAAGGGCCTTGCGGTGCGCGACATGCGCCACCTGACCGACCCGGATTTAATCTTCGAGGAGCTGGCCGATCATCTGCGGCTGACCACCAACGGCGGCCGGATCAGGTTGATGATCACGGTCTTCGCCCCCGAACGGGACGGCCAGCCGATGGTTCGGATCTGGAACTCCCAGCTGGTCAGGTACGCCGGGTACCGCCAGCCCGACGGCAGCGTGATCGGCGACTCGGCTGCCGCTGACTTCACCGCGGCGGTTCAGGCGCTCGGCTGGACGGGCCGTGGCACCCCCTTCGACATACTGCCGATCGTGCTGCAGCGCCCCGGGGAACCGCCTCGTGTCTATGACCTTCCCCCCGACGCGGTGCTGGAGATTCCCATCACCCACCCGCGGTTCCCCTGGCTGGCCGACCTCGGCCTGCGCTGGTACTCCCACCCCAGCATCTGCGACCAGCGGCTGGAGATTGGCGGCATCAGCTACCCGCTGGCGCCGTTCAGCGGCTGGTACACCGCGGCCGAGATAGGAGCCCGCAACCTCTCCGACACCACCCGCTACAACCTGCTCCCGGTCATCGCCGAACGAATGGGCCTCGACACCAGTTCCGACCGCACCTTGTGGAAGGACCGCGCCCTGGTCGAACTGACCACCGCAGTCATCGGTTCCTTCGACGCCGCCCAGGTCAGCGTCATCGAGCACCACTTCGCCAGCCGGCAGTTCGTCACGCACGAGACGCGCGAAGCCTCCGCCGGGCGGGCCACGCCAGCGCAGTGGGAACTGCTCGTCTCCCCGATCGGCGGCTCCGCCACACCCGTCTGGGAACGACGCTATGAACCGGCGATTCTGCGCCCCAACTTCTTCCCCCAGCCGCCGCCCTGGCAGGTCGCCCAATGAACATCATGACGAACCAGGCCTTCCAGATAATCGGCGCCGTGCTCATTCTGGGGGCATTCGCCGGTGCACAGGCCGGCTGGCTCCGCCAGAAGTCTCCCGCCTACCTGTTGCCTAACCTGGTCGGCTCGGCCGCGCTCGCCGGAGCGGCGGTTCCCGGTCACCAATGGGGTTTCCTGCTGCTCGAGGGCACCTGGGCGCTGACGTCACTGGCCGCACTGGCGACCACGATCGCCCGGCTAGCCGTAGATAAAGGTCAGCCGACCCGAGACAGCTGACCTCGCCTACGGCCGTGGCGGTGTCGGTCACAGTCGGCCCGCTGCTCGTCCGACACCGCCGTCGCCGAGACCTAGCTGGTGAAGGGCTCGAGAATGTGGCTAAAGTCCCAGGCGTTCTGGGTGATGCCCGAGCATGTGTTGCTGTCGACGGAGCCTGGGCAGCCGCCGTTGTCACGCTGGATCGCCCAGATGGACAAGAAGTTCAGGTTGTTGGCCTGAGCGAAGTTCAGCATCGTGGTCGCGTCTGGCTCGTAAGTAACCTCGTTCTTCTGCTTGCGGTCGTCGATGCCGGGCAGCAGTGTCATCCCTTCCATGGCATAGGCCTGCTGCGAGGTCACGCCGAAAATGGACTGCAGCTGGGTGTTGGTGTTGGTCGCGGCGTTGATTGCCGCTTGGCCCATCTGCACCGTCCCTTCTTTGGCGATGTAGTAGTCAAACACCATGATGTTGACGGTGGTGACTTTGACTCCGTTGGCGACGGCGCTCTGGAGCACGGCCTCGCCGTTGGGGTCGAGCCCGTACTGCTCGACCGGGACGGTGTATGAAACCTGCAGCGGGATCGACGGAACCTGGGCCGCTGCCCACTGCTGCACGATCGCCAGGGCCTGGTTCCGGCGATTGATGCCAGCGGTATTGTTCAGCGAGCTTGATTCGACGTCCATGTCCAGCCTGGTGACGCCGAGGGTGGTGATCACCGACTCGTAGTCGGCCGCGATCGAGTTGACGTTCGTGCACGTGTCGGCGATCTCGGTGCCGCCGTGGTCGGCGCTGTACCCGCCGAACGTCGGTATCACGTCACCGCCAAGTGCCCGCAGCGACGCGATGTCGGAGTTGTAGTAGTTGAGGGGCTGGCTCGAGTTGCTGTTCCAGTTGATGGAGCACGAGCCCTTCGCGGTCGCCTGCAGGAACGCCAAGGAGAAGTACTTGGCGCCCGATGCCTGCGCGGTGGCGGTGATGCTCGCGGTGTTCGGAGCCAGGTAGGTCTCGTAGTAGGGCGCATACACGTGCGCGGGCAGCGCCGTGTAGGCGGCGTAGGCAGGCGTGCCTGCCAATCCGGCTACGACTACGGCGGGTGTTGCCGCAGCGATTAGCCAGTACCGGTAACGGCGTTTCACTGAACCTCCTTAGCCAGCGGCCAGCTGGGACCCCAGCTAGCCGGCGACGTTCTGGGTCGGGGTGTTCCAGCCGGACACGCTGATGATGGGTGACAAGCCCTGCAGGTCCGAGGAGTTCCAGGTCACGACGATGCTCTGAGACTCGCCGGGGAACAGGGTGATGTCGTTGTTCTGCCAGATCGAGGACTGCAGTTCGTTGTCGCCCGCGGCGGGTGTCGTGCCGGTACCGCGCCGCACGTCGGCCCGCAGCAGGAAGGCCACCGAACTCGAGTTGTTGGTGATCGTGACGGTGGTGGCCCGGTCGGCTCCGTCCGGTCCTGACTGGGTGGCCGTGCTCGCCGTCACCGAGATCGAGGACGACGGGATTGTCGCCAGCGAGTTCAGGCCGGTGAGGTTGGCGTAGGTGGAAATCTGGCCCACCGGCTGGCCGAGCGACTTGCTCCAGTTAGTAGCGTCCTGCGTCGTGGAGAGCCAGTAGGCGTTGCGGTCGATAAGCGTGCCGTTCTGTTTGAGCTGCAGCTCGACGAAATACGTGGTACCGGCTGGCGTTGTCGGCACCATCGGTGTCAGCACGTTGTTCATGACCTGCTGGCTGGTCAGGCTGATGTTGCTTGCCGTCTTGTCGTCGATCACCGTCCCTGACAGGTTGTAGACCTTCGACTCGACCGACAGGCCTGTCTGGGTGGTGTTGGTCAGGTTGTCCAGCGTGACCGTGCCGTTGTCAAGCGCGTACAGGGCGTGCAGCGGCCGGTTGGCCTCCTGCCCGCCGAAGTAGCTTCCGGCCTGGTCGCCATCGAAGTTCCACAGGAACCAGAGCAGGCTCGGCCAGCCCTTGTTCATCTGCCAGTAGATCGTGCCTGTAGATGGCAGCGGCGTGTTGTTGGCGTGGTCGATATACGCCTCGTACTGGGCCCTGACACCTTCGTAGTTCAGGGCCTGTCCTTCTTCGACGTACCGAGCCAGGCTGGTTGGCGTGCCGTATCTGGCCTTCATCGCGCTGTCGAAGTGGCAGAGAGTGCCGAACGAGTAGCCCGTGTTGCAGCGCGTCTCGTAGTTGGCGTGGTACTGGTTGGCCTTGGAGTTCTGCCACAGGTTCGAAAGGTCGCTTGCCGACATGAACCGGTTGAGCGAGTCCATCGTCGAAATGGTGTCTCCGGCGCTCTCCTCGCTGTCGTAACCCCAGGCCGCGCCCGCGTTGGTCACGGTGGAGTCGCTGCCCAGATGCGTGGTGTCGTACCAGTAGTTCGGCGGCACCCAGTCGTACGGGCCTTCCTTCTCCCCTGAGGCACCAAGCGTCGCGGTCGACTTGTACTCCGCCGACGCGAGCAGAGGGGTCTGCGGCCAGAAGTCGGCCGCTTGGAAGCCGGCCTCTGACACCTGCTCCTGCTGACTCGAAGGCTGGTTATCGCTCCACTGGAAGCTGAACACGCTCGGGTGGTTGCGCAGGTTCGTTCCGATGGTCTGCGCCGAGTTCTGCAGGATGTTTAGCTGTGCCTGGGTCAGCGTGCCGCTGACCTCCCAGGCGTCACAGCATTGGAAACCGCCGTTGACCAGGATGCCGGCCGCGTCCATCTGCTGGAACCAGTCGGCGGGCATGATGTGGCCTTCGAGCCTGATCGTGTTGAGGCCCATGTTCTTCAACAGCGCGATCTGCTTGGCGGTGTCAGCGGCCGAGTAGTGCAGGAACAGGTTCGGCGACCAGCCGCCGCCCCTGATCACGATCGGAACGCCGTTGATCTTGAAGGCCCTCGCGCCGCTCGGCTCGATCGCGTTGGACCCGACCAGCGACGAGGTCACTGTCCTGATGCCGAAGGTTTCTGTGGTCGAGTTGAATTGGGTGGCACCCTGCGCGGCTGAGACGCCCAGAGTGTAGAGCGGCTGGGCGCCGAGCTGATACGGCCACCACACCTGCGGGCTGGTGATCGTCAGCGAAGGGAAGCCGCTCGGGGTGAACGACACGGTCTGGGTCGTGCTCGCCGGAACCGTCACGTTCTGGCTGACGGTGATCGGCGTGCCGTTGTTCGGCGGGGTGATCGTCGCGGTGACGGTCGCCGCCTGCGCGGTCGTCGTGTAGTTGGTGACGTCGGTCTTTACGGTCAGTGCGGCGCTTGACAGATCAGCCGCGTCGTTCTGGTTGACATGCGAGTTGCCGACCGCCAGCGCTCCGTCGACCTGGAGCTGGACGGGGAACTGGATGCCTGTGTTGTTGTCAGGCGGGATCTGGGTCCAGTCCACGTTGTCCAAGGTGAAATTCGTGGTGGGGTTGTTCGGGTTGACCTCGATCGCGAGCGAGTTTGTACCCGACACGACCAGGCTGCTGATGTTGAACGTGAACTCGGTGTAGTCGCCGGTGACGGTCGACGAGGTAGCGACCTCGGTGCCGTTGACCCAGACGTTCGCCGATCCGATCACGCCATTGACAACCAGCTTCGCCGTTTGCCCGGCGGCCAGATTCGGCGTGAAGTCGGTGCGCCACCACCAGGGCACGCTGAACTTGGCGACGGTATCGGCGCCGATCTTGCTCATGAAGCCGTAGCAGGACTGGATGTTGTTCGAGAAGAACACGCTGTTCGGGCTGCTGTCGCTTTGGTTGACCGACTGTAGGGCGGTGTCGCCTGGGCACATGCCGTTAGCCGCTAGCGCCTCGACCTCCGTGCCGGGCGCGCCCGCGTCGTCGTTGGCGACTGGCAGCCAGGTCGAGGTGTTGAAGCCGGGCGCAGAGATCTGTGCGCCTGTTGCTGACGTGTTAGCGCTGCTCAGCACGGACCAGCCGGTCGCGCCGAGATCGGTGATGTCGCTCGCGCCTGTACTCGGAGCGGCGATCAGAGCCGTCGCGCGAGTGGGCGCGGCGGTCCGGCTTGGTCCGGCGTACGCCGTGATAGCCGATGTGATGGAGGCCAGGGACGCCATAACCAGCACTGCAGCGGCTGCCAGTGCCGGGCCGGAACGTATCGAAGATCTCATGTCCGACTCCCAGCTGGGGACGCCGCCGCTCGGGGCACAGATATGGCGGCTCAATTATTTTGTATGCCTGTCTTACATATGTGTCAATGGCCATCTGATCGGCCGGTCAATCGCGGTTCGCAGCCGCGGGTCAGGTCTGGATCTGGGTCAGGACGTCGTCCCTGGCCCGGTCCAGGCCGGCGGCGAGACCGCCGAGAACGACGGCGTCCCGGCCGAGCATCGACATCTCGATCGGGGGCGTCGAGAGCGCGAGCAGGTCGCCAAGCAGTCGCTTGGTCGTATCGAGCAGCAGGTCGGCGTTGCCGCCGACGCCGCCGCCGATGACGATCAGGCCAGGGTCGAGCACGGCGATCACGGCGGCCAGCGCCCGCGCTAGGTGACCGGCCTCGTCGTGCACCACCTGGATCGCCGTCTGATCGCCCGACCTGGCCGCGTCGAACACCTGCTCCGTGGATGTCGCGGTCATGCCGAGCCGTTTGGCCGCTGAGAGCACGCCGTCCGCCGAGGCAGCTGTCTCGAGTATCCCGTGCTGCCTGACATCAGGTGCCGGCAGCTGTCCGGGCCCGTCGCCCACAGGCAGGTACGAGATCTCGCCGGCCCGGCCGCTCGACCCGCGATAGAGGTCGCCGCCGATCACGATGCCCATTCCGATGCCGGTGCCGACGGAGACGAAGACGAAGTTGCCGGCGCCGGCGCCAGCGCCGTGTTCTTGCTCGGCCACCGTGGCCAGGTTGACGTCGTTGTCGATGGAGAACCTCGGTCCAAGCTTCGCCCTGAGCGCGGCTACCGAGCCTGGCTCCTCCCAGCCGGGGAGGTTCGGCGCGGCCATGATCCGGTCGGTGTCGGGCTCATAGATGCCGGGAAACCCGAGAACGGTGTGAGTGATGTCGGCAAGCGTGACGCCCGCGTCGGCGGCCGTTGTCCGCGCCAGCTCGCCGATCTGGTCGGCAAGCGCCGAAGCGGCGAGCGTCCGCACCCGGTGATCGGCCCTGGCGGTGATCGTGCCAGACAGGTCGGCGACTGCCAGCCTGATCCAGGACGCGCCGACGTCGACGGCCATTGCCCGTCCGGCGTCGGGGCGGATCTTGTAAAGCCTCGGCGCCCGGCCGACCTGGCCTATCCGGTGGCCGACCTGGCTGATCAGGCCGACACGCTCCAGGCTGCCGAAGGCCAGTCCGATCGTGGCCTTGGACAGGCCGGTCGCGGCGACGAGTTGCGAGGCTGACGCGGTTCCCAGGCGCCTGATCTGCTCGTAGACCGCGCGTTCGTTGATGACCCTGACGACGGCCGTCGTCGTGGCGACAGTGGTGTTCGCGACAGAGCCGAGCGGCGAAGACTTGCCCACTGTCTCCTCCTCGTCGCCGCCCGGTACCTAATCCCCGCCTTGCCCACCCTTCTTCGGGCGGGCCGCGACCGTGACCTGGCGGCTGACCGACCGACGGTGCCCGACGGTAGCGGCCAATACGACCCGGTAGGTCACGCTGATTTTACGGGCTGGGACGGAGAACTGCGTCTGGCCGCCGCTGTGCAACCGGTGCGAACGCACCAGCTGCAGTGGTGGACGTCTCATTCAGCCATTAGGGCCGGTCGGTGCCTACCGACCTGAGGCCGGTCAGCAAGCGTGGCGCGGCGGGCGAGCCGGTGGGGTGCTATCTGGGCTGGGTGACGAATCCCTGGTGGTGCCCGGAATGGTCGGTGTAGGTCCCGCCGGCGGCGCAGCTGCGCGGCGAGGGGCAGGATAGCGAGTCGACCTCGGCGGACCCGCCCTTATTCAGGGCCGCCAGGCCGGGCATCGGGATCGGCGTGCCCGAGACGCCGTTGTCCTCGCGGGTCACGAATCCCTGGCGGCGACCAGAGCGGTCGGCGTAGAACCCGCCGGCCGTGCAGGTGCCCGCCGGGACGCACGACACCGACATGATCATGGTTGGCCTGCCGTCCTTGTTCAGTGCCGCCAGGCCGGGTACCCCGGTCGCCTTTGCCCAGCGTCCGTGCCGCTCGAAGGCCACGAATCCCTGCAGATTGTGGCGGCAGCCCGGCGCCGCAACGTGGTGTCCCTGCTTAAACAGACGCGGCACGCACCAGGCCGGTTGACCCAAGACCGGTACTCCCGCCGGGCGTTGCGGGCCTTTGCGGCAACAGCAGTAACGGGTCAGCGATGTTGTAGCTTCGCGGGGCGGAACAGCAGCGTCGGCCCGGCGACGTTGCTATTTCAGCAGTTTCGGGTCAGCGATGTCGTAGCTCCTCCGGACCGAGCTCAGTCGTATTAAGGGCCTAACCAGCCAGGCTGCCGCGCTGCTCGCCTGGGGCAGCGCGGCCTGACGCTGTCAGCGTGCAACAGGTTCGTCGGTGACGTCCCATTGCGCCAGCGGGCGACCGTCGGCGCGCCACTGGTGCTGGCCGGCCGGGATCCTGGGCCAGTCCGCGGGCGAGTCTTCCCACCGCTCTTGGCGCCCGAACACGGTGCGGTCCAGCAGGCCGTAGGACCAGAAGCCGGCCTCGTTGCCGCGATCGGTTGTCCAGTAGGTCTCGTAGACGCGGTCGTCATCCTCACGCACGTAGCAGCCGAGCCAGCCGAAGCCCCGGCCGTCCAGCAGCCCCGCGCCGGCGTCGCGCGCTGAGTACCACGGTGCCGTGTAGCCCATGAAGTCCGCGTACGGCCGGCTCTCCTGGTAACTGCCCTCGCACAGGTACGCCAGCGTCACGTCGCGGGCGTGCAGGTGCGCGAGCGGACGTTGGACCTGGGACGCGAAGTACGTGCAGCCGATGCACTGCTTGTCCCACGGTTCGCCGTCGTGCCACATGTGGAAGTAGGCGACGAGCATCCGGTGCCCCTCGAAGACGTCAAGGAACGGAACCTCGCCCCTCACGCCGGTCACGGTGACGGACGCGGGAATCGGGGTCATCGGCAGCCGTCGGCGCGCGGCCGCGATCGCGTCGCCCTCGCGGGTGTGTGCCTTCTCCCTGACCAGCAGTTTGGCGCGGGCGGCCTCGTACTCGCCGCGGCTGGTCACGGGTGGCAGCGCGGAGACTGCCAGCGGTTCGGTGGGCAGGTGGCGCACCATCTCTCCTTCTCTCGACCGTGCCCGGCAGGCCCTGGCTTCGCCTCACGGCCAGCGTCCGGACCAGGCTCCATCAAGCTAGACGAGGCGCGGAACGCGAACTCATCGGCACGGCCGAAGTCCAGTGATCACCAACCCGCGGTGCGTGCTGAGCCTGCCCGGATCGCAGCGGTGATGGTGGCGGCCCGGTCAGCGCTTGGCGTAGTCCGCGAAGCCCTGCCAGTCGATCGCCACGCACGGCTCGTTACCGACGACCCAGGCGTCGTGTCCGGGCGGGATCACCGAGAAGTCGCCGGGCCCGAATTCCGTCTCCTGCCCGTCGTCCATGACCACCTTCATCCGGCCCGAGATGAAGTAGCCCAGGTGCGGAGCCTGGCAGCTGCCGGTCCCCGCGATCGGCTTGACATGCTTCGACCACCGCCAGCCGGGCTGGAAAGTCGCCCGGCCGACGGGCCCCGCCTCGGTATTGACAAGCTCGAGCTGGCCCATGCCCTCCTCGAACGGGCGGGTCTCCTCCGGCGCGTCGAGGTTCTTGCGGATCAGTCCTGCCATCGCTGCCCCCTAGGCAAGTTGTACCTATAGCTGCGTCACTCACCGTAATGTTCACGGCCCCTGCTAGCCCTGTCGCCCTACGCATGAGGGCCCCCGGGCGCCGTCAGCTGCCGCACTCATCCGAGCGACCGGGTGCGGTCAGTGCAGGTAGCTCCCGTCATCAAGCCCGGGTCCCCACTCTTCGTCCCCCCAACCAGCCACGGTTACACCGCGTGAGCCACGGGGATCTCAGCCGCACGCTCGCGCGATGAGCCAACCCAACGGCGCCTGGGCGCGCCGGCGCGCCGCGTCCTGCGAACGCGCGTTCCTTAAGCGGTCACGAGCCGGGCCATTGCCTCGTTGAACCTGTCCATTTCGTCCATGGTGTTGTAGTGGGCGACGCCTATGCGCAGGGCTTCGCCCCAGCCAATTCGCTCGTGCAGGCCGAGCGCGTAGTAGCTGCCGTGGCTCCACACGCCGAAGCCGAGGTCGGCGAGTTCCTCGCTGAGCCGCGCGGACGGGACATCGGCGAAGTTGATCAGGAACGTCGGCACCCGGCCGGCCATTGTCGGGGGGCCATACAGCCGGGTGATCGCCGGGAACCCGGCCAGTAGCCGCTCGCCGAGCTGGCGCTCCCACGCGGCCAGCGCCGCCATGCCGCCCAGGCTGTCCAGGTACGCGAACGTCGCGAGCAGGCCGCCGAGTAGTTCGTAGGGCTGGGTCCCGGTCTCGAACCGGTGACCGACCGGCTCGAACGAGACTGGCCTGGCTTTGTAGGGCTGCCACGATTCGAGCAGGTCACGGCGGCCGAACGCGATGCCGAGATGCGGGCCGCAGAACTTGTACGCCGAGCAGAACACGACATCAGCGCCGATCGACCGCACGTCCATCGGCTCGTGGGCAGCGAATTGGACGGCGTCCACCCAGGCCAGCGCGCCAGCTTGGTGCGCCAGGTTACAGATCGCACGGGCGTCAACGATCGTGCCCGTCGAATTCGCGGCCCAGGGAAAGGCCACCACTTTGGTACGCTCGCCGAGACGGGCCTCCAAGTCGGTCAGGTTGAGGCTGGTGTCGGCGTGCACGTCCGCGTGCACAATCCGTAGCTGCCGATCGGCGGCGAGGTCGAGCCACGGCGCCACGTTGGCGTCGTGATCCAGCCGGGTGACCACGATCTCGTCGCCTGGCGCCAGCTGCCGCCCGAGCGTTCTGGACAGGGTGAAGTTAAGCGAAGTCATGTTCGCGCCGAAGATGATCTCCTCGGCCGTGCAGCCGAGGAACCTGGCCGACGCGACGCGAGCCTCGTCGACCAGTGCTTCCAGGCGCCGGCTCGTCGCGTACGGCGCGCCGATGTTGCCGCTCGAAGTCTTGTACACCTCGGCGACGGCAGCGGCGACTTCGTCCGGCGTCTGGGTACCGCCTGGCGCGTCGAGGTAAACGAAGCCATCGCGCAGCGAGCTGAATCGCTCCCGGGCGGCGGCAATAGCGAACGGAGCGGCCGGCCCGGCCGTAAAGTTACTCATTAAGTGAAAATTAGGCCGGAACGTTCGAAACGTCAACGCCGGTCAGCCCTGGTCCGACCGGCCCTTACTCACCGGCCCAGGTACCCGCGCCCGAGCTCTTAGCTGCGCAGCAGCCCGGCCGCCGGGCCTTCGAGCACGAACCGCCTCGTTGCCCCACCGATGCTGTTCCTTCCCGGGAAGCTACCGCCTCGGTGCCCTCCTGATGTTGCTCTAGCGACCTCGGTGCCCACCTGGTGTTGTTGCGTCCTGGGAAGCTACAGCACCAGGGAGGCTCCGATGTTGCTGATCGCGGCGCTGTCGCAGGTTGAAGCGACTATGGCCGCCATGAGACGTCGCGCGGCCGTGTCGGCCTGGGCGGATGGCGGGCATCGTTTCGGTCGGGCTGCCCACGGGGCCGGACGTGAGGTGGTCGCGGTGTGCCGCCCAGCGGAACGGGGCGGGACGGGGTGGAACGCCTTGGTAGTGAAGGCGATCGATGGGATCAGGCGGAGTCCTGTATGAGGTGCGCCGCCCGGTGCCGCGACGCGTGTTTCGAGAAGGATCAGGAGAGAATCATGCAGCACTTTCTTCGACAGCTTGGCTATCCGGCGCGCGCGGTTGTGGTGACCGCCGCTGTGGCGGTCACCACGCTGGCTGGCGGCGCCGCGGCGGTCGCGGCTGCCCCGGCCGGTCATGCCGCCCGGCAGGTCAGCGCCACGCTAGCTGGACGGGAATTCGACGGGTTCGGAGAGGGGCGCTCGGCCGTACTGGCTTTGCAGGCTGCCCGGACCGACGCCCAGCCGGCAGGCCACGGCAGCCGGGTTCAGCATCTGCAGCACTGTGTTCGAGGACACCGGATTCGACCCGGGCTTCGGCACCTTCGTCGGGGAATCGGAATTTTCTGCACGGGGTGACGGCGAAGCGGCGTGGCGGGGCACGACTGGACCGTCCCGCCACGCCTGCCGCCTGGCTCCGCAGCCGGGCGGGCGCTGCGGTCCGGGGCGGACGCCCGCAGTTGCCTGAAGGTCTTGATCGGCAGGTCGCGGCCGTGTGACTGCTAGCGTGCCAGCGGAGGTCCTGACAAGTGGTGAATCTGCCCTTTGACCGGCCAGGCCGGTTCTGGCGAGGCAACTTGCATACCCACTCCACCCACTCTGACGGCGCGCTGCCACCAGACCAGATCAGCCGTCTCTACCAGGAGGCCGGCTATGACTTCGTGGCGATCACCGATCACTTCCGGGCCGAGTACGGGTTCCCGCTGACCGACACCCGGGGGCTCCGCACATCGGCGTTCACGACGCTGCTGGGCGCCGAGTTGCACGCACCGCGCACCGAGTTCTCCGCCGACTGGCACATCATCGCGGTCGGGCTGCCACCTGGCTTCCCGCCACCCGATCCCGCGGAACCCGGCCCGGACCTGGCCCGCCGAGCCCGCGCCGCAGGGGCGTTCATCGGCATGGCGCACCCGGCGGCATCCCTGCTCACCCTTGCCGATGCCGAAAGCCTGGATGCCGCCCACGCCGTTGAGGTATACAACGCCCTGTCGGCCTGGGAAGACCGGGGCGACAGCTGGCACCTGTGCGACCTGCTGCTCGGCCGAGGGCACCGGCTCGGTGCCTACGCGGCCGACGACGCCCACTTCCAGCCCCAGGACCCGCCAGCCTGCGCAGCATGGGTGCAGGTACGGGCCGAGTCCCTCGACCCCGCCGCACTGCTCGCCGCGATCAAGGCCGGCCACTACTACGCCAGCACCGGACCCGAGATCCATGCGATCATTCTCCGCGACGGCCAGATCACCGTCCGCTGCTCGCCGGCCAGCAGGATCCTGGTCACCGGATGCATCCCCGGCAAGCAAGTACACGTCGGCCACGCACTCACCGAATGCTCACTCCCGCTGGACATGTTCCGGGCCAGCACCTACATCCGGATAACAATCATCGACGCCAACGGCCAGCGCGCCTGGACCAACCCGATCTGGCTGAACTGAACTGCGGTCATCCTTGTATGACGGTGACACCCGCAAAGCCAAAGTCGGCGATCCACAGGTGGGCGCCGTCGAACGCGATACCCCTCGGGTCGTCACCGATAGCCTCCTGGGTCCGTCCTTGCCGCAGCAGCAGGAACATTAGATGCAGACGTAGCTGCCCGGCCCATTCCGGATCGAGCTCGCGCGCCAGGGCCTCGCGGCAAGCCTGCTCTCCCTCACGGAGCTGGCCAGCAGCGATCAGCGCACCGGCCAGTTCTGGCAGCAGTTGCTCCCGCATGGCTATGGGGGAGGCGGACAGCTTTATGGCGTGCTGGTGCATGCTGGCGGCCGGTCCAGGCGCGCGACCGACCAGATCCCGGGCGACCGAGACGATCGAGGCGATCGAGGCGATCGAGTGCTCGTCTCCGGGAGCCGCCGCGAGGATCACATGATCGGCGGCTTGGGCGGGCGGCCTTCCGGCGGCGGCGAGCGCGCTGGCGAATTCCGCATGCAGGCCCCGGCGCACCGTCAATGGTGCGGCAGCGTCAGTGGCGAGTTCGGCGGCGTCCTCGCCGTAGACGATGGTGCCGTCCGCCACCAGCGCACCCGCGAGCTCGCATAGGAAGAGGGGATTCCCGCCCGCACGGCCGGCCTGTCGGACCAGCCGCTGCCCGGGGCTTGTAGCAACCAGGCTTTCCAGCAGTTGCTCGGATGAGCGCTGGTCGAGCGGCCCGACCAGAAGATTCGCCGATCCCCGGGCTGCGAACACAGCTAGCAGGCGCTCCAGTTGCGGGCTGCGAGGTTGCGGTCGCAGGCTGACTATGAGCGCCGCCGGGAACTGCTCGATCTCGGCCGCGACGGGCCCGAGCACCCCGAGAGTGCCCGCATCCGCCCAGCGGAGATCCTTTCCTATCGAGTCCGTGAGCCATATACGGGAGATGAATCCCTGAAATGGCGAAATTAACCCTATCGAAGGAAGCTAAGATGGCTCGGCTATCGTCGCATCTGGTAAGCGGTACTTACGCGGTGCCGGCGTCCCTTTGAGGCTGCGCCGTCCCCTGATGATCGGACATCAGCGGTGACCAGGTTAATTCTGGCTCGTGGCCTCGCCGCGAGCGCGCTCATCATCGCCGCGCTCGCCGCGTGCACGCCGCCCAAGCCGACCCGCGGCGCGCACGAACGGACCTCGCCGAGTCGCGCCACGCCGAGCGGTACGCCGAGTCGCGCCACGCCGGTCCACGTGCTCACGGGAATCCACAAGATCCGCCACGTCATCATTGTCATGCAGGAAAACAGGTCGTTCGACAGTTACTTCGGCACCTTTCCTGGCGCCGACGGTATTCCCAGGCACGGCAAAGTATCGGCGGTATGCGTGCCAGATCCGGCCGGCGGGTGCGTGCGGCCTTACCATGACAAGGCCGATGTCAATGGCGGTGGCCCGCATGGCAAGCCGAACGCGCTAGCGGACATCGACGGCGGCAAGATGGATGGATTCATCCGGCAGCGGGCCGCCGCGCGGGCAACCTGCCGGGCGCCAGATGATCCCGCCTGCAGCGGCAGCGGCAAGCCCGACGTGATGGGATATCACACGGCCGCCGAGATCCCCAATTACTGGAAATACGCCAAGGACTTTGCCCTGGATGACCACATGTTCGAGGCAGTTAAGTCGTGGTCGCTGCCTGCGCATCTGTTCATGGTGTCCGCCTGGTCGGCGAAGTGCCGGACCTCCTCGCCAAAGAGTTGCGTCAGCAACATCGTCGGACCCTACGGAGTCCGCCAGTTCGGGCGAGCGGTCGCCCGTGAGCTGGCGACCGGCAAGACGTCGATCGATCTGGCCTGGACCGACATCACCTGGCTGCTCTACCTCCATCACGTGAGCTGGGCGTATTACCTGCGGACCGGTACGCAGCCGGATTGCGACGACGACTCCGCGGAGACGTGCGCCTCGGTGCGGCAGAACGCCAAGACGCCAGGAATCTGGAATCCGCTGCCGCTCTTCGCCGATGTCCGCCATGACCACCAGGTAGGCGATGTCGAGACGCTGAACGCCTACTTCCGGGCAGCGAAGGCGGGTACCCTGCCCGCGGTCAGCTGGATCGTTCCGTCCGACCCCGACAGCGAGCACCCGCCCGCGAGCGTTCACCGCGGGCAGGCCTACGTCACAGCGGTCATCAA
>WNEY01000119.1_pt1 | contig 38803 bp, 30 predicted proteins | sample 5400531 | NCBI WGS metagenome assembly WNEY01 (sample SAMN13153338, study PRJNA577476) | soil metagenome | isolation source: 200 cm saprolite under Douglas fir tree site 1 | place: USA:California | collected 2015-04-18 | reverse complement strand
TGCAACCAGTTCCAGGACGGCGAGGCGTTCCTCGACAACGGCGGGTTCAAGGGCCCGCAGGTCGCGATCATCCGACCGGGGACGTATCGGATCAATCCGTTCCTGTTCTACGTGGCCAAGCAGCCCGCCACGGAGGTCGCGTCCGGGAAGGTCGGCGTCGTGACCGCCCAGGACGGACAGCCCCTTCCTCCCAAGTTCATCGTGGCACCTCAGCCCGACGTCGCCCCGACCGCGGCCCACCCGGGCGGCCGGCCGCACAACTTCTTCCAGGACGGCCAGGCGTTCCTTGACAGCGGCGGCTTCCGAGGCCCGCAGCTCGACACTCTCCAGCCCGGCCGGTATTACGTCAATCCGACGCTCTTCCAAGTCCAGATTGACGATGTCGCCGAGGTGCCGCCCGGTTTCGTGGCCGTCCTCCGGTCGAACATCGGGGAGGAGCTCGACCAGGTCGACATCGAGCCCGTGCCCGTCACGGACAGCCCGGACTTCGACCAGACGATCCATGCGGCGGTCGAGCGTCTGCTCGTCCCGGATCGAAACCGACGGGGAATCTGGCGCAATCCCGTGGCCCCCGGGAAGTACAACCTGAATCGGGTCGCATTCACGGCGTACCTCGTGCCGACGTCGGCCATCATGGTCGACTGGGCTCGGTCAGAGCGGCCGGACGCCCCGAGCCTCTCGCGCCGTCCGACGGATCCGACGACCGAGGAGTCGGACTATCCCTACTTGACGGAGCAGGGTGAGAAGGGTCTGTCGTTCTTCCGCTTCGGCCAGCTGCTCGTGACGTCGAAGGACGGCTTCAAGCTCGAGGTCGACGTGCGGATGGTCATCCGCATCCTGCCGGAGAACGCGGCCTTCGTGATCGCCCGGTTCGGCTCGGTGTTCAACCTGATTCAGCAGATCGTGCACCCCCTGATCGACGCGTCCTTCCGGAACAACGCGGGCGAGAAGAAGGCGCTCGAGTTCGTGCAGGGCCGATCTCAGCTGCAAGAGGAGGCTCTGAACCGCGCGAGGGTCCAGTTTGCCAAGTACTACGTCGAGGCGCAGAACCTGCTCATTTCCTACATCGCCGTCGACCCGACGCTGCTCGCGACCCAGACGAACAAAGAGATCGCGATCCAGCAGCAGACGCAGTATGAGCAGCAGGCCACCGCGGAGCAAAGGCGCATCGCGGTCCAGGAGATGACCGCGCGAGCGAACCTGCAGCCGAAGGTCGTCGAGGCGTCCTACCAGGTGCAGATCAACGAGAACCTCGCGAAGGCGGCGATCAAGCAAGCGGAAGGCGTGCGTGACTCGACGCGCATCCAGGCGGACGGAAACGCCGCCGCGATCCGGATGGTCGGCGAGGCCCAGGCGGACGCGTACCACGCTCAAGCGGACGTGCTCGGCTCCGACCGGGTCGCGCTCGTCAAGGTCATGGAGGAGGTCCGCGACGGCAAGATCCGAGTGACGCCGGATACCCTCGTAACGTCCGGCGGAGATGGATCCGGCGCGGGAACCCTCTTGACGGCCTACCTCGCGAAGCTCCTCACGGAGCCGAACGGAGGTAAGCCGGCCGAGCCATACAAGCGAATCGAACACCCCGACTACGCGTCCGATCTGACGAAGGACTCGACTACTGAGAAAGGGAAGAGATCGCCGGAGCACCCACAGAGCGATTCACAAGGAGGATGAGATCAGCAGAGCCAAGCGCGGCTCCTTTCCTGGCGTTGGAAAAGGCTTAGTCCGGTTTTCCAGGTATCCCTGGCACATGCGCGACCTGATGAAACGTGTGCGAACGACCTGTCTGGAAGTCGCTTACGAGGACCGCGGCAGCCCGCAAGCGGAACCGATCATCCTCGTCCATGGCTTTCCTGACGACGTCCGCACCTGGGACGGTGTCGTCGGTCCCTTGCTCGATGCGGGTTATCGGACGCTGACGCCATACTTGCGAGGATTCGGACCAACGCGTTTTCTTGAGAAGACCGCGTTCCGATCCGGGCAGCTCGCCGCACTCGGCCAAGATCTGATTGAATTTGCCGATGCCGTCGGCATCGAGCGATTCATGGTGGTAGGCCACGATTGGGGCGCGCGAGCCGCATACGTTGTTGCGGCCTCATGGCCGAAGCGACTGCAAGGGCTCGTGGCGTTATCCGTCGGCTACGGCACGTCCACGCCCAAGGATCCGATATCGTACGATCAGGCGCGGGCGTACTGGTATCAGTGGTACTTCGGCCTCGAGCGAGGACGCGTGGCGCTGGAACAAGACCGCCGCGGGGTGTGCCGATGGCTTTGGGAAGCATGGTCTCCGGATTGGCATTTTGATGATACGATCTTTGAGACGACGGCCCGGTCCTTCGAGAACCCAGACTTCGTGGAGGTATCGATTCATTCCTACCGCCACCGGTGGGGCAATGCGCCCGGAGACCGTCGGTACGACGAGATCGAAGCCCGCATGGCGACATTACCCCGAATCGGTGTCGGTACCACGGTCGTACACGGAGCGAATGACGGAGCGACCTTTCCGGAGACGTCGGCGGGCAAAGAACGACACTTTACGGGCCCGTACGAGAGGCAGGTCATCGGCGGCGTCGGTCACTTCGTCCAACGGGAGCGGCCCGACGCGGTGATCGGCGTGGTGCTCGCGCATCTGCGACCGTCATCGTCCTCCTGATTCGGACAGGACAAGCCATTGCGCCCTTGGGCTAGGAGCGATTCTCGCCGGGGTCGGTGGCCTCTCCAGCAAGACTTATCAGCCGTTCGCTTCTCAGGGCAACGTGACGTCGAGGACCCAGGTCGTCGTCGCAGGCGCGGCGCGAACCCCGATCGGCCGGTTCAAGGGCGCATTCTCCGAGGTCCCGGCCCCCCGCCTGGGCGCTTTCGCGGTGAGGGAGGCCATCCGCCGGGCGAACATCGAGCCGAAAGATGTCAGCGAGCTGTTCTTCGGCTCCGTGATCCAAGCGGGGCTCTACCAGAATTGTGCCCGCCAGGTCGTCATCTTCTCCGGGATTCCGGAGAGCGTGAGCGGAACCACCGTGAACATGGTCTGCGGCAGCGGGATGAAGGCCATGGTCGAAGGCGTGCGCGCGATCGGGGACGACCCCGATGCGATCATTGTCGCGGGCGGCACGGAGAACATGACCCGGGCGCCGTATCTGATGCCGCGGGCCCGCCAGGGCTTCAACCTCGGCCACGCGGAGGTCCTCGACTCGATGATCACGGATGGTCTCTGGGACATCTACAACGACTTCCACATGGCCATCGGCGGAGAGATCATCGCGGAGCGGATGGGGCTCACGCGGGAAGTGTGCGATGACTACGCGTTGCGCTCTCAAACGCTCGCGAACGAGGCCACCGAGTCGGGCCGGTTCGCGAAAGAGATCGTCCCGGTCGAGACGCGGATCGACGGGAAGGAAGTGACCGTGAGCCGGGACGGCGGGATCCGGCCGGACACGACCCGCGAGGCCTTGGCGAGGCTCCCGCCCGTCTTCAAGAAAGACGGCGTGCTCACCGCCGGCAATTCATCCCAAATTTCCGACGGCGCGAGCGCCACGGTGCTGATGAGCGAGCGCAAGGCGCGCGAGATTGGGGTCGACCCACTCGGTACGATTCGAGACTTCTGCTCCCAGGCCGTGAAGCCTGAGGAGGTGATGTTCGCGCCGATTCCCTGCGTGCGGAAGCTGATGCATCGGACTGGGATGAAGCTCGATGAGTTCGATTTGGTCGAGCACAATGAGGCGTTCTCCTCGGCGAGCGTCGGCGTGCGGAAGGAGCTCGGCATCCCCTGGGAGGTCTTCAACATCTGCGGGGGCGCCGTAGCCCTAGGCCATCCGATCGGCTGCTCGGGAAATCGCATCGTGGTCACGCTGTTGCACTCGATGAAAGAGAAGGACGTGCACTACGGGCTCGCAACGCTCTGCATCGGGGGCGGGGACGCCATGGCCATGGCGCTGGAGCGATGAGATCTTGGACGTCGATTTTCGAGGGTGACTACGGGCCTGCTGGGACCAACTCACTCATGAATCGAGTCCGAGCGTTGTCGTCGGCGAAATCTTTTCCGATGATTAACTCATGTAGGCTAGGCGTGGCCATGTCTCGAAAGCGTACGAAGAAACCTACGCCACTTTCCATGGGAGAGTGGCTGAGCCTGGAAGATACGAAGAATGCGTTCCGACATTGGCAAGCAGAAGAGAGGCGTAAGAGAGGCCGTGACACCGGGTCTACGACATTCTTTACCCAAGTCCCTACGCAGAGACCTACGCTTTCGATTACGTCGGGCGACCCCCAAAGCGATGGGCGACCCCTATCGAATCCGAACGACGAGACGTCGCTCGGGTTCTACGACTTCATCGAGGATCGCTACCTCTCGGAGCGAGAAATCTGGGAGGACATGAAACGGCGATGGAAGGAAGTGCGGACCAAAGAGCTCATACACGAAATCGCGGAGGCCCTCGATGAAGAGCTCTCGAAAAGGATTGATGCGAAAGTTGGCAAGGCTCTGAAAGAAACCGAAGAAAACACCGACGGGAAAGACGAAATCGAAATTGACTGGAACGCATGACACTAGAAGTTCGGAGCTACGTATCAGAATCAACTCGACCCAAAACCGAAAGACACCGAAGCTCCTCACACTCGTGTCGGTGGTTGTCAGCCCGCTCTCGAACAGTAGCCATTGCGGAACCGTTGCGGCGAATCAAGACCCTTGTGTCATCGAATGACGCACATCGACATCGATATTACAATGAATCTCTTGGCCGAATTCGCTTGGTTCGGACTCGCTGCGCTCGAGCCCTCAGCTGGGATTCAAGATTGAGCCGGGTGGGTTCCAGACCGTAATGGGTTCAAAACCTCCCTCAACGCTTCGTTCGGACGGCTTCGCGTCGATTGCGGCTCACTCAGGGTTCGGACCTCATCGGGTTCGTCTCTGTCCCGATGGCCGGTTTTCTTGCTGGCCACGTTCACTCGGACATCGTTCACACGGGCATTCTCCGCGCCGATTACAATTTTGGAGGACCCAAGGTTTATCCAAAGATTCGACAGGTAGTGCGCAAGACATGACCGTCGAGCCAATCGCAGTATCTGCCTTCATCGGAGAGAAATGGGAATTCTTTGGCACATTGGAAAAGGAGGCCACTTCGACACTCGTGCGAACGAGTCGTCGCCTGCCTCCTCAGTTCTACTCACATTTGAACCAGGGCCTACTCCAGTCGTTAACCGAAGCTCGTCCTAATGTGGAGCTTCAGTGCAAGGTCGTCCTTGATACTAGCATCGTCGTTGCGGACGCAATTCGTGTCTCGAAGGGTCTGGAGTCCTCCACAGAGCGAATTCTCTCCTCTCCATACATCGAGGTGCTGGCGCCTCCGCAAATTGAGGAGGAGACCCCACGAATCCTGAAGGAGAGAATCCCCGACAAGGATCGGTTGCAGACAGCGCTCGCGCATGCGAGCCGATTGCTGTCGCAGGTTCGGATCGCCTCTGGATTCTCAATTCGAGCGGCTCGACTCGCCTCGGAGCTCATCGGCGCCCACTCTCCCGAGGATGTATGTTTTCTCGCGCTTGCTATTGGTTCCGACGCAGAGGCCCTCGTTAGCTTAGACAGGCGAGCGTTCGACGCTCAATCACAGGTGACGCGGTGGAGGCTTGGAAAGCTGGTGCAGGTTGTCGTCGATCGAGAAAGCGGGGCATTATCGCTCCTAATTGCGAGTACTTCTCTCGCTGCGCTCGGACGAGGCCTGGCATGGCTGCTGACACAACTGTTCGCCGCGCTCGAACGGATTTTGATCGGGCTTGTTGGCATTGCAGCAGCTCTGTTCCAAGGGGCAGTGGAAGGTCTGACCCAGGTCCCCGACTGGCTTTGGGCGGTGTTGGCAGTCGTCTCGGTCGGGGGTGTAATCGCGTATGCACTCCACCTAGGCTTTCGTGATTGGGTCAACACGACCGGGGGACGAATTCAGGAGATTATCGCCACGATCTTCGAAAACCTGAAAGCTGGCCTTTCCACCCTCTTTGTAGTCCTAAAACAATTGGCGGTGATGACTTGGAATTTGCTGGTTCCTGTAACCTCGACCATCGTCGTCGTTTGCGGTGTACTCGCAGGCAGAATTTCGGCGCTGATAACCAGTCTGGAAGAACACCGCCAGGCCGTATGACCAACGTCACTTCGAGTCTGGCCTTTTGGTTGGAAATCAGTCCGTGACGACAAGAACCGGAGAGCGAATGCGGCGACGCAATTCAAGAGCCTCAGTTCTAGGTGTTCGAACCTCACGGGGTCCGTTCCCCGCACGCGAGTGGGTCATTCGAGTTCGTCAGGCACCAAAGCCCATCTAGCGAGACCCCTGCTTCCCACGATCGCCCATATGGTAGGAATCACGCCTGACAAGCCCCACCGGATTTGACAAGGCCCCGCGCTTGCCACCGCAGAAACCGGGAAATCAGGGGGTCCGTAACGGACAGAAAAGTCTGCTATGGACCTCCGACGCAACGTCTGCCTCATTGACGAGTGTGCCGGTCCTCTCCATGCGGGAGCGCGAAAACCCCGTCAATGTTCAACCGCGCGCTGCCGTGCGGCAGCGCGCGGGTCCTCGGATGCCTTTGTTCTCAATGTCTAAAGTAGGCACATATAGATTAGGAGCCCAACAACATGGTTTCGATAGACGAGCGCAAGATAGCGATGCGCGGGGTCTTGGAGGACATCCGCCCCGTCAACACCCTCGAACTTGTCCGCCAGTTGGCAGGGATCGCGGAATTTAGCAAGCCGTTCGGTGATTATTTGGCGCAGCTTCGGGATGGCCGCTGCCGAAGGCGACAGGGTCACTGATGCCGCGCTCGCCGACCAGCTTGATGCAGACCAGAGACTCGAGACCGTGGAGAAGGCTTTTCTGTTCGAGGCCCGCGCGGAGATGTCACTTCGGGAACTGGAAGGCATCCTGACGGGCGTGATTGAGGAGACCCCACCGTGAGCGAGAAATGCGACACAAACGTGCGGCGGGCCGACAGGCGGTGGCAGCGACGGCGACGGGTTGTGTGTCCCGGGATCAACGTCGGAGAACGGATGGCGATCTTGACTTAGTACAACTCGAACTGGCTTTCGCGATGCGCATGCTCCGCGAAAGTCTGGATCGGGAGACGGTGAAGAGCCTGCTGATCGCCTTGCGTCACAGCGGGGACGCGAACATGGTCCTACTGCCAAGTGATGAGACACAAGCGGAGGCCACAGTGTCGCTGGCCGGGTTCAGGCTCGGGGGCGGTCCCTTCATGAAGGACGGCGAATGACCACGGCGCAGGGTCTGAACGCGCGGGGCCGCGAGCCTCGCGCACCTTTCACTTTTCGTTTTCCAAGCGACGGACGACTGTCTGTGCAGTTGCGTCAAGGTGTTGTCGCGGACAAAATGTAGACGGTCTGGAGGAGATTTTCGATGATATTCAGCGCGGATTGCAAGGTAGGCTGGTCGGGCGGGGTAAGCTCATGCGCTGCGACGTTTCCCAGGAACCGACTCTTGTGAAGGAACTGAGCATTCCTCGGGGCGAGCCAACCCTGACTGACCAAATCGTCAATCATTTCCTTGAGGTCGCCGCCCTTGCTCTTCTTGTCTTTGCAGACCGCCTCCACAACGGCTCGAATCCCGACACTCCCGAGGATTAGTGCATTAGCAGCGAGCGCCGTATGGGTCTCCTCGTAGATTCGCCGAACTTCCCTTGGAACGTGCGCGAGGCCATCAATCGTCTTCCTTCCCGAAAGGCGGTAAGGATAGAGGCTTTCGAGGACGAAGGGTTCCCCTGTCTCTTCATCAAAGTTTTCAGAGTTCGAGGAGGCGTGGCGAAAACTAATCCGCTCGCAGCCGCTGCACTGCACAATCTGGTAAGTGTCCCATGTTCCGATATCAGCTTCTTCGATCCAGCCTTTCTCGGTTACCTCCTTCAAGACTTGATGGTTCGTGACTCCGAGACAGTTCTGGCACGCCAACTTCACGGTCTGAGGAGCGGCCGTCTTCGGAGCAGCTTTGTTCGGCAAGGTCCACGCCAAGGTAGCAGCCGTGTTCGCCATTATAAGCCCGACGGTCATTTGTTCTAACAGGGCTCCACGTTCCGGGCGCAGGTCAATGTGGAGAGGGAGTCGAAGCCTGTCCGGATCACGTGGTAATCGTGTGATCCCTCGGAGCGAGACGATGCCTCTGGGAGTACCGAATCATAATGTAGCCCATCAGAAACAAGAGACCTCCAAGAATCGCCAGGAACACCGACACGGCGAGGGAACCGGCTTGTACGAAAGGGGCGACACCCATTCCAATGATTCCCATGAGGAGCAAGAGAATGCCTGTGACGAGTATGAGCAGCCATCGCCCAGCGTCAATGATCACCTTCCAATGATCTGACGGCTTCCACGCTGCGCGGAGGAAGGTTAGCAGTCCGACAAGAAGGGCGTTCCAGAGTATCCTCAGCTGTGTGTCCGCATAGGGGAGCGACCATTGGCCACCGACGAACACGAGGATGAAGAAGAGCGTCAACATGATGGTGCCGTAGGCCCAAAAGAACCTCAATAATGCAGTGCCGCACGCCCTGACAAGGCCGCCGAGGGAGCGTAAGGGTCTCATCGAGTCGAGATTCACCACCCGCAGGATAATACCTGCCCCCTCTCGCTCCCCGGCAATGTGATCACTCGGACCTGATGCGACGCTGGGTGCGCTTGCCGCTATTGAAGGTCTCCTTGCTCCGCACCTTGAACGAAGGGCCGCCCCCTAGCCTTTGCCCGCAACGCAGTCACGGGGCTGCGGAACGCGCTTGGCGGCTGGCGGGATATAACTGTCAATCGGGCTCATCTATCACCACAGCGTGCCTCGGGCCGTGGACATCGTGTATGGCTCCGGAACCGTGATCGACCGCCAGGCCCACCACTACAACCAGCACCCCGGCCCGTTCGAGTTCTGCCGCCGGTGTGGAGGCATGTTCCGGTGGTTCCCGGACACGGATGCCGGTACTGCGGTGTACCACGCCGGGCGCCTCGTGGAGGAGTCCGAGGCGATCCGGCGACTCCTCGTCCGTTAGGCTTTCGGTATATTGGTCATGGAGGAGCCTGGGGTTGATCGTGTGCACATTCGTTCCCCGTCGGGAGCATACCCACGTGGGTTAACTCCCGCAGTTTAACGTGCGCCGGAAATAGGCTAGACGTATCGTCTCTGATAGAGGTCCGGATTGATGTCCGGAGATTGCAAAAACGACCCGCCCCTTGCGACATGGCCGAGGGAAGCCCGGTCAACAGTTGACCACATAACCGACCATGGACCTGAGGCGCCTGGAGGACCCAAGCGCTCGAACTCAGCATTCGCTGCGAGGTCGCTGGACGCAGAGACTTCGAGCTTAGAATCCAGGATTCTTGTCAATTGCAGCCATCTTGGCCGATCGGCGGGTAGTGCCGGGTGCGTGCTCATTGTGGTCCGACCAGTGTGATGTGCTTCCTCCCATCGGATCCATATTTGCCACCTCTCCATCACAACCCGGAGGGTTTCTGGGTCTATCAGCTTGAGGAGGTAGAACCAAGACCACTCGTCCAGGCGGTCGTCGAAAACACACTCGTACACATGTGGTTCGCGTTTGAACCTGGCGACGCCCGTCTTCGGGCCGTCCCAGTAGTACTCCACCGTGAGGACTTGCTCAGGGCCGGGCATCCCCAAAACCTGCATGACGAGTTTGCTCTGCCTGAAGCCGTTTCATCGATTAGTCAGCTTCGCCCAACGGCCTGAGCCTCTTTATCGGATGAGGGCCTTTGTCCGCTCTACGGCCTGTCGACATGAACCGACTTGCGACAGACCTCAGGCAGTAAACCCACGTGAGTCTACGCCCCGCCGGGAGCGTACCCGCGAGGTCGGGCGCCCGGGTGACGAGTGGCAGGGGCTGCGAGACACGTGTGGCGACTTCTGGTCCGATGGATTCGCTACCATTAGTTGTTGGGAGCCCTTCAGGTTCGGACCCTGGAGGGTTCGAAACCGACCTAGGCAATCGAACGCCTTGGGACAGAGCATCGAGCGGTTCACAAGACTTGGTCGAGACGCCGTGGAGAATCGGGACCTCGCCAAAATTCGACTACTTAGATGCGAATACTTTCTCTGATCCCTCCCGTCCCCGTTGATATGGCTTGAGTCCCCTAAAGAGCGCCGGCGATGCTCGCCTCAGATTCGAGAGTGCGGCCAAACGAAGCTATTTGGACTTCTTCAGGCTATCTCGAGAACGCCCGAGAGCCTAGAATGAAGCGTCCTGAACTCCCCGCTGGCGTGGCCGGGGGGGCGTATCGATGTTCTCCTCCGCTCATTAGACAATCGAAACTCACGACGAGGCGGAAAGGTGGCGTGGGGAAGGATCTCTCCGACGGTTGGAATCTTAACTTCGCCGTAGGTTGCACCCACGCGTGTCCATTCTGCTATGTGGACGCGATCCACAAGCGGTTCGGCGCGGAACGTTACGGCGACCTGGTCCTCCGCACATGGGGCGATTATTTCTTGGTTCCAGAAAACCTCGATGAAGCCATCACCAGAACGCCATGGCGCCGATGGGCGGGTCAGGAGGCCATGATGAGCTCGACGCACGACCCTTACCTCCCGGTGCTCGCGTCTTGGGCAAGGAGAATCCTAGAGACCGCGCTTCCAGCTGGCGTTAACGTGTGCCTTCAGACTCGGTCCTTCCTAGTGACGAAGGATTTCGATCTCCTCGTCCGTTACCGCGATCAAGTACGGCTTCAAGTGTCGCTCGCCACGATGAATCGGGACTTTGCTCGGTTGATCGAGCCGCGGGTTCCGCCTCCAGAAGCGCGCATCGAGGTCCTTCGTCGCGCCAGGGAAGCGGGCTTGAGCATAGGAGTAATTCTGGCTCCGATATTCCCCCCTACGGAGACGAGGCCGGATGTGATCGAGGATCTCAAGGCCCTAGCTGAGGCCATCGAGGATTTGCGTCCAGAGTATGTGTATGGAGAGGCCCTACACTTGCGCGGACAGAACCTCGGCCTTCTCGAGCAAGCGCTCGGAGAGAAGGTTCGCTTGACCCCGGGATTCGATCGAGGTATATCAAAGGCCTTCCATCAGGAGTTAGGCAAGTCAGGGCTCATGGGGGTCTGGTGGCCGGGGTAGATAGGCCGGCTTGGCGGCCTTCGATCCGGTCGAGAGCGGTCTTGACATCGTCCCCGTCGAGCTGTTCGATTTTTTCCTTCAGTTCGCGAAGTACCCCAAACCACCCTGGGCGTGACTTCTGGGCGGTGCAAAATATGAGCATGTAATAGTAAGCTCCGCCGCTGCTGATCCTAATGTCGAGGGTGTGGCGTCGGACTTCACGGATCTTGTCCAAGTAACCAGTGTACAAGTCATCCTGGGTCTTGGCAGATCTAGCTACATCTTCGCCAACCAAGGTTGCCACTCCGTCCAAGTCGGCAGACTGGCCGCGAGCCCAGACACGTCCGACATTCGGGATGAACGTGATGAAGAGGTCTCCTCGGTGTTCCAGGAGCTTTGTCATGTTCTCCCACGGAAAGCCCTTCATTCCTTCGTAGTCCACGAAAGCTAGGTAGTGGGCGTTGTGCTCGGTCAGAAGGCTCTCAATTGCATCCATCTGGAAGGTCGCGTCATATGGTACGACATCGAAGGTGCCGTTGGCACAGAAGAGTGCCATTCGTTTCTTGAGAGCTAGAGCGTACTCGGTGTCGTTTTCGATGCCCAGCACGTAGTCGAACCTTCTAACGCGGGGGCTAAGACAAGCAACGACACTCGATCCAGCGACGAAGGATCCTGTGTCTCGAATGCGGTTCAAACCGGAACCTGCTAGCACGTCCACATAGACCATTGCGTCCAATCCAAGGCGGCGCAAGTGTTGGTTCATTATCGTCGTGTAGACATCGGTGTGATACTTGAGTGCGATAAGCTTCAGGCAGGTCCACGGACCAAATTCGTTGAAGACGTTTGGCCGCACGCCTTTCGCCTGGTTGCCCCAGGCAAGCAACATCTTCAGGTGCCTTTCCAACCAAGCGAAGTCCTTTGGCAATTCTGATTCCTCATCTCCCAGAGGAGCTCTTCCTACGAGCGTGTGCGCCCACCGCTTTGCGTCTTCTCTCTTCTTCCTCGCGACTGACGCGCGCACCCCTGGGAGTGAACACCTTGACATGGTGATGACGATGCCCTTGTCTCGGAATCCAACACTCACCGCATGCCGCGAGTTTCTTGTCTGGAAAGAACAGGAAGGGAAGCTTCCAACACCGAGCACACACGTATCGGTAAGGACCTTTGTCGTACGGGCCCATGATCTGGTGGACTCGCTTGTCGAAAGAAAGCCCGCAACATAGGCAGACATGTGGTGGCCGAACAGACCCGATTTGCCACGTGTCGTCGGCATAGCCTACCGGCGAGCCAAACGTGATTCGCGCTGTTGCTGCATCCTCCAATCAAGATCACCTCCCCAACGCGGATTGATGTGGTTCCTCGCGCTCTTTCTGTGTTTGCCTGGTCTTGGACTGCGAAGAGTGAACGCGGCAGAGAAGTCCTTCGCGCGGCCGAACTTCCGGGCCAAATAGTCGTAAGGAGGGAAAGCACCGGCGAAGCCAATAACCCGGCGCGCCTTGGCCACCATCTCCACCTGCTCCTTCGACCACCGCGGGGAAATGTACGCATTCTTCGTAAGCGACGTCAATGGCTCGAACCTCATCGGATACGACGTCGCGCCCCAAGACAAGATTTCCTCGACGCGCGTCTTGAAATTCTCGGGATCGTCGAGGTAGTTGTACAACGTGTACACGACGACTTGTCTCCGCCGGATTCCGACCGCCTCTAGACGCTCCAACGCTTTTTGCACGAAAGGTCCAACACCCTTGTAGTCGTACGCGAGTCGGAGGGAATGGAATTTGAGCTTCGCGAGTTTCTGGGCGACCTCGTCAGTGAGAAGCCTCGCATCGAGCCCCTGGTTAAAGTCGACTTCGAGGCCGATGTCCGCGAGCTGATCGAAGATCGCCGTCCAGTTCGCATTGCCGAGGATGTTGTTGTCCCAGAGGATCACTCGCGTGTGCTTTCGATATATCTGGTTGCGGATTCCGTACTTCAACGCCTGTGGACGCCCTTCGAGCTTGGGGACAGAGCAGAAACCGCACTTCCTAATGCACCCACGGGACGCGAATATCACGCTGCCGTTCCACTCTGGAACAAGATCCCACGCCGGCATGAGATCCTCTGCGTCGGGGAAGAGCCCCACATGCACCTCGTCCGCTCCCGAGAGGGCAGCGTGCTCAGGTAGCAACGATGCGTAGATACCTCCAAGGGTTAGGGGGACATCCTCGAACCGTTCCTTGTAGAATCGAACCGCTTGGTGGACGGCACGCCACGAGTAAGTAAATAACGAGGTGACATAGATATGATCGGGCTTCGGCGAGCCCACACAACCCCGAACGAAACGGACTTCGTTACCTAGCTGCCGTTCATATTGCGCGAGCTTAAGGAGTCCGAGGGGAGGGTAGCGAGTATAGTAGTCCGGTTCGACTAGCAAAACACTCGTCCCCATGGCGACTCGGCCGCATTCGAGCACGGACCCTTGTCTACTTAATATTTGAGGCGCTTTGTTTCGAGCGAATAGGTTTGGGAGCACAGCGTTTCGGGGTTCCTCTCGAGGAAGGTTCGAAGGGCCGGCTCCCGTACGACGATCGCCCACGAACGGATCATTTGGTGCGGGTTTGGTTGAATCAACAACCATCCTGCCTCGAGAACTCGTTCGGCAATGACTCAGACGAGCGGCACTCGGGCGGGTGCGCTACTTACAGACACCCTTCGGAAAGCTCTTTATCAACGGACACGAGTTTCACGATGTGGCCAATGAAAAGGTCGAATCGTTTGGATTTTCGAAAGATGACATTGGCGTGGGACTTTTCGAATCGATAACCCTTGGCCTGTACAGGGAGGCGGGCGACGTCCTGAGAGAGTATGTCTCCAATGAAATTGACAATGATCCACCTCCTTCAAGCGTCGGTGTCCGGATAAACTCAGCAAGTAGGACGGTCGTAATCGAAGGCGACGGCCCGGGCATGACGTGGGACGAGTTCAGGAATGCCGTGAAGGTGGGCGTTTCTTTCAAAGACCCCCGAGTAAACGTTGGATTTCGGGGAATCGGAATTTGGGCCGGCGCCGCGGCTTGCGCGACGCTGCGAGTGGCCACGAAGAGTGACGACGATGACAACGAATACGAGCTCTTTGTGGATTGCGAGAAACTACGATCATACTTTTCAGGTCCCAATCGGAATACACCTCTCATTGATGTCCTGAACCGGTGCGCCGGATACAAGAAGCGCCCTTCACGTCGAGCTCCAGGAACGGAAGTGACTTTGGAAGGCATTCGAACTGAGTTCGAGGAACTTCTTTCGGAGGGAAAAGTCCGAGACTACCTCACTAGGGAGTGTCCTCTCGCCTTCGAGGATGGATTCCGGCATGCGAACTCCGTTGACAAATTCCTTCGATCGAGTCTCCCAGTGTATCGACGTGTCAAAATGCGAATCAACGGAGCGCCCGTCCGAGGCCTCCACTTGCCGTCTGATCTTCGGGAGCCGATCATGGGCACATTGGCCGCCCCCCTCGGGACTTCTCGAAAAAGGGCAACCCTCGGCCACTATTGGATCTGCCACGCGAAACGGACAGAAAAGTTCGAGAGTGGTTTCGACAGTGGACTCAGAATTCGCATCAAGAACTTCACTGTCTCTCAACCAGGGACACTTCATAATCAAATCTGGAAGAAAGCTGGAATGAAGAATGAACATATCCTGGGATATTGGGTGGGCGAAATTCACACCAGACATCTGGAACTTCGGCCCAACGCCGAACGGAACGATCTAGAACCGTCCCTTGCTCGGGAACAGCTCCTAGAGCTGGCTTCCGAACTGTTCGCTGACACAATGGTCCCCTTTTCAAGACTCCTCTCTGACTATTATCGGCTTGACGACTTAGTTAAGAGGGCTTCCACGGAGAGTACAACGATCAGGCAAAGTGACTACGAAGACAAAACAGTCTTCGATCTTGACCAGGAACGTCGAAGGCTCGGGGACAGAATCCAAGACCTGCGATCAAGGCGTGATGATCTTAGCCTGAAATTAAAGAAGAATCTTCGCAAAGTCCCGGGTCTAGTCACGATCAAGAAGGAGCTGGACACAGGTCTCGGCCCTAAGACGGAACGAGTCATCAAGCGACTGCAGGCAAAGCTCCGAAAACTCGACGGGATCTTTGAGCAGAAGAAACTGGGAATGACTGCGAAGCCCCCCGCTCCCGCTGAAACCGAACGGCCGGAAGAGGCGATTCCGGCAAAAGCGTCCACAGGGATGGGTAAGGAGGAAACTATCGAAAAAGCTCGTAAACCAGTTACGATGCCACTTTCGCCGGCACTTGCAACGTTGGTCGAAGAGGCAGCTAGCCGTCTAGTTTCTTTTGAGCAAGACTCGCGGAAGCTTGTGCGAGCCTTGCTTATCGCCCTCGTCGAAAGTGGTGTTTGTAACACAGAACAAGAGCTGAGCGATTTGGTCGACGCGTGGATCCGAATTTCGCAACGGAGGGGGTGAATTCGATCTGGTGCGGTTCACCACCAACGATGCAAAAGACTGGATCCGAACGAACATCGACCTTCCCCCTCTTCGCGACATGTCGGCAGCGGTGAAAGCTGAAAATGAACCCGTCGGCTACCTGGGCACACCTGGGGAAGATCTGCTCGATCTCTTGGCGTGGAAGCCATACCTCGACTTCGCGTTCGCCTCTGAACGCGACTCGGTGCTGTTGCGGAATCTGAGGTTCAACGTGGGGCGCTACTTTCCAGAAGGGTTCGTCCAGGCAACAGAACGTCCGATAGAAGAGGTTCTCGCGGCCGCGGGCGACGAGTGGTTTAGCATCTTCGACAGTTTCGATCAGTGGCCGTGTCTAGTCAACTACGACGTCTACGCCAACCTCGTCCATCCTCGCTGGGAAGCGTTCCGACGTGACGACGGATTCTGGCGAGGCGTCCGGAACTACCTTCGGATGGTGCAGGACTCTGTCCCGTGCATTGTGCTCCTGATTACTACAAACCTTCGGGGGAAGGTCGGGGAGTACGATGTTGCTCTACGTTCCATCCTCAAGGAAGTCGAGGCTTACGGCGTCGAGGTTCCGCAACCTACGATCCAGAGTTTTGAAGGAAGCGCGATGAGCAAAAAGTGTCAAGTCTGCATCCCTTATTGGTTGTCGCGGTTTGCCGCAACGCCAGAAGGCTTTGTTGTAGACATTTTGGAGAGTCTCGATTATGTTGGGACGGAGGACGTAAGAATGGTGCATCTCATTCTGAAGGTAACACCCGTTGATAACCCCGCATCGGCGGAGGAAACAACGTTGTTGGAACTAGTCAACTTTCCGCATAGATCACTGGTTCAGACTGGAAAGGATGAATTTGAGTTGACGTCGGTTCGGTACCCGGTCCTCGGAGAAAAGCCTGAGCAAAAAGCCGCAGGAGGCCTCTAACGACGATCAGTCTCACGTCACGAGATCGGTGAAGCGGACGGTCTACTCCAGAGCCATGAAGTCGCTTTGAACTTGATTGGACTTCGAATCCTCCCGGGTCGGTTATGCCTAATCTCGGGACAACAGCTCATTTCCGAATGAGCTGAGACTTGTTTGCTGCGATGAGTCGGTCCCGCACGCGCTTCAATGTGCGCCGATGCGCCGCTTTCAATGGACCGCGGAAATGGCAGACCTCATTACGTATCTTCGTGAGCTCTTTCAGATCGTCAGATTTGACCCAGGATAGAAGCCCCTGGAACCGGCCTGGACAGAAATCTGTAATAATTCGAACCAGATCGCTCATGTAGGCGTTGTTTCTCAGGTACTCGAAAGGATCTCTGTTGGCACCCCTGCCCCGCCGCGGGACCAGCTCGGATACCTCACGGGCCAGCGCCCGAGCAACGATTTGCCTGAGGTGAGTTTCGACTTCGTCTGTCCACATAAAATCCTGGGCAATCTCGCGAAACAACATCAAGGCGTCATAGTTCGTCACTATGCCGATCGGTCGCTCATGTTTCTCACGCTGCACCACCAAGAGTGCCGCGGAATTTGCCATGTACTTGAACCAAAGCGAATAAATCGTCGTCAGGGTAGGCAGTTTTCACTCGCCTTGCGCAGGTACCCACTCGTAGCGTACGCACGTTCCGGTTCACGGGAAGAGTCGAAGTCTTTGCTGCAATCGATTCACTCGTAATCAGCGTGTGTCGACCTACAGCCCCATAAACTGCCAGTTGTGAGAAGCGGTTCTTTTTCATCTTGCGGATGGCGTCGCCAACTGTCCTATCTCGGCCGATGGCTCCGATCGGCGGCCTCGCTCGCTTCTTGAGCTTCAACAATCCGCCAACTGTCAGAAATTCCGTCATGGCGCCCAAAGCCCGCTGGAACTTCATGAATCCAGCGCTTGCTGTGACACGAACGAGATCGGACCCGAACCTCTTCGTAACCGGGTTCGGACCCATCTGGGTCCGTTCGGACTCGAGAGACGTGTCGGTCCGAAATTCCACCGGGTGGCTCTATCCCAAGTCGGCTAGTACTTGGGACGACCGTACTCCCCTTTGGTGGTTAATCACGGAAGCCATGGAGGATCAGTCTCGAAAGAATCACGGAGAAACAGTCGACTTGTCCTGGTTGGACTCGGTTGATCCTGAAATCGAACAACGTCTTCTCCCAATGGAACGCGCAATCCTTGCGGCGCTCAGAAGTTACAGGGCGATTTTCGTAACGAATCCCGCAAGGGAACCTCGGGCTCCTCCTCGGAGTTGAAAGCCACATAAGAGAACCAGACTCCTTTTGGTTTCAAGCCAAGGCCGACTTTCTCGACAATCGCTGGGCCGGCCGTGACCGTCGCGAGAAGTCGGCGTACCGATCTTACGGACCCGGGGTTTTTCCACGGCACTTTGGTTCATAGGTCCACGTTTGCGGCGTAATTTGGAGAAAACGACGTCCATGGTTTCGCGCAATCGCCGGTCCACGTTGGTCAGGGACCCGTTCGTTGAGCCGCAAGGTCCACCGCCGCACCGGGATGCATTGAACTCGGGGTTGATACTGGCAACAAGGCGCGGGTTTGCCAGAGCAAGCTCTCGAACGGGACCCACGCGATCGGCTGACCCTGTTCATTCGATCCAACCCGAAATAGCGTGAGCGCGATGGTTCGCCAGACGCGACACCGCCGATGCAGGTGTCACGATAGTCCGGGCGATGGCGACCTGCAGCGACACCTTCGGGCATCACTATTATTCGGGTTCATCCCGACAGCACAGCGGGGTTCGGAGTGGTCGAGATAATTTTCAGACGCGAATCGCTCCAGACCACACCGGGCAGAAAGGCTGAGGACTCGCCTTTGGACACTGGGCATGGGACTGTCTCGCGATTGTCGTCCGGGGGTTTGACCAACGAGATCACGAACTCGACACGTGGCCAATCAGGTTGGCCAAGCGGGTCGACGGGAACACATTGGTCGAGTTCCCCGAGCGATGGATCCCAATCTGCTCCCAGAGTTCGCCGTCGAACCAGTATAGTTGATCGGAGAGCTTGCAGGGTGACCGCCGATAAGTTCTGTAAGTCAACTCGGACAGGTGGCAAACCGCATCGAGTATCTTGGTTTCGTCGAACTTGATACACGTTAACACGTCCCGGGCAGGGACGGCTGCAACGATTCCGGAAACCGGCCAAGGATCAAACAGCTCTTTGAGCAGCAGGATCCGGCTCGAATCGTATGAGTCGGCGCCCGCATAGGCGAGTACGTTGGGATCGCTCGCCTCTACACGCCAGGCCCTCCGCGAAGAGCGACTTCGCAGATTCGCTAGGGCTGTCTCGAGCAATACCGCAAAGCCGGTGGACCACTCGTCCAGGTCATGTTGGTTCACGTACCAGAGCGTGTCACTCTCGTCCACAACTAGGAAGACCTCCAGGCTGCCCGGAACAAGCGACCTAGAAGGTGGATTGGTTCGTCCTGCTGGAAATGGGGAACCGACGCGAGGCAGCAATCGATCTAGGACTTCCTGGAGGCTGTAGCTAGCAGGCATCGTGTCGGTATGGAGTAAAGCGACGATGTAGCGAGCCAGCACTTTCTCTTGTCTCGACTCATCTGTCCTCGTCAAATAATCCCGGATATTCCTCAGGTCAACAGTCAAAGTCCTGTCTTGATGGGCAACGAGGGCACTGTCGAGATCCATGGCAAGGATCGTGAAGCCGATGCGTTCTGCGGCTGTCCGGAAGGCGGCGCCGAACCCAATTGGGGTGCTCTCTGGCATCGCCCTCTCGGTTCGCTGATTGCCGCAAGAATGCTTGGGACCAAATCTCCTCGATGATAACACTTTTAAATGCAATTTCGATTGCGAGCTCCGGAAGATGAGGCAAAGATCTTCCCAAGTCCCATTAGCCGTCGGGAGTTTGACCTTGTTCCGAGGCGCAGAAAGCTGTGTTCTCGGCGGTTCGATGGGGTAGTCGCTATGGTCCTGACTGATGGTCAAAAGCTGAGGAAGGTTTGAGGCAGCTCTCGTGGGTTGAGAGATGCACAACGCATCTCGTAATCGAGATTTTCCGGCCTAGCTTACCAAAAGACTCCAAACTCTTCGGGTAGCACGAGACCCCTCGAAGAAACGTCGTCGCGAGCAGTTTTTTCGCGAGTGCGCCTTTCCTGTTCGTCGGGCCTCTCAGAGCCGGCGCTTCACGGCTGTTCATTCGCGCTGAGGTTCTCTGATCGGCAGCAGAGTAGCTTCAGGCTCTGCTATCTTAGCCAGGAACCAACAAGGGCGTCGGACCTCCGAGCCGCGTCGAAGGCCCGAGGGCTCAGTCTGGCGTCTTAGAATCCGAAATCCTGCAGGATCGATTTCAGTTCATCGCTATAGATGTTGACGAACCGCCGACCTTTCTCCGTCAAGCTAAGGCCCTCGTTCGACAACAATTCTCGGCTTCGGAGTCTTTCGAGGTGTCGATTCAATGCCTTCCAGTTCAAGTAGGCTCGCGCCTGAAGCCGCGTCCTCTTCGGCTGGTTGTTAGTGAGACTCACTTCGTCTCGGACGGCAAGCAGCAATTCATAGTCGATCTCTAGCTGCGTTCGCCTTTGGCGCGGCAATCCCCCTCCCCGCGGGGTGCTCTAACTGCTTATGGAGCTAAGTAGATTTGCGCGAGAAATGTTCTGAAATCCCCCTGTTTACCTGGTTTTCACGAAAAACCGGTCGGTTCCTAAGTCTCCGCGGTTTCTTTTTTCAGTTCCGAACCGAATTCGCTCGCCTAGACGAACCAACGCCGCTTCATTCAGGTCCCACGGCAGAAGCTCAGGTCTGTACCATCGGTACCGACCGAAGGTTCTGGACCTTCTATAAATCGCCAGCCGATATCCAAATTGGAGAGGGGGAGGTGTCGCGCCTCTTATCCTGTGAGGACTAGGTCGCGTGGTTAGGCTATTGGAAACCGGCCAGCTGTTCGCGCTGCCTCTTCAATCCGCCGTTAGAGCCCAGAACCTAGCGATGCAAGAAACAATGGCCGTCATTGAAACCATGGGGATCGAAGGAGGACGCGCGAAGACTTTCCGCCTGAAGTCGGAGCGGCTCGTGGAAGAAAAGGAGATCGATCCGGCGACGGGCCAGGCAAAGAGTCGGGTGGTTGTTCAACCGTTCGAACTCAGCGTGCCGCTCTTGGCCTTACTGCCCGTATCACCGATCCAGCTCCAAGAGATGGAGGTGGATTTCGGCATAGAGGTCGTGGAGCCGAAGACCGAGCCGATTAGATCAACCAGCATCCCTAGCACTGTCCTCGGATCAACCTTGGCGGGGTCCATGTCCGTCTTTACGGCCCTGGGGCAGTCGAACCCGACTACGATGAAAGTTCACATGCGGATCACCAAGGAAACGCCCGAAGGCATCGCGAGAATGGGCGACCTCTTGACCGACCTCCTGAGCGGGAAGCCGGAAGCGGGGCCTCGGGTCGACGACATCCCCGGGCTCCCGGCGGAGGCAGCAACGACGCTGAAGGATCGGGGCATTTTCACCGCCAGTGCGTTCCTCGAAGCCACGAAGACTACCGAGCCCAAGGCGGAAATCGCGAAAGCTCTCGGGGTTTCGCGCGGCGAAATCGACATTTGGAGGCAGGAGTCGAGGAAATTGCTGAAAAAAGCGTGAACAAAAATGTAGAGGAGGTGGAACATGGCAGACATCCCAGCGATATTGAAAGACTTGCCCCTTGAGCACATCATCGGGGCGCCATTGCAGGCAGCGATCAAAGCACAGGCATTCGCCGCACAGACGACCGTGAACTTCATCAAAGAGGTTGGGCTCAAGCCGGTCCCAGCCGGAGATCTGGACCAGGCAGGCCTTCCCGCTGGTGCGGCCGCGGATCCGCGAAAGACGGATGACGCCCCGGACGGGGATCCGAACAAAGCCCTTGAAGCTCGCTACGTGGAGTTCAAGTTCGATCGGCTTGTGGAGGAGCAGACTGTCGTACCGCCCGCTGCCGGAGCGCCGGCAGGCACGCCGCCGACGGCGACGACGAAGTTTACGGTCGTTCCCTCGCGGCTGACCGTCCCCTTTTTGTCGATTGTTCCAATTCCGTTTATCAGGATCAACGATATGACGATCAGTTTCGAGTATTCAATCAAGGACATCGCGACCTTCGAGTCAAAGACTGAGAAGAACGCAAGCGTCGAGGCGAAAGCCCATTACTGGTTCGTTAGTGCGACAATCAAGGGGAGCTACAGCAACCAGACCGTCAACAAGCGCGAAACGGATCAGAGGGCCACCCTCAAGATCAACGTGAATGCTCTCCAAGACAGGATGCCCGAGGGCCTCGCGAAGGTCTTGGACATGCTCCACGAGTCCATGAAAGTGGTCCCCCTCGGCCCGGGGACGACCGTCGCGCTACCGCCCGCGCCGCCGTGAGAGAGCTCGGAATGAGCGGCTGACCAGGAGCTTTCGATGCCCTGACCGAACTCATCTGGAAGCGTGAATGATGCCCCAGGGACCGGCTGAGGATGATGTCGAGTTGAAGGTGGTGGTCGGAAGCATCCTAAGCGCGCTCCAAGAGGCCAAGCGTCTCGGAGACCTTGAATCGACTCGACTACTTGATGCTTACAAGAAGGATAAATCACTCTCGGCATTCTCAGTTCCTGCATTTGTAATCGCAGAAGTGGAACTCGAGCTGCGGTTTTCGGTCGTGGGACCCAGCGACAAAAAGGCGGAGTCAGGGAAGCTCCCGGGATTGAACGTGAACATCACGGCTGCCTCGCTCAAAGAGTTAGACCCCTCTCAAATCCAGTTGATGCGCCTCAAGATTGCTCCAGTCTCCCCAAGGGTGTACGAGGAGACCAAAGAGAGATGAGAGCGGCATGACTGCTGGAGACTACGGGACAAGCCACGTCTTGCAGGCGCTCGCAAATCGGTCCTCGCAACCCGCGAGCGGTCTTTCTACTCCGACTCGCGTGTCTCTCACCAAAGTCTTTGAAAACCTGATGAGCCAACGCGCTGTGCGCACAGGACATGCGCGCTTTGCAGGGTGTGGCAAGCATGTCACAAGAATGCGTGACGACGGGTTTCGGATGGTTTCAGATCGCAGCGGACCTTGAAGACCCATGAAGACTGCCGGTCATCGTGAGATAACAACAGTCGCCTTGAAAGACAGGCTCTCTCCTGCAGCCCTTCACCTAGTCTTGCGTGCTAATCGAGAATCCGACGACCTATCGCAACAGTCAAACAACGCCCAGCACTTTGACAACTGCCTCAAGCCATCAGACTTCGATTGTGGCCTTACGTTCGCAAAAAGGCTCAAAAGGGCAGCGCTCGGCTATCTTGGATTGGCGTCACTTGAGACCGGCGCGGTCAGGGACGGATATGTCGGCTCGGCACTGTACGCGATGGGCAGACTTCTTCACGCGATGCAAGACTTCTACTCGCACTCGAACTGGATAAATCTCACCGGGCCTGCGTCGCAGATCTGGAACGAGAGCTTTTCCAATACCGGGGCGCCGATTCCGGGAACACTCAAAAGCGGTGCATGGGCAACTTGGAGGGATGGGCCCCACGAAGTCTTGGATCCCACCCCGGCAGCCGCAAGGCCCAGCTACGCCGAAGCCAAGGCTGGACCCCTTCCGCCTCAGCCCCACTATTGGGAGAGCTCCGAGTTCTATTCAAAATACCTGACTGGGGAAACGCTGAGACATGGCGAGCTGAACAAGGACCAATATTACACGATTGGAGACGACGTTTTCTTCTTCAAGTACCAGGTAAGGGGCTATGACGTGGCGTTTGAAGACGCGAAAGGTCACTCACGGAGGAAGTGGGAGGAGTTCGCCTCCGAACTCGCGCAGGTGACGAGGCCGGAGAGAGCTGCGGATATCCTGGGCGTCTTGAAAACTTGGCAGATTAAGGATGAAGATGGGGTCATGGGGCTCGCTCGTATGAGATTGCAGCAGCTGGGCGTGATCACCTAACACTGCGCGATCGCGCCGAAAGGCTCTCATCAGGTGAGAAGCGATACTAGCAGGTGTTGGAGGCACGACATGCCCGAGCGGGAGTTGGCCTTGTCGGTACGACAGGAGGACTTGCTAATGCGAACGATCGATGCGGTATTTCAATGGTACCAACAAGCTGACACGAAGGCCCAGACCATTTTGGGTTTCACAGGTATCTTTTTAGGGATAATCGCGGCACCTTTATTGGCGGGGGCGAAAGCGTCAGGAAGTCTGACCGCGTTCGACGTTTCCATGCTTCTGTTGACAATTATCACAGCCAGTGCGGGAATTGTGCTGTCGGTTGCAGCGCTGTGGAGTCGTGGGATGTTCGGGCTAGGGCCCGCAGGCATTCACTTCTTCGGCCATATCGCGGCGTTTACTGAGGCTCCCCGACTCCTTGAAGCAATTGCCACAATGAGCTTCACCGAGCACTTACAAGGCCTGAGCACCGAAATCCTCATCCTTTCGAAGAACACGAAAAGGAAACATCGCCTGGTTGATGCCGCGGCAGTGTCAGCGGGGGCCGCGTTGCTCAGCATCGTCGTCTTAATCTTCTCAGTCCTTCTCGAATGAAGTGTGCTCACGGTCTCGTATCCAGGCGTCCCAAAGGTTGACCCCAGATTTGACGGGAACCGCATTGGGATCGCTCGACCCTCTAGCCTCAACTACCAAAGGCTAGCCGGCATGCAATTGACTGCTCGGGAACGAGATGTAAAACGATCCGAAGACGTAACTAACGTTGAGGGAAGGCGGTTTTGTCATGGTGAGGTCGGTTCTATTGAATAAATCTACCTTGACGTTGTCGCTCAGATGCCTACCCGTGGATCACCTGATCGTGCTTCCGTCATTCTGTACTTCGATCTCGTTAATGTCTGGCTGATTTCGGAGCGACCGTCAGTGTCCCTGCCCCAACGACCCTGCGGCACATACGTGCACGAGTCCAGTATTTTTGCCCGCGCTCCTTGCCTGCATGTCTTTCTATCGACCTCTGCCATACCTGCTTTCGTATCTCATATCGCGGACAGGCGGTAGGCTACCTGTCAACTCTCTGGGATGGGAATTGTCCTGCTGCCACAAACTTGAGACCGGTCTAAAGACATGGCAAGCTCTCGGTTGGCTCGGTTGATTTCGCTCTTCGGATCAGGAAAGCGAACTGAACCAACTCCCCACCAGAGATTTTCCGATAACTTGTGAAGAGACAGGCCACCGCATGGCCCATCCTCAAGTTCGGGCGACGCCGGTCAGAAAGGTCCGTGCCAGCCGCTCCTTAGGAGCGAATCCGAGAGTTCCTGAACGGTATCTGAGAATCTCTGAATCAAGAGGTTTCCCCTCAATGTCGGGTTGCGGTTCAAAGCACTGGCCAGGACGGAGTTCGCCAAACCCCAGAAAGTTCCTGCAAGATCAAGGACATCCAGCTGTGTCTCCGCGATTCTCCTCCGCTCGGCCTTCTCCCACGAGACAAGGGCGGCACTTGCGGTCCCTCCTTCGCGCCGCAGTACTAGGGAATAAAAGGTAGGATGTAGTTTCACCTCCTCTTCAGACGAGCGACCGCGCACGAGTCGGCTAGAAGCCGCCGCTAGGTCCCACACGAAGGGGAACATTTGCACGGGGAAGAGTGTGCCATCAGCTCTGATGTGCCTACCGCCGGCCGGGACCGTGGGCGATTTGCCGTTGAACTCGAATCCCACCGCGATAATGAGAGAGTGTTCATCGATGCGTGTCTCCGACCCGAGCAGAATTGCCTGTGCGGCTTCTCTGCTCACTTCCACGGTCATGTGGAACGGCTTGTGAACGGAACCCCCTCTTTGGACGCGCGGTGTCGGATCGCTCAACTTGCAAACCCCGTTCTCTTCTTACCTTCCCCAATAGGGAATCCGAGTGGACCCATAGACATACGCATCGGTGATGCCGCCCTCTCCGACATTAACTGCGACATGATACAAAGTCCCGAAGTCGCCCCAGATGTATCCGTATTTCTGAGTCCCGGGATCGAAAACATTTGGAAACGTCTCTCCGTTGAAGGCGCCGAAAGCCCCTTCTCGCTCATTCGCTATGTCCTTGACACCCTGAAGCCATTGCTCCTCCAAAACATCAAGGGGACGTCCCTCTAGAGCCGCCTCTCGTCCACCCGGCGCAAAATCGATCTCCCGCACCCCACCATCGGCAGCCGCCGCGATGGCATCGTCCGGGATTCCGGCCGTCGCCTCTTCCTCAGCGGCCGCCGCAGCCCCACCTGCGAGCCCGCCCTCCGAGGCTTCCGCCCCGCCACCGAGCAAGGCTTCCGGCCCGAGAAATTCGCCGACTCCGGTCATGATCAGCCCAGAGACCGCCACGCCTGCACCGAAGGCGATCAAGGCGCCTCCCACGGTCGGCGTTCCGCCAAACGCGACCGTCCCGGCCGCGTACGCCCCCGCCGATGCAGCACCGCTGGCGAGCATGACGCCGACGACCCCAATTGCGGGAACGCACGCGATGACGGTCAGGCAAGCTGCCGTCACCGCGATCGCGGCCACAATGCCGATGACCAGCCCCTTCTGCTCGGGGCTGAGGCCGTTCCACCAATCCGTAATCGCTTCTAGGAATCGCCCGCTCGAGTCTCGGTATCTCAGCGGATTGTTCGCGACGTAGGCGTACCGATCTTGCGTCTGCGGCCTCGACAGCGATCCGAGCACGGGGTCCGCGCTCACGAACCGGCCGAGGTCGGGGTCGTACTGGCGGGCCCGCAAGTACACCAAGCCCGTCGGATCGTCGTGTTTCTCCGATGCGAACTTGTATGCCTCTGTGCCGCTCGGCGCGTACGGCTTGCCGAAGGGCTCGTAGTCTGTCGAGAAGACTGTGTTCCGGCTTGAATCTAGGATCTTCCGCGTGGAGCCGAGGTGGTCCGAGAGGTAGTACTGCACGCCGGACGAGGTGATTTTCGCGATCCGCATCCCGTTCGCGTATACGTATTCCGTGATCGCGCCGCTCTGGTCCTTCTCGTAGATCGCGTCCTTCCCGGAGTAGATTGTGACGGTCCACGTGGAGGAGGATGTCCCGTCGACCTTCACGCGACGCCCGAGGCCGTCGTACGTGTATGCCTGGATCTGGGATCCCGTGTCCGTGCACGCCGACGAGGCGGACTTCACCTGAGTCAGGAGGTTCTCCGGGTTCCACGCGTAGCACGCCTTCGAGGACCCAAACTTCGAGAGGAGGTTCCCGTTCGCGTCATACCCGAACGTCGTCGCTGCGCCGCCGTTAAGGCTGAGCGACGTGAGCGTGTCCATCCCCGTCGCGCCGTTGGCATAGAGGTACGTTGTCCGATCCGCAATGACGACGCTCACGTAGACTTGGGTCACCCGAGAGATGTTTCCGATGTCGTCAAGGTGGACTCCCGCCTGGAGCGCGTTGACTTGACCGATCGTCCATGCCTGGCCGGTTGCCGGGTTCGTCGTCCAAGTTTGGCTGATTGCCTGATATCCGCCGCTCAGGGCTTGCGCGCTTCCGGAATAGCCGTTTACCTGGAGGCTGAGGTGCCCGCCACATAGTTCCGGGAAGAAGCGACATGATTTACCCGCGTAGAACCGCGCGACAGCCGTGACGGTCACGGAGACGACGGTCCCGGACGTCTGCGTCAGATCTTGGAAGGCGTACGCATCGACGTTGCCCACGGTTGAGGTCTCAACGCGAGTCGTATCCCCATCGGAAGTAGCCTCGCTGACACACTGCCAGTTCTGCGTGCAACCGACAGGTGTCCATTGGGTCGTGGACCCCGCCCCATTCGGCCGCAACACCACGGTCGTCGTATTCCGGTCCAACTGGAGCCGGTTCCCGATGGCGTCGTATGTGTACGACTGGGACCCGAACCCGCCTGATCCGGTGAGGAGCCGGTCGAGCTTGTCGTACGTGAAGGTCGCTGAGCCCATCGTGAGGACGTTCCCCGAATTGTCGTACGCGTACCCGAGGTTCAAGTATGTCGTCTGCCCGTACGTCGCTTTGATTGATGTGGGCCATCCGCGGCCGTTGTATGCGTACGACTGGACGACGCCGTTGCCGAACGTGACATTGTTCATCAAGTCGTCCGCCGCGTACGCGAACGAGGCGTACGTCGCGGACGCGTCCATCACCTGGCTCGTCCGGCCGAGGCTGTCATAGAGATACGTTATGGCCGAGTTGTCGGGATAGACGAGCTTGGTCAGTCGGCCGGCGGAATCGTAGGAATACCCGACGCCATACGAGGCGCCGGCGATCGTGTCCGTCTCGTTCGTCGCGCGATCGATGCCGTCGTACACGTACGCCACCGTCGTCGCCGGATTCGTGGCGTAGTTGGTAACCGTCGTCGGATTGTCATTCAGGTCGTACACATAGCCGACATCGGGATTCGGCGTCGTGCTGCTGTAGTCGACGGTGATCATCCGGTAGCGGGCATCGTAACCGTAGGTGGTCACCTGCCCGGCCCGGTCTGTCTTCCTGTTCAGGTTCCCGACCTCGTCATAGGTGTAGGTCTCGTACTTCGTCGTGTCCGGGTAGATTGTCTTCGTGAGGCGGTTCAGATTGTCGTACTGGTGCTGGGTAACTTGGCCCAGCGCGTTCGACACGGACAGGACGTTCCCGACTTCATCGTAAGCGTTCGAGGTCGTGTAGTTGTTCGTCGCATCGTAGTACTCGCGCACCTTCGTCATCCGACCGCCCACATCGTACAGGTACTGGACTTCTCGCCAGTTCTCTGCGAAGACGGTTCTGATCCGGTTCAGGTCGTCGTAGGAGATCGTGACGGGAGGCGCGGTCCCCGGGTACGTGACGGACGTCGGTCGTCCGAGGAAGTCGTATCCGTAGGTCGTCGTGAAACTCGCGGAAGAGTTTCGGGCCACTGTTCGCGAAGTGATTTGGTCTCGGAAGTTATAGGCGATCGTCTCCCACGAGACGAGGGCTTGGAAGAAGTCACGACGGACGGTCCGGGTCGTCCGACCCAGGGAGTCGAAGTACTGCTTGTCGTAGAAACCCTTCTCCGTCCCGAGGTAGAGCTGAGAGACCTCGGTGGCGGAAAGGGCTCGGTCAAACAGCTGGACCTCGTCCGCGGCACCGTTCAAACGCTGAAAGGTACTCGTCAAAGCGCCCATCATGATCGGATTGGAACTTGCCGCTGCCAAGCCCGTCAACGTTTTCGCGTTGTCCTTTGCGCCGTTCAGGTAGAGATACGTCGCCGTGTTCCCCCCCGACGCGGAATAGGTCACGGCGACGTGGGTCCAGGTGCCCGCAGGCAGGGATGCATTGGAGGAGACGATCTGCCACGACGCGCCGTTGTAGATGTACGCGTTGACGACCCGAGAGGAGGTCAGCGTGATCGAGAACGTGTAGTCCTTCTTGACGAGGACGCCCTCGCCGTCGACCTGGCTTGAATTCGGATTCACCCAGAGGCTCACGCTAAAGGTCGTGCCGACGTCGAGGTTCGGGCCTTGGACGCGATCCCCATTCCCGCCAAACGACCTGGCGAGTCCAACTCTCCCAGTCATGCTCGCCGTTCCGAAGAGAGTTCCGGAGCCGCCGCGGCCAGACAGGTCCTCCATCCGGCCATTCAGCATCGTCTCCATGTCGTAGTGGAGGGTCCTTGGCTTCGTCGTCGGCTCGTACGCGGTCACGGCATTCCCGATGTCGTCATACGCTATCGACCTGGAGGAAATCCGGCCATATCCGTTTGTGGACAACGCCCCGATGTTCGTTGCGTTTAGGGCGACGTTGAAGACCCGGACCTCATCGATGAGGCCGACGAAAGGAGTCGACGATGACGTCCGATCCCCGACCCGGAGGGCGTAGGTCGAGGAAACGACATTGCCTGTTTGACCGTTCGCTGGCGGGATGGTTTCTCGCAGAACGCCGTTCAGGTAGAACTTCCACGTCGAACCCGACTCGTACGCAAAGGCCACATGGGTCCAGGTGTTGAGGGGAACGGTCTGGGTTCCTCCCCATGCCCACGATCCCGAGGCGCTCGTCTCCACCGCCGCTTGGAAAACGCCGTTGTTGAGACCGATCTCGTAACTCCCCTCCTTGTTAAGGATGACGCTGGAAGCGGAATTCGATTTTGGATAGACCCACGCGGCGAGCGTGATCTGGTTTCCACTGATGTCCAGCGTCGCCGAATCGGCCGCCTGGAGGTAGCTCCCCGAGCCCCGGAAATCACGCGCCATGCCGACCCGGCCCGCGGCTATCGCCGTCCCGAAGATTGAGCCGTGGTTCGAATGCCCCGAAAGGTCCTCCATGCGAGGCGACGCCTCCTCCGTCGTCCAATCCATATCGAAGTGCAAAACCTCGAAGGCCGGCGGGAGATCGTACCGAGATTCCTCGGTCTGTCGGCCGAGGAGATCATACGCGAATCGGGTCATGTACCCTCGACCGTCTTTCTCGGCAAGGAGCCACCCCGTTGTCGGGTCGTAGGCGTCGCGGCTGCGAATTCCAACGGAGTCCGACACCTGGGTCACGTAGGCCCTCGAGTAGGTCGCGGAGTAAGAGTATGAGACCACGTTCCCCTTGGGATCCGTCGTTGAGCTCAGGAGGCCGTCTTGATCGAAACCTAGCGCCGTCTCGCGCCAGGATGAGCCATCGCGGACCTTCATCCGATCGGGCAAGGCCGCCACATTACCCTCCGGATACCGGAGGTATGTCTCATGCGGGATCGGGATAGCGGCGCCGCGCCCCGTCTGGAATTCCAGTGTGCCGGCCAAACGGTCGTGGATAGTTTGGGCGATGTTCCCGTTCGGATAGAAGTTCGAGCTCGAATAGCCGAAGACGTCGCCTCCCCAGAAAGACATCACGGGGCTCCGGTACAGAGGGAAGGTCGAGCCATCTCGGATCAGGAAGTATCCGTCGAAGGGGAACGTGCTGATTTTGGTCGCAGCGCCGTAAACATCTAGGATGGCGCTCGTGGCACCCGTCGGAACCGTCGCTGAGGCAACGAACGCGCCTTTTGAATCGTAGAGTTCCGCTTTCCAGTTGGCCTGGAGATTGTCGATTCGGATCTGGCCCGTCGCCGAATCGCCCCGGGCGGAGTAGTCCCAAGACGCCATGCCGCCGTATAGTGTGTACGCGAGGCCATCGAGCGTCCTCCCAGCCGTTCCGACGTCGTCCGCCCTAACGATGAACATGAGCCATCTCCCCGGAGGAGCCGGGAGATCCCCGATGTGCAGCCTCGACGAGCTGCCGTCCGTGCCCCATGGGATGATATTTGCGCCCCAGTATGCGCGATGTTCCCACCCGCCTCCGTTGACGTCGTGGAACTGGAGCATCAGCTCCGCAGGATATTCGTTGCCGGGCACGTCGACATACTGGATGAGGAAGTCGCCGCTGTTCGGCGAGAACTGGCTCGTCGCGCTATCGAAGAAGTGCTGATGGATCCCGCTCAGGAGGGTCGACTCATGGGCGAGGGAGCCCGAGACGGGAAAGCCGAAAGCGGACACGTCGTAGGATGACCAAGACCATATTTCCCCGCCGCTATGGGGAACCGCTCCTGTCGGGAGAGCGTCGTCCACGTGCACACTCGTCGAACGGAGGAATCCAGATCGCGTACGGATCGGGAACGACTTCCACGGTTGGGTGAAGGCCCACGTGTCTCCGCCCCAGAAGTCGTGGGTGGGGCTCGTGTAGATGACGAAGCCTTCGGTATCGTAAATTTGAATAGTGGCGTAAGGGTAGAGTCCGGGTGAGGACGCTACCGTTACGCTCGTGGAACCGCTGGATACTCGTTCTAAGTCGACGAGTCCGCCGGATGAGCTTTCGAGGGCCACGACCTGTCCCGCCTGAAGGCCTTGGACGGTCATGCCGTCAGTTTGGTACACTTTGACCATGTCCACGTACATCGTGGCGCTGCCACACCCCGAGCAAGACGCTTGGAAGTTGATTCGGTCGATGTTCCCGCTTCCCACAAGGTTGCCAGCATAGCCCAGGTCATTGACCCAGATCGAAAACCCCGACCCTGAGGCTGATAGCTGGAACGCGATCCGGTACCACTGCTTCGCCTGGTACGGAGTTAGGTCAGTCCAAGTCGTGCCGGAATACCATGATATCCAGCCATTGTCCCGGAAGCTCACGTACGCCCGGATTGCAGACGCCGAGGTTCTCAGGAGAACGTAGTGCTGGCGATTTGTTTCCTCAGGCCGAACGTAGGCCTCGACGACGAAGTATCCGGACTGGGCGGCGAACGTGTGGGTCGCCGCCGCGACCCCGGAAGTGGCCCCTGTATGAGCCACTTTCAACGCTGGCGGGACGGTGGCGAACGTCGAGTAGTCGAGGCCGACGGTCCCGGCAGTTGTGTCCAAAATCCAGCTCGAAAGATCCCGGCCCTCGAAGTCGTCGAAGAGCAATAGTCCATTCACCGTGCGAGTCAGCCGGCCCGGCGAATAGAAACCGCCCTGATACCGCGTGTTCACGAAGGATGCGAATCGTTCGTGGCCGACCGCGTCCCGAGTGTAGATCATGTTGCCCCAGTCATCGTACGCCGTGTAAGTCGAGTAGGCTGGGGACGTCGAGGCTCCCGGGTACACATCGACTTGGCTGACACCTCCGCTCGGGTCAAACCAGGAGACCTCTTTCTCGAGCTGGCTGCCCGTCCCCGGTTGGTCACACGGCGCTGCCTTCACGACGGACACGCTCTTCCGGGCAAGGGAGTCGAAGAGTTCAACAGTACACCCCTTCTCCACGCCGGTGTCATAGTCGACGGCGTTGACGTAGCTTACCTGGCCGTTCACGACTTGGTAGCTCAGCTGATTCGCCCGGACGCTCTGGCCCGCGGAATTTAGAGCCTCCTGTTTCGTTACGTAGTAGGCGACGAGATCCGGACCCACTTGGGCCGCCGGGTTGCTCCAACTATACGCGCCCTTTCCGCCCGTCGGATAGGTCACTCCCGTGAGGAGGTAAGGCGTCCGGGCGTCGGCATTGTCGAACCGTGTCACGCGGCCTAGGGAATCGGTCACGGACGCTAGGACACTGAGTCCGCCCACGGTCTGGTACCCGTACGCCACGGTCTGCAATCCCGTGGACGCAGAAGTGAGAAGCCCACCCGCATAGCTGAATTGGACTTTGCGGGCAATGGTGTCGGTAATGTTTGCGAGGGTGTTCCCATTGTAGTTGAGCGTGATCTTGTTTCCGGAGGGGTCTTTGATGTACCGAAGCTTGTTGTACATGTCGAATTCGTACGTGATGCCAGTCTTCGTGTAGAGCACGTAGACGTAACAGGAAGGGTCGCAGCTCGACCTGTAGAGCCACTTTACAACGAAGTGCTCGCCGTCGTGGTTCTCGATCGCGGTATCCCCTGCCCAGTTGAAGACATACATCTGGCCGTCCCAGAGGTGGATGTACTGGTTCGAGATCCATGGGAAGTTTAGCGCCCATCCGGCACCAAGGTTCGCCGCTGGGTAAGCCTCGTACAGATACGGGGCCGGGGAGCCTCCGGCGGTCATGAACGCACGAGGGGTCGTATACACACGGGCGAGTGCCAAGTCCAAGCCCCGCCCCGGCAGGGAGAGATCGGTCTGCTTCACGGTCAGAAGGCCGCTTCCGGGAGAGACGTACTCGCTCATTTGCTGAAAATACGACTCGTACGGAGATAGCCCCTGCCGGTTCCAAGGATTGCCTGTTTGACTCCCCAGATTCTCTGGTGTCGCGAGAGCGGCGAACATCACTTGAATGGCTCCAGGGTATTCGGTCCAAATCAGCGCCACTTGAGCCGCCGAAGTCGGAATGGCGGTCAAACCGTACCGGCCATACCCGGTGAACGCGAACGGCTCCGTCGCGCCTGTGAACACTTTTGATGCGGGCAACCAACGCGAGTAGTACACGTGGCCCGCGGATGCCCAGAAGAGATGCGGGTCGCCATTGGAATCAACGCTGGTCGCCGGATACCATGCATCGCGCGAATCGACCTGACCATAGCTGTAAGACAGTCCGGAGGGGTCGAGACTCGCGAAGTACAGACCGCCGGAGGAGTGTCGATAGGCGACGAGGATCTGAAGCGAGGATCGGTCGGTCGGGGGCAAAACAGCACACGACATCAGGTAGTAGGGCTGTGTCGTGGTGGCGTCGTGGCCGATGGAGTAATCGAACGGGGACGACCAGCCGCCGGCGCCATATACGTACCCGCGGAGCGTCGTCACCGTCCTCGTCGCAAGCAACAGGAACAACGCACCATTGGGCAAGCCTAGGATCCTTGCGTACGAGTCCGAGGGGGCCAGCGTGCGGACGTCGGAAAGGGTGAGGAAAAAGGTGGTTCCATACGGATAGTTAGACCGGTAGACATAGAACTTCGATTGCGTGCTTGTCTCCCACCGGAGGACCGCCGCCCAATAGTACCCGTCCGCCCCGATTGTCACGGTGACGGGTCCCGCCCCGGCAGTAGACCAGGACGCTAGCCAATACGAGCCCCACCACCGGATGAATCCGCCCGTAATGGTTCCCGTGATCAGGTGAAGGGCGGTGAGGTTCGACGGGACGAAACCCACCAACACGGTCCCTCCCCGCTGATCGACGTCGAAGTTCGAGTAGCCGGCGGCGATCGCGCCGGACCCCGTGGACATCGCAGCGCTCCACGCGACCCCGTCCCGCGAGGCTGCGTACATGATGTTGCTTCCATCGTACCAGAAAGCCCAGTACCACGATCCGTACGCGAACGTCTTCCTCTGGATGGAATAGTCCGTTGCACCGATTGTCGTCGTGGAACCGACGACCGTCGGATCGACCGTTTTCATGCCTACGGGGAATCGCACCAGAAAGGCCGCCCCCGATAGATGGCCAACCGCTACGTGTCCCGCGAATGCCGTTCCAGCGCCTGCATCGCTCCAATCGAATGTAACCCGCCGGGTCCAGTTCGTGCGATTCTGACCGGGTCCAACGGAGGTCTGAAAGCCATCAACGGGTGCGGGCGTCGGGACGATAAGCGAGGAGAAGTTGAGGGCTGTCGAACGGTTTGCCACGACTCCGTCAAGCGTGAGCGCAATCCAAGTCAGGGCTAGCGGCGGGCCAGAGGATTGGTCCAATTTCGCGGAAATTTTCGGGGGCCGACTTGCCCCGAAGAGATACGAAAGGGTCACGTTGCCGATCGGAGTGCCCGCAGCCGTGAGGTTGTACCGCATTTGATACGATTCGGCCGTCGCATTAAGCACGATCGGGTCTGCGAATGGTGTCACTCCCGGCGCTATGACCAAGAAAGACGAAGCCGCCACAAGAACGTCTCCCGCCGGGCTCGCGTATCCCAGGAGGAACGGGAGGCTTCGTGGAATCACATACTCGCCGACGGCAGTCGAGTATCGGTACTCGTCAGCAGATACGTTCAACTGCGGAGGAGCCGCGGGGGGCGGCGTCTCTGAGAGGGTTGGACTAGCGGGGAGGTATTGTGCATTTACGACACCGGGTGCCGGAGACGGCCCGCCCGGGGAGTCGGTAGGTCCGTTCGGGAGGGAACTCGAGTCAGACCTGGATACGGCAGCCGCGGAGTCCGTGCTCGCGCCGCGATTTGCAGGGAAGACGAAACGCTCCTGACCGGCCTGAACGAACGGGAGGAACAGCAGTGAGACCATCAGGAATGCGGCGAGGGTCGCGCATCGCCTCACCACCGTACCGGAGAACAATCGATATCTGGTCGGCCCATCGGGCATCAGCCCTTTTCCCTCCACTTGCCACGGGAATAGGCTGCTGGAACCCGAGAAAAGAGAGACGGTCTCCCGTAGCTCCTAACGGAACTGGAACCTGTTGAGAGGTCTTAGGTCTTTCGGTCTTGCCATGATATTCTGGCTTTGCAGATTCCGGAGCTTCAGGCATCGCTCGAGCAGCCGTCGTAGCGGCATGCAGAGGACAGGCGGCCTACCAGCCGACCTCAAGGCGGAAGATATTTCCCTCCGGTCCTCACTCCGGAAAGCCGGAGGGGGCGTCCTGAGTAAACGTGATTCGACCGCGGTCCGCGATAAGCACTTGGAGAATTTCGGCCTCCTTGCCGACGTTTCGAAGAACCTTGGGGTTTCGTTAGGGAACTATCGCATCAATCAGCAGTCTTGGGCGGTCTTCAACGATCATGCGGACCGAGGGGACGACTTCGCATCCATAAGCAAGGCTACGGGAATAAGCGAGCTCCCAGCCCTCCACTACCTGGCAAACGCAAGGCAGTGCATCATCAAGTGGGGCAGCGACACGGACAAAGTCAGAGACTGCCTCGAAGGTAAGATCGATCCATGAGCTCGCGGTCGTCTTTCCACCAAGCCTTGCGCATATCCGGATGGTATCTCGCTGCGTTTCTCGCGATCGGCGCCATGCTCTTCGCCGCGATTTCACTGTCCGGGCTCGCACTCCCTGTCGGGCTATTCGGGACCTTGATGGCGGCTAAGATTGGATTTGTATCCCTTCTGACCGCAGTGGTGACGTTCTTGCATAGGACCTTCTGGGACGAGACCAAACCCTCAGCGACACGCGATCTTCCGAAGGTTGTCAAGTACTACAGCGGATACTTTCTCCTGCTCTTTGGGTCGACGCTTGCGACCATCTTTGCGATTTTCGCCGATTTCGTCACCGCCACCGGTTTTCCAGAGAGTGCTTGGAAAGCACTGTCATTGGCTGCCTTCTCGACCGCCATAATCCTCCTTGTGGGATTCCTGCTCTATTTCGTCGGTCGGGTCTTGGCCGAGATGAGAACTCTCCTGGATACCAGCGGGTAGGTTGCTTCGTCCAGGTCGATCATGACCTGAGGCCTCCATCCGTTTAGCGAGCAAAAGCCGAGCTTGCCACTCCCGACTAGCCGGCTGATTTCTGTCCTGTGCCAGTTACAGGGTCTGTGGAGCGTCCGGATCCGTCATTTGCTCAATGATATTGCCGTCCGGCCAGAACTGCCGACCCGGCTTGCGCTTGGCTGGCTCTTTGACCTTTTCTTCCTCGTCGATCATGTGTTCGATGCATCGAAGGGCTAGGGCGGCGATCGTCAGGGACGAATTGACCCCGAGCGCCGATGGCACCATCGAACCGTCCATAACGTAGAGGTTTGGATAGGCGTCTGTGCCTTCCCCTCGGAGGACCTGCCCGTAGCTGTTGACGACTCCATCCATTCCCGTCGTACCCATCCTGCAGCCACCCAGCGGGTGGAGGACATACAGAATACTGTTGCTCGGCGAGATGGAATCCCACGTTGGTGCGACGACCCGCTTTGAGCCGCCCTCCTCGAGTTCGTCGGCGAGCAGCTTCATCCCCGCAACGATCTCACCGAAGATCTTCCTGTTCCCCTCCATTGAATACTCCAGCTCGAGCCTCCCGCCGGGCACGTCGTCGACGAGCCTCAATCGTCCATCCGCATTGTCAATGCCCATGCAACTGAAGACGTAGTATCGCGAGAGGCGCTCCTCGGGCGAAGCGAACGGGTTCTTGTGGTCTCTGGTTATCCATTCCAGAATACGGGCAGCGAACTTTGCCGAAGAATCGTTCCGAATGTCCCGCCACGGATCGGCAATGTCCTTTGCAGTGGCCAGTCTAGCGAGAGTTCGTTGAACAAACGCGCTATGGTACCAACGGGAAAGGAGACTCATGACTTGCTTGAAGTTGATCCCGCGAAAGGCTACCTTCAACAACAGGAAACGCCTCCCTCGAATCTTGAATCGAAATGAGACTCTTAGGGCAAACCCGAGACGTTTGAAGACCCCGACATGTTTCCTGCCCCAGTATGCGACATCCATGAAGGTTGCAAACAGAGGAGCGACCATCTTTGGGATCGTCGTGTCTTCGATGCTGTATCTGAATCGGTCGGGCGTTCCGAACATCGCATGTGTTGTGTTAATTGGTCCGCGGGTGGAGTCGACCTTCTTCGTCGCGAACCTCATGAACCCCAGCAAGTCCCCGTCTGTCGAGAAATGCCTGCCCAGTTTGGAGCTCAAGGGGAAGTGGGGCGTTTGACTCCGGAGGAGCAGTTCCGTCGTCCCCAGGGTCCCCGCGGTGAGCACTAGACGTTGAGTCCGAATGGTTCCCGTAGTGGGTGGACTTCCGTCCGTACTATGACGAACGTAGTGAATACGATACTCGTCGGGATCAAGGAAGTCGACTCTCTGGGCTTCGCAGAGCGCTTGGATAGAGAGCACGTCCTTTAACATGGCGTCTCGGAGAGCGCCCACGATTTTCTTGTTCAGAGTGTGCCGGGCACCTGGGAGGCAACCAAGGACGCATCGCCCTTGACGCTCGCACACGTTCTGTTGGTTCTGTTGCCTAACGACCTCTTGGAGCGCCTTCCTTCGATCTTCGGGAGACAGCTGCGCGAGCTGGTATGGCAGCAAGTGGCCGAAAGCGCCGTCTGGCACGTCCGTGATGGCAAGGTCCAAGGCGAACCCAAAGTCGGGGTCCTTTGGGTCTTCCAGCTCATTGATAACCTTTCCTTTCCGGCGGAGACGGTCTGCCGCATCCTCGAAGATTTTCGATTTCTCCAACTTCGTATTGCCCTTGCCCATACCTGCAACGGTCGTGATTCGGTTGACCCCGATGAAGACACGAGCGGGGTCGAAATAGTCCGCGATGCTGCCCTTCAAGGACTCCGTCGGCCAGTCTTTATAGACGCTTCTATGAGGCTTTAGAGTGACGTTCGAGTACACGAGGGAACCTCCTCCGACTCCGCTCGCGCAAACAACAGTCACATTGTCTGCGAGCGGCCGGATGTCGTAGAGGCCGGCCCTGTTTACCTCCCGGATCTTGGAGGCGAGGTCGATGACGCCTTCCACGTTGTCGGGTCGCGACCAAAAGTTGAACGGCTGTCGATCGTCCTCAAGGAACTCCCTCATGTTCGTAGGAACACCAGAGTCCCTCGGCATGGTTGAGGTTAGTTCAGGGCTAATCCACCACTGTCCTCTTTCCAGGAGGCATACCCGCTTGTTGCTCCCCTTGAAGTAGTTGGCCAGTGTCAGAGCCGCAATCGTGCCGCCGAACCCCGAACCGACAACAACTGCGTCGAAAAACGCTCCTTCTTCTAAGCCTTTGCTGATCAATCACTCCCCCCTCATCCAGAAGGGTAACCGCCACGGAGGACTTATGCCCATCGCGGTACAGATGGTAAGATGCTAAGCGCCTCTAAATCGGGCTTGCGAGTGCGGTTATCTCCGCGTCCACGACCACTGAACGATCTTCCTGGGATGTAAATTCGGGTTCCCTCCGGCTTGTATCCCGACGAACCCCGCAAGAAGCCGAGCACCTCATCCCGACTTCCGTTAACGAAACCTCATACCGAGTTCCGCGTCGAAGCCAATCGGTTCGCCGTTTGTCCTCGAACATAGCCCCACCTCGATGCGACGTGCCAATACGCTAGCGCTGATTGTTGAGTTCGAGATGCAGCTTCGGCCAACTCAATCTGCAGCGGCCAATCAGCGGACACTCGGGACCGAGC
>WNEY01000118.1_pt1 | contig 38833 bp, 36 predicted proteins | sample 5400531 | NCBI WGS metagenome assembly WNEY01 (sample SAMN13153338, study PRJNA577476) | soil metagenome | isolation source: 200 cm saprolite under Douglas fir tree site 1 | place: USA:California | collected 2015-04-18 | reverse complement strand
CAAACGACTGAAGCAGCTCCTCAAGGACATTGGCCGCCAAGCCGAAGTCGTCATATGTGATTGCTCGCCGATTCTCCTCGTCCCCGACAACCTGTTTCTGGCCACTGCGGTCGACGCCGTGATCATCGTCGCGAAGGCCGGAAGTACGAGCTGCGGCGATCTCGTTCGGACCAAGGCACTGCTCGATGGCGTAGGGGCCCGCCTCCTCGGGGTGGTCATCAACGAGCTCCCCTCCTCGACCCTCCGGCGTCAGTACGACCACTACTACAGGCACTACGTCAGGAGCCAACCCATAAAGAGCCAAGCCATATGAATGGATCGGCCGCTTGCACGAGGACTACTGAATTCTCGGAACGACTCCACGAGAGGCTTCGAACCAGAAGCGGTCATGTGCTGGTGGCCGGGCTCGGCTATGTCGGTCTGTCGCTGGCTGTTCATCTGGGGCGCGCCGGCTTCACCGTGTCCGGCGTCGATGTGGACCTCGAGCGGGTCAGCCTCGTCAATGCCGGCCTCTCGTACATCGCCGATGTCGAACAGCGCGATCTCCTCTCGCTGGTGGCTGCGCGACGTCTGGAGGCCTCGACCTCCTTCGAGGCAAGCGACCGCGCCGACGTCGTAGTGATCGCAGTTCCCACTCCGCTTCGGAAGAGCAAAGAACCCGACATGTCCTTCATCCTGTCGGCAGTCAACAGCCTCCTGCCGTGGCTCCATCGGGGGCAGCTCGTCGTCCTCGAGAGTACGACCTACCCAGGGACCACAGAGGAGGTGTTGCAGCCACGGCTCGAGGCCAAGGGGTTTACGATCGGACGCGATTTCTTCCTCGCGTTCTCTCCCGAACGCGTCGATCCCGGGAACACGGAGTTCACGACCGCCAACATTCCCAAAGTTGTCGGGGGTGTGACGCGTCTTTGCACAGAGCTTGCCGCCACTCTCTACAGCGCCGTAACTGCGCAGGTACACCGCGTTTCCAGTCCGCGGGTGGCCGAGACGGTAAAGCTTCTCGAGAACACGTTCCGGAGCGTCAACATCGCGCTCGCCAACGAGGTCGCCCTGGCGTGTCGGACCCTTCATGTTGATCCATGGGAAGTCATTGAAGCTGCCGCCACCAAGCCTTTCGGCTTCATGCCCTTCTATCCGGGTCCCGGCACAGGCGGACACTGCATTCCTTTGGATCCCCTCTACTTCTCGTGGAAGGCCCGCTCGAACGGTTTCGAGACGCGATTCATCGCGCTCGCCGACGACATCAACCATGCGATGCCGCGGCACGTCGTATCCATGGTGTCGGACGCCATGAACGATCGCGGTCGATGCCTCAGCGGAGCCGATATCCTCGTCCTCGGCGTCACCTACAAACGCGACGTCAACGACGTGCGCGAATCCCCTGCTCTCGAGATCATGCGAATCCTGGCGGAAAAGCGAGCACGCCTTCGCTACTCCGACCCGTTCGTCCCCGAGCTGATGATCGACGGAAACAAGATGGCCTCCACTCCGCTGACATCAGACACGATCCGTTCCAACGACTGCGTTCTGATCGTCACCGACCATCGAGGATTCGATTACGCCATGATCGCCAGGGAAGCGCGGCTCGTCGTGGACGTCCGGAACGCACTCCGCGCGATCAGCGAGCATCGCGACAAGATCGTGACGCTCTAGACATGCGCAACGCGCTGACGTTCGACGTCGAAGAGTACTTCCAGGTCGAGGCGTTCCGGGGTCTCGTCCGCGACAATGACTGGGGCCATTTCGAGTCACGCGTGGTCCCGAGCACGGAGCGACTCCTCAATATGCTCGACGCTAGTGGCGTCTCGGCGACGTTCTTCGTGGTGGGATGGGTCGCCCGCAGGCATTCATCGCTCGTCCAAGCCATCCAGCGGCGAGGCCACGAAGTGGCATGTCACAGCGATGTGCATCGGCCCATCTACTCGATGGATCCCGAAACGTTCCGCAAGGACCTCGTCCACGCCAAGCAGGTCATCGAGGATGCATCGGGGGTGCCGCTCGTCGGCTATCGAGCTCCAACGTTCTCCATCGTGAAGTCGACATTGTGGGCGCTCGACATCCTGGCGGAAGAGGGCTTCGCCTACGATGCCAGCGTGTTCCCCATCCATCACGACCGCTATGGGATGCCGGGAGCTAATCCCTTTCCCCACAGGCTCCGCCTGCCGAAAGGCGGCGCGATCGTGGAATTCCCGATGACAACCTTTCGGACAGCGCGCCGCAACCTGCCGTTCAGCGGTGGCGGCTATTTCCGTCTATTGCCTTATCCACTCATTCGAGCGGCTCTACGTCACGTCAACGAACACGACCGAGTGCCGGCCATGGTGTACCTCCATCCGTGGGAGCTCGATCCGGATCAGCCACGCTTCCCGGTGCACGGGCTGACGCGTTTCCGCCATTACGTCAATCTCCGCTCCACCGCCCACAAGTTGGCGCGTCTCCTCGATGACTTCACCTTCGGCCCCGTTCGCGAGGTCCTGCGAGCCCGGGGATTCGCGGAGGTTCCCGCGGCATGAAGATCTGTCTCGTCGTCGGCGCCCGACCCAACTTCGTCAAGGTCGCGCCAATCCTCGCCGAGATGCGCCACTACCCGGAGCTCGAGCTGAAGCTGGTCCACACTGGGCAGCACTACGACCGCAGCATGTCGGGGTCCTTTTTCAAAGACCTGGAGATCCCCGACCCCGAGATCAATCTGAACGTCGGGTCCAACCCGGCCGCTATCCAGACCGCCGAGATCATGCTGCGGCTCTCTCGGGCCCTCGCCGACGACCGTCCCGATGTGCTCCTCGTCGTCGGAGACGTCAACTCGACGCTAGCCGCTGCGCTGGTCGGGGCGAAGATGGAGATCCCGGTGGCCCACGTGGAAGCCGGCCTCCGGAGCTTTGACCGCGCGATGCCGGAAGAGATCAATAGGATTCTCACCGATGCCGTCTCCGACTACTGCTTCACGACCGAGCCCTCCGCGAACGACAACCTCATGCGGGAAGGGGTTGCCGCCGAGCGGATCCACTACGTCGGCAATGTGATGATCGATGCGCTCTTGCGCTGTCGCGAGCGCGCCGGCGCCACATCCATCATCCTCGGAACGCTCGGCGTGAGAAGTCGGGAGTTCGCTGTCCTGACCCTCCACCGGCCGAGCAACGTGGACGACAGCCAGGCTCTGACGCGCACGCTGTCGGCCATCGCTTGTATACGACAGGACCTTCCCGTGATCTTCCCAATCCACCCGCGGACGAAGGAGCGCCTCGACGCTTTGCCGGGATGCGTACACCGCGTCGCTGGTCTGACGCTCACGGAGCCGCTCTCGTATCTCGACTTCGTTCAGCTCATGACCCATGCCGTCTGCGTCCTGACTGATTCGGGCGGAATCCAGGAGGAGACCACGGCGCTCGGCACCCCGTGTCTGACACTCAGAACGACAACGGAGCGTCCCATCACGGTCACCCAGGGCACGAATCGGATCGTGGGGACCGAGCCCGAAAGGATCGCCGCCGCCTGGACAGAGATCCGCCGGGGCGAGTGGCCGAGGGGACGGCGGCCCGAACTGTGGGACGGCCGCAGCGCCGAGCGGATCGTCAAGGTACTTATCGGCCATGGAAGTCACTGAGCTTACGACCGAAACGGTCGAGTGGGACGCCTTCGTGAGGACGTCCGACGAAGGAACGCCGTTCCACCTGACTGCCTGGAAGCGGGCAGTGGCAGAGACCTTCGACTTCCCGGCGCACTACCTCGTTGCCCGCCAGGGGCACCGGATCGAAGGCGTTCTACCGCTGTTCGAGGTCCGCGGCCTTTTGGGCGGCAAAGCCCTCATCTCGGTGCCCTACGGCGTCTATGGAGGAATCTGCGCCACGTCCGCCGCCGCCCGGTGGGCGCTGGCCGGGAGGGCCGAAGCGCTCGCCCAAGATCGCCGGGCTGCGTACGTCGAGCTGCGTCAGCGGCACGAACAAGGGCTCGGCTTGCCGACGAAGTCCCTCTACGTTTCTTTTGCCCGGGCGATTTCCAAGAGCGATGAGGAGAACGCGGCCGCCATCCCCCGCAAGCAGCGCCGCATGACACGCCTGGGCGCTACGCATGGGCTGCGCGCAGAGATCGGCCGTGATCATTTCGACGATTTCTACGAGATTTACGCTCATAGCCTGCGGAATCTCGGCTCCCCCGTCTTCCCGCGCACGTTTCTTCGCGGGATCCTGGACGCCTTCGACAAAGACTGTCAGATCTTAACGGTCTGGCGCGACGACCGGATGGTGGCCGGCGTTATGACGCTCTTCTACGAGGATCAAGTCCTTCCGTACTACGGCGGCGCACTGCGCGAGGCGTTTCGATACGCCGTGAACGATTTCATGTACTGGGAGCTCATGCGTCATGCGGCCGCCGCGGGCTATCGCATCTTCGACTTCGGTCGCAGCCGCGAGGGCACAGGGTCATATGATTTCAAACGGCACTGGGGCTTCGAGCCCGTGGCGCTGCCGTATCAATATGTACTGCTGAGGAATGCAAGACCCCCGAATCTGAGCCCGGCCAACCCACGCTTTAAGCTGGCGACGCGCGTCTGGAAACGGTTCCCCTTTGCCGTGACCAAGGCGCTCGGTCCGTGCGTCACGCGTTATCTACCCTGACATGCGAATCCTCGAGGCTCTCTGGACATGAGGGTACGGCTGGCCACCTCGCTCCGCGAATTTGACGCCCTTGCACCCGTCTGGCGGGAGCTGACGAGGGAAAGCGGTCAGACGTCGCCCTTTCTCAGCCACGACTGGTTCGCCTGCTGCTGGCGCACTGCGGGACCAGATCGGCGGCGCGAGGCGTGGGTCATCGAGAACAGTCATGGTCCCGTCGCGCTCCTTCCTCTCGCTTATTGGCAGGGCCGCCTCCGCGGTTTGCCGGTGCGGACGCTCGGAATTCTGGACTCGCCGGATACCCCTTTCGTCGAAGTTCCGGCGGTCGGACCCCTGGAAGACGTTATCGAGACTTTCCTAGCCAGACTCCGAGAACGGGGCGGTTGGGATATCCTTCGCCTTTCGAACCTGCCTGCACACTCCTTGACGTTCAAAGCACTGGGGTCCGTCCTGTCGGATCGGTTTCCCTGGAGGGTTGTACAGCAGGGGCAGTCGCCCTATGTACGGATCTCGGGAACATGGGAAGCGTTCTTCCGCGCAAAAACGCAGCGCTTCAGGAAAACCTGTCGGAGCATCGAAAACCGTCTTCGCCGCGACGGTGAGGTCACCGTCGAAGAGCATCGGCAGGTCGATCCGGATGGGGCACTCTTCGCGGAGGTCATGGAGGTCTCGCGTCTGAGCTGGAAAGGGGCGCGCGGCCTCGCCATGGCCACGATGCAGGGAATGCCGCGATTCTTCCGAGAGCTCACTCAGCGGGCCAGTACGAACGGCTGGCTTCATCTTTGGATCCTCCGCGTCAATGGCAGCGCCGTGGCGACGGAGTACCAGATCGGAGCTGACGGCCAACTGCACGCCCTGCGCGCCGACTTCGACCCCGCGCTCGGCGATCTCTCCCCCGGCGCTTACCTGAACCTCCACATCATCCGATCGCTGTTCGAACGACAAGGCGTCCACCAGTACAACATGGGCCCGGGATCGAACGAGTACAAGCTTCGCTGGGCCACTGACGCAGACGAAGTCGTTGCGCTCGAGGTGTATGCACCCACGCCATACGGCCGCTTCCTGCATGCCATCGAGACTCGTCTCGCCCCTCTCGCGCGCCGTTGGCGGACTCAGCTGATGAGACGGCCATGCGCCTGATCGGGGGCCTAGTCGCTTGGAAGCAGCCGGTCCGCATCCCGCAACTCCGAGCGATGGTTAAGAACGTGCCCGACGCCGGTGTGCCGTTGTGTGCTGTGCGCGGCTCGATCGGACTGTTCAGCACCCTGGCCAGCGACCGGTTCGAATCCACCCCCGACGTTTCTGGGTTAGCGGACCTCGATCTCATCAATACCGATGACCTCCAGGCTCTCACTGGTGTCGGGCAGCATGATGGCTCCCTTCTCGCCGCGCTCTACGCTCGCGATGGGCAGCATTTTGTGCGGCGCCTTCGGGGAGCATTTGCATTCGCCCTCTGGGACCAGCGGCAAAGAATCCTCCTCCTCGGAGTCGATCACTTCGGTATTCGCCGGCTCTACTACACGGTGAATTCAGACCGCATCGCCTTCGCGTCGCGACCGAGCGCCGTCGTCGGAGCCCCCGGTGTCGAGAGGCGTGTCGACCTCACCGCGGTCTTTGACTACCTGAACTTCGGTTATGTGCCGGCCCCGCGGTCCATTCACGCCGGAGTTCACCGGTTACCGCCGGGTCACGTCCTCATCGTCCGGGACGGCAGCGCCAGGCTGGAGCCCTACTTCGACATCACGTACTCGGAGCAGCCCGCGGACCGGGGCGAGACCGCGACGACGCTGTGTCGCCTGACGCAAGAGGCCGTCGGCCGAGCGCTAGGCGGCAGGGCCACCAAAGAAGTCGGCGCGTTCCTCAGTGGCGGGACTGACAGCAGCACCGTTGTCGGGTTGATGGGGCGGTTCGTCGACCGCGTCAACGCGTTTTCCGTCGGCTTCCGGGAGCAGCAATACGACGAGCTGGGGTATGCGGAAATCTCCGCCCGTCACTTCGGCGCTGCGCACTACACCCGTATCGTGACGGCCGATGACGCCCTGGAGTGCCTGCCCCGCCTCGTCGAAGCCTACGACGAGCCTTTTGGGAACACTTCGGCGATCGGGTCCTTCTTCTGCGCCCGGCTCGCGCACGAGTGCGGTATGGCGGTCCTCCTTGCCGGTGACGGCGGGGACGAAATCTTCGGGGGCAACGAGCGCTATCGAGTCGATAGAATCTTCGCCCGCTACCGCCGGATACCGGCCGCACTTCGCGCCAGGATCATCGAACCGGTTCTTCTCAATCTCGGTGATAACGTGCCAAGGCTCGTCGACCGAGCGCGCCGCTACGTGCGCCGCGCCAACATCCCGAACCCTCGACGCTTCTATTCCTACGAGTTCCTGGTGGCGCAGGAGGCGGCGGAGCTGCTCGACCCGGACTTCCGTGCGGCGATCGACGAAGACGAGCCGTACGCCGTGGTGCAAGGTCACTACGACCGAGCCCAGGCGGCGACCGAGCTCAACCGCCTCCTCTACCTCGACCTCAAGCTTGCGATCGGCGACAACGACCTCTTCAAGGTCACGCGAACGGCAGAGCTGGCCGGCGTCGCGGTTCGCTTCCCTTTGCTCGATCCTTCCCTCGTCGAGTTCACGGGAACGTGGCCCGCCGAGTTCAAGGTACGAGGCCTCGAAAAGCGCTATCTCTTCAAGCAAGCGTTCCAGAGTCTCCTCGCTCCAGAAACGTTGGCGAAGCGCAAGCATGGCTTCGGCGTGCCGACCAGCGTCTGGCTCAAAAGCCACCCGAAATTCCGAGCCATGGTGCGGGACGCGCTGCTTTCGCCCCGCGCACGCCAACGCGGCTACTTCCAGCCTGGGGCCCTGGAGCGACTCTTCGAGTGCCACGACGGGGATGCGACGCCTTACTACGGCGACATTCTCTGGACGGTCCTCATGTTGGAGCTCTGGCAGCGGCGGTACGAGCCGTGAGACCACTGCGATGAGGCTTTTTGACCGTTCGCGGCCCGTAGCGGAATCGAAATGACCGGGGTGACTCGCTCCCAACTTCGTTGGACGGCTCACGGTCTGCATCGTATCGGGCTCACGACCTTGATCGCTCGGCTCACCCCGTATGCGCGGCGGATCCCCGCCTTCCAGATTCTTGTGTACCACCGCGTCAACGACGACGGGGATGGCTTCTTCCCTGCAGTGTCCGTCAAGGTCTTCGAACAACAGATGGCTTATGTCGCGCGGACGTACCGGGTGCTCACTATCGAAGATCTGGTGGACCGGTTGGTGCGAGGTGACCTTCCGCGGAACACCCTCGCGATCACCTTCGATGACGGCTACCGGGATACTCGGACCCACGCGGCGCCAATCCTGGCGCGCCATGGGCTGCCTGCCACAGTTTTCCTGGCCACGAGCTTCATTGGCACCGCAGAGGTTCCCTGGGTCGACCGGCTGGCCATGGCCTTGAAGGCGACCAAGGCAACCTCGCTTGCCCTGCGCTCTGGGAACATCGTGAGCCTCGCTAGCGAGAGCGACCGGCTCCACGCGACGGATCTCCTGCTGCAGCAGCTCAAGCGGCTCCACGACGACGACCGACGGCGCGTGCTCGACCGATTGCTGGAGACTCTGGCCGCGACGGACCAGACGGGCTTCAAGAACTTGATGCTCAGCTGGGATGACGTCCACGCGCTCCGTGGCCTGGGCTTCTCCATTGGAGCCCATACGGTGAACCACCCGATCCTGTCACGGGTCAGCGCCGAGCGCGCCTGGACCGAGATCGTGGGCTCCCGGACGATGATCGAGTCGGCTTGTGGAACTGCGCCGCGGGCGTTCGCCTATCCGAGCGGGCACGAGGGTGACTACAACGAGACGGTGATGCGCTTGGTACGCGAAGCCGGATTCACCTGCGCCGTGAGCTCCCACTTCGGCGTCAACACGCCCTCTACGTCGCTCTATGAGCTTCGCCGAGGCGGTCCGTGGGAGCACGATCTCGCCGTCTTCGCCCTGAAGCTTGCATGGTATCGCCTGGTCGGCGACTGATGGCTACGAGAGGACAGCAAGCACAGGTTCTCAGGGCTCCGGCGCTGAGGAGGAAGTAAGCAGGACTCCCTGGCCGGCACAGTGCGCGGTGGGGCCACCGGCCGCGCGAACGTGCCTTCGACCGAACGGCCATGGGAGAAGGACCCTTAGCGGGGTCGCTGTAAGTGAGAGGGCGGAGCCATGCACGCAGAAGAAGAGAATATTGCAGCCTGGTACGCGATTCGGATCCGATCGCGGCATGAAAAGCTCGTGAACCAGCAGCTCGCGTCGCGCGATATCGACGTTTTCCTGCCGCTCGTGATGCGGCGCCGGAGGTGGGCGGACCGCTGGAAGAACGTCAGCTTCCCATTGTTCCCGGGCTATTGCTTCGCGCGATTTCCATATGAACGGCGAGTGGCGGTGGTAAGCACGGTGGGATTCATGCAGATCCTCGGAATCAACGGCGATCCCACTCCGGTGCCAGACTGTGAGATTGAAGCGATTCGGCAGCTGGTGACCTGCACACTTCCCCTCGATCCCCACCCGTATCTCAAGGAGGGAATGGAGGTCGAGGTCGTGCGCGGACCGCTAGAGGGTGTCCGCGGAATCCTGCTTCGAAAGGGGCGGCACGCACGCCTTGTCGTCGCCATTCATCTGATCCAGCAAGCCGCCTCCGTCGAGCTGGACGCCGCCGATGTGGAGCCGGTGCGGTAAATGAGTCTGGACAAAGCGTCCTCGTTCGGCGCATCGGTCGCTACTTCGCTGGAGCGCCTAGTCGCCGAACCCACTGTTGTGATCCAGCCCAGCAGGGGTCTCCTCCACCTGGACCTCGGCGCCGTTTGGCAGTACCGGGAGCTCCTCTACTTTCTGATCTGGCGCGACGTGAAGGTGCGGTACAAGCAGACCGTCATTGGGGTTGGCTGGGCCATTATCCAGCCGGTCATGAGTATGGTGATCTTCACCGTGATCTTCGGTAACTTCGCCCGGATCCCGTCGGATGGGCTTCCCTACCCGCTTTTCGCGTATGCAGCTATCCTGCCCTGGAGCTATTTCTCCCAGGCCATTGCGCGCAGCGGAGCCAGCCTGGTGGGCGATGCCAATCTCATCAGCAAGGTGTTCTTCCCGCGCGTCATCGTGCCACTCTCCTCAGCCCTGGCGCCCCTCGTGGACTTTGCCCTCGCCTTCGTCGTTCTTCTGGGCATGATGGCCTGGTTCGGTATCGCACCGACCCCCGCCGTGATCGCCGTGCCCCTCCTCCTGTTCCTGGCCCTGCTGACTGCACTGGCGGTCGGCCTCTGGCTCTCGGCTCTCAACGTCAGGTATCGGGACGTCGGTCATACCATCCCGTTCTTGGTCCAGCTCTGGATGTTCGCCTCACCCGTCGTATACCCGCTCAGCCTGGTGCCCGAGAAATGGCGCTTCCTCTATAGCCTCAATCCCATGGCCGGCGTGATCGAGGGCTTCCGCTGGGCCCTTTTGGGCAAGGCCAGCCCCGATCTTGCCGTCACGACGGCAACGTCCGTCATGGTGGTGGCCCTGTTGTTCGGTGGTCTCGTCTACTTCAAGCACACGGAGCGTACCTTTGCGGACGTCATTTGACGTTGACGTCGTGATCAGGGTGGACGGCCTTTCTAAACGGTACCGCCTCGGGACCGCGGTACGGCACCACGACACCCTCCGCGACCATCTGACTGAGACACTGAAGTCGGCGTTTCTGCGCCGCGGCCGAGGACCCTCGTCCCACCACTCTCCCGACACCATCTGGGCCCTGAGCGACGTCTCCTTCGACGTCAAGAAGGGCGAAGTTGTCGGCATCATCGGTCGCAATGGCGCCGGCAAGAGCACATTGCTCAAGATCCTGTCCCGCATTACGGCCCCGACAAAGGGGCAGGCCGAAATCCGCGGCCGGGTGGGCTCGCTCCTGGAGGTCGGCACCGGCTTCCACCCAGAGCTCACGGGCCGCGAGAACATCTACCTGAATGCCGCCATCCTGGGGATGAAGAAGGCTGAGATCGAGAGCAAATTCGACCAAATCATCGCCTTCGCCGAAATCGAAAAGTTCATCGACACACCGCTGAAGCGGTACTCCAGCGGCATGCATGTCCGTCTCGCATTCGCCGTGGCTGCCCATCTGGAGCCCGAGATCTTGATCGTGGATGAGGTCCTGGCCGTCGGGGATCTGGAGTTCCAGAAAAAGTGCCTGGGCAAGATGCAGGACGTCACCCGACAGGGGAGGACGATACTCTTTGTCAGTCACAACATGGGTGCCATCAAGTCGCTCTGCACCCGTGCGATGTTACTGGATGCCGGTCGCCTGGCGTTCGCAGGAAGCGTCGACGGCGCGGTAGACGCTTACTGTGCCTTGATGGCGAGCTCCGACACTTCTCAGATGGGCCTCATACCGGACACGCCTCGGCTTTGGAGTACCCCCGAGGCTAAGTTGCGCTTCGTGCAACTCACGACGCTTACTGGGAGGACTGCGTCTCAGCTGTACTTTGGCCAGCCATTTCGCGTCTGCTTGACCTTCGACGTCCTCAGCGACATCTCCGAGGCAGTTCTTGAGGTAGGCATCGCCACCATGGACGGAACTCGAGTGACGTTTTCCTCGAATATCGATGGTGAACAGCCCCCGGCTACCTTTCCACGAGGACGGCACAGCACGGCGGTCGACATCGACATTACGCTCTTGCCGCGGCAATACACGATTGACCTGGGGATTCACCACCGGAACGGAACGACCATCGATTGGGTGGAGCATGCGCTGGATTTCACCGTCTTGAACGTCGCGGAGGCCGGTGCTGACCACTATCCCTGGACACCGCATGTTCGGGGTTATGTGCGCCCCAGTGCCCGGTGGCACGTCCATGAACCACCCGCGCCTGCTCCGAGTGGAACAATGCCGGCGCCAGCAGTGCACGGATCCTAGAACACATAGGTGCCACAGTGATGATGCATGAGCCCGTCCATGTCGCCGTAGTCGGATGCGGCTACTGGGGCAAGAACCTCGTGCGCAACTTCGCCGAGCTTCGCGCCCTTCGGCTGATCTGCGATACGAATGAAGCGTCGTTGCAAGCCCAGGCCAAACTCGGCGTCGAGGTCCGCCGCACTACCCACTTCGAGGACGTCCTCCGTGATGAGAACGTCGACGCGGTGGTGATTGCGTCGCCGCCTGCGTTGCACTACCTCCAGGCCAGGGACGCGATCCTCAGTGGGAAAGACGTCTTCGTTGAGAAACCGCTGGCCCTGCGGTATGAGGAGGGGCGGGAGCTCGTCGAGCTAGCCAAAGCCCGCGATGTGATTTTGATGGTGGGGCACATCCTCGAGTACCACCCGGCGGTGACGCTCCTCAAGGATCTCGTCCGCCGCGGCGAGCTCGGCCGCATCTGGTACATCTACTCCCATCGGCTGAACCTCGGCAAGGTGCGGCAGGAAGAGAATATTCTCTGGAGCTTTGCACCGCACGACATCTCGGTGATCGCCAGCTTGGTCGGTTCCGACCCGATTCTCGTGAGCGCTTCCGGAGCGACTTACCTCCAGTCCGGTATCGTCGACGTGACGGTGACGAACCTGGTATTCGCCGAAGGAGTTAATGCCCACGTCTTTGTCAGTTGGCTCCACCCTTACAAGGAGCAGAAGCTCGTCGTCGTCGGCGAGCGCAAGATGGCGGTCTTCGACGACATGGCCCGGGAAGGCAAGCTCAAAATCTACGACAAGGGCATCGAGTGGCGGGCCGGGCTCCCAGTACCCCGTCAAACGGCGGAGACGACCTTGTTCTTTGACCAGACTGAGCCATTACGCCTGGAATGTGAACACTTTCTCACCTGCATCCGCGAGCGCAAGCAGCCCCTGACTAGCGGCGACAACGCGTTGAGTGTTCTGAAAGTACTGGAGACGAGTCAGATGTCGCTCGATCGAGGCGGGACGCCAATATCACTGTCTGATGTTGAACTGGAAATCAAGATATGAGCGACTACTTTGTGCACGAGTCGAGTTACGTCGACGAAGGAGCGCAGATCGGGGACAAGACCAAAATCTGGCACTTTTGCCACCTGATGTCCCGGGCTCGCGTCGGCCGAAACTGTAACATCGGCCAAAACGTGTTTCTCGCCTCGGATGTGGTCATCGGCGACAACGTCAAGATCCAGAACAACGTGTCGATCTACACGGGCGTCATCGTCGAAGACGACGTCTTCCTGGGTCCCTCTATGGTCTTCACGAACGTGATCAATCCGCGAAGTCACGTAAGCCGACGGGACGAGTACAAGACCACCGTGGTGCGGCGAGGTGTGTCCATCGGCGCGAACGCGACGATTGTATGCGGTGTAACGCTTGGTGAGTACGCCTTCGTCGGCGCCGGCGCGGTGATCACGCGGGATGTCCCGGATTATGCCGTGGTCGTCGGCAACCCCGCCCGGGTCCATGGATGGATGTGCCAGTGCGGGACCACGTTGCATTTTGAGGTCGGGGCCGACGGCGAGCGAGCAACGTGCAAAGGTTGCGGCAACCCCTATATCAAGCGCGAAGAAATAGTCGAGCCCGTCGACCTGGGGCACGCATGAGAATTCCACTCCTTGATCTAGTGGCTCAGTATCAAGATATACACCGGGAAATCCACGAGGCTATTCGCGATGTTCTCGAGTCTGGTCAGTTCATTCTAGGCCCGCACGTGGCCGCGCTGGAGCGGGAGCTTTCCGTTTATCTGGACGTACGGCATGCCATCGGAGTGGCCTCGGGCACCGACGCGCTGGTACTGGCCCTCCGGGCCCTGAAGATAGGGCCGAACGATGAAGTCATCGTACCGGCATACACCTTCTTCGCCACCGCCGGGGCCGTGATGCTTGCCGGGGCGACACCAGTATTGGTGGACATCGACCCAGACACGTACTGTCTCGATGTCCAGCAGGTCGCGAAACGGATCACGGCGCGTACAAAGGCCGTAATTCCGGTGCATCTCTACGGACACCCGGCCAATATGACAGCCCTGTTCAACGTCACACGGTCACACGGGTTGAAGGTCATCGAGGACAACGCGCAGGCTTTCGGGGCGGAATTCCGTGGGCGGAAGACCGGTAGCCTGGGCGACGTCGCGTGCCTGAGCTTCTTTCCAAGCAAGAATCTCGGAGGCTACGGCGACGGCGGGATGGTGATCACGAACGATGGCGAGGTCGCCGAACAGGTCCGGATGTTGCGGAGTCACGGTTGGCGAAAAAAGTATCACCCAGAAGCGATCGGTTACAACAGTCGACTCGACGAGCTACAGGCAGCCATCTTGCGCGTCAAGCTGCACCATGTCGAGCGCTGGAATGAGCGTCGCCGCAAGTTGGCGCAACGATACAACGAGGAACTGTCCAGCATGGGCCTTGGCGTGCCACACGAAGCGCCATACGCCAAGCACGTCTACCATCTCTACACCGTCCGGGTGGAAGACCGGGACGGCCTCCAACGGCACCTGCAGGCCAAGGGCATCGCTTCCGCGATTTATTATCCGCAGCCTCTCCACCTGGCGTTACCGTGCCAGCCGCTCGGCTATCGTCGCGGCGATTTCCCAGAGGCCGAGCGGGCCAGTCGGGAGACGTTAGCCCTTCCCCTTTATCCTGAGATGACGGAGGTTCAAGTGAAGGACGTTATGACCACCATCGGCGAATGGATTCATACGTCGGGACGTCAGTCGACGCTGAGGGCGCGATGATCGAAGGCAAGGCTATCTTCATCACCGGTGGGGCCGGATTCATTGGTTCCACCCTCGCTGGCCGCCTAGTCGATAACAACCGAGTCGTGGTCTATGACAATTTCACGCGTGATTCGCTCAAGGACAAGCCGTTCAATCATCATCCGAATTTGAGCCTAATCCAGGGCGATGTGCTCGATTTCGATGCCTTACAGCGCGCGATGGCTGGCGCCGATATTATCGTGCATTGTGCGGCGATTGCCGGCATCGACTCGGTCATCAAGAGTCCTGTGACAACCATGCGCGTCAACATGGTTGGTTCGGCCAACGTTCTAGAAGCCGCCTCCAGGTTGTCCCGTTGTGACCGCGTTGTCTGCTTCTCCACGAGTGAGGTATTCGGTACGCAGGCTTTTCACTCGACGGAAAACGATCATGCTGTCATGGGTGCTGTTGGCGAAGCTCGGTGGACCTATGCGGTCAGCAAATTGAGCGAGGAGCACTTGGCCATCGCCTACTACCGCGAAAAGTGGTTGCCCTCGACGGTGGTTCGCCCTTTCAACGTCTACGGTCCCGGCCAGGTCGGAGAGGGTGCCATCCGCGAGTTTGTCCTTCGCGCTATCCGGGATGAGGCCCTCGAGGTCCACGGAGACGGCACGCAAATCCGCGCGTGGTGTTACGTCGATGACATGGTTGACGGCGTTCTGCTGGCCATGGCGCATCCCGAAGCGCTTGGCGAATCATTCAATATCGGCAACGAGAGGGCCGTCATCACGATCTACGGCCTGGCTAACACAGTGGTGCGTGTTCTCAACTCGAAGTCCAAGATCGTCTTTACGCTGAAGGACTATGTCGATGTCGACCTCCGCGTCCCATCAGTCAAGAAGGCCAAACAACTTCTGGGCTTCGAGGCAAAAGTGGATTTGGAGACAGGCATTGAGCTGACGGCGGATTACTACAGCATGCTCGACCGATGATCCGATTAACCGTTCCTTCAATCGACGAGGCCGACTTCAAAGCGGTTCGCGAGGTTCTCGAGTCCGGCTTCCTGGTCCAGGGGTCGAAAGTGGCGGCCTTCGAGCAGGCCGTGGCGGATTGTGTTGAGACGCAGCATGCCGTCGCGGTGAGCAGTGGCACGTCGGCTCTGCACCTTGCGCTTCTTGCTTTGGGCGTCGGCCCAGCCGACATCGTAGTGACCACCGCGTACTCGCATCCGGCCACGGCAAACGTAGTCGAGCTGTGCGGGGCACGGCCGATCTTCGTCGATATTGAAAGAGACACTTACAATATGGATCCCGATTGCCTTGAATCGACGCTAAAGCGTCTGATGGCTGAGGCAAGTACGGCACGCCGCGTGAAAGTGCTCCTGCCGGTGCACGCGTTCGGACAGCTGGCGAAGATGCCCGCCATTCTGGCCATTGCCAGCAAGTATCAGCTTCCGGTCGTCGAGGACGCGGCGTGTGCTCTGGGCGCAAAGCTACACGGGCGTCAAGCCGGCTCGTGGGGAGTGATGGCGTGTTTCAGTTTCCATCCCCGCAAGGCGATCACGACTGGTGAAGGCGGAATCATCGCGACGAACGACGCCAGCCTCGCGCGGCGTCTCAGGGCACTGCGGAATCACGGGCAAGACGCCGACGCCCCTGCCGGCGCCTTTATCATGCCGGGCTACAACTATCGCATGACCGAATTGCAGGGCGCGTTAGGGCTCACCCAAATGGTGAAACTCGAGCGAATCGTCGCCGTCCGTCGCCGCCTGGCGGCCGTTTACGACCGCCTGTTGGCCAACACGCCGATCGCGCCGCCCGTCGTTGCCGCCGATAGTGAGCCTACCTATCAATCGTATGTCCCGCTGCTGGCTGGCGACCTGGCCCAACGCCGCGACGAATTAATCCGCGAGTCGCGCGCCCAGGGCATCGAAACGACCATCGGTACATGGCATATCCCGCTTACGCCGTACTATCGTACCAAGTACGCATTCCACCGTGGATTGCTCCCCGGTGCGGACGCCGTATTTGACCGCACGATATCCTTGCCGCTACATGAGCAGCTGTCCACGGCAGACCAACAGGCTGTCGTCTCAACGCTGACCGACCAGCTTGCTCGCCCAGCGCCGTGATGATAGCGGCGACGGACGAGGCGATCGCCAGGAGACCGAGCCCAACGGCGCTACACTGATGTTGCACGAGTCACGGATTGCCGACCCGGCCAGCGCCGTCGCGCTCATGAGGAATGTCATCGACGCGCTCCGTATCGATCTTTCTGGTTTGACAGTTCTCATCGAAGCGGCCTGCGGCGAGTATGTCTGTACGCCGGTTATCGCGGCGCTGCCCGGTGCGAAGCGCGTACTGGCACTGACGCGGGACGCGAAATACGGAACTGTCAGTGAGCTGACTCGTCTGGCTCGCGCATTCGAACGAATTTGCGTCACCTAAGACAAGGACGTCCATGACGCTGTCTCCGATCCCCGTGGCTGTCCTGGGCGCCGGCGGAACGGGCCTGCTGATGGCCGAGACCGTCCGGAAGCTGGACCGGTACCACTTTCTGGGATTCCTTGACGACGATCCCGCGAAGCGGGTAGCCGGATACGAGGGTTGGCATGTTCCGGCGACGCTAGATGAATGGGCGGGTCTTCCCGAGGAGACTCTCTTTCTGTCGAGCCTCTACGCGCCGAAACGGAATCCAGCATTCCTGGAGAGAATCTCGAGCCTGGGGATCCCCGAGAAGCGATGGGCGACGCTAGTGGACCCGTCGGCCGTGGTGTCGCTCTCCGCCGGACTGGAGCCGGGTGTTTATGTCGGTCCCCGGTGCGTTGTCGAGCCCCGGGCTTCCCTGGGTCCTTGCGCCGTCCTTCTGGGAGCGGTCTATCTAGCTCACCATAGTCGACTGGGAAGATATGCCTGCTGTGCCAACAGCGCGTCCGTGGCTGGCCGCTGCGCCATCGGAGAGGCCGCCTTCATCGGGGCTAACGTGTCCCTCCGAGAGGGCGTTGCCATCGGCCGGAACGCCGTCGTGGGACTCGGGAGCACAGTCCTGGAATCGGTGGCAGAAGGGGTCGTGGTGGCGGGTAGTCCGGCACGTCCCTTAAGTCGGACGGGCTCTGGGTCGTGACTCCCGGTCCCGTCATCATCATCGACTACGGCATGGGTAACCTGGCTTCGATCCAGAACATGTTCAAGTCCCTCGGAGTCGACGCGTCGATCACCTCGGATCCCGAGCTGATCCGACAGGCGCGGAAACTGGTGCTCGCCGGCGTCGGCGCGTTCGATACCGGGATGTCGAACCTCCGTCGTCAGGGTCTCGCCGAGGCGCTGAATGACAAGGTGATCCGAGAGAAGACGCCTATCCTCGGCATCTGCCTGGGCATGCAGCTGTTCACTCGGTCTAGCGAGGAAGGAAAGGCGCCGGGGCTTGGATGGCTCGAGGCCAGGACAGTCCGCTTCGTTCCGCAGGTCGGCCAAGCCTCCCTCAAGATTCCCCATATGGGCTGGAACGGCGTGCACCCCCTGAAGCCGGGCTGGTTGTTCGAGGGCCTTCCGGACGACGCCCGGTTCTATTTCGCCCACTCGTATCACGTTGTTTGCGACGACCCGTCGGTCGCGCTCTCCACGACCCAGTATGGATATGACTTCCTGTCCGCCGTCGAAGCCGGCAACGTGTACGGCGTGCAGTTCCACCCCGAGAAGAGCCACAGCTATGGGAAGATCCTCTTCCAGAACTTCGCGAGAGGATAAGACTGCCTTGTCGACCCCGGGGCGCTCGATGCTGATCCCCCGCGTGATGCCCTGCCTTTTGGTCCAGAACGACCGCCTCGTCAAGACCGTGAAGTTCAAGAACCCGGCTTATGTGGGCGACCCCGTCAACGCGATCAAGATCTTCAACGAGAAGGAAGTGGACGAGTTGATCCTTTTGGATATCTCGGCTACGGCCGCCGGCCGCCCCCCGAACTTCGACCTGATCAAGGAAGTGGCCAGCGAGTGCTTCATGCCTCTGTGCTACGGCGGCGGAGTCCGGGATGTGAACGCCATGCGCCGGCTATTCGGAATGGGCGTTGAAAAGATCGCGATCAACAGCGCCTGCGCGGAACGGCCGGACCTCGTCCGAGAAGCGGCGCGCCTGTTCGGCAGCCAGAGCGTCGTGGCCTCCATCGATGTGAAGGCCGACTGGCGGGGAGGATATCGAGTGTATAGCCGGGGAGGCCGCCGTTCGGCCGGCGTTGATCCGGTGACCTACGCGCGACTGCTCGAGTCGCTAGGAGCGGGGGAAATTCTCCTGACGTCCATCGATCGGGACGGGACCTGGGAGGGCTTCGACCTCCGCCTCGTAAACCTCGTCAGCCAGGCCGTAAGCGTCCCCGTGATCGCCTGCGGGGGTGCTAGGTCGACAGACGATTTCGGCCGGGCGGTCCGGGAAGGGGGAGCCTCCGCGTGCGCCGCGGGCAGCATGTTCGTCTATCAAGCACGGGGGCTGGGCGTCCTGATTAAGTTCCCAGAGCGCAGGGACCTCCAACGTGTGCTGGGGAACGGGGCGAATCCCGCCCAGCCGAAGGAGAGGCAGGTCCTTCAATGATCTGCGCCCGGTGCATCTACGACGACCAGATCCCTTATGTCTCTTTCGACGCCGAGGGGATCTGCAATTACTGCCGCCAGCACGAACAGTTGGACCGCGAATATCCAACGGGCGCGGAGGGCCGGAAGGCGCTGGGGGCCCTGGCCGACCGCATCCGGGCCGCAGGCAGGCAGAAGCCGTACGACGTCGTCATCGGCGTAAGCGGAGGATGCGATTCCTCGTATCTGTGCCATCTCGCCAAGGAGGAGCTCGGTCTTCGTCCACTGGCGGCGCATTTCGACAATACGTGGAACTCGAAGATCGCCGTGGAGAACATCCAGAACGTCCTGGGGAAGCTCGGGATCGACCTCTTCACGCACGTCGTGGACAACCGCGAATTCTGCGACCTCGTCCGGTCCTTTTTCCGCGCTTCTGTGCCGGAGATCGACACGCCCTCCGACATCGGACTCGCCACGACCCACTACCTGGCGGCGCGGAAGTTCGGCATCCGATACATCTTCGAGGGGCACTCCTTCCGGTCTGAAGGCATCAGCCCCCCGGGGTGGTTCTACATGGACGGCCGGTACATCGAAAGCGTGCACGACGAGTTCGGGACCACCCGCCTGAAGACGTTCCCGAACCTCACCCTCCTTCGATGGCTCAAGTGGGTCTGCATCGACCGCATCAAGAAGGTCCGGCCGCTCTATTACGTCGACTACGACAAGGAGAAGGTCAAGACACTCCTCCAGGAACAGTACGGCTGGCAGTGGTACGGCGGACACCATATGGAGAACCGGACGGCGCAGTTCACCAACAACTACTATCTCCCGCGGAAGTTCGGGATCGACCTGCGATATTGCGAGCTGTCGGCTTTGGTCCGCGCCGGGAGAATGAAGCGGGAGAAGGCGCTGGAGGAAGTCCGCACGCCCAAGACCTGCGACCCTTCGATCGTCGAGGAGATCATTAAAAGGTTAGGCCTCGGAAACGGGGAGTTTGACCGTCTCATGCTGTTGCCACGGAAGTCGTATCGCGATTATCAGACCTACAAGAGAACCTTCGAACGACTCCGTTGGTTCTTCTGGGTCGCGACCAAGATGGACCTCGTGCCGAGAAGCTTCTACTTGAAGTTCACCCGGAAATACGACTAATCCATGACGGTGCTTGTCGGACTGATCGATAGGGACAGTCGCCCCGGACTCGGGCGGAGCGGTGTGCGAGTTGATCGCGCAGCATTTCCTCGGTTAATTCTCGGCCGTAGCAGCCGTCTCGGACGTCGCAGTCACTGACACCAGGACTTAGCAAGCGAGAGCGATCCTATGCGACAGGCCACGCGCATTCTGCTAGGAACCACCGAGATTTGTCGAAATCTCTATGACCTAGCCGACGGATTGCGCCAGCTTGGTTACCACGCCGACACAGTGATGGGAGACCCGACTCCCCAGCATCCTGACCTTCGCTATGACTTTACGGTCTACCCGAGACTTCCGAATGCGTTGGAGAACACCCGAAATCCCGTACTCAAGTATTCGTGGGGCGCGATTGACCGCGCTTACCGGTTGGCTCGGCTTCTTTATTTTCTCACTGCCTATGACGTCTACATCTTTCAGTCAACCAGTTTGCTGCCGGGCTATAGAGACTATCCCATTCTCAAGCGCCTCGGCAAAAGGATCATCTGTCTTTTCCAGGGCAGCGATATTCGCCACTGGTCTGCGTCCGAGCCGGTACGCCGTGCCTTCGGCCTGCAGTCGTATCCAGCGTTTCGCATCAGAGGTCGACCCTTGCCCTGGAGATTGACGACCTTGCGGATGGCGGAGAGGTATGCTGACGCGATCTTCGCGCAGCCCTCGTATGCTGAGCTTGCTATCAGGCCCTACAGGCACCTATATTTGGCCTTTAATTTGTCGCTCTATGACTGCTTTATCCCGGCTCGCGACGTTCCAGTTGTGGTACATGCACCCAATGGGCGCGAAGTGAAAGGGACAGCGGAGATTCTCTCCACGCTTGAGAGACTCAGGTCCGACGGCGTCGCGTTCGAGTTACGACTCCTAGAAGGAGTGCCCAACAAAGAGGTCATCCAGCAGCTTGTAGCCGCTGATGTCGTGGTGGATGAACTGAACGAAGCGAGCTACGGCATGTTGGGATTGGAAGCCATGGCTACCGGCTGCGCTGTCGCTGGCGGTAATCACCCGGGCTTGGTTCCCTTGCCGCCTGCACGTCCTGTGCTCCCGATTAACCCGTCGAATGTCTATACCCAACTCAGAAGCCTGCTCACCGACAAACAGCGCAGAGTCCGCCTAGCACTTGAAGGCCGCCGGTTCGTCGAAAAGTATCACAGTCACCTCGTGGTGGCGCAGGAAATGGTGCGGTGCGTTGAACCCGATGTTCGAGAACATGACTACTATCCGGTCTTCTTCGCGCGTGACTACATTGTCCCAAATGACGAGACGATTACTGATTCTCTCAAGCGCATCACCGCCGAGATCGTTCAGCGTTGGGGGCTTCCCAAAGACGTCAACGCTCAAACGATGGTCGCTCGCGGATTGATGTCACTAGAAGGACTGGATCCGCATACACCAATACCGAGGTGGAACTCGGGGCCATCATGATGTCTCGGGAGTCATCATCTCCTGAGGCTTCCCCTTGCCAGATGTCAACTCCGACTGGCCGGCGGCTTTACGGACCTCCTCGAGACGGGACGTCGCGCGTGAGAAAATTCTGTATTCACGTGGTGGGTGGCGAGACCCCGTCCGCTCGAATGTGCTCAGCCGTAGCGCGATCCAATCGAACGCTCGTCGCGCACGCCGCACACAGGATTGTAAATCCTCGCCTCCGCCGCTGCACGACGGCCGCTTCCCCGTGAAGACCGGAATTTACGCTACGCGGAACTGCTGGAACGCCTACGCTGAGTCGAGTGCTTGCTTGTGAACGACGTTCTCATGATCGCTTATCACTATCCCCCTGAGGGGAGCAGTAGTGGCGTCTTGCGGACTCTGAAGTTCAGCAAGTACCTTCCGACATTTGGCTGGAGGGCCCACGTCCTGACGCTGAAGGAGGAGTGCTATCTCCGGAAGGACGAGGAGCTGGCTCGAGACATCCCATCAAACGCCGTCGTTCATCGGACTGCCGCGCTCGATCCCCGCCTCTGCTTTTCGCTCCCTGATCGATTCGCCGGGTGGGTGCCGATCGGTGTGCTTCACGGCAAGCGGCTTAGCCGCCGCGAAAGGATCGACGCGATCTTTTCGACGAGTCCTTTCCCTTCTGCTCATTTGATCGCTTTGCTGTTGAAGCGATCCCTTAAGCGTCCCTGGGTGGCCGATTTCAGGGATCCCTGGGTCGAGGACGGAGCGTGGCCGAGACCCGGGAGCTTGCGATATCGCATCGAGAGCTTCCTGGAGAAACGAGTCCTCTGGGCTGCCGATTGGATCACGGTCACAACGGACGGGCTCAAAGAGCACCTTTTACGTCGGTGCCCTGAGATCTCCGCCGAGAAGATCGTCGTCATAGAGAACGGATTCGATGAAGAGGACTTCCGCGACGTCGAGAAGAAATACGAACCGGAGGCTTGTCGGCTCATCATCCTCCATGCCGGAATGGTGACGCCTGAGTATCGAGACCCATTCCCCTTGCTCGAGGCGCTTGCGAACTTGGTGAGGGCGGGCAAGATCGCACGAGGTGCCGTTACCGTCCGGTTTCTCGGTGGCGGCCGCTACCCCGAGTCTGCGGGCTTCACTGCGCGCGTCGAAGACCTGGGCCTGCGGGACTGCGTGGACGTGCAGACGCGGGTGTCATACCGGCAGTGTCTCGCGTCGCTCTGCCAGGCGGATGCGCTCTTGCTCTTGCAGGATTCGGACGACACTCGTCATCTCGTTCCGGCGAAGGCTTATGAGTACCTGCGCGCAGCCCGGCCGATCTTGGCGCTGACGACGCAAGGCGCAACAGCAGAGCTGATTCGTCGATCCGGCCGCGGCTATCTGGTCGACCCCGGGAATCGTTCACAGATCGAGGCCACCCTGCTGACACTCATGGCGAGCAAGGCGAACGGCGGAAGGGTGAGTGACCTCCCCGACATCGACCTCCGTCGCTATGAACGGCGAGAACTCACCGCGCGGCTGGCCGGGCTCCTAGCCGCGGCGAAGACATAGCGCATCTTCGTAGGCTCCGACCTTACGCGCCATGAGCAATATCGTCAGATCTACCTACACTGGTGAGGCCGCCGTCAGCCCGCCCTACGTCGAGAAAGCCTGCCGACTCCTCGTAAACGAGGTGGCGCGTCACTCCCCGACCCCGGGCCCTTTTCGAGCCAGCGTAGTCAGTGTCACCGCCCGCACACACTCGACGATCCATGTGATCTGCGTCGTTTCGGCTGCCGGCGACGAGCGCCGGTTTTACTTGAAGACGCTCAATACGGGGTCCAGCGACCGGGCCGAGCGCATGGTCGAGGCCACCACGGAGTTTCGAGTGCTCTCCGAGCTTTGGAAACGCTTCGTCCCCTTCAGCGACCTCGGAGTCGTCAGGGCCGTGGCCTGCCTGCCCGAAGACTCGGCGCTCATCACGGAAGAGTTCCCGGGACAGAAGCTCGACATCGCGCTTGCTCAGGCGCGGTTGTTCGGGTCCCGGCGAGAGTTGGAGAAGCTCGCACATCTGTGCCATCTCGCCGGGCGCTGGCTTCGGCACTTCCAGTCGTTCACTGCACCGTCGCAGGCCTCGCGGTTCGACATCGGGGAGCTCTTCCACTACTGCGAGGAACGGTTGCGGATCATCGTGGATGGACCCGGGAGCGGGCTCGATGCCACCCGAAGCGGCCTGGTGATCGCTCATCTCGAACGGCTGGCCGCGTACACCGACGAGAGTGAGCTAGAGATATCGGGCCGACAGAACGACTATCGGCCCGACAACATGCTCACGCGAGACGGACGGCTCGTCGTCCTCGACTTCACCGGTTTCACCTGGGGTCCGCGGCTCTATGACTTTATGAAGTTTTGGATGCGGCTCGACTATTACGCCTTCGGGCCCCTGGCCGCCCCGGACAGGATCGATCTCCTGAAGCGGCGCTTCGCCGAAGGCTACGGGGGCGGGGTCAATGTCCGATCGCCGCTCGCGGAGATCCTGCACTTGGCCAACATCCTGGACAAGATGAGCGAGCTTACCGAAGCGCCGTCGCGCCGTCGATCGCGACGTGCCCTCGAGAAGGCCTGGTACCGGCATCTCAAATATCAGCTAGACAGGGTTCTGGATTCTCCGTGAATGCGAAGCAGCCTCTTTGACCCGCTGATCGAGCTCCATCGGGAGGCTAAGGATCCCGCGATCCTGGCCGTTCTCCGATGGCGTGGCGTGCCGGGCAAGCATCACCTCCTCGTCGGCGGCGAAGCCACAGCGAGTAGACATCGCCCGCTAGGCATTCCATACGTCAGGCGCCCAGGGCGACCCGACGGCGCGCGGTACACTCTCAAGCCCTTCCGTGGATCGTGAAACCCAAGTTAGAGCGTGGTTCGCGAAAAATACCCTCAAACCTATCTCCTGAATGGAGCCTTCTGCATCGTGACGGAAAGGAGCCCAGCTCGTGAACACCCGCCTTTCGCCGTTCTTACCCCTCGTTGTCGCAGCGCCACTCGCCGCTCTCGTATTGACTGCGCCGATCTCGGCACCGGCTCAGCCGAGACCGGACCTACCGTTGGGTTACGTCAGCTCCAACTCGAACATCATTTCTCAGCAGATCTCACTCGCGTTGGAGCTCGAGCGTCGGGCGCTTCACCTACTCGCGGGCGCCGAGGTCGGTCCGGAATCCATCGACCCGATCCATTCGCTCGTCTATGACAGCTACGTTTTCGTCCGCTTTGCGGTCAGCGGAGTCCGTCAGGTCGGCAGCCGGCGGCGGTTTCCCAATCCACTGCTGCAGATCGAGGACGATCTGATGGAGCAAGCCAGAGCGGATCTCCGCGACTGCATGACCGAGCTCATGCGGATTCGAGCCGGGAGCTCGCAAGACATGGCGCTAGCCGTGGACAGCTTAACGAAGGCGATGACCCATTTGGAGACGCTGAAGGGCATCATGCCGTGAGCGTGTAGCGATGCCAATCCGCGACATCGTCCTGACGCTGACCGTGGTCGGTCTGCTGCCGGTTTGCCTTGTGAGGCCCTGGATCGGCGTGCTCGTGTGGTGCTGGCTCGGATTCATGAATCCTCATAAGCTCGCGTGGGGGTTCTCCGCGCAGATCCCGTTCGCCTTGATGGTGGGGATCGCCACCCTTGTCGGCTGCGTGTTCACGAAGGATCGAAACCCGTTCGTCTGGAACACTGCGACGCGGGCCCTCCTCGCTCTTTGGGTGTGGTTTACGGTCACGTCGATATTCGCACTGTATCCTCTCGACGCATGGTGGCAGTGGGAACGCGTCTCCAAGATCCTGCTCATGGTATTCGTGAGTCTTTTCCTGGTCCAGGATCGGGGGAAGCTGCGCCTGCTCCTCCTCGTGATTGCCGGGTCCATCGGCTTCTACGGTTTGAAGGGCGGCATCTTTGTCCTCCGAACCGGCGGTATGAACACGCTCCAGGGAGTACCGGGCGAGACCTTCATTTCAACGAACAACGCGCTGGCCCTCGCTCTGAACATGTGCCTACCCATCCTTCTCGTGCTCGCGCGAGAGGAGCGGCGTTGGTGGCTTCGCATGCTGCTCTACGCAAGCTTCTTCTTCTCGATCCTGGCCGTCCTGTTCACATACTCCCGAGGTGGCTTTCTAGGCCTTCTCACCGTGCTGGTGGTCCTCCTTCTCAACCGGAAGAATTTCCTCTATGCGCTAGTCGCCGCCAGCGTGGTCTACGTCGCTGCCTTCTACTTCGCGCCGCCACGCTGGATGGCGCGGATGGAAACGATCGAGAACTACGAGGCTGACGGCTCGGCCCAGGGGCGCCTTGTGGCGTGGCGAGTGGGCGCGATGCTTGCGGCGGACCGACCACTGGTCGGCGGAGGCTTCCTGGCCTTCAACCAAGAGACGTACGATCGATATATGCCGCACTTTCTCGGTGGCAGCCCAGACGCGCATAGCATTTACTTCAACCTCCTCGGAGACCACGGATATCCCGGCCTCCTGCTCTTCAGCCTGCTGGTCGCCTTTCTGCTCGTGAGGCTCGCAAAGCTACGGAGACTGGTAAAGAAAAGGCCGAATCTCGCGTGGGTGTCGAGCTATGCACACATGCTCCAGGCGAGCATCGTCGCGTATCTGGTGAGCGGCGCATTTCTCAGCGTCGCCTACTTCGATCTCGCCTACCAGCTTTTCATCATCGTTGTCGTTCTGGATCGGTTGGCAGAACAGGAGATCACCGCGCCCGCCCCGCAGCCCGAGCCCGCGCCGAAGGTTCGTGCCGCCCGCCTCGTGCGCGTCGGAGCGGGACTCTAACCCATGTGCGGGATCGCCGGGATCGTTCGCCAAGACCAGGCTCCGGTAGACGCGGCCGTTTTGCGCCGCATGACGGGGATCCTCGCTCATCGCGGTCCCGACGGCGAGGGATTCTACGTGGATGGGGCAGTCGGGCTCGGACACCGGCGACTGGCCATCATCGATCTCTGCACCGGCGCTCAGCCGATGAGCACGGAAGACGGGACCATCTGGCTCACGTTCAACGGCGAAATCTACAACTACCGTGAGCTAAAGGGCGAGCTCGTCTCTCGCGGCATCTCGTTCCGAACGACCTCGGACACCGAAGTGCTGCTCCAGGGCTACGCAGTCTGGGGCCTAGACGTGCTGCGAAGGCTCCGCGGGATGTTCGCTTTCGCCGTGTGCGACAAGCGACGCCGGCAAATTGTCCTGGCTCGCGATCGCCTGGGGATCAAACCTCTCGTGTACGCATGGGACGGTATGTGCCTCCGCTTCGGCTCTGAAATCAAGGCGATACTCGCGGATCCCGCTGTCCGCCAACGCCTCGACTCCGAGGGGCTCCGTGACTACTTTACCTACAATTACATTCCGGGCCCGCGCACGATCTTCGGCGGCATCAAGAAGTTGCCACCCGCGTCCTATCTGGTGTGCTCGCTGGATGGCGGAGCCCCCGTGATCCACAAGTACTGGCGGCTGCGAATGGAGCCCGATCACGCGACGAGCGAGTCGGAGTGGATCGCCGGTCTCGACGAGTTGCTTCACGAGACGGTCAAGTTGCACACCATCAGTGATGTCCCGATCGGGGCGTTCCTCAGCGGCGGCCTCGATTCGAGCACCGTCGTCGCATGCATGGCGCGGATGACAACCAGTCCGATCCGGACTTTTTCCATCGGCTTCGATGAAGCCGATTTCGACGAACTACGTTACGCGAGGCTCGTGGCGGCGCGGTTGGGCACTGACCACGTCGAAATGGTCGTGAAACCCGACGTCATCAACCTGCTTCCTCGCCTCGCGTGGCAGTTCGACGAGCCCTTCGGCGATGCCTCCGCCGTGCCCACCTACTGCGTCTCCAAGATCACTCGCGAGCACGTCACCGTGGCCCTCTCCGGCGACGGCGGCGACGAGAACTTTGCCGGCTACCCGCGATACTCGCAGGCGTTGGCGCTCCACCGGCGGCTGGAGTCGTTCCCCGCCTCGCTGGTGAAACCGATCCTCGGTCTGGCCGCTCGCTGTCTTCCCCGGGAGGTACGGGGACGCGGGTTCCTCGAGCTCCTCGGCATGCCTCCCATCGATCGTTACTTTCGCATGATGACCTATCACCGTCATGACACCCTGGCCGCACTCCTGGAGCCCGACGTGGCCGCGGCCTGGACCGGGTCCCGACGGTTCCATCGCCTGGCCAGCGAGGCGGGGACGCTCAGCCATCTGTCCTTGCTCCAGTTCCTCGACATCCACCACTACCTCCCCGAGGACATCCTGACGAAGGTGGATCGAACCAGCATGCTCACGTCGCTCGAAACCCGGGTGCCGCTGCTCGATCACGTCCTCGTGGAATACGTGGCCACGATTCCTGAGACGCTGAAGCATCGGGCCGGAGTCGGCAAGTACATACTCAAGCAAGCGATGCGACCATACCTCCCTGAAGAGATCCTCCATCGTCGCAAGATGGGCTTCGGTGTGCCGCTTGCCCAGTGGTTCCGTAAAGAGCTAAGGGATTTCGCCATGGACCTTCTGCTAACCGCACGGGCGCGCCAGCGAGGCATCATCCGTCCGCGGGCAGTCGAACAACTCCTCGCCAGCCACCTGAGTGGGCAACGCGACCGTTCGGCGCAGATCTGGTCGCTCATCTGTTTCGAGCTGTGGTGCCGGACATGGTTCGACCGATGATCGACGAGCCCCTGACTGAGTCCGCTATCGATAGCCCCTTCGCCTGCCCTGAGTGCCGTCTCGCGCTGCGGTTCGAAGACGCTCTTCGGTGCCCGCGCTGCGGTCAGCGCTACCTGGACGCCGACGGCGTCGCCTGCTTCAGTCCAACCGGCCTCTATCATGGGCCCATCCTGCCGCCGCCCGAGATGGAAGCGTTCCTGGCCCTAGCGCGAGCACAAGGCTATCGTGCTGCCATCTCGGACCTGGCTGGCAAGGACCCGGACCTCGTCCGCTATATCTCCTCCAGCTCCCGGACCGGAGGGCTCCGACTGATCGAACTACAGGGTCACGAACGCGTACTCGATTTCGGCTGCGCGTTCGGTGTCCTAGCCTTGGCGCTCGTTCCCCTGGCCGCCCTGGTCGTGGCGCTCGACGTGACCCGGGAGAAGATCGCGTTTCTGGACATCGTCAAGCAGCAAGATCGCCTCGAGACGTTCTTTCCCGTCTGCAACGGTGATCCTCTGCGTCTGCCGTTTCCCAACAAATACTTCGATTGGGTGATTTTGAACGCCGTGTTCGAATACCTACCCCAATCGATTGGCGTCGAGGACGTCCGCGCCGCTCATCTGCTGGCCCTCCGGGAAGTCCACCGCGTGATCGCGCCAGGCGGTCGGCTCTATCTAGCCACCAAGAACCGGTACAGCTACCGGCTCTGGCTCGGCGACCTCGACCACAATGGTCTGCGTTTCACATCGCTTTTGCCCCGGCCGCTCGCCGAATCGATCACCGTGAAGAGAACAGGTCGGCACTACCGGACGATCACCCATAGCTTTGGCGAATATCGACGCCTGCTGGGTGACGCCGGATTTCGCACCTCGACTTTCTATTGCCCGTTCCCGAGTCTTCAGTATCCGGAGCGGTTCATGCGGTTGACGGCTTCCAGGCGGGAGCTACTGACATCGCTCTCCGAGGTCAAACCTGCCGGGAGCCGTGCGAGAGTCCTCTGGCGCTTGGCCGCTCGGTCGGGGCTCCTTCCGCTGCTACTTCCCCAGTTCACCATCGTGGCCCAAAAATGAGGCCGCTCGTCGTTGCCCACGTTGTCCGTTCGCTGGAGGTCGGGGGCCTGGAGAACGGCGTGGTGAACGTCGCGAACGCGGGCGCGCCGGATATTCGGCACGTGGTCGTCTGTCACAGGCGTGTCGGTGCCCTGCGGGCGCGACTTGCGATGAATGTGGATCTCGTCTCGTTGGACAGGGGCGAGGGGCACGATGTCATGGGGTTCGTGGGGTTCGTGGGGTTCGTGCGCCTCTTGCGCTGCATCGGTCCAGCGATCGTTCACTCCCGCAACTGGGCGGCGTTCGACGCGACCCCGGCGGCCAGGCTGGCCGGAGTTCCATTGGTCGTTCATGGAGAGCATGGACGCGACATCGTCGACCCCGAAGGGCGAAACCCCAGACGCAATCGGCTCGGGAGACTTTTCGCTCCTCTTGTCGACCGCATGGCCACGGTTTCGGATGACTTGCACCGCTGGCTGATCGATCGGGTTCGGATCCCCACCCGAAAGGTGATGTCTGGACACGGGGAAGGCAGGCGGGACTGGTCATTTCAGATCTGGTCGCTCATCTGCTTCGAGTTGTCGTGCCGGGCTTGCCGATGAGGCCGCCGACGCTCGTGGTCCACGTAGTCCACTACCTCGTCATCGGGGGGCTCGAGAACGGCATCGTGAATCTCGTCAACGCGCCTCGACGCGGCCAGCGCCACGCCGTGATCTGCATGACCATCGGCGGCGCCAACCGCGCACGTGTCCGCCCCGACGTTCCCGTGTTCGAGCTCGGAAAGTCGGCGGGCCATGACATGCGGACATTCCTGAGGCTGGTCCGCCTGCTCCAGCGCCTCCGACCCGACATCGTCCACTCCCGGAACTGGGCGACCTTCGACTCCGTCTTCGCCGCTTGGCTCGCCCGCGTGCCCGTGGTCGTTCACGGCGAGCACGGACGCGACATCTCGGACCCACAAGGGCGCAATGCGCGGCGGAACCGCTTGCGCCGGCTGCTCGCGCCGCTCGTCGATCGCTTCGTCACTGTCTCCGACGATCTCCGCCGATGGCTGGTCGAGAACGTGAAGGTCCCCGCCGGCAAGGTGGTCAGGATTCACAACGGCGTCGACACCGACGCCTACGCTCCCGGCGACTCCGAGCCCGCCCGCACTGCGCTGGACCTGCCATCCGGGCGTCCAGTCATCGGTACCGTCGGCCGGCTAGATCCCGTCAAAGACCAAGCGGCGCTGGTCCGGGCCTTCGCCTGTCTGCGGACGGAGTACCCCGACGCGCTGCTTGTCATCGCCGGCGACGGGCCGTGCCGGGACCAGCTGCGCGGCCTCGCGGCGTCATTCGGCATCGCCTCGCAGGTTCGATTTCTCGGCGAGCGCTACGACATTCCCGCCGTGCTCCGAGCCTTCGACGTCTTCGTGCTTCCTTCGATCGCCGAGGGAATCTCGAACACTATCCTGGAGGCAATGGCGGCCGGGCTTCCGGTAGTGGCGACCCGAGTCGGTGGCAACCCCGAGCTCGTCGAGGACGGCGTCAATGGCCTCCTCGTCCCTCGGCAGGATGCGGACGCGCTCGCCGGCGCCATCGGTGTCTACTTGGGCGACGCCAATATGCGCGCGATCCATGGCAAAAGCTCGCGCGAGCGTGCTGTGAGGGAGTTCAGCCTCGACGCGATGCGCGGGGCCTACGCCGACCTCTACGCGAGCCTCGGGGGGGCCCGGCGCGGCGAGGCCCTATGAGTCACGCTTTCCGAGTGGCCATCCTGACCGGGTCCGATACCATCGCGACCCTGAACTGCGTACGCCGCATTCTGGACACGCCGGGGGTCGCCGTGACCGCCGTCATGTACGACCGCGGCGTGCTGCCACTGAAGCTCCGCCTCCGGCGGATGTCGCGGCGGGCGAAACACGAGGGAGTCGTCAGCTATCTTTCACTACGCGCTCTCGGCCTCGCTGCCGATCTCGTGCGGCGCGCCCTCGTCCACCCCTTCGACGCGACGCCGATTCGGCGTACAGTCTTCTCCGACGAGGTCCAATCGGTCCGGGAGCTCTGCCGCCGGCACCGCCTTCCGTACATCGCCGTCGACTCCCTCAACGACAGCGACGCCAAGACCCGGCTAGCTGCCCTCGACGCTGACCTCGGGATCGTGATCGGGACCCGCATCCTCAAACCGGCCACCTTCACCATTCCTCGGCTCGGATCGATAAATTTGCACAAGGGGCGCGTTCCTCGCTACCGCGGGATGCCTCCGGCCTTCTGGGAGCTCTTCCACGGGGAAAAGGAGGCAGGCGCGACCGTTCATTTCGTCACCGAGAAGCTGGACGCTGGGCCGATCGTTGTCGAGGGAACGGTGGCCATCGGGCTGCACGAGACCGAGCACAGCCTGAGACAGAAGCTAGACGATCTAGGAGCACGCCTGCTCCGTGACGCCTTGGAAGCGCTCGCCGCCGGCCGCACCGTCCCTCACCCTCAGCCGCCGACGACGGCACGTGCCTATACGGCGCCCACGCGACGCGAACGCGCAATGCTCGAGCGGCGGCTCGACACCCGGCCCGAACCGACCTCGAAGCGTCTGGCGAAGCAGATCCTGTACGCGCTCCTGCTATTCGGAGGTCCGGTCGCTGGCAGGAATCTATGGTTACGCCTTCGGCGGCGGACACGCTACACCGTGCTGCTCTATCATCGTGTCAATGATCTGTCTCATGACAATCTGACTACCTCCGTCGACCGCTTCATTCATCACCTTTGGGTTCTCCACCGTCGCTATCGCGTGGTGAGCCTCGTCGACGCCGTCGAGGCCGCACGCGCCGGCCGCTTCCTCGCCCCCAACGTGGTCGTGATCACCTTCGACGACGGGTACGCCGACAACGCGGCGATCGCCGCACCGATCTTGAAACACTTCGGTTTGCCCGCCTCGTTCTTCGTCGCGGCCGGGCTGGTGGGAACCGGGTGCCCGTTCCCTCACGACGGGTCGTCTCCTTACGTGTTCACCAATCTCACATGGGATCAACTCCGTTCGTTGAAGGCGGACGGTTTCGAGGTCGGTTCCCACGGCTGGAGCCACCTGAACCTCGCGCGCTGCTCGCTGGACGAGGCCCGGCGCGAAATCACGCAGAGCCGCGAGCTGCTGGTCCGGATGCTCGGCGTGCCTCCACGAAGTTTCGCCTACCCGTACGGTGGCCGGGAGGACATCACGCCGGCGGTCCTCGACGAAATCGTCGCCTCGGGCTTCGAGGTAGTGGTGTCGGCTTACACCGGCGCCAACGTCAGCTCGATCGAGCCGTGCAACGTTCTCCGCACCGGCGTTAACGACACGATCGACGGCCTGACGCTTCGTGCGCTCGTCGAGGGCGTGACACTTGCGGCGTTGCGGGAGGCGGTGGTGAGCCGGCGGTCGCTCCACTCCGCGCCGCTGTCCCCGCAACACCTCGCCGGCGCATCGCGACCGGAGAGTGCCTGACCATGTGTGGAATCGCGGGCGTCGTCTACACAGATGCGGCTCATCCGGTCGATGCGGCACTCGTCCGGCGGATGACCGGGACGCTGGCCCACCGGGGGCCGGATGCCGACGGCTATCTCCTCGGTAAGGGCGTTGGGCTCGGCCACCGCCGGCTGAGCATCATCGACCTCTCGACCGGCGACCAGCCGATCTACAACGAGGACCGGACAAAAGCCATCGTGTTCAACGGAGAGATCTATAACTTCCGCGAGCTCCGGGCAGACCTCGAGGTGCGCGGGCATCGCTTCGCTACCGCGTCGGACACGGAGACGATCGTCCACGCATGGGAGGAGTATGGCGACGACTGCGTGAGCCGCTTGCGGGGGATGTTCGCGTTCGCGCTGTGGGACGTCGCGAAGCGTCGCCTGCTCCTCGCTCGTGATCGCGTCGGGAAGAAGCCCCTCTATTACCACCAAGGCTCCGAACGGATTCTGTTCGGCTCGGAGCTGAAGGCGCTATTGTGCGACTCCTCGCTGAAGCGCGCCATCGACCCGACCGCGCTCGATGACTATCTTTCCTTCGGCGCCGTCCCGGCTCCCCGCACGATCTATTGCGACATCGCGCAGCTCCCTCCCGCCCACTACTTGGTGTGGGAGGACGGTCGGATTCGCATCACCGAGTACTGGGACCTAGTCTTCCAGGATGGCCCCCCGCGCAGTGAGGCCGAGTACCTGGAGGAGTTCCGGGCCATCTTCAGTGAGGCGGTCCGGCTTCGCATGGTCAGCGACGTCCCCCTTGGGGCCTTCCTGAGTGGCGGCGTGGACTCGACGGCGGTCGTGGCCGAAATGACGCGCCTGAGCGAGCGGGTCGTCACCACGACGGTGGCGTTCAAGGAGCGAGCGTTCAGTGAAGCCCCGCATGCCCGCGCTGTGGCCACGGCGCTGGGCACGGAGCACCACGAAGTCGTCGTGTCTCCGGGCGCGGCCGAGATCCTTCCGAGTCTCGTCGGTTGCCTGGACGAGCCTTTTGCCGACTCGTCGGCGTTGCCGACCTACTACGTCGCCCGCGCCGCGCGAAAGCGAGTCACCGTGGCCCTCTCCGGCGACGGCGGAGACGAGATGTTCGCCGGCTACTCCTGGCGCTACGGTCTCAACCTCCTCGAATTCCACGTGCGCCCTTGGATCCCCTCATGGATTCGCCGCCGCGTGCTCGGTCCTCTCTCGTCGGTCTGGCCGAAAGCGGATCGCCTGCCCCGCGCACTCCGAGGGAAGTTCTTTCTCCGAAATCTCAGCCTGTCGGCGGAACGCGCGTACTTCCAGGACATGAGCCTCTTCACCCCGGCCGACAAGCTGCCCCTCCTCACAGGGGACTTCCAGCACGTCCTCGACGGCTACGACCCCTCCGTGCTCTTCGAGCGTCACTTCGCACGCACGCGCGGCCTGGATCACCTGAGCCGCATCCTCTACGTCGACTCGAAGACGTGGCTTCCCAACGACATCCTGGTGAAGGTCGACCGGATGTCCATGGCGAATTCACTCGAGGTGCGGTCGCCCCTGCTGGACCATCGAGTGATGGAGTTCGCCGCCACCCTTCCTTCGACCCTCAAGTATCGTGGGACGACCTCGAAGTACTTCCTCAAGCGCTACCTGGAAGGCCGCGTGCCGCGCGCTGTCATCCACCGCCCCAAGATGGGCTTCTCGATCCCGCTCGGCGCGTGGTTGCGAAGCGACCTGCGCGAGATGGCGGCAGACCTTCTGCTGTCCGAGCGCGCCGTGGCGCGCGGCTACTTCGCTCCCCGGCGCGTGCGGCGTCTCTGGGACGACCACCAGGCACGACGCCGAGACCACGCTCACCATCTTTGGGCTCTCATGGTTCTGGAGCTCTGGCACCGGCTCTTCGTCGATCAGTCCCGTTCGTCGGGGCCTGCCTGAGTGACGCCATGAGCGGGCGAACCGGTACCTGCTCGAGCGACCACCGTCACCACGGACGGGTGAGATGAACGAGCAGCCCTCTCTGGCCGCGGTCGTGCTCCACGACGGTAACGCGGCTCAGATCTACCGTCTCGAGCGAATCTTCACCGCCGACGGTGCCCGAGTGTTGCCACGCTCAGCGGCGACTTCAGTCGACTGCACCTCGGAGGCAGGGGATCGGCTGAACACGCTAGAATCGTTATGAAGCCCGCCACTTTCACACGCATAGTGCGCAACCGATTTATCGGGGGAAGCCTGAAGGAGCGCTACTGGGCCGTCCGCAAGTCCGTCGCCCTGTCCGCCCGGCTGTTGTGGCCAGCGAACTGCACGTTCGCTCTTCACGTGCTCAGGAACCATCTGAGGTTTCTGTTTGGCATGGTGCGGCCCGTCAACGGCCAGACACGCGCGCGGGCACAGGCGGCGGCGGCGTGGCTGTTGAGAGCGCAGGACGCGACGCGGGACGGTGGCGTGTCGTACGGCTACTTTCCCTGCGACGCTGGTAACGGAAACGGCTGGCGTCCATCGTACCCAGAAACGACAGGCTACATCATCCCGTCTCTCTTTGACTTCGCCGAGCGCTTCAAGGACGACACCGTGCGGAGCCGGGCGCTGGAGATGGCGCTCTGGGAGGTCGAGGTCCAGATGGCGTCCGGGGCGGTGCAAAGCGGCATGCTCAGCGAGCGCCGGCATCAGGCCCCCGCCGTCTTCAACACCGGTATGGTCCTTCACGGCTACACGGCAGCCTATCGGGCCAGTGGCGACCTTCGCCTTCTCGAGGCAGGACGACGTGCCGCCGACTTCCTCTTGGGTGACCTCGGCGCCGACGGCCACTTTCGAACACACGGGCCGTCCGTCATCCAGCATCGAATCAAGACGTACAACTGCCTCTGCGCGTGGGCGCTCTACCGTTTCGGCGAAGACACGGGCGAGGCGCAGTACGAGGCGGCAGCCATCAGGGCGGTGGAGGCAGCGGTGGGACAGCAGCAACCCAACGGCTGGTTCGCGAACAACTGCCTAGCCGATCCCGCCGTTCCCCTGCTGCACACGATCGGATACACGCTCCAGGGCATTCTCGAGGTCGGCATCCTGGTTGGCCGTGAAGACCTCGTCGATTGCGTCCGCCGTGGCACCGACCCGCTCGTCGCCCGCATATCGCCCCGCGGGTTTCTCCACGGCCAGTTCCATGCTGACTGGGAACCTGCGATTTTCGCCTCCTGTCTTACTGGAAGCGCGCAACTTGCGGTCGTTTGCTACCGGCTGCACGAGATCACGCGCGACGAGCGCTACCGGTGGGCGGCCGACCGAATCCTCAACTACCTCAAAGCCCTCCAGATTGTCGATTCTCCGGATCCCGGAGTGAACGGGGCGCTGGCCGGATCATTCCCTCTAATGGGAAGCTACATGACGGCCGGATACCCGAACTGGGCTACGAAGTACCTTCTCGACGCCCTCCTGCTCCAGGACCGCTTGGCCGATTCATGATCGCCTCCTTGGTCGCAAGGGAACATCGCCGGGCCGTGAAGGGGTGGCTGAAAAGGCTGCGGCGGACGTGGGTGCGGCGCTGGTATTGCTACGACCGCAAGGACTTTCTCGCCCTGCTGCGCCGGGTGGGGGTGCGGCTGGGCGACATTGTGATTGTCCACAGCTCTTTTGACCGCTTCGAAGCGTTCAACGGCAAACCTACGGAGATCATTCTGGCGCTGCAGCAGGCTGTGGGGCCTCTCGGAACTCTCCTCATGCCGACCCTGCCCTTCACCGGAACCGCGGTGGCGTACGTCGCCAACGGCGGGATCTTCGACGTCGTCCGTACGCCGTCCAGGATGGGGCTCCTGACGGAGCTCTTCCGCCGGTCGCCAGGCGTCGTGCGAAGCGTGCATCCCACCCACCCGGTGGCGGCGTGGGGCGTGCGGTCGGAAGAGATCATCGCCGGCCACCATCTCGCCACGACGCCTTGTGGCCTAGGCTCGCCCTTCACGCGCCTGCTCGAGCACGGCGGCAAGATACTGTTGCTGGGCACTGGGATCGAGGCCATGACCTTCTTCCATGCGGTGGAGGAGCGTCTGGAGCCGGAAATGCCTTTCACACCGTTCACCAAAGAGACCTTTCTGCTCTACAGCAAAGACCGGGATGGGACGGTTCTCTCGTCGACGACGCGCCTCTTCGCCCCCGAGTGGTCTCGCCTCCGCAATCTAGCACCACTGTCGGCTGCACTGAGGCAGCGGGGCGCCTGGCGCACCGCACGTATCGGCGGGCTCGAAGTGATCTTGCTCGGGGCCGTCGACGTCGTCGACGCTTGTCGCGACCTGGCGAAAAGCGGGGTGTACTGCTATGCCCACTGACACAGACGCTACGCGCAGCGCTCGAACCGAGTTTCTCGCCGCTCTCGACTCGACGGATTTCGCGCGGGCCGTGCTTGCCGCTCGAACCTTCCTCGGCCAGCGGCCCCCCCTTCACCAACTGAGCTTCGTCCGTCGGGCCGTGGCCAAACTTCCACCGGAGCGGTTCGGCCTGGTGCCTTTGCGCGTGGCGCTGCTTTCGTCGTTCTCGGTGGAGTTCCTTCACGACCCCCTGATGGCATTGGCCTTCCTCGATGGACTCCACATCGACCTGTTTCAGCCCGGGTTCGGCCAATTTCGGCAGGAAATCCTCGACCCAGCGAGCGGCCTCAACACCCATCGTCCGGACGTCGCGATCCTAGCGATCGAGGGCAAGGATCTGGTTCCAGCCCTCTACGGGCACCTCTCCGACGAGACGCCGGGCGCGATCGACAAAGCCGTCGCCGAGGCACGCGAAGAGATCGTCACGCTCATTCGTACATTTCGCGAACGGTCGGACGCCACGTTACTCGTCCACAACTTCGCTCCGCCACCGTGGCGCCGGTACGGCATTCTCGAGGGTCACTCGGAACGCGGTCAGGCGGAGTTCGTGCACGAGTTGAACCAGGCGCTCTATGACGTTTGCCGCGACCTCCAGGGCGCTTACGTCGTAGACTACGCGGGCCTCGTGGGCCGGGCGGGAGCTATGCACTGGTACGACCGACGCATGGAGCACTACGCCAGGGCGCCAATCTCTCAAGCCAAGCTGCCCGATCTAGCTGCCGAGTACCTCAAGTTCCTACGGGGCCTGGCGGGCAAGACCAAGAAGTGCCTCGTCCTGGATCTCGACAACACCTTGTGGGGAGGGGTCCTCGGCGAGGACGGTCTGCAAGGCCTGCAACTCGGGCCGACCTACCCCGGCAGCGCGTACCTGGCCTTTCAGGAGGCGGTGCTCGGTCTCCACCAGCGTGGCGTCATCCTGGCGATCGCCAGCAAGAACAACGCGCCCGACGTCGAGGAGGTCTTCGCCAGCCATCCCCACATGATGCTCAAGAAGGAGCACTTCGCACAGGCCCAGATCAACTGGGGCCCGAAGAGCAAGTCGATCGTGGAGATCGCTCGGCGACTCAACATCGGCCGGGAGCACATGGTGTTCGTCGACGACAGCCCAGCCGAATGTGATCAGGTCGCCGCCGCGCTCCCCATGGTCACGGTGATTCCGCTTCCCGGCCCTCCCGAACACTTTGTCGACGTGCTACTCGAGCGGGGTCTCTTCGAGAGCGTGAGCATTTCAGCCGAGGACCGCCGGCGTGGCGAGCTGTACAAACAGCACGACCAGGCCGAAGAACTGCAGCGGCAGAGCGGCTCTCTGGAGGATTTCTACGCGCGGCTCGACATGGAGGTCACGTTCGCCCCGGTACGGGCCGCCTCGATGGCTCGAGCCGCTCAGCTCACCCAGAAGACCAACCAGTTCAACGTCACGACAGTGCGGTACACGGAGTCCGAGATGGCGGCACGCCGCGCCGATCGCGATTGGCTCGTCACCACGGTTCAGGTGCGCGACCGCTTCGGCGACAACGGCATCGTGGGGCTGATGATGGCGCGGATGGTCGCCGGCGAGCTGCACATCGATACCTTCTTGCTGAGTTGCCGGGTCATCGGCCGGGACGTGGAGACCGCCATGCTGGCGTGTCTTTGCCAACAAGCCAGGCACCGAGGCGCCCGCTGCCTGAGGGGTCGCGTCGTTCCAACCGCGAAGAACCAACCCGCTCGCAACCTCTACGATCGACACCGCTTCCACCAGATCGCCGAGGCGGCATCGGGCGAGACGACCTGGCTCCTGGACCTGGACAGCCGGATGGTTTCCTTTCCTCAGTGGTTCAAGATCATCACCGAGATAGCAGCGTAACGGCAGCGCGCCCAGCATGTTGGCGGACGGGTTGGAAGTACGGATCAAGCAGGTGATGACCGACATCCTCGATCTGTCGGCAGACTCTATCGACG